>Ga0247727_10008369_pt1 | contig 19219 bp, 17 predicted proteins | sample WisWelCaveWW1625_FD_202498 | JGI IMG/M metagenome (GOLD analysis project Ga0247727, IMG submission 202498) | Biofilm microbial communities from Wishing Well Cave, Virginia, United States - WW16-25 | ecosystem: Environmental > Aquatic > Deep subsurface > Groundwater > Cave microbial mat | place... | reverse complement strand
AGCACCGCCTGGCGCGAGTCGTTTCCATATGTGATCTGCTTCGCCATTTTTTCCTCGGTCCTTTAGCCGATGACCGCGAGGACTTCGTCCTCACGGAGGATGAGGTACTCCTGGCCGTCGATCTTGATCTCGGTGCCGGAGTACTTGCCGAAGAGGATCTTGTCGCCGGCCTTGACGTCCAGCGCGATCTTCGTGCCATTTTCCAGGATCTTGCCGTTGCCCACCGCGATGACCTCGCCCTCCTGGGGCTTCTCCTTCGCTGTGTCGGGGATGATGATGCCGCCCTTGACGGTTTCCTTCTCCTCGATACGCTTCACCAGCAGGCGGTCGTGAAGCGGACGCACCTTCGCCATCTTTGTCTCCTCTCGTTTTCCGCGAATCGCGGAACCAGCAACGTCCGAGTGCCACACATGGTCCACCGTCCGTTCGGGACTCGGGAGCCGAGGAGGACGATCGACCTCAGCTGGCACTCGCAAACGCTGACTGCCAACCAGTATAGAGGCCGATTGGCACTCTGTCAAGGCGACTGCTAACGCAAACCGCGTCGGGAGGGCCTCATCGCCGCTTCTCGCCCTCGACGAACGCCCCGAGGTGCCGCTCGAGGGTCGTCATCGGTAGCGAGCCGCTGCCCAGCCCTCTGGAAGTGATGGCCGGGAACCAGCTCGTGATAGATGAGCCCGGCGGCGTTGAGCAGCGAGCGGTCTGGCAGGCGGGAGCCGTTGTAATAGTAGTAACCCGTGGCCTCGGCCGCCGTGGGCGGGTTGTAGTATCCGAACGTCCAGCCGGGTTCGAGCCTCGGGTCGAGGCGCCTCACGCCGTAGGCGGCCTTCGGCTGCTTCTGCCAGTCGAGGTAGGCCGTACCCACGTCTTCGACGATGCGCGACGACGGCGTGACCACCTGTGCGGCGCCCAGCGAGGGGCCGAGAGACGTGAGCGCCGCGGCGGTGACGAGCCGCATGGATTCATGGACGAGCCTCCTCCGGCGCCCTCGCTACGCGATGAGCTATTGCTGCAGCTTGTACTCTTCGATCTTCTTGCCGAGGGTGTTCCTGTGGATGCGGAGGTCCTTGGCGGCGCGCGAGAGGTTGCCGCGGTGCTGCTGGAGCACACGCGTGATGAAACGCTTCTCGAACTCGCGCTTCGCCTCGGCGAAGCGGATCCCCTTGTCGACCATCTCGATGACGAGCGCTTCCAACTGTAGCTTCACGAAACGAGCTCCCTGTAGGCGCCCGAACCACGCGGGCCCGGAACGCGGCCGACTCTAGCGGGCCTCCCCACGGAGGCGACCATAAGCCTCCACGTACTTCTCCACGGTGCGCGCGACGACTTCCGGAGGGAGCTCGGGGCCCGGCGGCTTCTTGTCCCAGTCGAGGGTCTCGAGGTAGTCGCGCACGAACTGCTTGTCGAAGCTGGCTTGCGACCGGCCCGGCGCGTACGCGTCGCGGGGCCAGAAGCGCGACGAGTCCGGCGTCAGGGCCTCGTCGATCCAGATGAGGCGCCCGTCTCGGACACCGAACTCGAACTTGGTGTCCGCCAGGATGATCCCCCTCGCCTCGGCGTGCGCGCGGGCTCGCTCGTACAGCTCGAGGCTCACCCGGCGCGCATCCGCCGCGCGCTCCCGTCCGACGGTCGCAACCATCGTTTCGAAAGAGATGTTCTCGTCGTGGCCGGTCTCCGCCTTCGTCGCGGGCGTGAAGATCGCCGGCTCCAGACGTTCCGAATCCCGGAGCCCTTCGCGAAGGGCGATGCCGCAGACGCTGCCGGTCTTCTTGTAGTCCTTGAAACCCGAGCCCGTGATGTAGCCGCGCACGACGCACTCGACCGGCAGCACGTCGGTCTTGACGACCAGCATCGAGCGGCCCTCGAGCTGGTCGGCGAAGGCGACGAGCTCGGCGGGGTACTCGCCGACATCAGCGCTCAGCACGTGATGCGGCACGACGTCCTTCAGCAAGTCGAACCAGAACAGCGACATCTGCGTGAGCAGTCTGCCCTTGCCGGGGATTCCTGTCGGCAGCACCACGTCGAACGCGCTCAGCCGGTCGGTCGCGACCACGAGCAGCTTGTCCCCCAGGTCGTAGACGTCGCGGACCTTGCCCCGCTTCCAGAGCGGAACGCCTGGAAGCGTCGTTTGCACCAACGGGGGCGTTTTCGTGTCGACTGGCATCGATCCTTCGGAGTGGGGTCGCCGTCAGAGGGCGGGAAGTCTACAGGAAGCCCGAAGCGCGAGGCAAGGGTGAAAAACACGCGAGGCGCGCCGCAGCTGGAGTCGCCTGCGCTCGCCCTTCGGCCGCGCTGTGAGGGGAAGGCTTACCGCTTCGAGTTCGTGCCGTCGGGCGTCGCCTGCGGCGGGCGAGGCGTCGCGGCCGGCGCTTCGGCGGGCGAAGTGGGCGTCGGGGTCGGCGTCGGCCGAGGTGTCGGCTTCGGTGCGGGGCTGGCCGCGACCGCGGGTGCCTCGGCCGTCGGCCTCTCTCCGGCGCGCGGCCGGGCGACGGCCCAGCCGACGCGCGAGCGGGCCGGCCGCGACTCGAGCGTCACGTCGCCGTCCGCCTTCAACCGCACGCTCACGCCACCGCCCCCGTGCCGCCCGGAGGCGCGCTGGCCACGGCGCCCTTCGTCCTCCGCCGTGAGGCCCTCGAGGGGCGCGTCCACTCGGCCGCGCGCCGATTCGGCCTCGAGCTCGAAGCGGCTCCCCTCGGGCACCTCGAGCTGCACTTCGCCATGCGTCGCCCGCGCCACGATCTCGGCGTCGAGCGGAATGCCCGGAGCGAGCCGCGCGCTGCCGCGGTTCACCTCGAGAGCTATGGGTCCGGAGAAGCCGTCGAGCGTCACGTCCGAACCCGACACGCGGATGCGTGCGCCGCGCGCGAGGCCGCTCGCCCCGACGCCTCCATGTTGAACCACGGCTTCGACCGGGCCCGCCACGCGCTCGAGCGTCACGCCGTCGTGGGTGCTCTCGATGCTCACAGCGCCCGAGACGTCGCTCGCCGCGACGCCTCCGTGTTGCACCCGGGCCTCGAGATCGCCACCCACGCGCTCGAGCCGCACGTCGCCGTGCGTGGTCTCGACGTGGGCCCGTCCCAGGACGTCGAAGCCGCGCACGCGGGCGTGCTGGCCGCGCACGACGAGGTCTCCGCCGATACCCTCGGCCTCGAGCTCGCCGTGCGTCAGCTCGAGCTCCAGGCCTGCGCTGCGAAGCACCTCGACATTGCCGTGCCGCACGTCCAGCGTGGAGGCTCCCGTGACACCCGAGACGGAGACGCTGCCGTGGCGGGCGTTGAGCTCGAGCGCGCCGCCGATTCCGTCGATGCTCACGTCCCCGTGGCGGGCCTCGAGCATGACCATTCCCGCCACGCGCTCGATGCTGACGCCCTCGAACGACGCGGCCACGTCGGCGGCCGCGACACCCGAGAGCTCGACGCGCCCGTGCTCGTTGCGGATCTCGACCACGCTCTCGGGCGGGGCCTCGATCTCGAAATGGGTCTCGAAGCCGATCGGCTCGCGGCGGCCGAGCGCGTCGCGGTTGGTGCCCACCCGGACCCGTTCAGCGTCGCCCGTGAGCCGCAGCTCGATGCGTTCGGCGAAGGCGCGGGCCTTCTCTTCCGTCGGCCGGAACACGACCTTGCGCAGCCGAACCTTCACGGTGCCGGAGTCGCCCGCCACGACGCTCACTTTGCCGAACGCGTTCTCGACCTCGAGCCGAGGCGCCTTGCCTCCGGCCACGGCGCGTTCGGCCGCGGCTTCGAACGCCCATGACGGCCCGTAGAAGCGGCCGCCCATCACGCGGCAGCCCTCGGGCCCGATGTTGACGTCCCCGCGCACGTGGAAGGCCGTCTCGACGGTCGCGGCGAAGCCCACGATCATCACCAGCAGCGCGATCTTGCGTGCGGTCACTTCACGACCTCCCCTGCGAAGAGCGGCGGGCCCAGAGATCCACGAGCTCGAGGGCGCCCCACAGCACGAGCGCGAGCGGCCACCAGGTGCGCAGCAGCGGCAGGATCTCGATCCGACCGAGATTGGCGAGCGTTCCCAGGACGCCGAGCGTCACGAGGCACACGCCGAACGTCACGCCCTCGGGGCTAAAGCCGGGGCGGCTCATCCCCGCTCCCCCGCGGATACGTCGGCTGGTTATCGGGGGCGAGCCCTCCCGCCTTGCGCGCCTGGAGCGACGCGTACACGAAGTAAGCGCCCACGGCGATCAGCAGCAGCGGCCACCAGCGCGCCAGGCGCTCGAGGTCGAGCCAGCCGAGGTTGCTGAAGAGGATCACTAAGCCAAAAAACACGAGCGAAGCACCCCAGACCGGCGATTCGATCTCCGGCTGCTCCTCGGGCTCGCCCTGGCCGCCGAGGAAGCGAGCGTTGGCGGCGTTTGCACCCTTCCAGGCGTCGATGATGTTGAAGAGGTACACGAAGGGGATCATGAAGGCGAAGGGGAACTCGTGCCCGTTCGCCGTCAGGTAGATGCTCCCCACCCATGCGAAGAAGAACACGAACGCGCGCGCGATGCGTCCGTTGTAGACCTGCCCGAGGCCGGGGAAGAGCGACAGGAACGCCGCGAGGCCGGGGCTCTTCGGCAGCCGCACGTAGGGGGCGCTACCCGGCGGTAGGGCGGGAGGCGCACTGCCTGACGACGCGGCGCTCTGGGGATCGAACGACTGGCTGCTCATCTCATCTTCTCCCTGCTGCTCGACATCCGTTCCACATCGGGTCTACGAAGCGCTTGGATCGCCGGTTCGGAAAGCTGCGGCCACCTGGACGGCGGGCGGCAGGGTCTCGCGGCCCTGCTTCGGCTCGGCCTGCGGGCTCGCCTTGCGCCGCTCGAGCAGGCGCTTGTAGTCGTTGACACGCTCGTTGACGCGCTCGATGCGGCCCTCGACGGCCGTGCTCAGAACGACGCCCAGCACCCGGACGTCCTCCACCAGGCGGTCCTTGCGCTCCAACAGGTCGCTGCCCGCGGTCACGGTCTGACCGACGAGCCGCTGCGCGGCGCGCGCCCCGCGCTCGGGACCGACGACCGCGAGCGTCGCCCCGAGCGCGATCAGCGCGAAGCCGGCCGCCGCGGCGTTCAGCCACTGCGGCAGAACGAGCGCGGGACGGATCTCGATCGGGCGGGCGCGCGCGCGAGCGGCTCGTGCGGCGCGCTCCGCGAGTCCCAGCGGCACCTCGAGCTCGGGCGCGCTGCGCAGCGCCTCGACCACCTCCGCGAGTGCCCCGCGAAGCTTCTGGCACGCCTCGCAGCCAGCGAGGTGCGCCTCGAGCTCCGCGCTTAGGATCGGGTGGAGCGAGCCCTCGAGGTGATCGGACAGCAGCTCCTCGGCTCTTTGGCAGTCCATCCTCATTCCCTCACGACCCGCCGCCCGCGAGCTCGTGGCGGCGCGCCAGCAGACGCTTCGCGAGCTCCAGGCGGGCCCGGTTGATGCGGCTCTTCACCGTTCCGAGCGGGACCTCGAGCGACTTCGCGATCTCGTCGTACGAGAGCCCCTGCAGGTCGCACAGGACGAGCGGCAGCCGCAGCTCGGGCGGCAGCGCCCGCAGGCCGCGGTGGACCAGCCGCGCCCGCTCTTCGCGCTCGAGACCTGCGATCGGATGCTCCTCCCGGGCCGGCGCCAGCTCGAGCACCAGCGGGTCCTCCGCCCGTCGCGCCCGCTCCTGGTGGCCGCGGCGGTAGTGGTCGATCGCATGGTTGCGCGCCACGGCCATGAGCCAGGCGCCGAACGGCCCGTCCGCCTCCCGGTACTTGTGGAGCGTCTGGTACACCTTGACGAAGACCTCCTGCGTCAGGTCCTCGGCCTCGTCCGCCCGCCCCGTGAAGCGGTAGGCGAGGCCGAACACCTTGCGCGTGTGGCGTTCGACGAGCGCCCGCCAGGCAGCCTCGTCGCCGCCCCGGCAGGCCGGCAGGAGATCGGCGTCGGTCGTGACCAAAAGCACCTGAAGGCACGGTCTCTCCCCTGCCACTCCGAGGAACGCGCACGGGCTGGGCCGAGTTCAGGGAAGTGATCCTGAAAACAGGGTCGAGACGGCCGGTTTGACGCTCGGCGGCGCATTGTAGTAGAGTCGGCGACGGCTATCAAGTGTCTGAGCGAAAAGACTTTGTGAGCACGGCGGTCGCCCGTTGAGGGGTCAAAGGGGCCAGCTCCTCCTGGGGGGTTTCCTCGCCTTTGCCCTGCTCCTTTTCTTCTTCCGCGGCCAGGACTGGGACACTCTCCGCGCGGCGCTTCGCGACGCGCGGATCCTGCCGCTCGTGGGGCTCGTGCTGGTCACGATGGCGGTGTACGCCGTGCGTGCCTGGCGCTGGGGCGACCTGCTGCTTCCGCTCGGGCGCGTCGGCTTCGCCGACCTCTTCTCCGCGACGATGGTCGGGTTTGCCTCGGGGCTTCTCATCCCGCGCGCGGGAGAGCTCGTGAGGCCTTGGCTCGTGTCGCGGCGCCACCCGATCCCGACCTCGGCCGGATTCGCGACGATCATCCTCGAGCGGCTCGTCGATCTGATCACCGTGCTGGCGCTCTTCGCGGTGTACCTCTTCGTGCTGCCGACTCCGGCCGCGCAAATCGAGAACCGGCTCACGGAGCTCGTGAAGCTTGGCGGCGCTATGACGGGTGTCTTGGCGTTGGGTGTGCTCGTCTTCCTGCTGGCGCTGCACACCAACGCCGAGCGCGTCACCTTTTTCCTCGAGAGGATCCTGAAGCACTTCCCGCGCTTCATCGCCGAGCTGGGCGGCCGGATACTGCGCGCCTTCTCGGGCGGCCTCGCCGTGCTGCGAGCGCCCTTGCCGCACCTCGCGAAGATCGGCCTGCAGTCGCTCGCGGTCTGGCTCTTGATCGCGCTCGGATTCCACCTGAACCACGCCGCTTTCGGGATCGTGCTGCCGTTTCACGCCACCTTCCTGCTGATGGCCTTCCTTGTCGTGGGCGTCGCGATCCCGACGCCGGGAATGGTGGGCGGCTTCCACGCCTTCTACCTGCTCGCGCTCGCCGACGTTTTCGCCGTGCCACGCGCCACGGCCGCGGCGGCCGCGCTCGCCGCCCATGCTTTGTCGAACCTGCCGATCCTCGTCTGCGGCCTGCTGCTGCTCGGGCGCGAGGGCCTGAGCCTGGGGCGCGTGGTCGAGGCGACCCAGAAAAACAGAGAGCTCTCGGAGGTGCGACCTTGAAGTGCCCGTTCTGCGTCCACATCGAGGACAAGGTGGTGGACTCGCGCGAGAGCAAGGAAGGCGACGTGATCCGTCGCCGGCGCGAGTGCCTGTCGTGCGGCCGGCGCTTCACGTCCTACGAGCGTATCGACCAGATCCCGCACCTCGTGGTGAAGAAGGACGGCCGGCGCGAGCGCTTCGACCGCGAGAAGGTGATGGCGGGGCTGCTCCGGGCCTGCGAGAAGCGGCCGGTGCCGGTGAAGGCACTCGAGGGGGTCGTCGACCTCGTCGAGTCGATGGTGCAGGAGAGCCCCGACCGCGAGGTGCCGGCCGAGCAGATCGGCGAGGTGCTGATGGAGCGCCTCAAGGACCTCGACAAGGTGGCCTTCGTCCGCTTTGCCTCGGTCTACCGCGACTTCAAGGACGTCGACCAGTTCATGGCGACGCTCAAGGGACTGCTCGAAGCGCGGGACTGATGTCTCGGGGGGTGCGAAGCACCTCCCGATTCGGACCCGCTGTCACTCGCTTTTCTGGCGTTGCTATTCTCGGAGGGACTTCGTCCCCCCGAACCACCCCGGGAACAACCTGGCCTTCGAACATGAAGGATCCGATGTTGGCGGCGGCACCCCAGGCGGCCAACCACAATACGCTCTTTGGATACTCAGACACTGACGTAAAGCCAGACGGTCGCATTCCTCTTGACAGGCAACGTGAGCCAGTCCTAGCGTAGCGGTCCCCCTGAGACGCGACAGGCTCGCAGACCTGGCCGCGAGGTCGGGGGCTGAGGAGGGAGTGCATGCCGCCACGGATTCGTCGCTGGCTACTCGGACGCAACCACCCTCTCAGGTGGCATTCGAGCTGTGTCATCGCGATCGCCTTACTGACCAGCGCTCGAACGTCGCCGCTCGTCGCAGGTCCGGCCGACACGCCTGCCCACGCGAGCGCTCTGTGGCTTGCCGACAAACACCAGCTCCTACGAATCTCTCCCGAAGGCGCTGCGCTGCTTCGCATCCCAGTGCCCTCTGCCGAGAGCCTCGTCTCGGATCCCACCTCGGGCTCGGTCTGGCTCGGCGGGCAGAACGCCGTCCACAAGTACGCTCACGACGGCTCCTTGGTCTTGAGCCGAACGTTGTCGGCTGTGGGAGCCCCCCATCGACGTCGTCTCGGTGTGCTGCTCGCGATCGATGCCACCGGCCAGCCCTGGCTCGGGTGGGGGCGGGTCGTCATCGCACTCGAGGCAGACGGGCAGGAGCGATTCCGCCATGAGCTCCGCGATCCGATCGAGGAGATCGCCTTCAATTCCCGCACTCGTGAGGCCTGGGTGGCCACCGAGGAGGCCCTCTACGTCTTCAGCGATGCGGGAGCCCTGATCGCGCGGCTTCACCGCTCGGAGGCGGAGGACGACCACCGGGTTCGGATGGCCGCCGACCCGCGGGACGGGTCAACCTGGGTGGCCTCCGGCCGCGCCTTGATCCAGTACTCCTCGGGGCACGAGCGGCGCCTCCGTCTCCGCCTCGAAACGCGGACGAACGACCTGGCCGTCAACGCCAGCACAGGGGAGCTCTGGCTCACCCAGCACAAGAGCGTGGTCAAGCTCTCGTCTGAGGGCCAGCTCCTGATCCGGCTCGACCCGTTCGGTCGGCACGCTCGGGAGACTCGGCCGAGGCGCCTGACGCTGGATCCGTCCACGGGACGCCTCTGGGTCGCGAGCCGCCATTTGCTGGCCAGGGTCGACCGGGACGGCGCTTCGCTCGTCTCCCACCTCGTGTTTCGCGGCGTGCGTGACCTCGCCCATTTTGCCGACCTCGTCCCGCCGGACCTGAGCATCGTGTTCCCGAGCGAAGGCGCCTACTTGGCGACGAACGCTCCGACGCTCCGGCTGGAGTACGCGGACGCGGCTTCTGGGATCGACCCCCAGAGTCTCCGAGTCAAGGTTGGCGACACGGACGTGTCCGCGGCCTGCGAGAACACTTCCGCGGGAAGCGACTGCCGACTCGAGGGGTTCCTGACCTTATCCGAAGGGCCGCACGTAGTGGCTGCACAGCTTGCGGACCGCGCGGGCAATACCGCCCACGCCAGGGTGAACTTCAGCGTGGACACGGTGCCGCCGGCGGCCCCCAATGCCGAGCAGGTGGAGATCGAGCCGGCCGAAGACCCCTCCGCGTGGCGGGTGACCGGAGGGCCGGGTTCGGTGGAGCCGGGAGCCACGGTGGTGGTACGCAACACACGAACGGGCGAGGTCGTGTCGGTGAGGGCCGGCCCCGACGGCAGCTTCTCGCTGACGATCACGGCGGAGCCGACCGACGTGCTGGAGCTTACGGTACTCGACGCGGCCGGCAACACGAGCGCCGCGGTCCGCGTGACCGTCGTGCCGCCGCCTCCGCAAACCGACGCCGCGGGCTTGATCCACGGGATCGTCGTGGACAGCCGTACGCAGCAGCCCCTGCATGGCGTGCGCGTGAGCGCGCGTGGCGTGGCTGGCGCCGTCGTGAGCAACGCAGCCGGCCGCTTCGCCTTCCCCGCGCCCGGAACAGGAAGCTTCGCACTCTTCTTCGCGCGCCAGGGATATATCACCGCGCGTCGCGACCCGTACGTTCTCTCCGAGCGTCACGCGACGGTCGGCGAGGTGCGACTCCACCCCTACGACGCGAACACGACCCTCATGACCCCGTCCGGCGGCACGGTTGCCGATTCCAACGGAAAGGTCCAGGCCATCTTCCCGCCGGGGGCCGTGAGCCAGCCGATGCCCGTTTCCGCCACGTTCTTCGCTACCGAACCCGACTTCCCGCTGCCCATGCCGGAGGGGACGGTGTTCGTGGCCGGCGTCCAGATGACGCCCGAGCACACCGCCTTCTCCCAGCCCATCACGCTGCGCTTCGCGAACGACTTGGGATTCGCGCCCGGAACCCCCATCCCCTTCGCGTTCGCGTCCCACGACCCACACGACTCGAGCGAGGGCTTCTACGACTCGGGCATGGCCACGGTCACTACGGACGGCGCGTTCATCGAGCTCCAGGTCGCCCATTTCTCGTGCGTCGCGCTTGGTGTGGCCCCCCCACCCGGCACGAATGTGGGGGAGGAGTGCCCGGCGTGTGCCGAGCAGGAAGAGGTCGCGAAGCCGGAGTTGAAGTGCGACGTCCCGGGTGGGTCCTCCGTCTGCGTCACGGATGGGAACGTGCGCGTCGAGCAGCGCCTGGCCAGCGTCGGTGCCGTCGGCGGACGGGACACGCTCGAGTTCGCCTACACCAGCTCCACGGCCCAGGCCCGGCCGATCCTCTCGGCCCGCACCAAGCTCAGCTCCCTCTACTTCACCAATGCGTCCCTTTCGGCAAGCTGGAAGGTCAGTCTCGAGGGAGTGGAAAGAGAGACCCATTTCCAGGGGAGCAGCGACAGGACCCATCTCGCCTACGCCTGGGACGGACTCGACGCGGCGGGGAACCGGCTCTCGACCGGGGCTTATCACTTCAGGGCTGCCTCCATCGGGACGTACGCCGGCGCTCTCCACACGGCCGACACGTTCGGTGGTCTCGCCACTTCTCCCACGAACGTCGCGAGCCCGCGGCCGCTGCCCTACCGGGCCTCCACGGGGGGCTACTTGATCCTTCACGATCAGTCGAAGAGCCCCTTCGGCGCGGGTTGGGGTATCTCGGAGCTGGAGAGACTCCATCCTCAGCCCGACGGAACGGTGCTCTGGACCAGCGGACGCGGGGCGTCGGCGGTGATGAGGCCGGGGCACGCCCGCGACCAGAAGCAGGTTCTCCGGAACTTGGGCGGACGGGCCGGGGGCATCGCCCGTGATGCGAGCGGTGCGCTCTACGTCGGGCGATACAATGGCGTCGTCACCCGGATCGCACCAGACGGGGCGACCTCCGTCTTTGCGACCGTGCGATCGACATTGAGCAGCCTCGCCTTCGATCGCGCCGGATCCCTCCACGCCCTCACCTACGACGGCGGGCTCTTCCGAATCAGTTCTGTCGGCCAGGTGACCGAGGTAGTCGCCCGGTTCGGGTTCGACCTCGGGGACATGGTGGTTGACTCGAGGAGAAACGTCTTCGTCATCGACAGCCACCATCCCGCCATCTACCGGGTCACCCCCGCCGGCCAAGCCTCGGTCTTTGCAAGGTATCCGTTTCCCAACCAGCTGCTCACCTATCCCTCAGGCCTGGCCATCGATGCCAACGACAACCTCTACGTGTCGAACAACTACAACAACCCCGGCCAGTTGCGGCGTGTCGTACATCTCGAAGATCACGCCGGCGGGAGGGCATTCGTACTACGCAGTCGGGCTGAACGCGCCCAGAGGGATGAGCTTCGACGGGCGGGGGAACCTCTATATCGCCGACGTGTCGTGCCCGGCATCCAACGGGGTCGATCTCAAGCTCGTCTCACCGACGGGGCTCGTCACGACACTCGATCCGGGTTATCCCAGCCCGCAGACCGGCCTCGCTCCGCCCTATGGCTATTCCTACGACCCGGTGCCGAGCGCGGACGGGAAGCTGCACCTGGTCACCGACAGCGGGACCGTCTACGAGACCTGGAGCATGGCCCCACCGCCCGGGCAGCCGGTGCGGTACCCCGGCCCGGCCGGTGAGCACAGCACGCTCGAGCGCCACGCCGACGGAAGCTATACCCGGACCTCCAAGGACGGCACCCGCAGCCTGTTCGGCGCGACGGGAAGACAGACCGCGCGGGTCCGGCCGACCGGCGACACGATCTCCTATGAGTACGACGCGGCAGGCCGTCTCGTGAGTCGCGCCAATGCCGTTGGGCAGACCTGGCTTCTCGCGTACTCGGGCGGCGGGCTTTCCAGCGTGACCGACCCGGCGGGCCGGACGACCGAGTTCAGCGTGCTCTCGGGCGACCTCGTCGCCGTCACCCACCCCGACAGCTCCACCGTTTCGTTCGACTACGACGGGCGCCACCTGTTGACGAGCAAGACCGACGCCAGGGGTTTCAGCACCACCTACGATTACGACGCCAACGGGAAAGCCACGACGCTCGTGCTGCCGACGGGCGAGACAAGACGCTTCGACGCGGGACGGAGCCGAACGTCGGTCCAGGTCTTGTCTGGGGGCAGCGGTACTGTGGGCAACCCCGCACCTCCGGTGCGTGCCGCGGATCGGGAAGATCGCTATACCGACGGGCGCGGGTTCCTCTGGCGGCATGTGTCGAACGGTTTCGGATCGGTCACGAAAGCCACGCGGCCCGACGGCGAGAGCCACCTGGTCGAGCGCGACTCCGACAACAACCCGGTCGAGCTGAAGGACCCAGGGGGCCGAACCGTCGTGCAGAGCTTCGACCTTCAGGGAAACCTGACCGGGCACGACGAGCAAGGGGGTCGCTACTTCCGGTTCACCTACGACCAGCGGTTTGCCAAGCCCAGGACGATCCAGGATCAGCCCGGAAGCACCCACGAACTGACCTACGACGCCAGCGGCAACCTCGTGAGCATCCGGGACCCGCGAGGATCCTGGACCTCATTCACGCACGGTGCCCACGGCCTCACCACCCGGGCCGATCTTCCCGACGGAGGTGCGATCGAGTACGCCTACGACCCGCTCGGCCGCCTCTCGCAGGTGAAGGACCAGCTCCAGAGGATCACCCGCTTCGCCTACGACGCGGCCGGGAACGTGGCTCGCCTCACCGACTCCGCCAGCCGGACGACCGAGTACCGCTACGACGCCATGAACCGGCTGCTGGAGGTGGAGGACCCGCTCGGCCAGACGACTTCTTTCGGCTACGAAGCGGCCTGCAGCGGTTGCGACAACAACCCCCAGCAGCTCACCCGGATCACGGATGCGAAGAATCGGACCACGATCTTCGAGTACGACCCGATCGGGCAGCTGGTGAAGATCACCGACCCGCTCGGCCGCATCCGGCGCTTCAGCTATGACCTGAACCGCAACCTCGCGTCCGTCACCGACGCCAAGAGCCAGACGACCCGCTTCGAATACGACGCCCTCGATCGGCTCGTTCGCAAGACCCGGGCCGAGGGGCCGGAGGACTACGGCTACGACGTCGCCTCGAACCTCATCTCGTTGACCGACGGCGTGAGCTCGCTCGCCCTCGTGTACGACGTCGCCAACCGCCTCGTCCGGGTGACGCCCGCGGGCGTGCTACCCAGCCTTCCCCTCGGCTACAGCCACGACGGCCGCAACGACCGTACCTCGCTCACCTCGCCATGGGCAAGCCTGACCTACTCCTACGATCCCGCGCGCAACCTGCAGGCGATGACGGGCCTGCCAGGAGCGTCGGAGTCGATCTTCTTCAGCCACGACGGACTGGGCCGGCGCACGGCGACCTTCGGCCCGCTTTTCGAGACATTCGGCTACGACTCCGCCGGGCAGCTGACATCACGCCAGTCGACGGCCGGCGCCGCGCTTGGCTTTGAGTACGGGTACGACCTCACCGGCAACCGGACTCGCGAGACTCTCGCGGAGACGTACCTCACCGCCGCGGCCCGGATCAGCGCCAGTCCCGACCCGGCCGTGGCGCTGACCTCGCGCGTCCTCCTCCGGGGAACGGCCTCGGGCGCCTCGGTGACGATCAACGACGCGCCGGTTGCGCTTCAACCCGACGGATCCTTCGAGACCCAGGTCAGCGTCGCGCCCGGGCCCAACACCGTCAAGGTCGAGGCCACTCGCCCCGGCGGAGCCAGCGCCCGCAAGCTCCTCTCCATCAGCGGCGAGCCCGCAGCGGCCATCGCCGCCCTCTTCAGCGCGGACGCGACGGGCACGCTCTACGGCAGCAACGCCGAGGGGCGTGCCGTCTCGCTGGGCCCGGACGCCGCTTTTTCCGTCCTCTCCGCTCTCCCCGTCTCCCCGACCCACGTCGCCCGCGCCGCGGACGGAACGCTGTATGCCTGGTACGGCGCTCAGCTCAGGAAGCTGGACCTGAGCGGCAGCCTGGTCGACGTCGCCACGCTCGGCTTCGTCCCCGAAGACGTCGCTCTCCACCCCGACGGGAGCTGGTTCCTCAGCCAGAACCCCATCCTCTATCGCTTCGGGCCCGCAGCCGGCGCGCCCACGCCCTGGATTACGCTCCCCACCACGGGCGGACGGCTTGTCGTCGCGGCCAATGCCGGTGGCGAGGTCCTGGCAGCGACCGACACGGGCCAGGTCTTCCGCATCGATCCGGGCGGAGCAGTGACCGAATGGACCGGCAGCCGCTTCCTCTTCATCGACGACATCGGGCTCGACGGCGCGGGAAACGCCTTCGTGATGGGGTTCGATAGCGGGGAGTCGCACACCATCTACCGTCTCTCCCCCGCGGGAGATGTGACGCAGCTCCTTGGCGTCCCCCCGGCCCGCCCCACGGCCGTCGCCGACTCCGCGGGCAACTTCTTCTTCTTCGACTCGAGCGGGCTGCAGCGGATACCCGCGGGAGCAGACTCTCCGGAACCCTTCCTGCCCACCCCCCTCGACCTCGTCGTCCAGCTCCTGATCGAGCCCCCGCTCCCGACGCTGCGCGCCCGCGACTTCAGCTACGACCTCCTCGACCGCCTCAGCTCCGCCACCCCCGGCGAGGCCTACGCCTACGACCCCGTGGGAAACCGGACCTCCTCCCACCGCTCGGCGCTCCACGTGGTGGACGCCGCCAACCAGCTTCTCGAGGACGACGCCTACACCTACTCCTACGACCCGAACGGCAACCTCAGCTCCAAGGCGAGCAAGCTCGACGCGAGCCTGACCCGCTACTTCTGGGACAGCCAGGATCGCCTCATCCGCGTCGAGCTGCCGGGCACGGTGGCAGAATACGTCTATGACCCGCTCGGTCGCCGCATCCAGAAAACGGTGAACGGTGTGGTCACGAAGTACCTCTACGACGGCGAGGACATCGTGGCCGAGCTGGACGGCTCGGGTAACGTCCAGACGACCTTCGTCCACGGCCCCGGCATCGACGAACCGTTGACGATGACACGCGCTGGCCAAACCTACGTCTACCACCGTGACGGCCTGGGCAGCATCACCCACCTCACGGACGAGGCGGGCCAGGTGGTGCAGCGCTACGAATACGACGCCTACGGGAACATCGCCGCTCAGCTCGACCCTGGCTTCGTCCAGCCTTACGCCTTCACAGGCAGAGAGTGGGACCCGGAGACGGGGCTCTACTACTACAGAGCCAGATACTACGATCCCAAGATCGGCAGGTTTATCTCCGAAGACCCCATCGGTTTTGACGGCGGCGACGTCAACCTTTACTCCTATGTCGGCATGGCTCCGACGAACTGGAGAGATCCGTCGGGCTTGGTCTGGTGGGGCCGTATGGCCCCTTACTTCCGTGGCCTACGGCCCTTCCAGCCGCGGGGGACCCCGCCCCCGAGGCCGCCCACAACTCCTCGGCCGGCAACGGCTGCCGAGCAGCAGCGGTATTTCGATAAGGCAACACAGGGTGTCAAGCGGCCTCCGTGGTGGCAAGGTGGTCCTGGCGCCGAGGATCCAACGGCTGACATCATGGAGAAGGTATCGCAGCCGTTCAAGCCGGATCCCTTTGGGTTCCCCGCGAACGTGTGCAAGCCTCCCACGTTGACGCCCGAAGAAGAGGAGTACATCCGCCAGTGGGAGCAGTGGTGCAACGCTAATCCCGGTATGTGCGCCTGACAGGGATCAGCGCAGTGGGCAGTCCACAGGACGAAGCGTCCGCCGAGTACTCCCTGGGATTGGACTACGCAGCAAGGGGAGAGTTAGGCAAGGCTCAGGAAGCGTTCGAGCGCGCGCTGCGTTTTCAGCCTGATCACATCGAGGCTCAATACGATCTTGCCCGACTCCAAGCAAGACGGGGCGCGTGGCATGAGGCGGTTGCGGCTTTCAAGCGACTGCTGGAACTAACTCCGGATTTCGCGCAGGCGCATTCGGAGCTTGGCTTGGCCCTGCTGGCGCTCGGGCGTCCTGCTGAGGCAATAGAGGCATTCGAGGCGGCGCTCCAGCGGAAACCAGACGACCCGTTCGCGATGACGAATCTTGCGGTGTCCCTGCAAGAGCGCGGAGAAGGCCGCAGGGCGTGCGACCTCTTCGAGCAAGCGATACAGATTGCGCCGTGGATGGAGGAAGCCTACCAGGGACTAACAGGAATACTCGTGGCAGCGGGCAATCTCGCCAAGGCGGAAGCTGTGCTGGTCGCGGGCGAAAAGGCCGTCAGGGATGCAGCGAAGCGGGCTCGTCTTCAGCTCAGCCTGGGGTTTCTGAGAGCTGAGCAGGGTTACCTAGATGAAGCGATCCATTGGTTCCAGACGTCCTTGCAGACTGATCCGTCGAGCTGCGATGCCAACGTCGCGCTAGCGGATGCGTTGACGGAGGCCCAGCGTTACCCAGAAGCGATTGAAGCACTTCAAGCGGCGCTCGAACGGGAGCCACGCCGTGCAGATGTCCATGCGCGGCTGGGCTCCGTGTTCGAGAGCCTCGGCCGCCATGCGGAGGCCCTGGCAGCCTTCAAACTGGCTATCGCGATCGACCCTGAGTGTCTGAAAACCGGGCGACCTGACTGGTCAGCATCCTACAAACGGGCGATGACATTTTCCGAGAAAAGTAGGTGAGCTGGCACCGCGGTCTACGATGAGGGGGCGGCGCTGCGCCGCTCTTGATCACGGACGATGAAGCAAGATGTGACTGCTGAGCCGCGGGGGCGCCCGTCCGCGGCCGCGCGCGCCGGCTACGGCAGAGGTGGCTGCCATGTCGTGCGAGCGCACGAGGACGGACGCTCGCCCGCCATCGCGGCGGCGTTGCTGAGGGTCCGGCTCCGGCGCGACGGCTGAGGGTCGTGGCTCGTGCTCGTAACCGAGCGCCTCCGTTCAACCGGGCGATGCAGCAGACAAGGCCGGCGCGAGCGATGGGGCCTTGCAGCTGATCGCGCGTTTGAACGGGAAGCGCTCGCCGGTTTGTCGGCTGTCGGCGCGCAGCTACGGCGCGCCTCCGCCGGAGCAACGGCCCCGCGCCTGAACGGGCGCCGTCACTCCGCCCGCAACGTGACCACGGACGTGAGCGTGCTCGTGCCGGCGCCCGCTGCCGCGCCGTGGCTTCGCTTCGGCTGAGGCTCGGTCCGTCACGCGGCCTGCCAGGCGCGGATGGAGCACGCCGCGCGCCGGCCCGCGGCGGAGCTGAAGGCCAGGATCCCCGGGTGCAGGGGGACGTAAGACCTTACGTCCAGAGCGCGCGCCTTCAAGGGAAGCCGCGCTCCCGCGCATTTCGCGGGAGCGCCACGGGGATGTGCGCGCGCGTGCCCGCGGACCAAAGCGCGCGACTTCGGATAAGCCCGCGGGGCTCCCGAGCGACCCTTTACGCTCAGGAGAGCGTAAGTCGCGGAACCCGGCGCGCGGCCCGCCACCACCGCCGTCCTTTCGGTGCGGCCGTTCTTGCAGGCCGCGTGCCGGGCGCGGCGTCTGCGGGCCGACCTGCGGCCGGGGATCAGCGAGAGGCAACAGAACAGACGGCGCGGCTCCTGGCCGGTCCGCAAAAGCGCCGTGATGGCGGGCGAGCTTTCGTACTGGCTGGAGCTCGCTCGGCCATGACGGCGCCACCGTGCCGTCCAGCCAGGCGCGAGGCGTCGGGGCCCGCTCGGACGCCGCCCTGGCTCTCGCGCGAGGCCTCGGGTCCGGCGCGGGCACGCCGCGTGCCTCGACGACACGACGGCCACGCACGCGTCGCGACCTACCTCGACGGCGCCGAGAAACGCTGATCGCCGCGCCGGACCTCCGCAGGCGCGAGGCGCGCCGCCGGTCGTGGCTATCCATGCGCGCCGCGTGTGTCGATCGTCTTGAGGAGCACCTGCTTGGAGCGCCTGGGCAGTTTTTCGATTCGCTCGAGGCGTCGGAAGAAGAGGACCTGGCGAGGATGCTGGACAAGGCCCATCCCCGCGAGTGACCGTATAATCGGCGGAGGAAGAGGACCTCATGGCGCACGGTAACGAGGTAGAAGAACAGCGTGCCCACACTTCTCCGGATCGAAGGCTTCCGCTTCGCCTTCTACTCGGGGGACGGGGTCGAGCCTCCACACGTGCACGTAGCCAAGGGCGACGCCGCGGCGAAGATCTGGCTCCAGCCGGTCCGCGTCGAGTACGCTCGTGGCTTCAACCCCGCGGAAATGCGGCGGCTCCGCGAGATTACGATCGGGCATCAAGCCGTCTTCCTCGAGCGGTGGAATGAGTACTTCAATCGCTAGTCCGGCCGAGCCGCGAGCACGGGCGGTCGAATTCGTCGCGGATGCGTTCGTCGTCCACCTCCAGGACGGCCGCTCCCTGACCGTGCCTCTCGAGTGGTTTCCACGGCTGCGGGACGCGACTCCCGAGCAGCGGCTCCGCTACGAGATGATCGCTCACGGCCTCGCCATCCACTGGCCCGACATCGACGAAGATATCTCCGTCCCTCGCCTCTTCGGCCTGCCCTGCTGATGGTCCCGGTAGCCCGGCGCGCGGCAGACCCCTCTCCGCCGCCGCCGATCGCCTGGCCGGACGAGCTGCCGCTCGCGGCGACGACCTCGCCTGTATCGGTGACGTGGCCGCGGCCTGGCTATGGGAACAAAGCCTTCACCGGCAGAGAGTGGGATCCCGAGACGGGGCTCTACTACTACAGAGCCAGATACTACGATCCCAAGGTCGGGCGCTTCATTTCAGAGGACCCGATTGGGTTTGGTGGCGGCATGAACTTCTACAGCTACGTGGGCAACAGCCCCGCGACGTTCGTGGATCCGTTGGGCTACGACGCCATCCGCATCAGTTACCAGGGCTATCCAATTCAGACTCCCGTCGGGCGGCTTCCTCTGGGTCATGGAGCGGTGATCGCCGTCGATGAGTCCACCGGCCGGACGCGATACTACGAGTATGGCCGCTATGACGACGAGGGCTTCGGCTTGGTCCGGAATCAGCGCATACCCGACGTCCAGATAGGCCCTGATGGCCATCCGACTCAGGAGTCTCTGCAGAGGCTTTACGACTTCATCTCCGAGCGTTACGGCCGCAACAGGCCTGTCGATGCGGATTACTACGACGACGCCGATTATCGGCGTGTTGTGGACTTCGCCGAGCGTCGCATGGGTGATCGTAATCGCAGGCGCTACAACCTTTTCAACAACAACTGCTTCAGCTTCGCAGATGAGGCTGTGC
>Ga0247727_10008368_pt1 | contig 19221 bp, 17 predicted proteins | sample WisWelCaveWW1625_FD_202498 | JGI IMG/M metagenome (GOLD analysis project Ga0247727, IMG submission 202498) | Biofilm microbial communities from Wishing Well Cave, Virginia, United States - WW16-25 | ecosystem: Environmental > Aquatic > Deep subsurface > Groundwater > Cave microbial mat | place... | reverse complement strand
TTCCGGTGGGCTGTTCAAATCGAGCAGCGTCGTGTCCACGCGAGCACGCACGAAGCCTTCGCGCAGAATTCTCGCCATCACGTCGCGGTGTTGCCCCTTTCGTCCGCGAATGATCGGCGCCAGCACCATCAACTTCTTGCCCTCTTCGAGTTCCAGCGCCGCGTCCACGATCTGTTCGGGCGATTGCCGGCCGACTTCGACGCCGCACTTCCAACAATGGGCCGTGCCGACGCGGGCGTACAGCAGTCGCAGATGGTCGTAGATTTCCGTGACGGTCGCGACGGTGCTGCGGGGATTGACGCTCGTAGTGTCCTGCGCGACGGTGATGGTCGGCGGCAGGCCCTCGATCAATTCCACGTCCGGCCGCTCGAGCTCTTCAATGAATTGCCGAGCGAACGCGGACAGGCTCTCCACGTAGCGCCGCTGTCCTTCGGCGAAAATCGTGTCGTGGGCCAGCGAACTCTTGCCCGATCCGCTCAACCCGGTGATGACCACCAATCGGTCGCGCGGAATATCCACCGTAAGGTTGCGAAGGTTGTGCTGCCGCGCGCCTTGCACGTGGATGAAACCCGCGTCTGGTTGCAACATAAATGGAGCCATTCGTGTCTTTGCAGAGTCCCGCCGTCACTTGCGAGCGCGAGCGAAACATATCGTCTGGCGACCGTGACGTTCAAGAGTGCGCAGTCTGTCAGAGGACAATTGGCGAGACTAGTTCACCGTTGATAGACTGGTGCGATCAAAATCGAAAGCCGCACATTGGAGCAGCACCATGAATTTGCAGCGTACTCGCCGGCCGCTTCGGCTTGAGGTGTCCCGTCGCAAGTCACCGGCCTCGCGCAAGGGTCGAAATCGGCGTGGAGGCGGCTTCGGCGTGGAGTCGCTTGAAGATCGCCTGCTGCTGGCCGGCAACACACCGCCGACGGTTGTCGGGGTGCAGACGCTCGCGAGCCGGTCGGCGATCACGGCCGTGGTGGTCAGCTTCAGCGAGCAACTTGACCCGGCGACCGCCATGAACGCGAGCAACTTCCAGTTGAACTCGGCGGGCCGCGACAAGCGATTCGGTACGGCTGATGACAGGCCGATCTTGCTCCGCGCCACGAATCCGCTGACTTACGATGCCGGCTCGTTGAGTGTGACGATCACTCCGACGACGACTCTGCCCACGAATCAGTTTTTCCAGATTACATTGAACGGCACCGGTGTGACCGACGTGGACGGGAATCAACTCGACGGCAACGGCGACGACAATCCCGGCGGCGACTACATGGCATCGGTCGCTCGCGGCACGAGTTTGTCGTACACGGACCGGAACGGTGACACGGTTAAGCTCAAACTCAAGGGCGGCGGCGCGATGGAACTCGTGCGCGCGACGGACGGCGAGGGCCGCGACCTGCAACTCGTCGGAACCGTGGCCGGCCGAAGCGTGCTGACCGGGTCGGTGAAGCGGACCACGCGACCGCCGGCCGGGGACGGTGTCACAGGACTGCGGTCAGTGAACGGCCTCGGCACGAATCGGCTCGGCGGCGTGTTTTTGATCGACGCGTTGCCGCCCGCCGTGACCGTCACAAACCCCAGCGACGGATTTGGCGCAACGGGCGACTTCACGCTGACCGGTCAAGTCGCGGACGCGGGCGTCGGCGTGGCATCGCTGAGGAGACAATTCGATTCGGGCCTGTTCGCGGCTGTCGCCGTCGGTGCGGGCGGGGACTTCAATGTGCGGGTGAGTCTGCCGCTCGATGGATCGGCAGACGGGAGTCACACGATTCGTCTCCGCGCGACGGATCGCTTGGGGAACCTGTCCGACTTCGTGTTATTCAATTTCACGCTGAGTTCCGAATCGCCGGAACTCACGGCGCGGCTCGCCAACGACACCGGCGCGTCGGCCGGCGACGGACTGACGTTTGACCCGACCATCACCGGGTCCGCGCTGCACCTGGCGGGCGGGGCCGAGTTTCGCGCGGGCTTTGACAGCACGCCGGTCGCAAACTTCACCGACGTGCTCGGCGACCGGCAGGCGGACGGCAGCTTCACGTTGTCCGCCGCGCGCCTGGCGGCGATCAACGGCGGTGCGATCGACGGAGCGCACACGCTGCACCTGCGTGCGACGGACTCGCGCGGAGACGTCGTGATTGCCGACGTGAATTTCACGCTGGACACCACGATCGGCGCGACCAGCGCGGGTCTGTCGATCGGCTCGGATACCGGCACGGTGGGCGACGGGCAGACTTCGGCCGCGAACGTGACGCTCGTGGGCGACGCGGAACCGGGCGCGGCGGTGATGCTCGGTGCTAGCGGGCCGACGACGACCGCGAGCACGGCGGGCGTGTTCCAATTCAGCAACGTCGCGCTGGCGTCTGGTCTGAACGATCTTGCGATTCACGTTATGGACCGCGCGGGCAACGCGACGGATTTCGACTTGGCGCTCACGCGCGTCGCCGGCGGCGCGGCGGGCGATATGGTGCTCGCGTGGAATCTGAATGCGCTGCTGGCGATTCAAGCCGACGGGTCGGACCCGCTCATCGCGTCGCGCACGCTCGCGATGGCGAGCGCGGCGGTGTACGACGCGGTCAACGCCGTTGAGGGAGTGAGCGGGCTGTACGTCAGCGTGCCGGCGCCGGCGGGCGCATCGATCGAGGCAGCCGTCGCGGCAGCGGCGGCGCGAGTGCTCAGTGCGGCGTATCCGACGCAGGCCGGGGCGATCACCGCGAAACTGGCGGATTCGCTGAGCACCATTCCCGCGGGCCAGTCGCGCGACGACGGCGTTGCGGTCGGTCAGATGGTTGCCGACGCGATCGTCGCGCTTCGAGCGAACGACGGCTATCAAGGTTTTGTCGCGTACATTCCCGGCATCGGTCCGGGCAAGTGGCAACTGACGGCACCGATGTTCATGCCCGCCGTCGGCGCGCACTGGCCGGACGTGACGCCGTTTGTGATTGACGACCCGGCCGACTTTCTCCCGTCGGGTCCTCCGGCCCTGGCCAGCGCACAGTGGGCCACTGAGTTCAACCAGGTCAAAGACATCGGCGCCGCCGACAGCGCGACGCGAACGGCCGACCAAACGCAGATCGCGCGGTTCTGGTCGGACGGGCAAGGGACGTTCACGCCGCCAGGTCATTGGAACGAAATCGCGCAGCAGGTGGCGACGGCCGCGGGCAACAGCATCTCGGCCAATGCCCGGATGTTCACGATCCTCAACACGACGATGGTGGACGCGGGCATCGTCGCGTGGGATGCGAAGTTCAAATACGAGTTCTGGCGACCGATCACGGCAATTCACGCTGCCGACACGGACGGTAACGCGGCGACCGAACCCGACCCGGACTGGCAGCCGCTGCTCGGCACGCCGGCGTTCCCGGAATACGTTTCCGGGCACAGCACGTTCAGCGGCGCGGCGGCGGAGGTGCTCGCGAGCATCTTCGGCGAGAATGTTTCATTTGCATCCACTTCGGTCGGTTTGCCCAACGTCACGCGCAACTACACGAGTTTCGGCCAAGCCGCGGAGGAAGCGGGGCTGAGCCGCATTTACGGCGGCATTCACTTTCTCGCGGCCGATCTCGACGGTCTCGCCGCGGGCCACGCCGTCGCCGACGCGGTACTGGACGCGTTTGCCGGCCAGGACACGCAGCCGCCGCGAATCCTCGTGGACGATTACTCCGCCGTAGCGAGCCAAAACATCACGCTCACCGGGCATGTCATCGACACGGTTTCAGGCGTCGCGACACTCACGGCGATGCTCGACAGTGCGGCGGCGGTGAACGTGGCGTTCGACGCCAACACGGGCGCGTTCAGCTTCCCGCTGAATCTCGCGACGAACGGCTCGGCGGATGGCGTGCATCACGTCGTGTTGGTCGCGAGCGACGCGGCCGGCAACTCGGCGGCGCCGCTCGATCTGCCGTTCACGCTCGACACGGCCGCACCGATTCTGTCGATCGGCAGTCCGGCGGACGGCGGAGCGATCAGCGCGGGGTTGCGACTGGCGGGTATCGCGAATGGTACCGGTTCGACGATCGCGGCGCTCAATTACGCATTCGACGGCGGGGCGGCGATGCCGGTCGGGTTCGATTTGCAGACTGGCGCGTTCGACCAGCCGCTTGACGTCGGCAAGTTGGCCGTCGGGCCGCACGTGCTCCGCGTCACAGCGACGGACGCGGCGGGCAAAACGGCCGCGACGGACCTCAATCTGACGCTCGGCTCCGCGCTGCCGCTAACGATTGTCCAGATGTTGCCGCTTGACGACGCTAGCGAGATCGGCGTGACATTTCATCCGAAGTTCACGTTCTCGCGCCCGGTCGATCCGGCGACGCTCACGACGGCAAACATCCGCGCCAGCGGCGGCGGCCCTGGATCTTTCGCGTCGTGCTGTCGTTTTCGCGCAAGGGTTACAGCGAGGTAGTGTGGCGGCAGAGCAGCGACGCGTTCATCGCGTGTTTGGAGAACGCGTTTCATCACTTCCGCGGCGTGCCGAAGCGTCTCGTCATTGACAATCTGAAGGCGGCGGTCGCTCAGGCGGACTGGTACGACCCCGAGGTGCGTCCGAAGCTACAGTCGTTCGCCGCGCACGAGCGACAGCGCGTCAGTGTCGGACTTGCCGTCCAGCGGTTCGCCCTTCATGACGGTCCCCTGCGGCGTGTACTCGCGCCACACGACGACGTACGTCGTGCGGTTGCCACCTAACGCCACTAACGGATGACATCCGATTGTTTTCGTTTCAGGTTGATTAGCAATGCGTTAGGTTCGAAAAACGGGGTGCGGGATTCGAGCACGTTTGGATCGTCATGGCGTCCTACAACGTGGGAAAAAGGCTGTTTTTCTCGCACTTGCGATCAGGGTCCGGCAGCAAGGCACGCGTTTTTGCCCGAAATACCCGTTAAGGTTTCACAGATTGCCCACGGCCGTTCGCAGGTCGAACTTCCTTGCTCATTGGAACTTGCGATACGAAACCCCACGGTTCCCTTCGCGGCATTGGTTGCCACCCACAAGCCCCTGCAAGGTTGACCAGATGGACATGCTGAGTCCTCCGGAACGACGTCTCCGCAAATTTCTTTCCCGTTCGTTCCGCGCAGCATACCACTTTTTTGCCCGCAGCCCAGTCGCTCCACGCAGTTCCAAAACATCGCCGCACGCGCACGCCCGCACGCGCACCTTGCCACGCGCAATTTTACCTATCCGCGTACGCGGCAACGCCCGAGCGTTGGTCGTCGAAAAATTGGGCAACCGCATCGCCACAATCGCCACGCGGCTAGTAACGGAATCATGTCCACCGAACAGGCGGCAGGCAGGCGTGCCCAGCATTGCCGCGCCCCTCACTATCGGGCGCTCTCCGGCATGCACTCGAAAAATCCAAGGTTTCTGCTTGCCTCTACGATTCGAGCAGTCGTAGAATATCGCCCGTTCCAAACTTCACAGCCGGGGGGTTCTGCCATGGCGAACAAGAAAGTTCAGGAACAGGTAGAGAAGGGCGAGTTGATAATCGCCGTCGATGCCACGCGGGCCGCGGACGACCCGCACAAGTTGCTCGCTTACATGCTCGCACTCGTGATCGCGCGGCTCGCCGATCTGCGGCTGAAGGATTTGGCCACCTTCACGACCGAATCGGATCGGGCCGCGGCGTCGGGCAAGATTCGAGCGGCGCTCGACGAACTACGGGCGCTGCTCGGCGACGGATACAACTTCATTCAGGGTCTACCCCGGTCGGACATCTCCGCTCCCGACCGGCTTGGACTCTACACCTCGTACGGCTGGGAGTCGGGCGAGATCGGCGACTTCGACGACGCGCGAATCGAGTCCATGGCCAATCTGGCGATCGCCGTGACGCCAACCATCCCCACCGTGGCGTTCCGATACCGCGCGGACTTGATCGCCGCGATCACCGCGCAGCTTCTGATCCTCAACACGAACCAGACGATCGCCGCGGGCGGCACGGTGGCGGCGACCGATGCGCGCGACCTGGCGCTCGATCTCATGGAGGCCATCACCGAGCGGGTGCGGCATCACTACTGTGGCGCGTCCGACCTGCGCGCGAAGAACCCCGAACTGGCACGGATCGGCTTCCGCGTCACGCACGACGCGGGCGAAGTGACCCCCAGCGGTACCGGCCCGATCGCCGGCACCCCGGTCTACGACACGGTCCAAATGAAAGTAACGATTCAAGAGATGCCCGAACGTGCCGTCTTCATCCGCAGCATCCGCCAAGCGGTCGGCGGCGCCCCGGAACCAGCCGGCGTCTCCAACACCACCAGCGTCTCCGTCGTCCAGTTCAGCCCACTCGTCCCCGGCACCACCTACGAATTCTGGGTCGTCGGCGTCAACGAAGACGCCGAAGAAGGACCGGAGAGCGAACACGTGACGCACGTGGAGCCGGTGGGACCGTGACATGGAGATAGGACAACGATCGTTCACACTTACGCACCGGAGCAACACCGAGTAGGATTTGTTCGCACAAGGGAGTTACACGACATGGCCGATGGGGCGTTGGCCGAAATCCGAGACTGCAGAAACCAGACGCCGGAGTTGGCTCAGACGGCCGAGCAGCCGCGTCGCGACCGGGGCGAGGCCGAGCCGGAAGCGTTCCCCGACGCGGCGGGCACGGCGACCTTCGACGCCGCGACCAGCACGCTCTCGGTCCCCGCGCTGCCGGCGCACGCGACCTCGCTGCGCGCCTTCCGCCAGCCTTTGGGCGGCACGGCGGAACTGGCCGGCACCTCGACCACGACCAGCGTCTCCGTCCTCGCCGCCGGCCCGCTCACCCCCGGCGTGACCTACGAATTCTGGCTCCGTCGGCCACAACTTCCGCGGCGACGGCCCGGAGAGTAATCACGTGACGCATGCGGTGCCGGTGGGGCCATAGGCGGCAACCACGGCACTACCTGCCGTTCTGATGGGTTTGGAGTCGTTGAAACGTTGGCCCGACTTGACTTGCGACATCGTGTTTGGATACAACCCTCAGCACGATTGCAATGGCCCGACAGATTGAAACGCCCGCATCCGCCGGCTCCGGTGCAAACCACACGCATGGAAGCTGGCAAGGAGGCCTGAAATGAAGCAACGAGTTTTCCTCTCTTTTGATTTCGATTATCCGCACGTTGAGCGTTGGTTCCGCGACATCGCGAAAGACGTTCTCGGTGGCCAGGTTGAGGTGATCGTTGCGAATGAGTACCGAGCTCGGAAAACGCAGAACGTCGTTGAGGACAAGATCAAATCGTGTGATGTCGTGTTTTGCCTCTTGACACGGCACGCTGCGGCCAACGGTCGCTCAATCCCGTCAGCATGGGTTCTGTCGGAAGCCCTTTTTGGTCGCGATCATGGAAAACGTGTCGCAGCAATGCGCGAACCCGGCATCGAAATGGAGGCACTTGGTCTTGCGTTTGAAGCGGGGCTGACTGTTCCAGAATTCTCTCCGCAAGACCTTCCCAAGGCTACCGAACCGCTCCGCCAGCTTCTGAGGGACGTGATCCACCCTGTTGTTCCCTTTGAGACGCGGCACGCACACAAGATCGTCCGCGTTAAGCGCAACGGCTTTGTTCACTGCTCACTGCGGTACACGCAGATGGTTTTTAGGCCCGAAGAACATCGGTCGATTGATCACTGCATCTGGCGAACACATCAACAGCTCCCGAAAATGCACGAGTTTCAGTTTGGACACGGTACATTGGAGTCCCGGCCGTATCTCGACGCGTGGCGAATCGTTCGAGGTTCGCGGCAGGGACGTACGCGACTGAAAATCAACTCACCGAAGTTCGCCGACGAGGGAAGACAATTGTATTTCTCCCTCGATTTGGAGGGTCAAGAGCTGCAGCCCTTCGGTCTTTTTGAGTACGAGTTCGCATGGGGCTACGGCTCCGCCTTCTTGCCGCGAGATGTTCTCTTGGGGCTTGAAGCGTTCCCTCTTAACTCTGCAGGCCTTCTCGCGGGTACAGCGGGAGAAGTGACGATCGCTCGGCTTGAACTTCGATTTGAACGTCCGCCCGAGGATCAGGATTTGTTTGAAAAGGCGCCGTCATTTTCCGTGGCGTCGCGAGCGCCAAGATCAAATGAATCGTCAGTAGACTACTGGCGGTGCAGCAGCGCGTGGTCGACCGGGGTGCCCGTTAGCGAATCGTTAAATGAGCCGACCCCAGAACATGCAGTGTATTCCTTCGAGAACGAACATCTCCACACAACGATTCGCGCAACCTGGCAGCCCACCGAGGATTATCACATTCCTTTTTTGCCAGAACAAGAAGATGAGAGTGTGCAAGCAAACGAGCTCTCGAAGCTTGAAGTTGCCGGAAGCTGCCTGGCGGATTCCACGAGTTCGTCGCGTCACGAGGTCCGACGGGCTGTAGACACAATCGTGGCCATCATGCGCAATTTAGGATCACACAGCGCAAAAGTTCAATCGACTGCCGTTGAGCTTGCTGTGAAACACTATCGTCGTTTGAAAAAGTGTAAGACGATGGTCCGCAAATGGCTGCGTGACCCGGTTGTGAGTGGTAACCGGGATCTCGAAGTGGCGCTACGGAAACTGGCGAGTCTCATTGATGTGACGCTCCCAGCGGGATTAGGCCAAAGGAAGAAGGAAAATGGAGAGAAGGTAAAGGTGCCAAGTGGGCAAGCTCGGAAGCCAAAATGATCAGGTCGGACAGGTCCATTTTCTGTCGCTTGACGTCGAGTGAACTGGACCTGAGCGCTTTTTTCGTCCGAACGGCGTGAGATACCACTTACGCGGTAGCCCCCCTCGAAGACTCAAGGTCCGCCACGCGCAGGAGTTCCAAAGCAATGGCCTATGCGGGAACCAAGCGGAAGGTCTTCATCTCGTTCTATCAGGGCGACAAGGATGAGGTTGACCAGTTCATCGCCAAATGGAGCGATCAGGAGGGGGTGTTCACGGCGAAGGTGCTCGGAGCTTCGGACAACGACGACTTCATCGAAAGCAACGACACGGACTATGTGATGTCGCAGATTCGCAAGAAGTACTTGGGAGACTCATCGGTCACGATTGTTCTAATCGGGAGCTGCACGCACAGTCGCAGGTATGTGGACTGGGAGATCAAATCCTCGCTCACCCAGGGTTCCTCGCCTCCCAATGGACTTCTTGGCATTGTGCTCCCGAGCAAAGGCGATTCCGCTCACCTTCCGCCCCGCTTCAAGGACAACTGGCAGAGCGGAGAAGCCAAATGCTACGCCCGTTATCGCTCTGCACCGACGTCGGCAAGCCAACTCGGTGAATGGATTGAAGATGCCGTTGCGGCGCGGACTGCCCGCGCCCACCTGATTCAGAATTCCCAGGACATGATGAAATACAACGCCAAGTGCAAGGTGTGCGAGGTCACGCACTGATGGCCGACATCAACCTAATCCGACTCTTCATCACCGATGATCATCGCCTGTCGCTCGAAGTCTCACCGTGGTTCATTGGGATCCTTGTCGCAGTGTCCGTCGCGGCCCTTTTCGCCCGGCAGTATTGGCCCAATGACTGGTGGCCCCTCGGCCGGAAGCACTTCGGCATCGTCGATTTGGAGATTCAGCTTGGGGGGATCGGCAAGGTCAAGCTGAAGCCGGTCGTAGAGGACATCCAGATCGCCCACCGAATCTGGACGGAGCTTGCCACACGCAAGGCGGCACTCCCAATCGACGCCGAGAATGACGTGATCGTTGAAGTCTACAACTCCTGGTATAGCCTTTTCGCGAAGGTGCGCGAATTGATCGGCGCGATTCCTGCCGACCTCGTGCGCAGCGAACCGAGCACGCAGGAACTTGTCCGAATTGCCACCGACACACTGAACAAGGGTCTTCGGCCCCATCTCACCCAATGGCAGGCTCGGTACCGGAATTGGTACAGTCAGCAAGGAGACGCGTTGAAGACCAAGACGCCGCAGGAAGTCCAACGGGACTACAAGGAATACGGCACTCTCATGGCTGACCTGCAGCGGGTGAACCAACAATTGATCCAGTACGCCGTGGAACTCCAGAAGCTAATCCGCGCCAAGTGACTCGACCCCAGTCACCCGCCCCAAGAAACGACTCGCCATTATCTGTCTGGTCTTTTCCACGCTCCTCCGATTTACCTGGCCTTTGGTCGTCGGTGCCTGCGATGGAACCGGGCCTCGCCGCGGAGGGTCGGTGATGAACGCGCACTTCATTGATGTCGGGCAGGCGAATGCGACGCTGTTGGAGTTTCAGTGCGGGGTCGTGCTGATCGATGCCGGGGCGGATCAGGAGCACGGGGAGGCGCTCGTCGAGTTCTTGAATCGGTTCTTTGACGACCGGCCGGCGCTCCAGCGCACGATCAAATTGGTGCTCATCACGCACAACCACATCGACCACACGATGGCCCTGGATTCCGTCGTCAAGAACTTCAAGGTGGAGCGCTACATCGACCACCGCATGTTGGAGGGCCGAGGCACCGAAAACCCGAACTGGATTCGCGACGAGGTGGCGGAAGGACATCGCCAAATCACGATTCGGGAGATCAAGGACTCGGCCGGGTGGCAGGGTCGGAGTCTTCGACGGCCCTGTCGAAAGCGCCAACAAATCAGTCAGGGCCGTCGAAGACTCCGACCCTGCCACCCAACCGCTCGGTTTTAGGCGTCCCATCTTACCCAGAATAATTAGTCGCGTTTGCGCGATCACCAGTTTCCTGGGTTACTGATCCTTCGGGAGCCGCGATTTCGATGACCGGACGCGCCGTGACGAGTCCGATGGGAACAAATCAACGCAATATATTGTGCGACAATGTTTTAACTCAAAAAACATGCCTAAAACCTCAGGTTTTTGCCTTTCGACTGGCTGTTCGACGGCCGCCGACTCAGGTTTTTGGTCGTCGCACAGGTGCTCGACGAGCAAAACGCTGAGTTGGCGGTCGTCGACTGGCTATCAGATAAACGGCCACGCATGCGTCCGGGCGTCGCGTGGGTGTGCGACGACCAAACGGCTGGCAGTTTGGGTGTCGCACAGCCATGCGACGACCGCCAACCTGAGTTGGCGCTCTCCGGCGCGCCAGTCGAACGACGCCGGACGGGTGTTTGGTAAAGATGAGACGAACAGCAATTATGACAATTTCGTGATGGTTCGGTAGTTTAGACAAACTTCGTCACGGCTCGCGGTCGTCGAAAGCCGACGTGCGCGTCGGCCGGGCAACCCGCCGCGCGCCGGGTGCTTGAGACGTGGTTACCGGCATCGGGCAGTGCCGGACTTAACGCACGGGAGGTCTTGGATCGAATCGCAGCCGGCCGGAATGGGACGAGGCCGAGCGCGAGTTGCAGCTCGGCAGCGGCGCGATCTCGTCGAGAAGTGTGCCGCGCTGCAATGTCAGGTGCGCGAGCATCTCGACGCCGCGCTGCCCGGCTACGCCGCGTGCTTCGACAAACTCTGGGAGTCGCCGGTCGCGCTGCCGCTGGCACGACACGCCGCATCGGCCGATGCGATGCGAGCACTCGGGCACGACGCGATCGCGCGCTGGCTGCGCGAACAGAAGCTGCGCTGCTTCGATCGCACGATCGATCGCGTGCTGGCGTGGGCCGCTCGTGCTGGCGACTGGCAGCCGCGTCTTCGGGACCGGCACGATCACCGGCAACCTCACGAACGGCGGCCTTGTGTCGATCGGCGACTCGACGACCGGCCTGATGACCGTCACCGGCAACTACACGCAGACCGCCGCCGGCAGCCTGACGACCGGAATCGGCGGCCTCGCGGCGGGCACGCAGTTCGACCGGCTCTCCGTCACCGGTTCGGCCACGCTCGGCGGCACGCTCAATCTGGCCTTGTTGGGTGCCTTCAATCCGGCGGTCGGAAACACGTTTCAGATCCTCGTGTCGTCGGCGTCGGTGACTGGCCAGTTTGCGACCGTGACCGGCACGACGATCCCCGGCGGCAAGTCATTCATGGTGGGTTACAACGCGGCAGACGTCACGCTGACGGTGACGAGTCCGCTCATGGCGGCGAGCACGCTCGGCCAAGACACCGTCGCCGGCATGCCGGCAGAGTCAGGTGAATCGTTGTCGCGCGAGCGGCTGCAACCGCTGGTGGACGCGGCGATCGCGCGTTGGTCGGCCGCGGGACTTGACGCCGAACGGCTCCAGTTTCTCCGCAGCGTCGCCGTTCAAATCGCCGATCTGCCGGGCGCCTACCTCGGCATGGCGGCTGGCCAAACGATCTGGCTCGACCGCGACGCCAGCGGCTTCGGCTGGTTCGTGGACGATTCGCCCGACGCCGCCGCCGAATTCCATCCCGTCGGCCTTGATCGCGCGAGCCAAGCCATCGGCGGCAGCCAGGCGACGGGCCGAGTCGATCTGCTCACCGCAGTCGCGCACGAGTTGGGCCACGTGCTCGGGCTGGAGCACAGTCATGGCACCGATCCCTACGGCGACCTCATGGCCCTGATGCTCGAACCCGACGTACGGCACGTACCCACGGCCAGTGACGTGGACGAACTGTTAGCGCGTTGCGACGTGGGATCGTAGGACGTACGGCGGTCGCGACGGTGTTGCGGAGATTGACTCCAGTCGTGTCTTGCGCGACGGTGATGGTCGGCGGCAGGCCCTCGATCAATTCCACGTCCGGCCGCTCCAGCTCTTCAATGAATTGCCGCGCAAAAGCGGACAGACTCTCCACATAGCGCCGCTGGCCTTCGGCGAATATCGTGTCATGGGCCAACGAGCTTTTTCCCGAGCCGCTCAAGCCGGTCAACACGATCAGCCGATCACGAGGAATGTCTACATTCAGGTTGCGAAGGTTGTGCTGGCGAGCACCCCGCACTTGAATGGAGTCAGCGGCTCCGAACTGCATGGAAGGGCCTGTATCGAAGCGAGTGAGCCAGTGAAGTGACCGCCGCCCACGCGCGTACGTCACTTACACACGAATCACTCATCAGTTCGGACCATAACGCCTGCGCGAGCAGGCGACAAGCCGAGTAGACTGCTGGACGGACCCGCCGGACGGAACCTGCCTGACGCCCGCCAATACTAAGACTCGCCACGAAGTGCGTCGTGCGACTTGAGCGTGCTGAATGTGGCACGAGCCGGAGCGGCTTCAAGCCAGTTCGCGCGCTTGCGTTCGCACCGCGCCCGAGGCCGCGGCGACGCGGACACCCGAGATGTTGCGCTTCCACGAAACGAACTGTCCCACGCTGCAGCGCCGTCGTCGATTTTCAGCGGAGTCGCCTGGCGTGCTCGCGCTGCGTCCCGCGCATCGTGCGGCGGCGCGCGACGCGGCGACGCGGATTGCGACAATCTGTGCCCTCGCTGCTGTCACGGCCGTGACCGCGCTGAGCGGTTGCAACAACGCCCACGTGCTGCGCGGAAACTACGATCGCACGATGGAGGCGCGCCGCGAGGCCGCCGAAACGCCACGCACGGCCCAGCGCGAGAAGCCGAAACGGCTCTTCCCACCGTTCAAGCGAACCGAGTCGGGCGACGATTATGGGCAGCGACCGACGCGCAGGGCGGAGACTGACGGGCCGGCTTTCCCCACGTTGCAGCCGGCGCGCGACGACGATGAATCGGACGGCGACGAGATTCAACAGATGAGCGGGGAGTTTCCGGCCAGCAGCGGCGCGATCGTCGGTCGCGTCGTGGATGGCAACGGCCGGCCGCAGCGGGGCGTTTCGGTCGTCGCGACCGCGACGCGGCGGCCGGGCGGCGGGCGGCTGAACGCCACCACGGACGGCCGCGGCTCGTTCGCGTTTCGCGGCCTTGAGCCCGGACAACGTTACTTGATACTGGCCACGGCAACGAAATCGGCGACACCGCTGATCGGCCGCGTCGCGACCACCGCGCCGGATCAAGACGTCGTCATCCCGATCTCACCGCCGTTCACCGCGAGCCGATCGAATAACGCCGCAGCGCGAGATGTCGCTCGGCCGAGCCAGCCGGCAACGACCGGTTCTGCGCCGCCGCGGCAGCAGGTGCCGCCCGGCGCGCCGCGCTTGGCCAACAGCTCGCCGCGCTCCGGCCCCGTTTCCTCGCAGCGACCGGCGACCTCCAGCCCCGCCGCGCCGATGGCCGCGCCGACTCCTGCGCGAAAGCAGACCATGCAAGAGGTCATTGCCGATAACCGTGTCGAACCGCCGTGGGACATGCCGGCCCCGCCGCAGCGCCGCACGCCGCCGCCGCACGTCGCCGCCACGACGCCCGCCAACTCGCCATCGTCCGAATGGCAACCGGCCGGCCGCGACCGCAAGGTGTTTCAAGGCACGAAACTCGGCAACTCGCTGCTCGACCCGCTGCCGACCGACACCGCGCCGCTCGACGCGACCGCATCGCGCGAAAACAGTGCGAGCAATGTCGCCCATCGACCAGTCGGCCAGATGCCGCTGGCGACCTCTTCGCAAGCTCCACCGCCAACCGATCCGACGATCGACCCGCGCCATCAGCCACTCAGCCAGCCGCTCGACATCACCGCCGAGCCCCGCGACAACTCGCCGACTGGACCAAAATCGGCGCCGACGAAATCGCTCGTCGAACTCGAACCGAGCGAGCCGCTCAACTACACCGGGCCGATGTGCGAGTTTGACGGCAGCCGCCTCGTCGAATTCCAACTTCCCGATCTCGACGGCCGACCGGTGGCATTCACGCGATTGCGTGGCCGCGTCGTGCTCGTCGATTTCTGGACTACGTGGTGCGGTCCGTGTCTGAAGGCGATGCCGCACCTGGTCAACCTGCAGCGGCGCTACGGCCCGCAAGGCCTTCAGGTCGTCGGCGTTACCTGCGAGCAAGGTCAAGGCAAGGAACGTTTCGCGCGAGTCGCGCAGATCAACGAACAGCTCAGCATCAATTACCCGCTGTTGCTTGACGACGGCAACGAAAAGTTTTTGGTGCGGGACAAGTTCGGGGTTGGCATTTATCCGACCCTGATCTTGCTCGACAAGACCGGCAAGGTGCTGTGGCGCTGCGAAGGCCCCGACCAGAAAGATCTGCAACAACTCGAAAAGCTGCTCAAGACGCAACTCGCCAGCGGCCAGAAATCGCTATAATCGGCGGCCGTGTTTCAGCCCGGCGGTCGTGCCTCGCCCGCGTCGCGAGCACGTTCGCGGTTCCTCCGAAGTAAAGGGCTCCGTTGTGGTCTACCAATCCAAGCAGTCGATCGAGGCCGAAGCGCGGCGACAACAGGAGATCGAGGCCGGTCTGATCTCGGAAAAATTTCCGACGGTGAAAAAGATTCGGCTGGAAGTCGAGTTTCACGATGCGACCGGGGCGCGAGTGCAGCGACGCTGCCGCGATCTGCCGCCCGAAGCCTACGCGCTGTTCGACATGAAGTGCCCGCTCGACTCGACGCCGCTTGACCTTAAGAACATCGTGACGCGCATGGTGCACGATCGCGAGACCAAGAAGCGGGGCGAGTTGAAGTGTGCCGGCTCGCAAACCGAAACGAGTCACAACGCGTCGTATCACATCGATATCGACTACCAGTCCAAACGCCGCTGAGCCAAGCGCAAGTCGCGTGCCACGAACTGACTCCACCGCCCGGCCGCCGCAAGCTGGCTTGATCCAGTTCATCGATCGCGGTCGCTGGCGAAAACAGATCGAGCCGGCCGTCGCGGAACTCGTGGACCGAGCCGGCGCGAAACTGCGTCGCCTTCGAGTCCAAATCGGCCCGTGGCTGATTGAGTTCGTCACCGACGTCGCGCGAGCTGCCGAGCTTTTTTCGCTGCACTGGCCGCCGGCTCGATCGACTACGTCGCCCGACGCGTATTGCTACTCGCTCGCAACGACCGTCGATCGCGAGCTGGCGACGCGTTTCGGCTTCGCTCCGCCGGACTCCGGTTCAGACGTCCGCGATTGCACTGCGTTCGTGTGCGTCGAACCACGCCGGGCCGCGCTGATCGGATCGAGCCGTTACATGGACGTGAACTTGGTCTGTCGTTCGCTCCTTGCTCAACTCGCGGCGCGCAAGGCACCCAATGCGGCGCCAGTCGGTCAGCAGCCCGCCGAATCTTTGGTCTTCATCGACGGCGCCTGCGTCGAGTATCAGCCGAACGCCGGCCCGACGCGATCCGTCGCGCTGCTCGGCGGGTCAGAAGTCGAACGAGCACTGCACGCGTACTGCCTGAGCCGCAGCAAGCCGGCCAGCGCGCTCGTGGCAGGCGACGCGTTCACGGTCAACGTGACCGACGGCCAAGTGGTCGCGGCCGAACAGCGCTGGTGGCTGCCTACGCGCCTGTGTCGCCACCTGCCCGAACTCGCCGCTTCGCTCGCGCTCGGCGCGAGCGACGGCCTCGATCTTGGCGCGGAACTCCATCGCACGCTTGTCAAGTTTCACGACGCCGCCGACCTGTCGCGCGGTTACGAAAATGACGTGTTTCCCGAAGACCTCTTCACGGAACTCATGACGCGACTGAGCACCTCGGACGCACACTCGCTCGTGGACGGGCGTAGCCTGCTCACGCCCGAGCAACTCCTCGATCGGACGCTACTCACCGACTGCCTCGGTCTCGTCTTCGAATCCGCTGCCGACTGGATTGTTCAAGCCGTGCCGCCAGGCGATTTCATTGCACGCCTTGGTCGCGACGGCGCCGGCCCGGCGTGCGACTCGAGTTCAGACCGCGACGTCCAGTTCGTCGCTCGCCATCTCGATCGACTCTGCCACGGCGACCATCTGAAGACCGCACTCGTCAACACCCGTTTGCCACTGGCACAGACCCAGTTCTGCCTGCGACATTATTTCGAGGGCCGGAGCGACTCGATCCGAATCCTTACTCCAGCCGACCTCAGTGCCGATGACCCTCTATGCGTCGCAATGAAAATCGGCATCGGTCCGCGCGAGCACTCTGCCAGCCCGGCTTGCACAATAACGAGCCAATCCAGCCGCCAATCCGGCCTCGCCACTTTCTTACATGGCACCCGCGAAGTCACAGTGGTCGCCTTCGAACTCGCCGGCCAGCGCGTCGAAGCCGCCGCCTTCGACACGCGCTCCGACGGCTTCGCTCAAGTAAAGTCCGTCTGGCCGGGCCAAGTCGCCGACTTCTTCAGCCGCCACGCCGCACTAGACGTCCTCAAACTATTCACCGACATCCGCGGCAAGTCGCTCTCGGTTTATTCCGTCTAACCGCATTTGACCGCGAGCCGCGTGCAACGATGGTCCGACCGCAACTAACCCGGGCTCTTGATCGCGCGAGTGCTCCGTTCTTCATCGTCAAGATTCACGTGCGATGTCCCGCACAGTTGCCGTTGACCGACACGGGTGCGGCCTCATACGATTGCCGCGCTAAATCGAATTGAACACGATCGCAACTCTGGAGGAGTCACGCGCACGGTGATTCACTTCGATCACTCGCCACCCGCATCGGGGCGTAGCTCAGCCTGGCTAGAGCGCATGGTTTGGGACCATGAAGTCGCAGGTTCGAATCCTGTCGCCCCGACTAGACTTACGACGACGGGTTTTCGGAGACGCAGAGTTTGACGCAGAGATAATCGAAAAAACGAACCCCCGATAGCGCGAACTACCGGGGGTCGGAAGCGAGCCTTTCAGCTCACGTCGGGTTTTTTTCTAGTCCCGTAGCTGGAGGGTTCAAGATGCGTACACCGAAGCCGTGGTTCCGAAAGTCCGAAGGTCGTTGGTACGTTCAAATCGGCAGGCGGCAAATCTGCCTGGGGCCGGACGAACGCGAAGCGTTTCGTCGATTCGCCCGACTGATGCTCGAAGACGGGCTAAACGCGAAGGTCCCCTTCCCCGACGTGAACGTCGCGTCGATCTGCGATTCGTTTCTGGACTGGTCGTCGCGACACAACCAGCCGGTGACGTACCGGTGGTACAAACAATTCCTGCAAGAGTTCTGCAAATCGCACGGCACGCTCGACGTTGCCAATCTCAAGCCGTTCCACGTGACGAAGTGGCTCGATAGTCATAAGTGGAATGCGTCGAGCCGACGCTGTGCGATCGGCGCGTTGAAGCGGGCCTTCAGTTGGGCGGCCGACGAAGGGCTGATTGCGGCGAGCCCGATCAAGAAGATTCGCAAGCCGCCCGTGAATCGTCGCGACACGATCCTGACCCCGGAGCAGCAGCAGGCCGTACTCGACGCGGCGAGCGACGAATCGTTCCGTGATTTCCTGATCGCGCTTCAAGAGACGGGATGCAGGCCGGGCGAAATCGCGAAAGTCACCGCGGCGGACGTAGACCTCGAAGCGGGCCAGTGGGTGCTCCAAGAGCACAAGACGCGGCACAAGACGGGCAAACCGCGAGTCGTCTACCTGACCACACCGATGGTCGAACTCTCTCGGCGGCTTGTTGCCGAGAATCCGGATGGTCCGGTCTTTCGCAACCGTCGCGGCAAGCCGTGGTCGCGAAACGCGATCATTTGCCGCTTTCGCCGCATTCGCGAAAAGCTCAATCTTCCGTGCGGAGTCGTTGCCTACAGCTATCGGCACACCTGGGCGACGGAAGCATTGGTCAACGGCGTCGATCCGGTCAGCGTTTGCGAACTCATGGGACACACGAACCCGACAATGCTGATGGCTCATTACCAACACCTCGCAAAGAAGACCGACCACTTGAGGAAGATGGCGGAGAGAGCTAGGCGCCCAGCTTGATGTGCTTGAGTTCGCGATGTCCCGGCATCGCTTGCTCGACCTTGCAACCGTCGAGAAACGCTTGCAGGTCTTCTTCGCCGACTCGAATCGCTCCACGTCCGACGCCAATTCGGACGTGGGCGATCTTGCGCTCTGCGATCATTTGGTAGACGCAGGCTTGGCTGACTTTCAGGCGATCAACGATTTCTTTGACTTTGAGAAGAGCCATTGTGGTGCCTTTCCTCACTGGATGGAGATGATCGTTGCGTGTCAGAAACGACGTGCAGAGCAAGGAAAGGGGTGCTCTGCCGGAGAGAGGGCTTTCGGCGGTTGCGACGGTCAGTGAATGTTTGCTGGTGCGACCTCGCGGGACGACGCTGCAAACGTCCGCCTGACTTCCTGTGTGCGTGAGCCGAAGGGAGCCGTCAGGGGACGGCTCCCAGGCTAGGATGCTTCACCGTTGTGACTCAACAGTCGTTTGCTCCTGGCAGAGACAATCGGCGTTGAAATCGAGCTTCATGTCACGAATCTCGATGAACTCGTTCCATGTCTCTGCGAGTTCTTTGCTGATGTTGCGATAGTTCTTCGATTCTTCCCACAGGTTGGAAGAGTCGTAGTCACCTTGATCTGTGTCATCCAAAGTGGCACACATTCGGGGAATCAGAAAGGACAGTCTCTGGGTGATTCTAATGGTAACGTTCGCTGCCTCAGGCCGAGGTTCGCTTCCTTGCGGCGATGA
>Ga0247727_10008367_pt1 | contig 19223 bp, 20 predicted proteins | sample WisWelCaveWW1625_FD_202498 | JGI IMG/M metagenome (GOLD analysis project Ga0247727, IMG submission 202498) | Biofilm microbial communities from Wishing Well Cave, Virginia, United States - WW16-25 | ecosystem: Environmental > Aquatic > Deep subsurface > Groundwater > Cave microbial mat | place... | reverse complement strand
AAGGTACGAGAAGTTGTAGGCAGTCAGTTTGACCAGGTTCGGAAGTTTCAGGCGATAGTCACGCATACGGGCGATGATATCGCGATCCTCATGAGCCACGACATCGGCGTCGGTGACCCAAGAATACACAAAGACGTTGCGTGGGCTGCTTTCAAAGCCGCTACGGAGGTTGCGAAAGAAGAGGGCATGTACGCCGCTGGCCAGGATCTTCTGGTGGACGCGCCGTCGGGTAATATCCGCGGCGCCGGTCCGGCGGTCGCCGAGATCGAGTTCGAGCTCCTGCCCAAGCACCGGCTGGCCGAGGCCTTTTTGGTCTTTGCCGCCGACAAGTGCGGGCCGGGGGCTTACAACTACGCACTCTGGAACACTTTCTGCAATCCAATGATGAACGGAGGGCTGCTCCTTTCGCCGAAGCTGGCCAAGGGATTCAATTTCACCGTCATCGACATGGACAACAAGGATGGCGACCGGATCATCAATATCCGAACCGACGAGCCGCACGCCCACATCAAGCTCGCAGCTCTTCTCCGCAACATCGACCGCTTTGCGGTGGAGTCGGTGGATTCGCTCGCTTATCCCGGCGAGCGGATTGTCTCTGTTTCAGCGACGCGGCTTCACAACATCGCCGGCAAGTACACCGGCAAAGACGACCCGGTGATGCTTTTCCGGACGCAGGGGATTTTCCCGGCCCCGGAAGAAGTCATTGCTCCATTCGCGAAGTGCCCGATTGTCACCGGCGATTGCCGCGGCAGCCATAACATGGCGCTGATGCCCGTCCCGGTGAACACGGCGGTTCGCGGAGAGTATTGCCAGCCGCTCGTTTCCGCCGTCGCCTATTCGCTCGACCGCGACGGATTGATCAGCGAGGGCTGTGATATCTTTGCTGGCCTCGAATGGAATCGCGCCCGTGACAAAGCGGGTGCCAAATCGGACATGATGCGCGAACAGGGCTTCTTCGGCGTCGGCATGGCTTCGGAGGCAGAGATCGCCTACACCGGCCTCGTCGATGTCATGAATGAGCTCGATGAGCGCTTCGAAGTCCGTCGGACTTAAAACAAAAAGCCCCCGAATAACGGGGGCTTTGTTTTTGGAAAAGTTTGTGTCAGAGTAATGACAGCACTTTGGGAGTTCACCGATGAAGAAGTTGGCCATCGCATTTTTGATAGCCACTGTTTCTTCCTGCATCTCCGCGCCGACCATTCAACTCAAGGATTATCGGGCCGGCCGCAGCGTGAAGCAGGTTTGCATCAAAGCGATCGAGTTCTACCGCACTGACGACTACCTCGAGAAGGCGTCGCCCCACCCGTACATGGACGAGGCGCGAAGGATCATCCGCGAGCTTTCCGAAAAGAAACTGAAAGAAGAAGGGTTCGAATTCGTGGATTGCGCCGGCGACAGCGGTGAAGAAATCCACGCGGTGATCGACATTGCCATCTTTCTCGGCATCTATCCGGTCATCAGGCATCGCACCCAGGCGCTTCACAAAGGCGAACTGCTGTTTGAAATCTCCGGCTCGGCTTCCTCTCCCAGCTACAACCGGGACGCGATCATCAAGGTGCAGGAAGCGGTTGCCGCGGACATCGCTCGGATGTTCACTGAGAAGATCCGCTCCTATAATCGATAACCAAAACAGCCCTTAGGGGCTGTTTATTTTTGTGGACCTACGGGGAACAAGGGTTTCGCTCCGCTCAACCTCGAACACCAGCACCACCCCGACCCCCTTGTCGGACACCAAAGGTTTCCGACGCTTCGCTGCCTTCCTGATCGGGGTGGTGCTTCGGTTCTATTCCCCGCTATAAATCCGGCAGCCAAAAGGTCCGCCTTGTGCGGACTTTTTTGGCTGTTGTGGACCCGGCGAGAATCGAACTCGCGTCTCCTCATTGCAAATGAGGTGTTCTCCCACTGGACTACGGGCCCTTGGGCTTTCGTACGTATGCAAAATAAACCAGGATTGCCAGAATTACAATGTTGTAGAAAATCGCCACCTTGTTGAATTCCGGCGTGAAATAAATCTTGAACAAGCCGAGGTTAACGGAAAATGGCAGGGCATCCGATAACTCCAAAGCGGCGTGGGCAACAATATGAGCCACCTGGAAACCTGCTAAAAATTTTAGGACTTCCCGCCAGTTCATAACCTTAATTATAGCATCTGCGGTGGGGGTGAGATTCGAACTCACGAGGCCCTTTCGGACCTACCGCTTTTCGAGAGCGGCGCCTTCAACCACTCGGCCACCCCACCTCATTTTATTTTCTCGGCAAAGCCCACTCGGCCACCCCACCTTAGCAAAACGCCTAGCATGGGCTAGGCGTTTTGCGGGGTATTTGTTTAGGCCTAAACAAATATTTAACCAACGATCCGGAACATTTTAGTTCCGCAAACTGCGCAGATGCCAGTCATCGCTTTACGGACCTTTCCGCCCTTGCCCTTCATATCCACCAACCTCGCGTCATTCATAACCCGGTCCTTCGCCTTGCACTTCACGCAGTAGCCTGTGTGAACTTCAGCCATTTTGTTTGGGGTTGTGTTAATTTAGACCTTTAAAGCCCTTTTTGAGCTTATGCGGTAATAATAGCATATATTGAGAAATTAAGCTAATTTAAGTTAGTATAAGCTCGGTTAAGCGCCCTCGTAGCTCAATGGACAGAGCAGCTCCGTCCTAAGGAGAAAATAGAGGTTCGATTCCTCTCGAGGGCACAAAAATTGAAAAAAGCGGAGATTTGAGTATAATTTCCTAACAAGGGCCTATAGTAAAAAGGCATTACGCGCCCATGGCATGGGCGAGGTCGGGGTTCGATTCCCCGTAGGTCCACCAAAGTTATGAAAAAGTACCAAGAAGAACTCGATAAGTGGTTCAAGGAAAATGACTGGAAATACTGGTCGCCCTTATCTATTTTGGCACGACTAATGGAGGAGTGCGGTGAATTTGCAAGATTAGTAAATCATCTCTATGGTGACAAACTAAAGAAAAGTGATGAGAAAACACAGGAACTCGAAGAAGAAATCGGAGACATAATTTATACTCTCATTTGCTTTGCCAACGCCAATAACGTTGATTTAGATAAAGCCATACAAAAAAGTTTTTATAAGGTAATTAAGCGGGATAAGAATAGATATGGCGAAGGAAAGAGATAATTTGATTCCAAATAAAATACCACGCATTAGCGCGGTATATTTTTGTTCGCTGCCTCTATCAATTCCTTTGCTTTTTCCGGTTGATCCAAAAATCGGATTGTGCGGATGGAGCTGGTGGTCAGTACTTGGCGCGGCTCCGCGACGCTCCAGAGTTCAAGGTGCATGTTGATGCCTATCCAACGCAGCCGGATCGCCGAGCCGCCAAAGGTGGAGCCCACCAGGCGCCACAACGCAGAAGTGGTGATAATCGGTCCGGTGCTATCCACAGCCACTAATCCTGTCGCCGCGTCTATGGCTGCTATCCGGTAAATGCCGTTTTGCGTGTCAACCTCAACCAGCTTATCGGCCGGCACATCCTCCAGCCAGATGCCGCCGTCGCGCTCCGATTGTTCCATAAGCTCGAGCAAATCACGCGACACAGGTACCTCCTTCAAAAAAGCTGTTTCTATTATAATTAAAACATGCCGGAAAACAATCACTGGAAGCGGTTGGAGGTGTTTTTGGAGTTCTTGATCTTCGGCGTGGTGGTCGGTGTGATTGAGGACTTGATCGCAGTTAAGGTTGCCACTGGAACCACAATCACCTGGAGGATATTCGGCATAATAGTTTTGATCGCCATACCCTTTGCTATCATCGGCGAATTGCTGGTGGACCAGTTGGATTTCGTGGCGATTTGGAAAAAGCTGTTTTCCAAAAAAGATAAAACAGAGTAGAATCCAAACCAGTACTTTTACCCAGGAGGTTTCCGGTGAGGCAGTACCTGCATGTTCTCAAAGACGTTCTTGAGAACGGCGACCCCGACCGTGATACGCGTAATTGGCCGACCACCGCGCTTTTCGATCGCGAAATGGTCTTTGACCTCGCAGACGGCTTTCCCATCGTCACCACAAAACGCGTCGCTTTCGGTTTTGTTAAGGCGGAGCTTCTGTGGTTCATCAGCGGCAGCCAGGATGTTAACGACCTTCGCAAATACGGATGTACCATCTGGGATGCCAACGCGGACGACCCACACTGGAAAGTCAAAGCCGAGTTTGACGGCGATGTCGGGCGCATTTACGGCGTCCAGTGGCGGAAGTGGCGCAAGCCGGACGGCACTACCATTGACCAGCTGCAGCAGTTGATCGACGGCCTAAAAACTAAGCCTTACGACCGGCGGCACATCGTGCTCGCCTGGAATCCGGGGGAACTCGACCAGATGTGTCTCCCGCCCTGCCACGCCTCTTTCCAGTGCTTCGTGGAGAAAGGGCGACTCTCGCTCGCTATGTGGCAGCGGAGCTGTGATATGTTCCTCGGCGTGCCGTTCAATATTTCTTCCTACGCTCTCCTGCTTGCCATAGTGGCTCAGCTCGCCGGATTGAAACCCGGTAAGTTCTATCACCACCTTGGCGACACCCACATCTACCAACATCCCGAGCATCTGGCCGGCGTGCGGCTTCAGCTCACGCGCGAGCCGTATCCGCTCCCGCAACTCTTGCTCAACCCGGAGGTGAAGCGCATCGATGACTTCAAGATGGACGATATCAAGCTGGTCGGATACCAGCACCATCCGGTTATCAAGGCTCCAATGATCGTTTAGGAGGAGAAGAGATGGTTTCGCAACTTGCTCTCATTGCCGCGGTTTCCAAGAACGGCGCCATCGGGAAAGACGGCGATCTGCCGTGGCACTTCCCGGCAGACATGAAGCGGTTCAAAGAGTTGACCTGGGGATCAATAGTCATCGTCGGCAGGAAAACCCACGAGGCGATCGGCAAGGCCCTGCCCGGGCGTATCAACATCGTCGTCACCCGGCAGAAAGATTATGCCGAGAAAGCGCGCGATTGCGTAATCGTCAATTCCATTGAAGAAGCGCTGGCCTACGCCAATCAGAAAGCGGAAGCGCTGATGATGGTCGGCAAGCAGCTGGAGATCTTCTGCATCGGCGGCGCTGAGCTCTACCGGCAAATGCTGCCGCTCGCCGACAAGATCTATCTCACCAGGATCGAGAAGGATTTTGACGGCGATGCTTTTTTCCCGGAAATCGATATGAACGTCTGGCGCGGCATCTACTGCTCTTGCGCCGGCTGGCAGGGGAAAGAGCCGGACCGCTACATGGCTTACTTCCTGGAATTCGACAAAAGCAAGGTTGTCCCCATAGATAAATAAAAAACCCCGATTTTATATCGGGATTTTTATTTTGCGTTGCCATTGACGCGGCTATTGGGGGTGTAGGGTTCTACGGAGGGCACCACCAGAGGGTCCGGCAGTTTTGGGTTGCTGGGCCGCCAGTGGCCGATGTGGATTTTGCCCATCTGACAATCAATGACGGTTAGCGAGCTTAGCGCCCGGGAAAAGGTATCCAGGCATTCGAAGGTGCCGCCAAGGAAAATGTTTTCGTTCCGGACCATCTTGAAGAGGATCCAGGCGTAGACGTAAACGACGGCGTGCTCGATCTCGAAATCCCGCTCGCTCCACTCGTGCTCGGCGCAGAATCTGCGCTTTTCGCCGGCCTCCATCGCCTTCTTGGAGATCAGATACCAGCGCGGCTCGCAGACGCTTTTGTAGATGAACGGCGGCTGGTGGACGTGGATATCCGTCCAGGAGGCGAAGAAATCGTATTTGGGATAGACCATTTTGTGAAATTCGTTGACGGTCAGCATCAAGCTCTTGCCGCATTTGGGAAGGGCGGGTATCAAGATAAAAGGATTTTTTTCCTCGCTGCAGTGATAGAGCGCCTCCTGGCTGAAGGGGACGAGGTCGTAGCCGGTCAGCTCCGACTTCTTGTTGGGAAAGATCTTCAGCGCTTCGTCCAAGCTGATAAAGTTCTTGCCAAGTATCTTAGCCGCCACTTCTGGCGTCGTGAGATTTTTCGCATCAGGCACGGCTTTTCTCCTTTTCAAAGGGCACCCTTTATTATAGTATAAGTGCGTCTGGAGGTGTGCCTGAGCGGTTTAAGGGGCCTGTTTTGAAAACAGGTATATCCGAAAGGATATCGCAGGTTCGAATCCTGCCACCTCCGCCATCAACATTTTTTATCGAGAGACCGAGAGGCCCCAAAACGGTCATATAAAACCAAGGCGTAGAAGCGCCTTGGTTTTATATTGAATTAAGAAAAATTTTATGAGAAAGTTTTACTGATGAATAAGCATACCGAAAGATTCGTAGAGGGAGCTAAGAAAATACTTGAAAAAGCTCCAGCCTCATCCGACCCGAAATGGATAGAATACCTTACTCTGTCATCGCAACAATTATGCGGTGTTTGTCGCGCACCGCTAGACGTTGCGCGGTTTGAATCTAATAAAGGCGGCGCGCGATATATTTTTGTCTGCGGGCACTCGCATGTTGTTATCTCACTTGAGGAAACGATCGGTTTATCCGAAGGCTTTAAGGCGGCCTCCTTAGGAGTGGGCGAGGCTGTTGGTCAACAAAAGACACAAGCAAGAATCGGCGGGGAATCGCTGACAAAGGAAGGAGAGGAGTTAGCGAGAACAAAAATATTCGCATTTTATTTTCGAAAAGAGCTTACAAAATTTTACAACGACAAACAAGATTCTCCCATTGACGTTATCGCCGAATCAGAAAACGGCGCCGTAAAAGAAAGTTTTCAGGTAACAAAATTATATAATGAAGAATTCTGGAAAGAATTGAACACCAAAAATGCCGCCAACTTAATAACCGACCGCGTCATCGTCTTAATAAAAGATGCAATTGACAGAAAGAAGAACCTTGACTCAAAACAACGTGAAAAAATTATACTTCTGATTGACACCTGGCCCGGCATACTGCCGGAGTTTGCGGAAAGAGGAAAAGAAATTTTAGAAAAGTTATTAAACGACGCTAATTTTAAAGAAGTTTGGTTAATCGGGTCTCTTAAAGAGCAGATGTTCAAAATTTGGCCTCAATAAATCATTGGCCATAAAGGTATTGACAAATTAGTAAGGGCAGATTACTATTACTGCTAATAGTCGGTATTTATTGTTAAACAACAAAATGGATCACAAAAGAGAAAGATTCAAAAGGTTAGCCACCCAAAGAACTAACTCGGTTCTTCGGCGGCTTAAGATTCTGGGCAACTGCGCAAATCGTAGCGCTTATGAGTACACAGAAGAAGATATATCAAAAATATTTTCGGAAGTTGAGAAAACAGTCCGTTCAACTAGGGCCAAGTTCCACTTTCCGAAACATAAAGAATTCAAGTTATAAATAAGCCCATGAGTACTCAAGTTATAAAATTTACTAACAGAGAGGAATCGATAGTGTCCAAGTATAAGTCCGGTTGGACTCTACAAAAAATAGGAGAAGAATTTGGTATTTCGCGAGAACGAGTTAGGCAAATTGTTGCTAAAGCCCTTAGTACAATGGCGGATGCACCAAAAAACATAAACCCCAAACTACTAATCGTAATCGCAAAGCGAAAACATAACCGCCTCGGATTAATAAATCGTTTGGGTATAAAAAGGTACAGGTTTAGGACAGCAATGAAAGGCAGGCTAGTGAAAATTAGTCATCAATTTTCACTTCTAGCAAACTACGCCAATAGAAATGCTTATGAATATTATCAGACTGATATTGATAAAATCTTTTTCGACATCGAACGGAGGGTTAAAGAGACGTGGGCAAAATTCCACTTCCCCAAAAAGCGCGAGTTTAAACTATAACTATGTCCAAATCTTCGAATAACAAAGAAATATTTCTAAAACTCTTGTCTATTGCTTCGTCGGACGAGATTGCCTCATTGATAAAGAATGAGGATTTTTTCCAGCCAGGAAATTGTTCATGGAAACCATATGGTGGCCGAGATTTGAATGCCCCACAAATTGAAGGCCAAATGAAAAGTTCAAGTAACGCTCTAGTAGAAAAATTGACTAACTCAACAGACGCTCTTTTAATGCGCCGATGCTACGAAGTTGAGGGTGTCGCACCCGAGAGTGGAAATACGAAATTGCCAAAAACATTATTAGAGGCAATAGCAAAATATTTTGGGACCGATGAAGAAATTAACCGAAAACGAAGCGAATGGGCGAAGCAACATTTAGTTGTTCTAGCAGAGGGCGACAAGAGAAAACCAACGATTACGATTATTGACCGCGGAGAGGGACAACTTCCCGACCGAATTCAGGACACCATTGTTGGTCTGAGCGAGAGCATAAAAGAAAAAATAAATTTTGTTTTCGGCAAGTATCATCAAGGGGGCTCCGCTGCAATTCGCTTTTGTGGAAGTCCGTCAAAATGTTTCCAACTGGTTTTGTCGAGAAGGGCTGAAAGTATTGCGGGTAAAGGGAAGGATAATCAGTGGGGTTTTACGCTTGTAAGGCGCAATTATAAAAATAGGATTGCTTATTATGAATATTGCGCTGATAAGGATGGAAAAACTTTTTCTTTCCCCTACGACAAACCAATTAAAATAGATGGTGCGGAAATTGAATTTATAGACGGATGCTTGATTCGTTTATACGATTATTATTTAGAAAATCCATCAAACATTACTTTTGGTGGAAATTCATTAGCATTAGATATTGATCAGAAGCTACAGAAATCTCCTTTGCCCATATTTCTTCATGAGTTGAGAGCAGGCTATCGTGGCGATACAAAATATACAATCGCTGGATTATTACGAAGAATGGAGGATAACAAAGAAATTATTAGCGATGACATAACTCTACCTGCCGGTTTAGGTGAAATTGGCACAAGGAATATTCGCTGTATTCGCTTAAAACACATCAACGATGCCGAGGGAGTAAAGTCATACAAACTGAGGAAAGAAAAAATATTTTATGTAGAAAACGGCTTAGCTTTGGGATACGAACTTGATACATTTGTTAGGTCTGATTGCCAACTCCCGGCTCTGGCCCCATACCTGCATTGCTACATTGATATGTCAGATATTCGAGTTGATCTGGCAAATATTTTTCACTCCGGCAGAGAGGAATTAGCTCGCACCGAAGATTATCAAATCTTGAAGGATCGTCTTAAAAAATTCTTTGAGAATGAACTTTTTGAGAAATGGAACAAAGAATATGAAGATAAAAGCCTTGCCAGTGCTAATGAAGATAATAAAGAGCTGGACAAGCTCATAGAGAAAGCTATTGTTGATGACCCCGAATTGAAAGAATTGCTTGGCATAGGAGAAGAAATAAAGATTCCTAAAGGCAAAGATAAGGAAAAAGAAAAATATATTGGAGAAGATTTTCCAAAGAAATTTGAATATGTAGGCAATCAGCCAAAAGAGGTTGATATGTCCTCGTATGCTCTAGTTTCGTTCCGCACCGAAGCGAAAGACAATCTTTTAACTAGGAAAAGGGATAGGTTTCAAATTCAGTGGTCTTCGTCGCAAGTTTTTGATGTTGTATTAAGGGGAATGAAGAATGGCGTTATCTCTCTACGCATAGACTGCCGCGAATCTGCGAAGGTAGGTGATGAAGATAGAATGACTTTTACGCTAGCAGACCACGAAGGAAAGAAAAGGTTTGAACAAGTAATGGGGCTAAAGGCGATAGAAACTCCACCTTATGAAGGATTTGAATTCCCAACCTATTTTGAACCACAAAAAGAAAGTCTTAAGATTCCACCTAAGACAGCTAGAAAATTTGCGTTTGCAAGTGATGTCGCTAATGATTATTTTTCTAGGGATAACAACACCGGAAAAATAGAATTTGAAGAAAGACAGGATTTGCAATTTAAAAGATTTAGATTAAATGATGGTATTTTAGAAATTACCTTTTATTCCCCGATAGAAAAACTTGGCGCTAGGCAGGATATAAAATTAAGCATTACCGATACAGCCGATCACCGCTTTGATTTTTCGGTACCCTTTGAGATTGTGCCACTTGAAGAAAGCTCTAGATTGAATGAGCCTAAAAGGAATTATGTTCAAGAGGCAGGTTGGCCCGCCTATGGCTGGAATGAGAATGATATTTCAAGCGTTGACTCCTCGCGAACCCAGGGCGGCCTTACTGTAAATTTGAATGTAGATTCTAAGCCGCTCAAAGAGTTAAAAAAGGTGGTTGGTATAGAAAAGGTAGAAAATGCGGTAAATAGATACTTGGCCGATACCTATATTTATTCGCTCTACCTTTATTTTGAACTAAAAAACGATCCCGAGAAGGACCGAATTTTAGCTTCTGCTATGCGAGCAATTGGAAAGGCGTTGCCCGGAATGATACGGAAAATCGTTTAGACCTTTTCCATTACGACAACATACTCGTATTCGTAAGCGCGTATTTTGGAAGGATTATCTTTGCCGGTAAATTTTCCGCTCTCCAAATCCCGATAAGGAGTAATCATCTTGTTTGGAATCTCCCTCTTGATAAATACGGGCTTTCTGAAACCGGCCGCTTGCATTTGTTCGGCGGCAACTTGTGCGTTCAAAATTTCCACACCACGCAAGCTCGTGTTGCCAATGATAATACACGCCTTTGCGCCAGTTTTCAGTATGCGGTGCATTTCGCCAAAAACTTTCTTCATGTCTAAAAAGTAATTTGCAACGTCAACAGCAAGCGGCCTCTCGATTTGTGCTAAGTCATCAACAATTTGTTTTGCTATTGAGCTATTGAAGTTGCCGCTTTTTTCCTCTTTTGAACTTGTGCCGATAAAATTTCTACGGAAGTCTATAAACTCTTTGCTGAAATGATGCCACTTCTTGAAGTGTTTTGGATCATCGCCAAACCAAAGCAATGACAACTGGTGAAGGTCGGCGTATTCATAAGAGGTTACATAAGGTGGCGATGTTACGATTAGGTTTATAGAATCTGAGTCAATAGGAAGTGCTTTAGTAGAGTCCCTACGATACATTTTTGCTGGAACATCAATATGCCCAGAGTTGATTAAGGCAGAATAAAATTGATTATTCTTTTTTATCATTGAGTCAATGTGTCGCAAAAATGACTCTTTCGGATCGGGCGGGATTTTATTTTTGTCGATTGTCGGCTTAATGCTTTTCATTAGCCAGCGGGAACAGTTTTTGAGATTGTGGGAAAAAGCGCAGAGGAAAAAACGGCGGACATTGTGATTTTTGATTTTCCTGATTGCAAAATAAATCCTGTCTAGTTTTTGGACCATCTGTGGCCCAAACCAATAATCAATACGGGGGTGGTGTTCGTAAGATACCACCAGAGTATTTTCGTAGTATTCCAAGAATTTAATTCTGTGATTGGCGAGAGTCCGTGGCTTGATAGGAGTAGTTTTAGTTTGCGTGATGAGCTTTGCAACTGGATTGATGTCAAAACCAATACTCTTGTGTCCTAAAAGCTTTGCTTCGACTAAGGTAGTCCCGCATCCACCGAATGGGTCGCAGACAACTTGGTTTCCATCTGGTGCAAAATCCTGGATAAGTTTCCGGACTATTTGAGGTATGAACTTGGCCGGATAACGATGATAATCGTGCGTAAAAGCGTTGGTTTCAGATCTTCCGACATTGCGAAAAGACCACTCCTCACGTGGCCTAAGACTGGCGAAAGTTTTTTCTATAACCGTTATCATTGAAGCCTTATACTTATTATACCGTAGAAGCTTCCAACGCTAAAATTTTATTTCTAATAACAAGCCTGCTTTTCATGCACGAAAGTAATTCTCTTTTTTCAATCACGCTTCCTTCTTTCAGTAAATACTTGGCGTAGGTTTTTAAGTCGACGTCTTTTGCGGAATTACCGGCCGCGGACATCCCGAGAACATTCCTTTGGAACTTGTTATAGCGTTTAACCTCTTCTTCGAATTTGTACTTCATCCCGAGTTCGTTTACGTCAAGCTGGTCTATTATACCAATAAGCTGGCCAATTAGTTCCTCTTCCCTTATATAACCGCCTGCAAGCCGAAGAAAAGAAACCGGCGATCTGAAATAAGACACTATATAAAACCCCCTTTATACTGTCACACTTGTCTCATTTCCGAATAAAACCCCCAGACCGAGACACCTCAAACGGACAGCTGGGATGAGCCCCTAAAAAGCCTTACTGGGCTTGCATCAGGTTAGTTCTAGACCGACACTGCCCGCAATAAAAAGCTCCGACTTAAGTCGGAGCTTTGTTTTGAGTCCTGGTCCTAGGAACCTTGGCAGCAGGCCGGGGGATCCGGCGAGCGCGGGGGCATTGAGAGCACGGTCAGAGGCCCGAGCGACTCCCACCAGAACACCACCCAGGCGTCGCCTTTTTCGTGAAGCCAAACGTTTGGTTCAAATCTGGACCGGGGATGCTTGAAAAGCGTGGCAATGTAGAAGCCGGCTTGGTGGTATCCCGCCAGAGTGTTGCCGGTATCGGCAACAGCGTCGACAATCAGAAATTCATTCTTATCTGTGCCGCCGGAAGGCGGGTAATTGCAAGGGGCGTCGCAAAGGTCATCGCATTCATGAGGAGGCCGCATTAGCAATTCCAGCTTTAACCGATGCGACAGACAGACCGCGAGCGGCAGTGCGCCGCGGGGCGGACCCCAGATTTTCTTGAAAGGCCTACCGGAGGCCTGAACGGCTCTGGCGATTTTCTCGACATCCGTGACGAACTGCTCCACCGGATAGTATTGATTACCCATAGGGCTCCTTTCAATAAACTGACCGCATTCTAACAGCGTGATAAGATAAAGTAAATGATCACCCGCGATGTGCTCCAGCGCTCATTTTGGGCCTTGCCGGTAGGGGAGGTTTTGAATATTTTGGAAACCACTCGGGGCGGATTGACCGAAGAGGAAGCCGATGAGCGGCTGGTGATCTTCAAAAAAAACGCCTTGCCGCAAAGGCGTTCAATGTCCTGGCTGACCATTTTGCTGCGGCAGTTCAAAAGCCCGCTCCTAGTTTTGCTGCTCGCGGCCAGTGCCGTTACTTTGTTTTTGAAGGACTGGAAAGACGCCGGTGTGATCCTCGCCGCGGTAGCGGCCAATATCGTTCTTGGTTTTTACCAGGAGAACAAAGCGGAGCGGGCGCTCTCGCATCTCAAAAGCTACATCATCGAGCGGAAGCGGGTGTTCCGCAACGACCAGGAAATGGAAATCGACGCGAGCGAACTGGTGCCCGGCGATGTCATTCACCTCGCCCAAGGCGATCGGATCCCGGCGGATTGCCGGCTGATCTATACAAACGATTTTTATGTTGACGAGGCGATACTGACCGGCGAATCTCTGCCGGTTGCCAAAGCGACCGAGCCGGCCAGCTTCAAAGCGGTTCTCGCGGATAGGAAGTCCATGGTTTTCAGCGGAACGCTGGCGGTGCAGGGATTTGCCAACGCGGTGGTTTGCGCGACCGGCAACGAAACCGAGCTTGGCAAGATCGCGAGCTTTGTCGCCGCCACCGAAAAGGAGACGACACCGCTCCAAAACGCGATTACCAGCTTCAGTATCAAGACCAGTATTATTCTGGTCTCCTTGACCGTGCTGGTTTTCTTACTGGGATTGTCGGCAGGGAAGCCGTTGCTGGATATGTTTTTGATCGCGGTGGCAATCACCGTCGCCGCCGTTCCGGAGGGTCTGCCAGTGGTGCTGACGGTGATCCTTGCTATCGGCGTTCAGCGCCTCGCCAGAAGAAACGGCGTGGTCAGAAAGCTCTTGGCGGCCGAAACACTCGGCAACACGTCGGTGATCTTGACCGATAAGACCGGAACCCTCACCCAGGCGAAGATGGATCTTTCCGGGATCCGGATCTTCGCCAAGGACCACAAAAAAGAAGAGCTTTTAAAACTCGCTCTTTTGAATACCGATATTGTCATTGAAAATCCTCGCGAGAATCACGAGAAGTGGCGGATCATCGGCCGGCCGCTGGAAGTAGCGCTCGCCCGGGCAGCCGCCAAACTCGGCGTGGTTCTGCCTTCGGTCAAGCGGGAAATAGAGATCGTGGACTATTTGCCGTTCACTTCCAAAAATAAGTATTCGGCGTCGCTGGTAAAAGACGGCTCCGATTATACTTTTTTGCTCAACGTTTTCGGCGCGCCGGAAATTTTGATCCGGCACTCCGATCTTCCGGAGGCGGAGAAGCGGGCACTCATCAAAGAAGTAGACAGGATGGCCTATAGCGGTGAGCGGGTGCTGGGGCTGGCGGTCAAGGAAATCAAAAGTACAAAAGAAGTGATGCTCCGCGAGCGAAGCACCTATGAAAAACTGAAATTTTTGGGAACGATATCTTTCCGCGACCCGGTGCGCCCCGGGGCTGGTGAGGCGATCAAGAAAGTGGAGGGCGCAGGCATTCGCACCGTGATTGTCACCGGGGATCATCGCGGTACTGCCGAAGCGGTGGCAAAAGAAATCGGCTTTCAAGTCGATCAGGATCAGATCATTGATGGCGCTGAGCTGGAGGCCTTGTCGGACGAAGCACTCAAAAAAAAGCTGCCGATTTTGCGGATCATCGCCCGCATCAGCCCGGAAGGAAAGCTGCGAGTTGCCAAACTTTACAAACAACTTGGCGAGATAGTGGCAATGACGGGTGACGGCATCAACGACGCGGCGAGCTTGAAGGAAGCCGACATCGGCGTGGCCATGGGTTCCGGCACTGATGTGGCCAAAGACGTTTCCGATTTGGTGCTGCTGGACGATAATTTCGCGACTATTGTGGCGGCAGTGGAGGAGGGGCGGCGGATACTGGAAAATATAAGAAAGGTCATCATTTATCTTTTTTCTTCGCTCTTTGACGAACTGGTTCTAATTGGAGGCGCGATCATCATCGGCCTCGCTTTGCCTATCAACGCCATCCAGATCCTTTTTGTGAATTTCATTGCCGATACTTTCCCCGCCCTGGCACTCGCTTTTGAGGACCGCGCCGATTTTCTTTTGATGAAAAGGAAAAGGACGCCGCTGAATTTGTTCGACAAAGAAATGGCTTTTCTTACGCTGGTTATCGGCATTCCCACCAGCGCCATCCTTTTCGGGCTTTATTATCTTATGACTGGTGCCGGCATCAATCCGGAGCTGGTGAAAACCTTTGTCTTCGCCACCTTCGCGAGTTCATCGCTCTTTGTGATTTTCTCCGTGCGGAGCTTGCGTAGCCCGGTTTTCCGGACCAATCCTTTCACAAACCCGTTTTTAGCGGTTGGAGTTTTGCTGGGACTCGCCGCGGTGGCGGCCGCGATCTACATTCCGTTTTTGCAGGGCGTACTTGGGACAGTTTCCCTGCCGCCGGTTTGGCTGGTGTGGGTAGTATTGGCCAGTTTTGTGGATTTGGTTGCCATCGAGATCGGCAAGTGGATTTCCCGTCGCTGGCAACTAAATGGGGAGGCTGCGCCGGTTTAACCCGCCTTCGCTACAACCAATCCGATGATCTTTTTCGCTCCGAAATCCTTGAGTTCGTGAACCGCTTCGCTCATTGTGGCGCCGGAGGTGAAAACGTCGTCAATTAGGACGATGTTTTTGTTTTTAATCGCGCTCGGATCGGCGATACCAAAACAACCGGAAATATTTTGACGCCGGCTTAGCCAATCCGGCAACTCCGCCTGCGCCGGCGCGTCTTTTTGGCGGATGAGAGCGTCGCTCGCCATCCGGAGATTCAAGTTTTTGGCCAGCGCCCCGGCAATCAACTCTGCCTGATTAAATCCCCGCGCCCGCATTCTTTTTTGTGAAAGCGGTACCGGGATCACCAGGTAGTTCGAAAAGTCGGCCGCCAGCGTTTTTGCATAATCAGTCAAAAGACGTCCCAAAATAACGCCATTGCCGGCGCGACCCCAATATTTTAGCTGCCAAACCAGCTTGCGGACTGTTTCGTTGTCATAACCGGTGGCGGCGCCGAGCAGGAAACCGGAATTCAGGTGGCAGATCTTTTTTTGTTCCGGCAAGCGCGCTCGACAGACCGGGCAAAAAAGCGTATTGTTAAGCCGAACTTTTCCGGCAATATCCGGAATTGGGAAGAGGATATCCAGGAGAATATTTTTCAGTTCGCGCAACATGATTGGAACTTATATTGCCATAGACATCGGCACCACCGCAATCAAAGCGGTGGAGAAAAATGACGCCGGCCGGCCGCTCCGCTGGGGAATCTTGGAGAAACCGGGCGAGCCGCTGCACACGAATATCCGCCCGTTCGACCCCCGAGTGGTCGGCGGTTACTTACGGCAATTGGTCCGGAAAATGGGCGCCGAGACCACCACCGCGGTCGCCTCCGTCCCGGCTTTTTTAACCATCACCGCGTTGGCGGATTTCCCCGACGAACGGTTCGTCCCGGCCGCGCCCGGCAGTTTTCGCCTATCCGTTTCTCAGCTGCCGGACGGGCGGTTTTTCCTGCGCGCTCTGCCTAATGACGTAATGGAGCGATATGAAAAGGCCTTTGAAGTTGCCGGACTGGAACTCAAGCACTTGGAAATGGAAAGCTTCGCCGCGGCCAATCTTCTTGCCGATGGACCGGGACGGACTTTGATCGCCGATATCGGCAAGCGGGCCACTACCTTCACGGTCGCGGAGAACCGGCGGGTGATCTTTACTAAACACAGCGATTTTGCCTTAGCTTCGAACGCGCCGGATGTTATACTGGAGGAAGCGGACAACATCGCGAAGCGCTACGGAGTTAAAAGAAAAATTTGGTGCGGCGGCGGCGCCAGGCGCATCAATCCTGATGGCGTGGCAATTCCAAACGCGATGTTGACGATAGCTAATGGATTACAAAGAACGCCTTAATCGTCTTTTGGAGGAAACCTTGAAAAAGGATGCCTCCGATCTTCATCTTAATGTCGGTTTCAAACCCCACATCCGAGTGGACGGGTTTTTGCAGCCGGTCAGTGATGACGAGGTGCTGACTCCGGAGAGCGCTCAGGGCTTGGTTAGCGCGCTTCTCAGCAAGGAACAATCGGAGCGCTTTCTCAAAGAAAAAGAGATGGATCTAGGCTACAACTACAACGGAAAGGCGCGCTTCCGGGTCAATGTCTATTTTCAGCGCGGCAACATGTCGGCGGCCCTTCGTCTGATACCGGCAAAAATACCTACCATTGACGACTTGGAGCTTCCCTCGGTGCTCCACAATTTTGCCGGCTTGTCCCAAGGTTTTGTTTTGATCGTCGGCCCCGCCGGGCACGGCAAGTCCACCACCGTCGCCGCCATCGTGGACGAAGTCAACCACGGCCGGAGCGACCACATCATCACTATTGAAGACCCGATCGAGTATTTATTCACGGCGGACAAGGCGATGATCTCCCAGCGGGAAGTGAACGTGGATACGGCGGATTTTCACCGGGCGTTAAAATCGGTGCTCCGCCAGGATCCGGACGTGCTGATGATCGGGGAGATGCGCGACCAGGAATCCATCGCCACGGCGATGACCGCCGCGGAGACCGGCCACTTGGTATTTTCCACTCTCCACACCAATTCCGCTTCTCAAACCGTGGACAGGATCATTGATAGTTTCCCGCCGGAAAAGCAGGCCCAGGCGGCCACCCAGCTCGCGGCAACGCTGGCGGGAATTGTTTCCAAGCGCCTATTGCCCAAAATCGGCGGCGGACGGGTGCCGGCTTGCGAGGTGATGCTGGTCAACTCGGCGGTCCGCAACCTGATCCGGGAGCGGAAGACCCATCAGCTGGATCTGGTCATTGAAACGAACCTCAAAAACGGAATGATCAGTTTGAACCGCTCGCTCGCCCAACTGGTCAAGAAGAAAAAAGTTACGCTGGACAACGCCCAACTCTATTCCCTTAACCCCGGCGAGCTGGCTCTGCTGGTGGAGAAGGTTTAAAAATGCTTTCCGCGCTCCCGCTGTTTTTATTGGGACTGGCCGCCGGCAGTTTTATCAACGTCGTCGCGCTCCGCTATAAGGCGGGCGGCAAACTCGTCACGCCGGATATCGCCGCCGGGCGCTCGCGCTGCCCTTATTGCCGGACGGAGCTCCACTGGTACGAGCTCGTCCCTTTGCTTAGCTTTTTTATCCAGCTGGGGCGCTGCCGGCATTGCCACCGGAAAATCAGCTGGCAGTATCCGATCGTGGAATTTGTTTCCGGTCTGATTTTTGTTTTTGTACCCGTCTATTTCCATCCCGCTCCGATCTGGGTCTTGGCGGCGCTGACCCTGCTACTCATCACCCTGATCGACCTTCGGTTGTCGGTGATTCCGGATCAGCTTAATCTTTTTATCGCCCTTCTCGGATTGGCGTTGGTTATTGCAATGGGCAATTACGGCGCTTGGTCAGAGCACTTGATCGGCGCCGGTGCGGCAGCCGCGATCTTCGGCCTCATAATCATTTTGAGCCGGGGCCAGGGAATGGGCGTCGGCGACCTCAAACTGGGAGCGGCACTCGGCTTTCTCTTCGGCTGGCCCGAGATCGCACTGATCATTATGGCGGCTTTTGCCCTGGGCGGTATTTGGGCGGGCTTTCTTTTACTCGCCGGCAAAAAGACATTGAAAGAAGCGATCCCGTTCGGGCCATTCATCGCGCTGGCGGCGATTTTGGTATTATTTTTAGGAAACTATATACTAGATAAGTATTATCCAATTTTGATTTTCTAAATGACGAACAGCGAAAAATTTTCCACAAAAGAAGCGCTCCGTTTCGGCTGGAATACTTTCAAGGCCCACTCCGGTTTTTTTATCTCGGTTTTGGCCGCTGTCCTGCTGATCAATCTCGGCCTCAACGCCATCGGCGCGCTGGTTTCCGACAGCGCCGCCCTGTCCCTCTTGGTCGGGGTAGTGAGCTGGATTCTGCAAGTTCTGATCAGCATCGGTCTTTTGCGGATCCCGCTAAAGTTTTTGGACGGGCAAAAAGGTGAGTTCGGGGACCTCGTTTCGGGCGGGCGCTGGTTCGTCAATTATCTGATCGCCTCGGTTCTTTACGCGCTGATGGTTCTTGGCGGCCTGGTTTTGCTGATCGTTCCCGGAATTATTTTGGGGATCCGTTTTCAATTCTTCGGGTATCTGATCGTGGACAAAAATCTCGGCGCGACCGAGGCGCTCAAAAAAAGCTGGGCGATGACCAAGGGTTCCGTCTGGGACCTGTTTTTACTGGGTGTGGTGCTGGCGCTCCTCAACCTGGCGGGCGCGCTCGTGTTGATGGTCGGCCTTTTTGTCAGCGTACCGGTCACGATTCTCGCGATGGCTTTTGTTTATCGCAAGCTTCTTCACGTTTCGCCCGCAGCCGCGCCGGCAGCCGTCGCTTAGATCCGCGCGTCGCTCCGACCCCCAAGTCGGAGTCCGACTGAGGTCGGACTGTCTCTAATTTTCCGCGAAGCGGAATTGT
>Ga0247727_10008366_pt1 | contig 19223 bp, 10 predicted proteins | sample WisWelCaveWW1625_FD_202498 | JGI IMG/M metagenome (GOLD analysis project Ga0247727, IMG submission 202498) | Biofilm microbial communities from Wishing Well Cave, Virginia, United States - WW16-25 | ecosystem: Environmental > Aquatic > Deep subsurface > Groundwater > Cave microbial mat | place... | reverse complement strand
CGTTACAGGCCGGAGAGCGCGTGCCTGAAGAGGACTCACACCTCTCTGACCAAGACACACTTGCAGACGCACTGGCCCGGACGGCTTTGCGTCCGGGTTGCGGAGCGACGAGAGGCTTCCGACCATCGTCACTCTACCCGCTGTTCACGGATTGAGCAAAAAACCTCTTGCTGGTTCGCAGCCCGGACGCAAGGCCGTCCGGGCCACCCGCCGATGGATGAAGGACTTCAAGGCACGCTGGAAGATTCGCTTGGAGCAGGTCGACTTGTGGATGGTCAGCTACCGTGTGGACGTGGAGTAGCGTGACCGTCCTTCATGGCCGCACATAAGCCAAGGCACATCAACGCGTGCAGCGGATTTGTGTTCGCGGTTTGGTCTGCTAGCGTCAGTCGCTTCGGTTATCCCTCTTGGCTTGTCATGATTCTTTCTCGTCGTGCCGCACGAATCGCTGATGCGTGACGTTACTTGAAAAGCCCTTGCAAGTCCGCAAAGTATCCCGGATACGTTTTTGTCGTGCAGGCGGGATTGGAGATGACGATGCCGGAGGTGCGGAGGCCAACGAGGGCGAAGCTCATGGCCATGCGATGGTCGTTGTAGGTTTCGATGCGGGCACCGTGAAGCGGGGCCGGGTGAATGGTCAGGCCGTCCGCGTGCTCGTTGACCCCGGCGCCGATCTTGCGCAGCTCCGTGACCAACGCGCGAATGCGGTCGGTTTCCTGGCTGCGGATGTGGGCGACGTTGCGAATCGTAGTGGGACCATCGGCAAATGCGGCCACGACGGCCAAGGTGAGGGCCGTGTCGCTGATGGGCTGCATGTCGGCATCAATGCCGTGAAGTGATCCGCCGATTACTGTAATGCGGGTCGCCTGGCGAATCACCTGGGCCCCCATGAGTTCCAGGAGATTGACGAAGGCCACGTCACCCTGAATGCTGTCGGTGCCGACCTCTTCGACGGTTACCTCGCCGCCAGTGATCGCCGCGGCAGCCCAGAAGTAGCTGGCCGCCGTTGCATCGGGTTCGATCGCATACGATCGGGCGCGGAAGCATTGGCCGCAGGGCACCAGGAATCGGCCGGGACCCGGGTGCGTCACCCGGACTCCGAATTCGTGCATCACGCGAATCGTCATTTCCACGAACGGTTCGGAGACTAGTTCGCCCGTCACCTCCAGAAACACGTCGGACCGTGCGAAGGGTGCGGCCATGAGGAGTGCGCTGGTGAACTGGCTGCTCTCCCCGCCGGCGATGTGAACGCTGCCGCCGCCAAGGCCAGCCGCGCAAACGCGAACCGGCGGGCAACCGGTGCCCAACTCGTCGCGGGCATCGACGCCGAGCGATCTGAGCGCCGCCAGCAGCGACTCGATCGGCCGCTCGCGCATGCGCGGGACGCCGTCGAGCCGATAGTCGCCCGATCCCAACGCGACCGCCGCCGTGAGAAACCGCATGCTCGTGCCGGAATTGGCCAGGAACAAATTGGCCGACGACGACGGAATCCGTCCGGCACAGCCCGTGATGTCGAGCGTAGATCGGCCCGGATCATGCTGAACGGCCACGCCGAGCCGCTGCCAGCTTTCGATCATCACCTGAGTGTCTTCGCTATCGAGCAAACCCGTCAGCGTGGAATCGCCCTCGGCCAAGGCGGCGACGACGATTGCCCGGTTCGTGATGCTCTTCGACCCCGGCGGTCGAACGCAAGCGGACACGCGAGCCACGGGGCGAATTTCCAGTTCGTCCGGCAATGGGTCGATCGAAGCCGAGCCGCCGGAATTGCTGGCCGACGTGGTCATCGTGAAACGCCTTCGCAAACGCGGGACAGGCGTGCAAGCAACTCATCGGACTTGAGCCCGGCGACCAGAAACCGCTTGGCCCTTGAGGTTTCGCCGCTCAGGAGCACGACCTGAGATTTCTTCAAACCGAGCTGCTCGCACAGGACTTCGATGATCGACTGGTTTGCCTTGCCCTTCTCGGGCGGTTCGGTCACTGCGATTCTCAATTGGCCGCCATGCTTGCCGATGATCGCGTCGCGCCGTGCTCGCGGCTGGGCCCGCACCGGCAGGACCACGCCGCGGGAATGTGGTTCCAGTTGAATCACGCGGGCTCCCCGATCCCCTGAAACAGCGCCGAGCCGATGCGCACGATTGTAGCTCCTTCCGCGATCGCCGCCTCAAAATCGCCGGACATCCCCATCGACAGCTCGTTGAGTTGGCAGTTTGCCAGGGCCAGCGCACGGACACGATCGCGAAGCTCGCGCAACGATGCAAAATACGGGCGGGCACGGTCCGGGTCGGAATCATACGGGGCCATGGTCATGAGGCCGCGAATTTGGACCCGCATCAAATCGGAGGCGGCCTCGATCACCGCAGAGATTTCATCAGGCCGAAATCCGTGTTTGTTCGCTTCGCCGCTCGTGTTGACCTCCAAGAGCACGTTCGGGCACAAGCTCAACTCCGCGGCCAGCTCGTCCAGCCGGTTGAGCAGCGACGCGCTGTCGACCGAGTGAACCAGATTCACGAGCGGCAGCGTGCGTCGCGCCTTGTTGCGCTGCAGTGGCCCGATCAGGTGCCAGCGAACCGGCCCAGGCACGAGTTCGTGCTTGCGCCACAGCTCCTGCGGGCGGCTTTCTCCCAGGTCGGTTACGCCGAGTTCCACGAGTTCGCGAGCGACCGATTCATCGACCTGCTTGGTCACGGCCACGATTTGTACGTCCCATGGCGACCGGCCCGCCGCTTGCGCAGCAAGTTCCACTCGTTCGCGCACGCCGGCGAGGTTCTGCCTCAGCTTGTCTCGGATTCGGTTCATTTGTTTTTCCCGGCTCGCTCGTTCTTCAGTATAGCTCTTCGAATCACGTCGTTCCCATACCTCGACCGTGGGCCGTTCATGCTGGGTGTCCACTGCGTATTTCGCTCTCCCTGTATCCGAATCGTATTCCGGCCGAACAAGTCTGATGCGGCCGTGCCTATCCAACGTCGTGACGACAATCGACGAATAATGGGTACTCATTATTTCACCTAGCGCCATGGGCAGGTCTTGCGGCGAATCTGGAGCGGCGGCGAACGACGTTGGAACATGAACCCACACGATAAACTTGGGCATCTCGCGACGCAGATCGGCGATCACGGACAACTGCCTCTCGCGTGCATCGTTCGAGTTACCCATGAGCGGATAGACGAAGATATATCGACTGGCACTCTTACGCTCGGCGTAAAAAAGTATCTGTGGCTCCGATCCGAACACAAAAACTTTGTCGTCGGAAGTTGAGTTGCTTTTCAGCAGGTTGGCCAAGGGCCGTGACTCGAAAAATGGGTTGCCCCCGTAAATGATGCGACACGCCATTTCGGCCGACCCGCCGAAGTAGATTGTTCGCTGCCTGTACACCGGCCAGCACACGGCGAGCACCGCCAGGCCAGACGCCACTCCACTTTGCCAGTGTTGACGCTTGGGTTCAAGAATCGGGGCAAGCTCCCGCAGGCCATACGCCGCCAGCAATGCGGTCACCGGCATAATCAGGATGAAATAGTGCTCGCGATAGATGCCGCCAACACTGATTGCCACGATCGAACCCAACCACCACCAAAGACACGGTCGCATCGCGGCCTCCCGGCGCTTCCACGCCGCAACGACTCCCCAAACAGCCAGTGCCAAAATCGGTCCTTGAGCGAAACCAAAACCCTTGACCGTATTCCAGAGGATTGGGCCATAAAACCTGAGCGGCACCTGGCTGCTGTAGGCCAAATTGTGGCCAATGACGCAGTCGTAGAATTCGGCCCACGCTCCGTGCAGCACGAAATAAAGGCTCGTGGGCACCAGCACCGCGAGCAGGCCGGCGGCGAGCAATCCGGCGTGGATGAGGACGGATGCGGCACGCGAGCTTTCGGACGGGACGGGAAACACGGGTTTGCCTGGCGATGATTGGTTGCCCGATCCGTGTCGATTGAGCCACTGAGAACCAACGACCCAGGCGCACTGAAACGCAACGATCGGCAAAACCACCTGCTTGAAACAAAGTGCCAGCCCACCACACAGCCCGACGATCAGGCTGTTGCGGACACTCGCCCGCTCTCCCGCTCGAATCGCAAAGTACATCCCCGCGGTGAGAGGAAGAATCGCAAACAACTCCGTGTTGGCTGCATTGCCCAAGACGTAAGAATCCAAAACAAGCACGATAACCAACAATCCAGAGATCCAGCCGGTCGAATGTGCAAACAGCCGGCGGCCGATCAGATAAAGGAACGCGATTACGCCCAACAGCGGCGTGTGACTAAGCCAGTGAATCGCATGAACCGACGTGCCGCCGAGTGCAACCATCATGGCGTAGACGACGAAGATGCCCGGCGGCTTTTGATCGAAGGCATCGCGATAGGGCAGGTCGCCGGCCAGCCACCGCTGGGCAATGTACGCATATTCCCCCTCGTCACGTTCCAGCGGAATCGCGGCAATGTTGATTCGCAAAACCAACGAAAACAACACTACAAGTGACAACGGTAGGATTCGTTTCCAAGTGAATCGGCCTGGATCCAATATGTGAGAATCTCGAATTGCTGGTGGAGTACCTTCGGCAACGGCCGATTCTTGACTTGGAGATGATCCTGCCATTCAGGGCCCTTCGTTGTTAGCGTGTTGGAGGCTCCTGAAAATAACACAGCTCGTCTGACGGACAAAGGCATTCGCTTTCATTTCAAGCCAATCTGATCAAACCGCGAGCGAGCGAACAGCGTATTACTCAGGTCAACGGCGACCCGCGACGCGGCTTGTTGGCCGGCGAATCGGCCCGTAGACTTAGAGCGCCTAACAAAACGGGGACTGGCTCCGAGTCTGCGAGGTGCCTGTCCCCGTTTTGTTACCCGAGTGGCGAGAAGGTGCGTAACCACTGACACCATGTCGCAAAATCGCCGAACGCTAGATCGCACTCTCACCTGGGCGGAACTTGCCGGCTTTCTTGCGGCGGCGGCCACAATTGTCTATCTGGAATTGCAGCGGCACCCGGAATTCATCGATCAGCCGCTCTCGATTCTCGCATACAGCCCGAACCCCGAAACGACCTGGGTTGGACTCGCCCTGCTGACGGCCCCGCTGGTTTGGCGGTTCGCCGGCAGAACCCATGCGACTACATCAACGGAAGCCAACCCATCGGCGATTCCAACACCGAGTCCCGAATCGACGAGCACAATTCCCAATTCTCCCAGTACGAAGTTGGCGGCTGCTTGGTTTCTTTGCGTTTGCCTTTCTGTTTTGCACGTGGGCCTGACGTGGTGGGTAGGCCGCTCGTTTCATGGAATGCCGCCCGCCTATCACGACGAATACAGCTACTTGTTCCAGGCCAAGACATTTTTGGCTGGCCGACTCTATTTCCCGCAACATCCGCTGCCTGAGTTTTTTGATCAGATGCACGTGTTGAACGACCATGGAGTGTTCGCAAGCCGGTATTTTCCCGGCGTCGGTTTGTGGTTGATGCCGTGGGTCGCAATGGGAGGGCCTCACTGGGGCCAATACATGGCGGGTGGCTTGATCACAGCTTTTGTTTTCTGGATCGGCTGGGTATTGTGCGCTGGGACACTGTCCGTTGCCGGGAATTCTGATCGCCAGCCGAGCTTCAATGGTCTGAGCGTCGGCCTATTGGCGGGGCTGGCATGTGCCGTATCGCCCGCGATGTTGTTGTTCGGAAACCTGCTGCTGAGCCATCACCCCACGATGCTCGGATTGGCCGCGTTCGTCCTGTGCTATCTGAAAACTCTGCGAAACGAGTCGCACTTCTGGCCGCTCGCGGGCGGTATCGCGTTGAGCTTTGCCATGTTGTGTCGCCCTCTGACGGCGTTCGGCTTCTCGCTGCCGTTTGCCGGGTACGCGATCTTTCTCTCAATCCAAGGGCACGAGCCTCGGATTCGATCCAAATTCCTGACGGCTGTTGCCCCGCTGGTGGTCGGAGTCGCTCTGCTCGCCGCTTACAACACTGCATTGACCGGCAGTCCAACGCGAAGCCCCTACAGGCTGTACACACAAATCTACACGCCGAACCACGGCTACGGGTTCCACAACGTGACTCGCGGCTCGCAGCACGGCGGCCCAAAGGTGCTGGAGAACTACAATCGATGGTCTGAGGAGCTGACCCTTCCACGCGCGTTGCATTTGCTGACGCGCCGGATGGACACAAGCGCCCTCTGGTCCATTGGTCGAATTGGACTGGCATGGCTCGTTGCGGTTTTCGTCGTCGCCTTGCCAAGGCTGCCGGTTGGATGGAAATTGCTCGCGGGCTCACTGGTTGGCTTGCACGCCGTCTATTTCCCGTTTGGATTCGAAGGAATATTCGAATTATCATACGTGTTTGAATCGGTGCCCATCCTGTGCTTGCTGACGGCCGGAACTTTCATGCTGCTGAAGTGGCGATGGACGACGCGCGGCCGTTGGATGAGGATCGTCTGGCTCGCATCGTTCCTGATTCTTGGATTCGCGGGGCCGCTGTTGCGACTGAAAGATGGGATTCTCGAAGTGAGATTTCCGCGTGGTTACTACGCCGATTTCGAGCAGAAACTCCATTGGTCCAGCGTTCGCCCTCCCGCCCTGATCTTCATCGACCCGGACCCGGCCGACCGGCACCGCGACCTGGTTACCAATTCGCCCAGTCTCGACGATCCCATTCTGCGTGCTCGTGCCAACGTGGGCCGAGAAAATGAACTGATCAGAATGTACCCCGATCGAAAGGCCTGGTATTACGACGCGCGCACCGGGCGGCTGGCTCGGATTCAAATCAGCGAGGAACATCCAGCCACGCCGACGAACCCGTAACTTCACAGGGAATTCTCACGCAACGCGCACCGATTTTCCGCGTCGAACCGATTCCCCCTCCCGATGGCACAACAACAGCGCGTCACGCGCGAGTTGCCCAGACAACTCGGCCTCCGCGGCCCCCTTGCTCACGACGTTCACCGCGTGTTGAAGCTCCGCCGTAAACGCGACGATGGGGTCACCAGACCCAAGCTTTGGTTGCATGGACTTGCCGTCGACCGTGAGCACGGTGAGCGGCTGCGTGCCGGACTCAAAGAGCAGCGTGGCCTTTTCAAAGTACATTTCATAGCCGTGCACGAACGGCCGACCGGACTGACAAATCGCGCCGCTAGAACAGGTGATGCAGGGTAGGGGGGAGTCGTAGAGGTAAGTCGTCGTGAGATAATTGACGAAACCGCGTTCCGTCAGCCCGCGCGAATAGACCGCGCGGGGAACTCCGCACACGAGGCCGATGAAATGCGTGTCATGAATGTGCAGATCGACCCCCGGCCCGCCGGTCTTTTCCAGACTCGCAATATCCTCCGACCAAGCCGGCTTCGAGATGATTCGCTTGAAATGTGCCCCAAGCAATTTGCCGTACTTGCCGGATTGAACGGCCTGTCGAGCAAAGGCGAATTCGGGAAAGAACGGTAACACGTGGGCGACCATTAGGTGTCTGCGTGCCCGCTTCGCCTCGGCAAGCATTCGGTCGGCCTCTTTCACATCCAGCGAAATTGACTTTTCGACCAGCACATGCTTGCCGGCCCGTAACGCAGCGATCGCAACGTCGGCGTGCCGATCGGTGGGCAGGCAAATATCGACAAGGTCAACGCTGGGGTCGGCCAGAAGTTGGTCGATCTGGGGATATCGTGACACACCGGTCAGATCTTCACCGCTGCGTCCGCGCGGGCCGAAGTTTCCCTGAATTGAACTCCAGTCCCCAGAGAGTTTCTTCTGATTTCTCGTCGCGATCGCCCGGACCTTTGCCCCGCGAAGCTGCTTCGCACCGTAGAAGTGAATCATCCCCATAAAGCCGATGCCAACAATGCCGATGCCGACCATCTGAACACCTCCTGGCAGTTAGACAACACGCAATCAACGCGCAGGAACTTAACACGGGAAGTTTCGGCGTGAAAGGCGTTCTGAGGTTGAACCATGTGCCGCCTGTGGGCACAATCGGGAACCGAACTCGCTAACAAGGCCGATTTCATTCATCTGAGTCCAATGGCGATCGCCTCAATTCTGACTCCTGAACTCCGCGAGATGCTTGAGACAAACGATGGCGAGGGTCTGCGCGAGTTCTGCGAGGCCATGCACCCGGCCAGCACGGCCGAGTTTCTGGAGGAGCTGCAAGTCGGCGAGACGTGGCAGGTGCTGTCGCACACAAACCCGCACCGCCAGGCGAACATCCTGCAATATTTCCCGGAGCCACAAAAACTGGCCCTGGTGCGCGGGGCCAGCCGCGACCGACTCGCTCGCATCATTGAGTCGATGGCATCCGACGACCGCGTGGATCTGGTGAAGGATTTGGAACCCGGGTTGCGTGAAGACCTGCTGCCGCTCGTGGCCCAGGCCGAGCGCGAGGATATTCGCCGGCTGTTGTCGTACCCGGAAGATTCCGTCGGCGCGGTGATGACTACCGATTATGCGTGGTTTCCAGAAAACCTGACCGCGGGCGAGGCTTTAACCCAGTTGCGGCTTCAGGCGCCGGACCGCGAGACCATTTACTATGTCTACGTGCTTAATACCGACCGCAGGCTAATCGGCGTCGTGACATTGCGGCAGCTCATCCTGGCCAAGCCGGCCGCCAAACTCGGCGAGTTCATGGAACGCACCGTGCTCTCGGTGCAGGTGGACGAGAACAAGGAGCAGGCCGCTCAGAAGCTGGCCCATTACGATTTCATCGCCATGCCGGTCGCCGACTCCGAGGGCCGGTTGGTCGGGATCATCACACACGACGACGTGATGGACGTGGTGGTGCAAGCGGCGACCGAAGACGCCCATCGCATGGGTGCCATCGGGCCGATCGAGGAAGACTACCTGGAGGCCAAGTTCCGCACAATCTGGCGCAAGCGGTCCTTCTGGCTGGCCTGCTTGTTCGTGGGCGAGCTACTCACCGTGTTCGCGCTGGCGAGTTTCGACGAAACGATTTCGGCGATCCCGGCCCTGACGATGTTCATCCCGCTGTGTATTTCAACCGGAGGCAATTCCGGTTCGCAGGCGGCCACACTTATCACTCGAGCCATGGCGCTCGGCCAGGTAAGCGTGAGCGATTGGCTGCGCGTGCTCCGCCATGAGCTTCTAATGGGTTTGGCCCTCGGTGTGAGTCTCGGCGTGTTGGGCCTGGGCGTCATGTCGCTGCTGCCGCTGATGGGACTTCTGGACTCAAAGATCCTGGCCAACAATGACCCCCGAATGCTGGCCCTCGTAGTCTCCCAATCGGTCTCTGCGATCTGTTTGTGGGGAACGTTGGTCGGATCGATGCTGCCGCTCGGCTTCAAACGGCTGGGCGTCGACCCTGGCATCGCATCAAGCCCGTTCGTCGCGACGTTCGTCGATGTGACCGGCAACATTATTTACTTTTCCCTGGCCACACTGTACTTGATCTAGGAGCCAGTCGCATGGATGTATGTCCCGTCTGCGGTCGGTCGCTGGTGCCGTTTCGCGCCAAGCTGGTTTGTCGCACGCCCGATTGCGGTTTTATGGAAAATTGTTGTGATGGCGGCTGGATGTCGCGCTGTTCTAATCGAGACCCAATTCGCGAGAACGAACCGGGGCAGTCGAGCGTAGAATCGTCGCGAACTGGTTCTCTTCCCGACGATCGCTTGCGGAGATAGCCTCGTTGCATGAATCCCACTGTGCCGTCGCCCAAAACTCGAACGTCACTCGTCTCGTTGCTTGTCGTTCTGTTCCTAGTCGCGGAAATCTGCCGAGTGGGAGCGGCACTTTGGCTGGCAGATCGAAATCGGCGGGCCGGCGTGGAGCACGATTTTCCCGACAGCGAGTTGTACTGGAAGCTGGCACTTCGCGTGGCGGCGGGCGAACCGTACGACGACGGCCGGCGACAAATTCTGCGTACGCCGGGCTACCCGGTGTTTCTGGCCGGATCGATTCGGCTATTCGGACCCAGCATCACCGGCGCACGGCACGCCCAGGCCGCAATCGGTTCGTGCTCCTGCGTGATCCTCTTTCTTCTCGTGCGCAAATTACTCGGCACCCGCCCGGCCGCGGTCGCCGCAGGCATCGCCAGCGTGCATCCGTTTGCGGTGTTGCTCTCTGCCCTGTTGCTCTCCGAGGCATTTTTTACGTTCGCGATGCTGCTGCAACTGCTCGTGTTCGTCCGATTTGTTGAAGAAGAAAATTGCGTCGGCAATAGATTGAAGCCACTTCTGTGGGCGGCGGCAACCGGGCTGTGTGGTGCGGCGGCCACGCTGGTGCGACCGTCGTGGATTCTCGCCACTCCGATCGTCGTCGCATTCCTGGCGATTCGCGGCCGGGACAGCCGTGGCAGGCCTATGGACCGACTCTCGCTCGCGTTCACCATTCTGCTGGTCTTCTGCCTGGGAATGTCCCCGTGGTGGATTCGCAATTGGAAAGTGACCGGCCACTTCGTTTCGACCACACTTTGGGTTGGGGCCAGTTTGTACGACGGCCTCAATGACCACGCCACCGGGGCGAGCGATATGGCGTTCATGGATCAGCCGGAAAAGTTCGGTCTCGATCCCAGTCTGAAAACGGTGAGCGAGTGGGATGAAGATCGAATGCTTCGCAATGCGGCATACCGGTTCGCGCGCGAACATCCGTGGCGAGTAATCCAGTTGGCCTGGATCAAGCTCGTCCGCTTTTGGAACCCGCTGCCCAATGCCGCCGGCTGGGGCAACTGGCAGATGCAGCTCGTCAGCCTCGTGACTTGCCTGCCGATTTTTGTGCTCGCGGTCCTCGGCGCTTGGCGGTTGCGCAGGCAATGGTACGTACTCGCCGTGCTTTCAGGGCCCGTGCTCTATTTCTGTACGATTCACCTGATTTTTGTAAGCTCCATCCGCTACCGCGAGGCGGCGATGTTGCCCGTGCTGGGGTTGGTGGCCGCGAGGTTGATCCCGAGCGATGAAACTCAGCATGAGAAATAGCAACACCTGTTGCGTCACGCCAGAAGTTCTCGAATCACACTGCCGCCGAACTGGCTGAGCTGTTTGAAGCGGCCGCCGTGGAAGTAAGTGAGCTTGGCGTCGTCGAGGTCCAAGAGATGAAGGATCGTGACGTGCAAATCTCGGACGTGGTGTACGCACTCAACGGCGTCGGCACCCAGTTCGTCGGTGGCACCGATCGTGTGGCCCACCCTCACGCCGCCGCCGGCGAACCAAATGGTCATGCCTTTCGGATTGTGGTCGCGGCCGAATGCGGTGCCCATCCGCACGCCATTGTCCGGCGATCGGCCAAACTCGCCGCACCAGATCACCAGCGTCGAATCGAGCAAACCTGTGCGCTTCAGATCGGCGATCAGTCCGGCGATCGGCTTATCCACTTGTCGGACCAGGTTGCCGTGTGCCTTCTCAATGTAGTCGTGACTGTCCCACGTGCCAGCGTAGAGCTGCACGAAGCGTACACCCTGCTCGACGAGCCGCCGCGCGAATAGGCAGCGCCGGCCAAATGCATCCGTCGGCTCCTCGCCGATGCCGTACATCGATTGCGTCTTCAGATCTTCCTTCGACAGGTCGAACAGTCCCGGCACTTCAGCCTGCATGCGAAACGCCAGTTCGTAGGTAGCCATGCGGGCGGCGAGATCATCGCGGCCGGACCGTTCGGCGGCGTGATGCCGGTTCAATTGCGCGAGCAAGTCGAGATTGGCTCGTTGATGTTCGGCCGTGACGCCCTTTGGCGGAAACAAGTCCAGGATCCGCGAGCCGCGGGCACGGAGCGGTGTGCCTTGGTAATCGGCGGGCAGAAATCCGTTGCTCCAGTTTGCGGCGCCGCCCTGCGGATAGCTGACCTCCGGCAACACCACGAACCCCGGCAAGTTCTGGTTCTCGCTGCCGAGTCCGTACGTGACCCACGCGCCGACGGCCGGGTCGCTGCCGGACCGGTTTCCCGAGTTCATCTGATACATAGCCGTCGGGTGGTTCACCGAATCGACCTGGCATCCGCGATAGAAGCACAGGTCGTCGGCGACGCCCGCGAGCTGGTCCCAGTTCGTGGCCATGTCCGCACCGCACTTGCCTGCCTTGCGAAATTGGAATGGCGACGCGACGTAATACCGTTTGCCGCCGGACATGGCCGATTGCATCTTGTCCGTGCGTTGAAATTCCTTCAGGTGCAGTTCCGCGAGTTTCGGTTTCGGGTCAAACGTGTCGATATGGCTCGGGCCGCCTTCCATCATGAGAAAAATGCACGACTTCGCTCGCGCGTCGAGCGGCGGCTTTTTCGGCGTTAGCGGACCGGCGATACGTTTCGGACATGAGAATCAGCCGTTGCAAGTGCTTCACCGACCATTTGTTCGCGATGAATTCGCCGGCGAGATAATCCAGCAGCTCCGGGTGCGTTGGCTTCTTGCCGGTCGCGCCGAAGTTGTTCGGGTTCCCGGCGATGGGGGTTCCGAAGTGCCACTGCCAGATGCGATTTGCCATGACGCGAGCTGTGAGATGGCGAGCCGGGCCGGCGATCCAATCGGCCAGTGCCTTGCGGCGTCCGGTGATTGTGTCGGGCAGATTCGCATCGCTGACGGCACTGAGCGTGCCGGGAGCTACTTCGTCCTTCGGACTGAACGGGTCGCCGCCAGGCAGAAGGTGGGTCGTTTCCAGTTCGCCTTCCTCTAGCGGTTTTTTCGGCACGCGAAACGGAGCATAGACCGATTTCACCTGAGGCGTACGCCCGCTATACACGGAGAGTGCAACCGGCTCGTACCGGTCGAATTCCCACTTCAATCGTTCCAGACCCTTGCGGGCAATCCGTTCCAGGCCAAGATCGGTCGGCGAGAGGAATTCGTGGCGCGGCGGCTTCTGGCCGGTCGATTCCGGATGGCTGTCCTGCCAGTTTTTCCGGGCCATCGCTTCGACGCCTTGTATTCTCTTCAGCTCGGCGTTCAGCCTGGTCTGCCGGGCCTCGAGATACTGCTTCTCTTCAAACCCCGCGGTTGATTCAGTCGCCAGAAACGCCGCCGGTCGCTCGGCAATCTGTGTCGAGGCGAATGCGGCCTGAACTCGATAAAAGTCCCGCGTCGGAACCGGATCGAATTTGTGATCGTGGCATCGGGCGCATTGCAGCATGTGCCCGAGGAACACTTGGCCTACGGCGTCCGTCACATCGTCGAGGAACCGCTGCCTCGCGACTTTCGGAACCTCCATGCCGGTCAGTTCCCACGCACCCATGCGCAGAAATCCGACCGCGATCAACATCTCTGGATCATTCGCGTCGAGTTCGTCGCCCGCGATCTGTTGACGAACGAAATGGTTGTACGGCTTGTCCGAATTGAAGCTGCGCGCGACGAAATCGCGGTAGCGCCAGGCATTGCCTCGTTCGTAGTCGTTCGCAAGTCCGGAGGAGTCGGCATATCGCGTCACATCGAGCCAGTGCCGTGCCATCTGTTCGCCGTAGTGAGGTGACGCAAGCAGACGATCGATCACTTTAGCGAACGCGTGGTCCTCCGAATCAGGGTCGTTCACAAAGTCGTCGATTTCTTGCGGCGTCGGCGGCAGGCCTGTGAGATCGAAGGTCACACGACGGATTAGCGTTCGCCTGTCGGCCCGCGGGGCCGGCGTGAGTTCCAGTGATTTCAGCCGAGCGTCGATGAACGAGTCGATTGGATTCGGACCGGATGTCCGAGAGGGCGAGTTCGTGGCGGCTTGAGTTGCGAGTGGTCGATAGGCCCAGAGATTTTCGGGATCGTAGCGGCGGTTCGTCCACTCGTTCGAAAGCCCGCCGCTCGTCTTCACCTGGACGCCGCCCGTTCGATCCGCTGCCAACGATTTCATTAGCTCAGCCACTCGCTCCGGGCTGAGCCACGTCGCACCCGCTTCGATCCATCGCCGGATTGCTTTCACTTCAGAGTCGCTGAGCGTGTCGTTTTCCTTCGGTGGCATCGCTGCGAATTCGTCGTCTGTGCGAATGATCGCCCGAAAGAGCGGGCTGGCCTCCGGCCGAGTTGGAACCACGACTGGCTGGCCGCTGTCGCCACCGGTTTTGGCATCTGCTTCGGTTGCGAGGCTCAAGCCGCCCTTCAACTTCGCCGGATCGTCGCCATGACAGGCGAGACATTTAGCCTTGAGCGTTGGCCAAACCGTTCGAGCAAACAACACCTCCGCTTCCGACGGCTGAATTCCGGCTGATGCCGAGCTGGAGTTGATCAGCAGTAGAACCAGAAACGTAGGACCAAGTTTCTTGCCAAAAGACTCCACGACCCCAGATGTGGTGACACGAACGAGCTTGGCCACTAGAGGAATATTCCGCGTCCGGTTTAGTTCGATTTGATTCATGACGGTCTTGGCACTTTCTTATCCGAAACGCTCCAAATAGACACATCAGGTTACAACATTGCGGTCCCAATATTCCAGCGCCAACGCTTGCAAAAGTGAACAAAACTAGGGTCACCTTATGCCTTTTCAATTAAATCCTTTGATGGTTACCCTCGCGTCGAACAGCTCGATGGCCGACTTGTTCAACTAGGAGAGGGAGCGTCTCGGCGGCCTTCCGCGAACACCGACACGGAAATTGGGGTTTCGTCCAGAGAAACCGAAGTTCGTGTAGCGTCCAGACTCTTCTGATGTCTATGATCGTAGGAGCCTGTGTCTCAAGCACGCCGACCAAGGAAATCCCATGACACGGACTACCCAGGATCGGGAGCTGGTCCCCTCGGAATCTCAGAGCGTTTGTCGCAAATCGCGTCGTCACGCGCGGAGTCCCAGAAAGACCAACAAGCGACCTCGGCCATGTTCCCTCGAAAGATTGGAGGAGCGCACACTTCTCGACGGGTCTGGTCCGTCTGATTTCTTGCCCGATGATTTAAGTTCCACAGCGCAAAACCATGGAAAGTCGGCCGAAGAGCAGCTCTTTTACGTCAATTTCAGTGGCAACCCAGCGGCTGAGTATCTTGGACCCTTCCATGAGAAGAACGTCAAGGTCCCGCCGTTCAAGGCAGACTTTCCTGGCTTCGCCGGCCAGGAGCCGCAGATCATCGCGGAAATAATGGACAGGCTCCTTGAGGAGTCTGGTGGTTCGGGACTGGCATTCACTACCGCGAAACCAGTCTCCACTTCGGACTATTCCACAATAGAAGTCGGAGGCACCCCCAGGATCTTCCGTACGCTAGACGGAGCGGAATACAAAGACCTCGGCGGCCTGGCTGAAAAGGTCGATCATGGTAACCTTGACCCACGGGATCGGGCCTTCGTCTTCAGCGAGACGATCGGTATTACTCTCCAGCCTTCTGACACTTGGGCCTACGCTGTGGCGATAGCGGACGTGATCTGGCACGAGTCGCTGCATCTTGTTGGTGTCGCGCACGTCAACTCATCCCACGAAGGTCCAATCGACCCAGTCGCAGCACGGCTACGTATCCCCAAAACACCGACGCGCGTAGCGGTAACCCAAATGGATCCGGACTCTGTTCTCGTGGACTGGAAGCGTGTCCGCGGCGCCACGAGCTACACGGTTGAGTGCTCAACATCGCCCGGTGGTCCATGGATGGAATTCAAAGGCATTACCACATCCGAGTTCGTCGATTCTGGGCCGCATCTGAAGCAGACGGATTCCACCGTTTCCTACCGTGTCAGCGCCCAGAACTCAGCTGGTGTCTCCAGGTATTCGCCTGTCGTTCCATTAACAGTTCAGGCGGCCACCACGGTTGTTCCAATACCGACCGGTCTACAGGCGACGGCGACCGGGCCACACTCGATTCAGCTCAGTTGGACTGACGTGATCAGCGCCGGTGACTATTTCGTCGAACGCTCCAACTCCTCCAGCGGTGGCTTCACGCAAATTGCCATCCGGTCACAGGACCAGCCCAACTACCTGGACAGCGGCACGCACTTGGCCGCCGCAACCACCGTTTACTACCGCGTGCGAGCCAAGACCGGCAGCGTTTACTCCAACTACTCGACCATCCGATCAGCTACGACCGAGCAGGAAGTGACGCCGACGCCCACCGGCCTCGAGGTTCGCGGCGCGCACAACGGCCAGGGCTTGTTCGACGTTTTGGACCCAAAAGTGCGGGACAGCTTTGACTATCACGTATCAACGGTCCAGCAGTTGTACGGCGCTGAAGCAGCGGGAGCAGTGATGAGCATGTGGTCCGGTGCCTACGACGACGCAGTCGCCGCCGGTGCGATGCCCAACCAATTGACTGGACCCGGGGCCACCCTGTTGGACACCCACCGAAGCTACGTCGATCAGTGGCGGGCGAGTGAATCGGCTCTCGCCGCAGGAATGCCAACCACTGCGACGGAACTGACCCTCAAGAATCTCGGCGAGTTAATCGTAGGCGCAGGGAAGGAAGCCATTAGTACTCCTACGGTCTGGTTCTCAACCGGCATGGCAGCGCTTTGCTGGGGCGTGGATATTGTTGCTGCCGCCGGTACGCTGACTCCGTGGTGCGCGAGCCTCACCGTGCAGGCAGGCCGGACCTTCGCGACGGAATTCGCCGCGGATTTTTTCTCAGAGGCAGGCCATCGGGCCATTGACAACCTCGACTACTTGTCGCCGCCGACCAAATCTCACATGCACAGACTCTTGACCATAACCGAGGCGGGCTACGATCTGTTCCACCTACGGAAAGACCTTCTGCGTGCGGAGAAGTTTCAGGACGCCCCCGACCTCTTAGAGCGCCTTTACCACAACGCCAAAGCCACCGCGAGCTTCGTCGATTGGGTGCAAAGCATCACGGACCTAGCGAAAGACCTCCTTCGCTCCAGTGATCCCGCGACCTTTGGTATGACGGCCGCTTCGATGCAAAGTTCAGCGATCCAGTTCCAGGCCCGGCGGGTCGGCGACGAGATACTAAACATCACCGCCGAGCGTCCTTTGACAGCCACCGAGCAGAACGCAGTGCGAACGCTTTTCGTGGACCCTGACTTCAGCACCGCGTTTCTCGGGTTCACACCCCAACAGGCGCAGCAATTACAACAGGCCGTTGGGCCGCTCAATCAGTTCGTCCGTGTCCAGGACGGCCAAGTAATCATTCTTGGCACCGACGGGCCGGACACCATCGGTGTCTTCAGTAGCGTGGATGATACAGGCCCCCTCGAGATCACCATCAACGGCGGACAGACCGTGGTGGTGCCGCGCTCGGCGGTCTCCAACGGGGTAGCCGTGTACGCCCGCGATGACGATGACGTCGTCACTATCGGTAGTGACATCAACTGCGTGATTTCGGGCGGCGCAGGCAATGATAGTCTCATCGGGGGCTGGGGACCGGATATCATCCGCGGCGGGCCTGGCAATGACGTGTTGCTCGGCCGCGACGGCGACGACCTACTACGTGGCGACTCGGGGGACGACGAAGTGCGTGGGGGCGGCGGGAACAACGTCCTCAGTGGTGGCACTGGCAATAACCTTGTCATTGATGAGCACCGCCTTGTCCCATTCCAGCAAATGGTCGAGGCTCAGAACCTCGCGCCAGCCCCAAAGAGGCGCGTCCCCATTCTGACCAACGTAATTGCCAGTCCGAACCCTGTGGCCGCTAACACGCAAGTAACCATCTCCGCCGTCGGTGCCGACGGCAACGGCGGCGCCTTGATGCGATTCGAGGTCTGGGAGTTTGGCCAAGGCGGCCGGCTACTCGGCATCGATGAGACGGTGTCCGATGGCCTTGAGGTCACCGTAAACGCGTCCATCTTCCGCGGCGCGGGCACGTTCAAGACAATCTCCCGCCTGTATGGTACCAACGGTGTTCCCTCCAACTGGGTCGCACGCGACATCATTGTTTGCCCCTCAACTGCTCGACTTCCAGAGATCACCGATTTGGACCGCGTGCCAAACCCTGTGCGGCAGGGCCAAACGCTTACGCTCGATGCCCATATCGACGACCCGAACAACGCCGTTAGCTTTGTGCAGTTTATCTGGGACCGCGACGGCAGCGATTCGCTCACGACTGGCGATACCATCCTGGGCAACGGCTCCCGCACGGGCGGGGTATGGAGACTCTCGGTCGTTATCACGGACTCATATGACATCCGTGTACAGCGTTTCCTCGTCCGGGCTCGCTACGACAATAACTCCCAGTGGACCGAGGTGCTGACGCGGGCCGTTCAGGTCGATCCACCACCGAACTCAGAGCCGACAGTGGGTGCGCTGACGGCCAGCAGTACAGTTCTCGTGCGCGGACTATCGCTGACACTTACCACCCATGGTGTCGGCGGACCTCGGCCAATCACTGAGGTCCGCTTCTACTGGGACAGCAACGGCAACGGCACGCTCGAATCCAATGGCGGTCAGGGCGATGATGAGTTCCTTGGCAGCGACACCAATGGCAGCAATGGTTGGACGAAACGGCCGGTCACGTCTCGGCTTCCGCTGGGCCAGGTTCTGTTCTTCGTCCAGCCCGAGGACGGTGTTCAGAAAGGCAATTATGCCAGCACGACGGTGACGTTCATTCCTCCCGACGAGCAGCCGCCCCAAGCGAGTCTTGTGCCGACGGTGGCCGTCACTAGGCCGGGTGGAACGGGGTACGGCTTCCAGGTCATGTATGAGGACAACGCTGCCATAAGGGTCATTGAACTGGGTGATGGCGACGTTCGCGTCGTAGGCCCGGCCGACCAGTTTAGCCAGGTCGCCACGTTTGTGAACGTGGACATCACCGCCGATGGCTCGCCCCGAATGGCGACCTACTCGATCACGCCCCCTGGCGGGAGCTGGAATGATGCTGACAACGGTGAATACCGAATCTACGTCTGGAACAATCAGGTTTCGGATACGAGTGCGCACTACGTCCCGTTTGGACAGCTAGGCACCTTCGTGGTTAACATCGCAGACCAGACACCGCCAGTTGTCGCCCTTGATGGGCTCTCCACGGACCCAAACCTGCCCACCCTCAAGTACGTCTCAAGCTTCAACGTTACGGGGACCGGGTCTGACCCGGAGAGCGGCATTGTCGCTGATCGGTATCACTTTTTCCTCAGCGCTTTCCACAATGGACTGTGGGGCGAACCGGTCGATCTCGGACCGAGCGGGCCGTCCATGACCCTGCAGCCGCTATCCGACGGGTTGTATGCCGTAGCCCTACAGGCTGAGAACAGTGCAAGCCTGACCGCCAGTTCCCCCAACGGCTTTTTCGTTGTCGACACTTCGATGGATTCTCATGCCCCGCTAGCGGTGGCTGATAGCTACTTCGTGGACGAGGGCGGCACGCTGAATGTCGCGGCCCCCGGCGTGCTGGGCAACGACAGCGACGTGGACGGCGACCCGCTCATCGCCACCCTGGTCAGCGCACCAACTAGCGGCAGTCTCTCGTTCAGCGCCAACGGATCGTTCACCTACACACC
>Ga0247727_10008365_pt1 | contig 19224 bp, 16 predicted proteins | sample WisWelCaveWW1625_FD_202498 | JGI IMG/M metagenome (GOLD analysis project Ga0247727, IMG submission 202498) | Biofilm microbial communities from Wishing Well Cave, Virginia, United States - WW16-25 | ecosystem: Environmental > Aquatic > Deep subsurface > Groundwater > Cave microbial mat | place... | reverse complement strand
TTGAATGAGTATGTGAAGCACCGGGAGGCGTTTCGTCCGTTTGCGATTGCAGTGACGGCGGAAGAAAGCGTGAAGTATTTCGAGAGCACCGGGAATTCGCGGTTTATGGCGACGGTAGCCAACGTCAGGCCGGAAGGGCGCGCGCTGCTGGAGGGTTTTCTGCTGCCGGGAAACCGGGTGAGGCTGCACGTAGTGGAGCGGACGGCGAACCCGCTGCTGTGGCAATTGTTACGGAGGTTTGGAGAGAGAGCGCGGGCACCGATGCTGGTGAACACGTCGTTTAACCTGTTTGGGGAGCCGCTGGTGCTGACGCCGCGAGATGCGGTTCGGAGTTATTTCTGCTCGGGGATTGATGCGCTGGTCGTCGGGAGCTTCCTGCTGCGGAAGGGGTAGGGATTTCGTTTTGGGCACGATCAAACGAGGGTTTGCGCGGAAGTGGCAGATTGCAAGAGAAAATAGCGGCGTATCGAGGGTCGAAAGCGAGGATGTAAGCAGCGGGTTCTCTTCCAAATCAAGAAAGCAGAGAGGGATATCGTGAAGATTACAGTGATCGGATGCGGATACGTGGGACTGGTGACGGGCGGATGCCTGGCGGATGCAGGTCACGAGGTGTTCTGTACGGACAACGATCCAGTCAGGATGGAGATGCTCGAGGCGGGGAAGGTGCCGATTTACGAGCCGAACCTCGAAACGGTGCTGGAGCGGACGCAGAAATCGGGGCGGCTGAAGTTTCTGCGAAATTCCGGAGAGGCGATCCGGGCCGGGGAGGCCATTTTTATTTGCGTTGGGACGCCGCCGACGGAGACGGGCGAGGCGGACCTATCGGCGATTGACAACGTGGCGCGAATGATTGCGAACGAGGCGCGGACGTCGAAACTGGTGATTGAGAAAAGTACGGTGCCGGCGCAAACCGGACAGGAGTTGAAGAAGGTGCTCGCGGTGTACAGCCGAAACGGAGACGTGAGATTTCGCGTGGCGTCGAACCCGGAATTTCTGCGGGAAGGAACAGCGGTGGGAGACTTCTTCCATCCGGACCGAATTGTGGTGGGAGTGGAAGACCCGGAGAGCGAGCAACAGCTTCGAGAGATTTACAAGCCGATTCTGGAGAAGTCGTTCACTTGCCCCGTGCATGAGGGGACGTGCCCGCCGACGGGGACGCCTCCGCTGCTGTTTACGACGATTGCGAGCGCGGAGCTCATCAAGCATGCGTCGAACTCCTACCTTGGGCTGAAGATTTCCTATGCGAATACGATCGCAGATTTGTGCGAGCGGCTGGGCGGAAACGTGGAGGAAGTGACGCAGGCGATGGGTCTGGACGCGCGCATCGGGCCAGAGTTCTTGCGAGCGGGGCTGGGGTTCGGCGGCTACTGCTTACCGAAAGACATCCAGGCGTTTGTGAAGCTGGCGGAGCGAGCGGGCGTGGATTTTGGCCTGTTGAAGGAAGCGGAGCGCGTGAACAAGCGGCGAATGGACCAGTTCCTGGAAAAGGTGAGGCGGGCGCTGTGGGTGGTCAAGGAGAAAAGGATTGGAGTGCTGGGGCTGGCGTTCAAGCCGAATACGGACGATATCCGGTTGGCTCCGGCGATGGAGGTGATCCGAAGGCTGTTGGCCGAAGGAGCCGAGGTGCGGGCGTGCGACCCGCAGGCAATGGAGCGAGCGCGAGCCGTGTTCCCAAGCGTCACCTACAACAGTGACCCGTATGAGGTTGCGAAGGATGCGGACGCGCTGCTGGTGGTAACGGAATGGAATGAGTTCAAGCAGCTTGATTGGGAGCGGGTGCACGCGCTGATGGCGCGTCCGCTGGTCGTGGACGGGCGGAACATGCTGGACCCGAAGACGATGACGGAGCTGGGATTCGAATACCACTCGTTTGGCCGGCCGGGGTTGACGGCGGTGGCAGCGGCGCAGTAAGCGGAGGGATTCTTCGCTGCGGTAAGAAACGCCCGCGATTAAGGGCGGGTGCAGCTTCGGAGAAATGGCGGGGTAAACCCGCCGGTACAGAGGCGGACAAAGAGGCGAGGATGGCGGGGTAAACCCGCCGCTACACAGTGGCGGCGACCTGCCGGCGGAAGAAGTCGAGCGTGAGTTGAAGACCGTCCTTGAGGTTCACCTCCGGCTCCCAGTTGAGGATCCGGCGGGCCTTGGAGATGTCCGGGCAACGCTGCCTGGGGTCGTCCTGCGGAAGAGGTTTGAAGACCAGCGGAACGCTTGAGCCGAGCAGAGTGCGAATGCGCTCGGCAAATTCGAGAATGGTGATTTCCTGCGGGTTGCCGAGATTAACCGGCTCGTGCTCTTCGGCCTGCATCAGGCGCGCAATCCCTGCAATTAAGTCGGAGACATAGCAGAAGCTGCGGGTCTGCTGGCCATCGCCATAAACGGTGATGGGCTGACCGGAGAGGGCCTGGTGCACAAAGTTGGGGAGTGCGCGGCCGTCGTTGAGGCGCATGCGCGGACCGTAGGTATTAAAGATGCGGACAATGCGGGTGTCCACGCTGTGGGCGCGGTGGTAGGCCATGGTGATGGCTTCGGCAAAGCGCTTGGCTTCGTCGTACACGCCGCGAGGGCCGATGGCGTTGACGTGGCCCCAGTAGGACTCGGGCTGCGGGTGGACTTCAGGGTCGCCGTAACATTCCGAGGTGGATGCGAGGAGGTATTTGGCGTTCTTGGCGAGGGCGAGGCCGAGAGTGTTGTGGGTACCGAGGGAGCCGACCTTGAGAGTTTGGATGGGGAATTTAACGTAGTCCACCGGGCTGGCGGGGGAGGCAAAGTGGAGAACGTAGTCCACCGGACCGGGCACATCAATGTAGCGCGAGACGTCCTGCGTGACGGTGCGGAAGCGCGGGTGGGAGAGTAAATGGCTGATGTTGCTTTGAACGCCGGTGACGAGGTTATCGAGGCAGAGGACGTCCCAGCCGCGCTCAATAAGGTAGTCGCTCAGATGGGAGCCAAGAAAGCCTGCGCCCCCGGTGATGACAGCGCGCACAAAACCCCTTCGTGAACCCAAAATCTCCGCGAGAGAGAACACCGCAAAGTCAGCAAGTGTATTGTAGCCCGGAGAAGTCAGAAAACAAGACGTTCCCTGAGGCCGAATTGACCGAGCCGAGGGCGCAAGATAGGATTCCGAGGCAACGGAGCGGAACGCGGCAGGCCTTGGGAGGCGCGAACCGCCCGAGTTCCCCTATGAAATCCCCACGGTGGCGAGTGATCCGATGCTGTCCGCACTGCCGAAGTTTTGACGTGCGGAGATCGCACCGGCGAGGACTGTTTGAAGTGTTGGTGCTGCCGATGGCGCTGCTGCGACCGGCGCGGTGTGAGGACTGCGGACAACGGCACTACACGCTGGTTTTCGCAGAGGGCTTGCCAATGGATGCAGAGAAAGGGAAGGGCAAGGTGCAAAGTGTTCGAACCCGAGTCAAGGAGCGAGAGGAAGACGAGGGCGAATGATGAGCGGGATGGGGAGGATGTGGAGACGAGCACTGGCAGGAGCGGGATTGCTGGTGCTTGTGGCGATAGCCGGGATGTGGGCGTTTCGGAGCGCGGGAAGATGGCTCATCGTCGAGGACGGACTGGAGCCGGCGAAGGCGATTGTGGTGCTGAGCGGGAGAATGCCACAGCGAGCGATCGAGGCAGCGGAGCTCTACCGCCAGGGTTATGCGGCAGAAGTGTGGGTGATGCGGCCCAGCGGTCCGGGGCGAACGCTCGAACAGATGGTCATACCGTTTGTGGGAGAAGAGTTCTACAGCCAGAAGGTGCTGCTGGCGCGTGGATTGCCGTCGGATGCCATTCGCGTGTTGGAGAAAGAAACCCAGAATACAAAGGATGAGGTGAGATTGATCGTTGAGGAGCTCAAGCGAGTGGGCGGAGAGAAAGTGATTGTGGTGACGTCGCGGGCGCATACGCGGAGGGTGAGGGCGACGTGGAAAAGAGTGGCGGGAGAGAGTCCGAGAGTCATCGTGCGGGGGACGCGAGGGGATGGGTTTGATGCTGAGCATTGGTGGAGGTCCACGTCTGATGCGCTGGACGTGGTGCGGGAAGTGTTGGGGCTGGCGAATGTGTGGGCGGGATTTCCGCTGAGGCCGGTGGCGCGGGGAGAAGGGAGAAAATAGAAATTGGAAATTAGAAAATAGAAAATAGAAAAGAGAAATGAGAACAGTGGGACCCTCGAAACAAGGGGGCTCACCCGGGATGGCGACGTCAAGGTGAGGGGGCGGGCACGGAGCTGGTGTGGTCGTGGATGATGCGCCAGCCGTCGGGGAAGCGGCGAGCGATGAGGGTGAAGACGCCGCCGGGGCGATCGGTTTCGTGGACGAGCTGCCAGCGGCCGAGGATGAGAGCGGCGTCGGGTCCGAGGGGAGTGATCTCCAGATCAGAGAATTGGAGCTGGCCCATGGCGGCACGATTGGGATAGGAGCGGCGGTAACGGTCGAGCAAAGTTTGCCAGCCACGCGAGACGCCGGAGGAGCTAACGAAGGCGGTCGCGTCGGACTTCCAATAGCCTTCCATGAAAGCTGAAATGTCGCCGCGATTCCAGGCGTCCACTTGCATTTGAAGCAGTGAGCGGAGGGCGGAATCAGTCTCCGCTGAGGCCGAGGATTGCGCGGGGGCGACGTCGAAGGTGAGAGTGCTGAAAGCGGAGCGCCAGTCGGCTTCGGGGTCGCCCGTGGCGGGAATCATGTGAAGGACACGAGCGAACCAGAGGCCGGGACGGTCGAGGGTGATGGAAGCGCGGCCCTGGGCATCGGTGCGCACCCAGACAGGATATTTGTGGCCCGTGACGCCCGGGTAGCCAGCCGCAAGGTGAACACCAGCGAGAGGCTGGCCCTGGAGCAACACCTGGACGGGAAGAGAGTCGCCAGCACGGAGAGAGCAAGGGTCGCTCTCAGGGATGATTTCGAGCCAGAGGTTGTTTGGCTGGGTGTGGAGCGAATCGGAAACCGAACCGACGCAGAGGATGGCCTTGGCGACTTTCTCGTACCGCTCGCGGCCGGGGGAGTTGGTCTGATTGCGGATGGCGCGGGCTTCGAGAACGAGGGCGAGTTGCTCCTCCTGGAGATATTGATTGAAGATCTTGGGTTCGAGGACGAAAGCGCGGGGCTTCAGCTCTGCAATCACGATGGCGTGGCCAAGCTCGGAGGGGGTGACGCGGGCGACGAGAAACGTACCGTCGGGGCGGTAGCCGGTGACCGATTGTGTGCCAGAGGGCTGGCGAAGGATGAAGCGGGCAACGCGGTCGGGAGAGGCGGCCGCTTCGCTGGTGGGGAAGGCTTCGCTGGTGGCCAGGCGGACCTCAACGGAGGTACCTGGTGACGGTCGGAAGGAAGAGGGGATGAGCCAAGTGTCGTGAGCGAAGAGCGGGACGGCCAGCAGAAAGAGCAAGAGTAAGAGGCGAAGACGGTTCATGGCGAAGACCTCGCAGAGCAGGCCATCATACGGGTCAGGGAGAAGAAAGCAAGCGAGGGACTGCGCAGGGGACAAGAATCTGCGTAAGTGGCTGTAAAATGAGAGGCTTCAGGTAGTACGGACGGACTATTGTTGGCGGCGGAGGGGAGAGGCAGAATGGAGGTAGAGGCTGAGGACAATGATTGCAGCATTGCTCCTGGTCATATCGCTGGCGGCGCTGGCCCAGTTCGCTCTGTATTACTGGAGGGCGTTGGTGCTGGGCGTGGCAGCGCAGCCTCTTTCAGAGAGGTTCCGCGAGGCGTCGCCCGTGGGCGAGAAAGCCCTGCAAGGACGGGATTTTGGAGCCCTTTTGCAATTGTATGAGATGACGCCTCTATTGAGGGTTGGGAAGAGCCGGCTGGGCACGGTGCGGATGTATTACCGAGCGGTCGAGGCGCTGGGCCGGCTGGCCGGGAAATTGATGCCGCAGTTGGGCGCGTGGTCGGAGCGGGAAATGGCAACCTGCACCCGGTACGTGGCGGTGCGAGTGGATCAGCGGATGGCGCGAAATCTGGAGTGCGCCGAGGCTTTGAGGTCTTGTTAGGAGTTCGTCCCCAATAGCAGTAGATGTTCGTCCTCCCTCGTAACCTCACCCTCACCCGGACGTCCCCCCGGGTGAGGGTGAGGACGTTTTGGGGTCGTTGAAAACCGTAACGCGTCATTCGTAAATCGAAATTCGAATCCCTAGAATCAAAATTGGAAACTTGAAACCGGAAATTTTAGGAAATGAAGAGGAGCCCGCGAGACGCGGATGGTACAAGAGATTAGTAGGACCAGCGGAGGAGCATGCCGCCGGTGGTGTAGCCGGCGCCGACGGCGATGAGGAGTAGGAGGTCGCCTTTTTTGAGGCGGCCCTGAGCGATGGCGTCGCAGAGGCCGAGCGGGATGGTGCCGGCGGTGGTGTTGCCGTAGCGGTCGATGTTGATGAGGATTTTGGAGTCGTCGATGCCGAGACGATCCTGCGTGGCGCGGATGATGCGCAGGTTGGCCTGGTGAGGGACGACGAGAGCGAGGTCATTGACGGTGAAGCCGTTGCGTTCGAGAAGCAGATGGGAGACTTCGGCCATGCGGCGGACAGCGTATTTGAAGACTTGCTGGCCTTCCTGGTGGACGTAGTGCATTTTTTTGTCCACGGTTTCGTGGGACGGCGGATGGAGCGAGCCGCCGCCCGGCATGTAGAGATATTGCCCGCCTGAACCGTCAATATCATGGTGAAAATCGAGGATGCCGTCGGTGTCGGAGGCTGCCGGCTCGACCAGGACGGCACCGGCTCCATCGCCGAAGAGCACGCAGGTGGCGCGGTCTTGATAGTTGATGATCGAACTCATGATGTCGCTGCCGATGACGAGAGCTTTTTTGTGCGTGCCAGCGCCGACAAACTGCGCGCCGACGGTGAGTGCATAGACAAAGCCGGAGCAGGCGCCGCTGAGGTCGAAGCCCCAGGCGTTTTTGGCGCCGAGACGGTCTTGGACGAGGCAGGCGGTGGCGGGGAACATCATGTCGGGCGTGACGCTGGCGACGATGATGAGGTCAATCTCCTCGGGGCGGACGTTGCGCTGGGCGAGGAGTTTTTTGGCGGCTTCGGTGGCGAGGTGAGAGGCGGCAGTGCCTTTGTCGGCGATGTGACGCTCGCTGATGCCGGTGCGCTCGCGAATCCATTCGTCGTTGGTGTCCACCATGGTGGCGAGGTCCTGGTTGGTCAGGACGCGCGGAGGGACGTAGCTGGCAACGCCGGTAATGTTGGCGGGAATGCGGCGGGACATGGGCTGAGAAACTCCTACGAGAAAGAGTCGAGATTGTATGAGAGATGAAGAGGGGAGGCAAGGAGGGGAGAGGGAGTAGGGGTGAGGGAGTCGGAAGTAGGTGAAGAAGGACTGGGGAGGAGGGCGAGAATTGGGCCATTTGAAGATTTGGCCATCGGGCCATTGAAGATTCCTGGACGAAGGACAAGCGGGCGGGAAAAGAAGGAGTTCAGTGGTGATCAGTGAGAGTAAGAACGTGAGGAGCAAGAGGGGTGAGTTGGGAGAGGAGCGAAGGGGTTAGGGGAGGCGGGTCGGTGCTCTGGCAACTCACGAGTGCATCTCTGCAACGGTCTGCCTACTTCGGCTTCGCTTCCGTCGAGATCTTCTGCCTGATCGAGGAGATTCGATCTGCTGCGAGCGCGCTCCAGCTTGTGTCTGGGTATTTCTGCGAGAACGCCAACCAGGCATGAATCTCTCTTTGCGGGTCATAGTAAAGATGGAACTCGAACGGGGCCATCCCAAACTTCTTCTTCAGCACAACTGTCCCAAGAAACTGGAGCTTGCCCGGGGCTACCTGAATACTGAAGTCTGGATTCGTTGGTACCAGAAACGCTGCCTCAACGTTGTAGTTGCCCCCCCTGATCACATCGAGAGCGTAGGTACCGGGCGGGAGAGAGGGAAACAGTACCAGATCACCCTTCATGTAGGCAGCCCGAATCAGCTCTGGTCCGTTGCCCTCTTTCCGAAGTGCGACCCCCTCAAGGGTCCACGCCCGCATGAGGCCCTTTCGCTCCACGTCTATGAGAAGCACACCAGCTAGTTCCGGGTCGGTATCGAGCGTTTTCGGGGCCCGAGGATACTTAGCCGTTATTTCCCTCTCCATCTGGTCGGTGGGCTCCGAAGGCCGAACGGCCCCAAGAGTTAGCAGACAAATCCCTACCGCAACTACGTTTGAGATTCCGACTAACCGCATAGTCCGCAACCCCTCTCTGTAGGCCATCTAACTTTTAATGAGACCACTCTTCCCCGATCATGTACGTTCACTTTCTGTTCGATCCTCAGCCATTCTCGGAAAGCTCGACAGGAGATCTGGGTGCCATGTCACCGTTTGTCAAAGCGTGGTGTGTCCGGCACCTTGATCTCAGAGAAAAACGCCTCAAGGCTTCGCGTCAACGGCTCCTTCTGAAGCGCCTCCGCATCGTTTTCGGCGATCGCAGAAATATAGTGGTCGTTCCTGATGACCAGGATCACAGCGATCAATACATCAAATCGCTCAAACCCTCTTCCAGACCCCCCCGTTAGCGTTTCAAGGAGAGACCCCTTTGCAGCCCTGTACACTCGCAGGATACCCGGGCCGTACGGCGTGGAGAGGAAGCGCTCATCGACGACTTGCGGTTCCTCCGGGAAGTTCTGCCTCCAGTCCGCGAGCGCTTTGTTTGAGACATTCTTCAGGACATTCCGGGGATCATCCCTAGCCATGTTGTCCAACGCCACCTTGGGAATACGCCTGACGCTGGCTACGAAGATCTCGCCGAAGTCCTTCACGTAGAACGCAACCAGGTCGTAATTCGTCTGGCTACTATCTGTAACGTCTTGGACTTTAAACTGGACACCGGCCCAATTCGAGGCTTTCGGGACGCGGACGGAGAACAGCCCTCGGGGACTCGTGTATGTCCCCTTCGAGACCTTACCCTTTAAGGGACTTGCGGCACGAGTTGGTGTCGCCAGCGTCAGCGCACTCGCCACCGTGACGACTCCGAGTATGGCCAAATGTGTCGAGATGGATTCTACCTTCGGCCACATATCAATTCTCCTTTGCCATGAGGCGGCCTAACCCTTAATTAGGCGGGCCTGCATACAACCCCTCCAGGTCGGCCTAAGACGAAACAACCGCCGAGTTGCCATGGTGGCAACTGGTTGTACTGTAGCGATATTTTCCCCGTATGGCAATTGGCAGACCAATCTTTCATGAAAGAAAATAGGGCAAACAGAAGAGGGATTCTTCGGTCGCGCCGGGGACCTCAGAATGACAGAGGGAGTGTGTTAGACTGAGGCAGAGACGGAAGAAGATTCGGGCGCAGGTCGGGCCTGGGTTGTTGCCCCGCAGTGGAGGAAGAGATGTACTTCCAGCAGTTTTATTTGAGCTGCCTTGCGCATGCGTCGTACATGATTGGGTCGGAGGGGATCGCGGCGGTGGTGGACCCGCAGCGGGACGTGGAGATTTATCTCGAGGAAGCGCGGCATGCGGGGTTGAAGATTGCGTATGTGATTGAGACGCACCTGCACGCGGACTTTGTGTCGGGGCACAAGGAATTGGCGGAACGGACCGGGGCGACGATTTGCGTGGGAGCGAAGGCGGGGGCGAAATTCCCGCACCGGGCGATGAAGGAAGGCGATGAGATCCGGTTCGGGCGCTGCGTGCTGCACTTCCTGGAGACGCCCGGACACACGCCGGAAAGTGTGTGCGTGCTGGTGACGGACACCGAGCGCGGCGCGGAGCCGTGGGCGGTGCTGACCGGAGACACGCTCTTCATCGGAGACGTGGGGCGGCCGGACCTTTCGCCGGAGCACACGCCGCAGCAACTGGCGGGGCTGCTCTATGACAGTCTGCACGCGAAGCTGCTGAAGCTGCCGGATGCGGTGGAGGTGTACCCGGCGCACGGGGCGGGGTCGCTGTGCGGGCGGAACATCAGTCCGGAGCGGCAGTCCACGATCGGGAAGGAGCGGGCGTTCAACTACGCGCTGCAACCGATGAGCCGGGAAGAGTTTGTGCGGATGCTGACGGCGGAGCTGCCGGAGCGTCCGGGGTACTTCGCGTTGGATGCGCAGATTAACCGAGAGGGAGCCGAGCCGCTGGGGGAATTGCCGCCGCTGGCGGGGTTGAGTGCGGACGAAGTGGCGAGGCGGCAAGAGGTGGGCGCGGTGGTGCTGGATACGCGGCCAACGGCGCAGTTTGGCGCGGGGCACGTGCCGGGAAGCATGCACATCGGGTTGGGCGGACAGTACGCGAGCTGGGCGGGAATACTGATTGGGTTGGAGCGGGAGATTGTGCTGGTGGCGGAAGACCCGGAGAGATTGGAGGAGTCGAGGATGCGGCTGACGCGGGTGGGAATTGAGAAGGTCACGGGTCACCTCGAGGGGGGAGTGCTGGCGTGGGAGAAGTCGGGGCGGAGGCTGGCGGAGGTGCCGCAGATTACGGTGGTGCAACTGGCCGAGCAACTGCGGGAACGGCCCGGAGAAATACAAGTGGTGGACGCGCGGAAAGCCAGTGAGTGGGAGGCGGGGCACATTGAACAGGCGACGCTGAAGCCGTTGAGCGAGTTGACAAGACGTGCGGCGGAGCTCGACCTGAAGAAGCCGATTGCCGTGCACTGCAAGAGCGGGTACCGCAGCTCGATTGCGACGAGCCTGCTGAAGCGCGCGGGATTCCGCGAGGTGATGAACGTGACGGGCGGGTTCGATGCGTGGGCGGCGCAAAAGCTGCCCGTGGCGGGAGGGGCGACGAAGGTGTGCGCGAGCTGAAGTAAGAAGAAAGACTTCGAGAGCAGCGAGGAAGAAAGGCCGGGGGAATCAGCCCTTGGGCTTTTCTTCCTTTTTCTTTTTGTGGAGGGCTTCGCTGCGGAGTTGGTCGGAGCAAGCTTCGCAAATGGTTTTGTCGGAGGGCTTGGCGCAAATCATGCAGCGGAGCTTTTTGGATGGAGGCATGAAGGTCTCTCCTGGCGCTTAGAACACAAATTCTAGTTTTGAATGAGAGCGCAGTCCAGAGGAAACGGATGGCCGCAGTGCGTCGCGGCGGGGTAAAGGCTGAGATCCTTCGCGCACCCTCGTCGGGTGCGCTCAGGATGACACGGAAATTGCAGGAGAGTGGGAAGAGGGGCTTGCGAAGCTCTGCCCCGCGATGCCTTGTGGGACGCAAGCAGGACGCCCCGGCCGGCAAGCTGCCGGCGCTACAGAAGAAGAGGACAGACTCCCTCGACTACGCTCGGGGCGAGTTCCGCCTGTCCTACTAGGAGAGGATTTCGTGGTGGAAGGAGATTGAGGCGGTTTTGGCGAGGGTGGCGGAGACAGAGCAGTACTTGTCTTTGCTAAGGGCGATGGCATCGCGAACGGCCTTATCGTCGAGGGGGCCGCCTGAAGCGTTGCGGCCGCGGAGCCTGTAAACAATTTCGAGCTTGACCCAGACGCGTGGCGGAGAAAGAGCGCGTTCGCCGGAGATTTCGATTTCGAGCGATTCGAGGAGCTGGCGTTTCTTGGCGAGGATGCTTACGACGTCGGTGGCGGTGCAGGCGCCGAGGGCGACGAGGAGCATCTCCATGGGGCCGGGAGCGGAGTTGGAGTTGCGGTCGGAGTCGAAGGGAACGTGGTGGCCGGAGGGGGTATTGCCGAGGAAGGTTTCTTTGCCGGTCCAGCGGACAGTGGCAGTTTGCATGGGGCCTCCTGAGAGAAAGGAAGCGTAGCAGAGAGGAGGGGGAGAAGAAATTTCAAATTGCAAATTTTAAATTTCAGATGAGGAGGGGAATAGAGAGAACGAGAAACGAGAAAATAGAAAATAGAGAGAGGCAGAGAAGAGAGGCGGAGAAGGAGGTTGAGTGGAGGGGCGAGGAAGGAAGGGGCGAGGAGAGAGGAAAGGAGAGAGAGGCAAGGAGAGAGAGGCTAAGAGAGAAAGAGCCTCGAGGGGCCAGCGGTAACGGCAGTTTCAGCGGTGGAAGGAGTGAGCTGGGAAACAGGGACGACGGGATGAGGGACGGAGCGAAGAGCTTCGACGAAGACGCGGACAAGGTCGGGATCGAACTGAGCGCCGGCGCAGCGTTCGAGTTCGGCGAAGGCATCCTCGGCGGTGCGAGCCTTTTTGTAGGCGCGTTCGGAGGTGATGGTGTCGTAGGCGTCAGCGATGCTGATGATGCGAGCGCCGAGAGGGATCAGCGAACCCAAGAGGCCATTGGGATACCCGGAGCCGTCGAAGAATTCGTGATGGTGGAGAACCATTTGCTGGATGCCGCGAAGAACGCGAAGGGGTTCGAGGATGCGCGCGCCGAAATGGACGTGGGATTTCATGGTCTCCCACTCATCGGCGTCGAGGGGGCCGCTCTTATTGAGAATGGACTCGGGAATGCCGACTTTGCCGACGTCGTGGAGGATGCCGGCGAGACGGACTTCTTCAAGTTCGGCGGGACTGAGGTGCAAAGCTTCGGCGACCAGGACGGAGTAGGCAGAAACCTTTTGAGAGTGGCCCTTGGTGTAATGGTCTTTGGCGTCGAGGGCAAAGGCGAGAGAGGTGATGGTCTCGAGGACGGCGGGAGGCAAAGTGCGAATGGCCCCGGCGGAATCGGCGTGGGCCTCAGAGTCGGCGGGGAGAGATCGAAGTGAGGCTTCGGTTTGCGGGAGGGACTGGATGAACTGGGTGAGGCGCTGATAGATCTGCTCGAAGGCTTCGGGGCCGGTGGCGAAGAGGCGCTTGAGGGTGACGCCAAGATAGGCTTCAAGGACGTCGCGCTTCCACTTTTTGGTTTCGTTAGGGTCGTAATGCTCGGCGGAAGAAACAGCGTTGCCGCCCTGATGCTTGGAGAGGTACATGGAGGCGTCCGCAACCTGAATGAGCTCCTGCGGGGTGGAGCCATGGAGCGGAAAAGAGGCGATGCCGAAGCTGCCGGTGATGTTTTTATCGCGCAGGAGAGTGTCGGCGCAGATCCAGGAGCGGAGTTTGCCGGAGAGTTGGCGGCCCTGCTCGATGGTGGTCTCGGGCATGAGGATGACAAATTCGTCGCCGCCGTAGCGGGCAACAACGTCGGAGCGGCGGCAATTCTGCTCGAGGATGTGGGCGACGCGCTGCAGAACGAGGTCACCTTCGAGGTGGCCGTAGAAGTCGTTGACGAATTTGAAGCGATCGAGGTCAATCAGAACCAGAGAGAAGTGGCGACCCGCGCGCGTGGAACGCTTCCATTCGGCGGAGAGGGCTTCCATGAGGAAGCGGTGGGTTTTGACGCCGGTGAGGCCGTCGGTGATGGCCTGCTCCTGAGCTTTCTGGAAGGTGAGGGCGTTGTGAAGAGAGCCGGAGATCACGTCGGCGAGGGTGCGCATGAGAAGAACTTCTTCGTCAGAGAAGTCGCGTGGTTCGGAGGTTTCCGCGTACAGGACGCCCAGAAGCTGTTCGGCGTAGACCAGGGGCAGAGCGATGGCCGAGGAAGAGTCCGAGAGGAGAACCGCGGGAGAGTCCGCGGCGGAAGCGTTGCGAACCATGGTGAGTTCCCCGGAGCGAGCCACCTTGCCGATTAAACCCTCACCGAGAGCGACGCGGCGTCCGAGAGCTTCGCGGCGGCGCCCCGATTCGGCCTGCACGATCACTTCCTTGGTGGAGTAGTCGAGCAGAGCGATTCCGATATGATCGTAGGTGAGGCCCTGTTCGAGTTCGACCGCAATTTCGGCGAGCATTTCGTCGGGATTCAGAGTGGCGATAGCGTTGCGGGAGATGTTGTTGAGAAGCGAAAGGTGGCGGGACTTGATCTGCTCTTCCTGGAAGAGGCGAGCATTTTCGATGGCGATGCCGGCTTCGATGGCGAGGACGCGCATGAGCTCGACATGGCCTTCGTCGAAGACGCGTTCCTGGCGACTGTGCACGGCCATGACGCCGATGGCGCGGTCGTAGAGCACCAGGGGAACACCACAGAAACAGCCGGTCTGCTGCAGGGGCAAAGCACCGAGGCGGCGACACTCCTGCTGGAAGTTTTCACGGATGAGGATCGGCTGGCGAGTGCGAATGAGGTATTCGGTCAAGTGATTCCCGGCGGGACGCGAGCGGCGCGGCAGGCGGACACCATCGGTGACTTCCAGCTCGAAGCGGATATGGTCGCGAGTGGAATCATAAAAGGCGATGTAGAAATTGGAGACGTCGAAGAGGCGACGCATCTCGGAAAAGATCTTTTCAAACAGGCTTTCGATATTGAGGGTGGAGCTGAGGGTGCGTCCAATCTCGTTGAGGATGTGCAGCTCTTCGGAGCGGCGGGAGGTCTGCTGGATGAGGAAGCTGTTCTCGACGGCCATGCCGATCTGGTGGCCGAGGGCGAGCAGGAGACGCAACTCGGCCGGAGAGAAATGACGACTATCGGGCGTGCCGAGGAGGAGAACGCCAAAGGCCTGCTCTTTGGCCTGGAGGCTGATGCCCACAACGGTGCGAAGACCTTCCGCAGCGGCAAGCGAGCGGAAACGGCGGAAGTCGGCTTCGCGATCCAAGGCGAGCCAGGAGGAGTCGCGGTTCAGGTCGCGGAAGACGACGAGGCCGCCAAGTCGAGCGACTAACTGGACGAGGTAATCGTCGAGATCCTCCTGCTGGGAAGAACTGCAAAACTCTTCGCCCAGGCCAGTGGCCACCACAGAAGTAGGACCCTGGGGGTCGCCGTGGTGAAGAAATAGGGCGCCAGCAGGGAGACGAGCAACGCTCAAGACGCGGTCCAAAGCCTGGGAAAGCATCTTCTGAATTTCGCCGCCGACGAAACTGGAGGTGGCCAGATTGAGATTGGAAAGGGCCAGCATGTTGCGTTCGACGCGGCGTTTTTCTTCCTCGTAGTGCGCCATCACGGTGAGGATGGCGACGAAGACCGGAGGAGCCAGCACCAAAACATTCAGCCGGGTGGAAAGGGGCGAAGCAGGTGCACCGGCCGCGAGTGCAGCCAGCAGCATCAGTCCCCAAATGAAGAAGCAGATCGAGAGAAGGAAGTCCGGGAAACTTTCTTGACGGCGGCTTTCGCGCCAGAAGAGCCAGGCGGTGGCGAAAAAGACCAGCGCGATGCCGTAACGAGGAGAGAGGTTGATGGCAGGCTGATGATGCGCAACCGTCCAGAGGGCAAAAAAAGCAGCGGCGATGCCGAGGGGAGCCAGCCAGGGTCTCGTTTGCGAATAAACCTGCGTTGCGCAGAAAAAGACGAGTGCCGAGGCCGCAAGCAGCCAGAGATTCAAGGAGGCAAGCCAGGAATCGGCGTTAAACGACCAGCCGATCGTTGGGGCAATGCACTGGAGGGCTATCAGAGCCCAGGCCAAGGACCACAGAAGGAGGTAAAGCTGGCGCTTAATGGAGTAGATGTAGGCGAAGAAGGCCGCGATCAGAGAAGCCGTGGCCAAAAAGCCTAGAGCGATTGTGCTGTCATGGAAGCTCAAGTTAGGCGAATCCCGCGAACCGGCCGCTTGTAACAGGGGCGACGCAGAAGAGGCGGGAAGGACGGGGAGTCAAGCTGAGTGCAAAAAAACTGCAAGGTGATTCGACACCCTTAGCCGCGCGTCCCACTCGACTGCGATCCGCTACGCACACGGTAAATCGTTGAACCGCTTGCGAATATAGAGCACGAGTTTTTGCAGGGTCAAGGGTACGGGGGTACCTGACAGGATACAGTTTTGGCAGCCCGCAAGTGCTTGCTCTAAGTGGTCTTTCGCAATTGCGTGGGCTAAGATGATGCTCCTTGCGTCGCGCAGGAGAAACTAACCGAGAGATGAGAGAAGCATCGAAGAGCGCCGATCAAATCCGCAAGACGCCGCGAGTGCGGTTTGCGCCGTCGCCGACAGGATACCTGCACGTAGGCGGGGCGCGGACAGCACTCTTCAACTGGCTGTTTGCGCGGCACGAACAGGGGACGTTTATCCTGCGGATTGAGGATACGGATGTGGACCGAAACCGTCCGGAACTGGTGGAGGGAATCCTGGATGGGTTGCGGTGGCTGGGATTGGACTGGGATGAAGGGCCGGTGTACCAGTCGCAACGGCTGGAGGGATACCGGGAGGCGGCAGAACAGTTGGTGAGGAGTGGAGCGGCGTATTACTGCTATTGTCCGCCGGAAAAATACGGGGGAGGAGACACGGCGGAGGCGGAGGAAGGACAGGAAGTAGAGGAAGTAAAGGAGGTAAAGGAAGTAAGGGAGAAGAAAGAGGGGCCGCGGCGAGTGACGCGATGCGAATGCCGCGAGGGGAAAACAACGGCGGGCGACACGAAGCCGGCGATCCGATTCCGAGTGCCGCTGGGAGAGACGACGCGATTTGAGGATGCGGTTTTTGAAGCGCGAGAAGTGGCCAACGAAGAGATTGAAGATTTTGTGCTACTGAGGTCGCCGAAGCCGGGGACGGAGACGCGCTTGCCAACCTATCAACTGGCGGCGGTGGTGGACGACATCGAAATGCGGATTACGTACGTGATCCGTGGCGCGGATCACTTGTCGAATACGCCGAAGCAGGTGCTGCTCTACCGAGCGCTCGGTGCGGAGCCGCCGGTGTTTGCGCATGTACCGCTCATTCTGGGCGCGGACCGGACGCGGCTCTCCAAGCGACACGGGGCGACGAGCGTAGGGTCGTACCGCGATGAAGGGTTCTTACCGGAGGCGTTTCGGAATTTTCTGGCGCTGCTGGGATGGTCGCCGGGAAACGACCGGGAATTCTCAAGAACAGCGGAACTGGTGGAACTGTTTGGGCTGGCGGGGGTGAGCCGGACGAATGCGGTGTTTGACCGGGCAAAGCTGGAGTGGTTCAACACGCAATACCTGCAAAAACTGCCGATTGACGAACTGTTGCCGGCGGTGGAGGGCGAGCTGAAGCGCGCGGGATTGTGGCGCGAAGAGTGGCGGACCAGCCAAAGGGAATGGCTGGCGAAAACGGTGGACCTGCTCCGCCCTCGGACAAGACTGCTGCCGGATTTTACGACGTGGGCGCGGGCGTTTTTCACGGATGAATTTGCATACGACGAAGCGGCGAAAGAGAAATTCTGGAAAGACGAACGGCTGGCGGGAATGCTGGCGAAACTGGCGGATGGCCTGGCAGGACTGAAGGATTGGAACCACGATGCGTCCGACAAAGCGTTAAGAGCACTAGCGGCGGCGGAAGGAGTGAAAGCCGGGGTGCTCATTAATGCGGCGCGCGTGGCGATTGTGGGGCAGGCGGTGGCGCCGCCGTTGTTTGACACGATGGGGGCCATTGGACAAGCGCGCGTGGTGGCAAGGCTGAGAAAAGCGGTGGAGTTCCTGGGAGGGAAGAGAGTGGGGAGCGGGCGGTAGGAAGGGGGAAGTAGGAAATCGGAAATAGGATGTAGGAAATGGGGAGAAGAGGAAAGAGGGGAGTTACCTGGGGGAAGAGGGACGGAAGATGAAGGGGTTGGCGGGGAGAGATTTGGAGCCGGCGGGGGCGACTTCGAATTCGGCGACCAGAGGAAGCTTGACGGGAGGGAGACAGGCTTCGTCGTTGCAGGCCTGGTAGCGGAGGACGAGAGGGAGTTTTTGCGGGCCGAGAGGGGCGTCGCTATCGGCGGCGAGGCGGAGTCGGAGCGTGAATTTGGCTTCGTACACGGAGAGCTGAACGGGAGAGAACTTAAATTTGCGGAGCAGGCCGCGCGGATAGGACGTGGAGAGAAGGCGGAAGCCGGCGGGAAGAGTGGCAGTGAGTTGAGTGGGGATGAGATAGTCCTGGGAGGCGGGGTTGGAGTTGACGTGAAAGCCAGAGAGGATTTCGCCGACCACGGCGATTTCGAAGGTGCGGGAGCGAGGGACGGGGGCAAGCGACACGTAGACCGTGGGCTTGACGACGGTGTTGGCGCGGGGGAGGGAGTCGGATTGGGCTGACGCGCCGGAAGACACGATGAAAAATACGATAGCGCAAAGGGTGAAGCGGGATTGCAGGGACAGGTTCTTGCGAGCGATCATTTTATGCCTACCATCGGCAGCACAAACTCCAAGTTAGCGCAGAACCGCAGGGAATCAAACTGTAATTGAGATGCCGAGATGGCGGGAGAGGATTCCGCTCATCACTTGCGGGAGAGTTTCGCCTGTTTTCTCGAGGACGAAGGCACCGGCGGAGTCGGACCAAGCGAGCTTGAAACTGGTGCTGAGCGCCGAGATCCAAATCTGGCGGACGGGAGCGTTGGGACTGATCACGAAGCGAGCCTCTTCGGGTTCTTCGAAGAGAAGCTCGAGCTTTTCGCCTTGGCCTTCGACCTCGAAATTGTGCTGGTCGCCAAGGGTGAGAAGGCGGCGGCGAAGAGAGTCGAGGGCGGCGTCGCAGTGTTTGCGGAAGAGTTGTTCGTCCATTAGAGGAGCAGAGTACAGCAGCATCGAGTAAGCGACAAGCCCGGTGCGGATCCAGCTGAGACCCCGGCCCTCGCGTTAGAGCGAGGTTCTGCCCCGCGCCCCGGCCGGCAAGATGCCGGCGCTACCAAAGACGGGCGTACGCTGTACGCCCCTACAAGGAAAGAAAACGTAGTTATTCGTAGCGGAGGGCATCGACGGGGTCGAGGCGTGCGGCTTTGACGGCAGGGTACATGCCAAAAAAAAGGCCGACGGCCATGGAGACAGCGACGCCGAGTATCACGGCCCAGAGAGGAATTGAGGAAAGACCTTCCCGAATCAGGTTGAGGAGCTGGCTGACCCCAAGAGCCAGCAGGACGCCGATGATGCCGCCGGCACCGGTGAGAGTCATGGCCTCGGTGAGGAATTGCCAGATGACATCGCTGCGGCGCGCGCCGATGGCCTTGCGGACACCGATTTCGCGTGTGCGCTGGGTGACGGACATGAGCATGATGTTCATGACGCCGACACCGCCGACGAGGAGTCCAATGGAACTGATGACGGCGATGAGGAGGGCGATGGAGCCCATAATCTGACGGAATTGAGTGGCAATTTGCTGAGAGCTGGAGATGCCGAAATTGTCGGGCTTATTGAAGGGGACGTTGCGGAGACGGCGGAGGAGTCCGCGAACCTCGTCTTCGGCCTGAGGCATGCGGCCCGGGAAGGCTTCGGCGCCGATGAAGTGCTCGTCGTCGTTGGGGTGATGCTTACGATAGGTGAAGTAGGGAACGAGAGCGGTCTTGTCGGAGGAGTCATCGCGGAAGAACTGGCCCTTGCGCTTCTCGAGAATGCCGATGACCTGATAGGGAACGCCGGCAACCAGGATGGGCTTGCCCAGGGGGTCTTCGCCGGGGTAGAGCCCGTCGGCGAGGTCGGTGCCGATGACGACGACATCGGCGCGATGAAGATTCTCCGCTTCGGTGAAGAAACGGCCCCTGCTGATGTTTGCGTTGTAA
>Ga0247727_10008364_pt1 | contig 19226 bp, 14 predicted proteins | sample WisWelCaveWW1625_FD_202498 | JGI IMG/M metagenome (GOLD analysis project Ga0247727, IMG submission 202498) | Biofilm microbial communities from Wishing Well Cave, Virginia, United States - WW16-25 | ecosystem: Environmental > Aquatic > Deep subsurface > Groundwater > Cave microbial mat | place... | reverse complement strand
AAACATTGGATCGATGGGCACGACGGAATCGCCAAACCACACCGGCGAGAGGTCATTTCTCTCAAATCGGTCGCCCATCCGCGGACAACAGCTCAAACACCAATTTTGTCAGCAGCCTGCTAATGGAAGGGACGGGGCCGTTCCATCTCTTTGAGGCCACGGGAGTGGAGCTCGAGTACATGATCGTCGACGGCGAGACGCTGGCCGTAAAACCGATCTGCGACCGACTCCTGCACTCCGAAGTGGGTTCCTTCGAACCCGAGATCGAACGCGGTGCCGTCGCCTGGTCCAACGAATTGGCTCTGCACGTGCTCGAGTTTAAGACCAACGGACCCGTGTCACAGTTGCGCGGGGTGGCGGCTCTGTTTCAGGACGAAATCCGCTACGCCAACCAGAAGCTGGCGGACTGGGGTGCCCGCCTGATGCCGGGAGCGATGCATCCCTGGATGAACCCGGAGCCGGAGTTTCGCATATGGCCGCACACATACAACCCGATCTACCAAGCCTTCCACCACATCTTTGACTGCCGGGGACACGGCTGGGCCAATCTCCAGAGCACTCACATCAATTTGTCCTTTGGAAACGACGAAGAGTTCGGACGCTTGCACGCCGCCGTCCGGCTGCTGCTGCCGATCCTGCCGGCGCTCGCTGCAAGTTCGCCGATTGCGGACGGGCGCCGCACGAATTTTCTCGACGCCCGTTTGAGATTTTACCGAGGTAACGCCGCGCGCGTTCCCTCGCTGACGGGGTTGGTGATTCCGGAGGCAGTGTTTACAAAGAGCGATTACGAGCGCTGGATCCTCGCTCCGATTTATCGAGATCTCGCGCCGCTGGATCCCAGCGGTGTTTTGCACCACGAGTGGGTGAACGCGCGCGGCTGCATCGCACGCTTCGACCGCGGCTCCATCGAAATTCGCCTGCTCGACGTTCAGGAGTGCCCCCGTGCCGATCTGTCCATCGCCGCCGCCGTAATCGCGGTATTGAAAGCGTTAATCCGGGAAGAAATCTCGAGCAGTGCGACGCAGCGCGCGTGGGAACCCGGTGCGCTCGCGGCCATTTTAGAACAAACCATCCGCGACGCTGACGAGGCGCTTATCCGCGATTCCCGCTACCTCGCCACGCTGGGGTATCCGCGGGCGGCGCCGTGCCGGGCGCGCGATCTCTGGATCGACCTCATCGAACGGACGCTGATACACGAACCCGATTTCGCGGAGTGGAAACCGGCTCTTGAATTAATTGCGGATGAAGGCTGCCTAGCCCGCCGCATCGACGCGCGCTTGAACTCCAAATTCAGCCGTGCGGAATTGTTCGCGGTTTTTCAGGAACTCTGCAGTTGCCTCGCAGCGGGGAGTTTATACCGCCGTGCTCCGTAGCCTTCGCTACGCAGCGGGGTATGTTGCACGCCCGCGGAAATGCACGGCCACAGTGAGAAATGCGGGCTAGGCGAATTCTCCTCTCCTGTGAGCACGGCGGGAACCGCATCCCCCGGCGTTACGCCACCTACTTTCGGGGCGCTCACACTGCACTGATGAGCCATCGCGGCTACGATGCGGGTGCGCTGTGGTTGGCGCGTTGGCTCTCCCAGCGGTGGGATGTTCCGCTCATCGTCGCGACGACGAGTCGGCTCCTGATCGACCTCAACCGCTCCCTTCACCACCAGCAGTTGTTCTCTCACTACAGCCGTGCCTTGACCCCGGAGAAAAAAGCCAACGCCGTGCGGGAGATTTACCAACCCCATCGCAAGGGTGTAGAAACGGCAGTCGCTCGTTGGATCGCGCGTGGAGACAGCGTTTTACACATCGCAGTCCACAGCTTCGTGCCCGTTCTTTCCGGCGTACGGCGGCGAACCGATATTGGACTGCTCTACGATCCACGGCGGCGGGGAGAACGCGCCTTCTGCCGCCGCTGGCAGCGTTCGCTGGTGGGCATCACCGGCCAGTGGAACATCCGCTGCAACGCTCCGTACCGCGGAACGACCGATGGTTTGACGACGGCGCTCCGCCGCTGCTTCGGTCCGGCCGCTTACTGGGGCGTCGAACTCGAAGTGAATCAGCGGCACCTAAAGACGCGCGCGGCCACGCAGCGTTTGGCCCGCATGCTCGCAGACAGCCTCCCGAGGTTCAGGCCGCTGTAAACGAAGCCCTGACGAACCCAGGCTCGACATTCTCTTCCAAACGCCCGACATTTCGCGGCACACCGGCGCCGGAAGAGCAGCGGCAAGCAGCCTGGGGGAGGGAATAATCGATGTGGTGTTGGATCCGGACCGCCTCGCTGGCCGTAATCGTGCTCCTCAGTGGAGATGTCTCGGCCAAAACGTTCGATTTCGACGCGGTCAACAAGCGGGCACAGGCGCTGGCCAAACGACCTTATCAGGAGCGCAGCTCCGTTCCCAACTGGCTCTTGGAAATCAGCTATGACCAATGGCGAGATATTCGCTTCCGCCCAGAACACGCACTCTGGCAAAAGCGAAACCTGCCGTTCCAGGTGCAATTCTTTCATCCTGGATTGTTTTACAATCGAATCGTCGCCATCCACGTCATCGATGCGGAGGGAGTTCACCGCGTCGCATTCTCGCCTGATCAGTTTGATTACGGGAAAAATGATTTTGCGAGCCGGGTTCCCCAAAACCTGGGTTACGCCGGCTTCCGGCTGCACTATCCCATCAAAACCTCGGCGTACCGCGACGAAGTGATCGTCTTTTTGGGAGCGAGTTACTTGCGCGCCGTCGGTCGCGACCAGGTGTTCGGCCTCTCCGCCCGCGGTCTGGGTATCGACACCGCCTCGGAGACAGGGGAAGAATTCCCGTACTTTCGCGAGTTCTGGCTGGTGCGCCCCACTCCGGAAGCCCCCGACATCGGCGTCTACGCTCTACTCGACAGCCCGCGCCTCACCGGTGCTTACCACTTCGTCATTCGACCCGGAGTTAAAACACTCGTCCAAGTCGACATGCGGATTTTCCGACGCCAGGCCGTCGAAAAACTCTGCATCGCGCCGCTTACGAGCATGTTCTTCTTCGGAGAAAACAGTCCGGAGTACGTCGAAGATTTCCGACCTGAAGTCCACGATTCCGATGGTCTGCTGCTGGCCGCCGAGAACGGGGAGTGGCTGTGGCGACCGCTGCAGAATCACCGCCGCCTGCACGTGAGCACCTTTGAGTTGCGCAGTCCCAAGGGCTTCGGACTGCTCCAGCGCAATCGCAACTTCGATCACTACCAGGATTTGGAGACGCGGCCGGATCTTCGCCCCAGCACTTGGATCACACCTCGCGGCGACTGGGGCACAGGTCACGTCGAACTGGTGGAGATTCCGAGCAAGTCGGAGCAGAACGACAACATCGTGGCGTTCTGGGTGCCGAAAGAACTGCCTCCCGTCGAAGAACCTGTCTCTTTCGCGTACGAGCTGAGTTGGTATGGCGAAGATGGCTCGCGTCCTCCCGCTGGCCGCGTACTTGCCACGCGGCGCGACCGGGGAACGCTGGAAGACGCCTACCGCTTCGTCGTCGACTTCGCTGGCGGGCGACTCAATGAGCTGCCGGAGGAGAGCGTACTGCGCGGCGTCGTGAGTTTCGGAACCAACGCGGCAGAGGCCGAACTGCTCGAGCAGCACGTCGTTAAAAATCCCGTAACCGGAGGGTTCCGACTCACGTTCCAGGTGCGGCCGCACGCTAACGAACCCTTGGAGATGCGCGCGTTTCTGCAACACGGTTCCGATGCGCTGACCGAAACGTGGAGCTATGTCCTCCTGCCATGAACACCCCCCTTCCAGCGGGGGAGGAACGGGCAACGAAGCAGCAGTGCGTCTCGAGCGCGACTCGGCTGAAAAAATCCAGGAAAAACTTCATGTTTTTCCGCAACAACTCACCCAAAACTGGAAGGATGCCGATACGCGCGCGCGCGACTATTTGGTTGCGCTCGGCATTCCTGAATCTCAGTGCAGCAAGCTAGCGCGCCGAGCCGTGGAAGCAGCCGCCACGACCGGCAGCACAACGGGAGATGCGCTCGAACAAACTTTCCATCACCTGAAAGCGTTACTGATCGCCGCTGATCCGATTCGCGCGGAGGCCGGCAGAGATTTATTGGACACCGCTTTCCAGGAGTGGCGCCTCCGGCACTGGTTCGCGCAGAAGGAAGAGAGCAGCGGCGTCCCCGATGTACTCCGGCCCAGCGCTGTGGAATACCCGTGGAATAAACCTCTGACGCGGCGCCCGATGTTGCCGGAACATTTGGAACGCTCGAGTGGATTTCGGCGCTGGCTCAGAAGGGGCGGGCGATGCTCTGAGCAGCCGGAGCAGAACAGCACTCGCCGAACGGGAAGGGAATTTTCCGCGCGCCCCTGGCGTGCGCCCGCGCAGCGTCGGCGCAGTCTCCTGATCGGGTTGATTCTCGTCCCCAGCATCGTCGCCGGCGGCTTCATGGCCAACGTCTTGCCCCAGCGCGGTGGAAATTTCCTGGAGATCTCCATCGTGTTGGCCTTTGCCGCTCTGTTCGGCTGGATCTCGATCGGATTTTGGACGGCACTGGCGGGATTCGGGATCCTGCTGCGGAGAGACCGCTTCGCTATCACCCATTGCGGAGAAGAGCTGCCGGATCCCGATTCGGAAACCCGCACGGCCGTTCTTATGCCAATCTGCGATGAACCCGTGGAGCGCGTCTTCGCCGGTCTCAAGGCCATTCACCGCTCACTCGAGCGAACGGGCACAGCGGCTCACTTCGATTTTTTCGTGTTGAGTGATACCGCCGACCCGGAAACCTGGATGCGGGAAGAGCAGGCTTGGGCGGAATGGTGCCGCGAAGTCCACGGCTTCGGCCGCATCTTCTACCGCCGTCGAAAAGTGCGGCTCAAGCGCAAGAGCGGCAACGTGGCGGATTTCTGCCGGCGCTGGGGAGAGCAGTACCGCTACATGATCCTGCTGGATGCGGACAGCATCATGACGGGGTCGGCCCTGGTGCGTTTGGTGCAACTCATGGAGAACCGCCCCGAGGTCGCCGTGATCCAAACCGCCCCTCGGCTCGTGAATCGGACTTCGCTGTTCGCGCGCCTGCAACAATTCGCGAATCACGTCTACGCTCCTCTCCTCGAGGCGGGGTTGCACTACTGGCAACTCGGTCAGGGCCAATACTGGGGCCACAACGCCATTCTGCGCGTAGCACCGTTCATGCAACACTGTGGCTTGTCGCGTTTGCCGGGACACCCTCCGCTGGGCGGCGAGATCATGAGCCACGATTTCGTCGAGGCGGCTTTATTAGGGCGCGCCGGCTGGGAACTCTGGTTGGCTTTCGACCTCCCGGGAAGTTATGAAGAGCCCACCTCAACGCTGCTCGAAGAAATGAATCGCGACCGGCGCTGGTGCCAAGGCAACCTGCAACATTTGCGTTTGGTCTGGTCGGAAGGGCTCTTCCCCGCACACCGCGCTTTACTGCTCAACGGGGCACTCTCTTACGTGTCGGCCTTGCTGTGGTTCGGCTTCCTCATCCTCAACACCGCACAGGCAATCGTTCAGGTGATGTTGCCACCCGATTATTTCCCCACAGAATTGAGCCTGTTTCCGGCCTGGCCGGTGTGGCACCCCGACTGGGCTATTTCGCTGCTGGCGGTCACCTTGGCAATTTTGTTCCTGCCCAAGGTTCTCGCTGTGCTGTGGGTCGCCGGCCGGCGCTCCCAGGCCAAAGGCTTTGGTGGTGCGTGCAAACTCGGCTGGAGCACCGCACTCGAAACGCTGATTTCCAGTTTTCTGGCCCCCGTCCGCATGGTCTTTTACAGCAAATTCGTGCTGCTCAACTTGCTCGGACGTCCGACGTCCTGGGACGCCCGCGAGCGCCACGACAACGAAACCAGTTGGCGGGAAGCGCTGCGGCGCCACAGCGGAGAGACGCTGATCGCCAGCGCCTGGGGGCTCGGCGTATTCTGGCTGAATCCCGATTTTTTCTGGTGGCTGACCCCCGTCATCGGAGCGCTCTTTCTCTCAATCCCTTTGTCGGTGTGGGCAAGTCGGGTTCGCTTCGGAAAACAGGCGCTCAGGCTGGGACTCTTTGGAATTCCGGAAGAACAAGAGCCGCCGCGCGAGTTGCTTGAATTAAGAAACGAGCTGCAGGCGGTACAACACGCCCGTGCGCGGTGTTCCGCCGCCGAACGAGATGGCTTCGTGCGCGCAGTATTGAATCCGCGTCTCAACGCCCTGCGCTGTGCTCTAGCGGGCCGAGCACGGCGGCTGCGCCCCTCCATCCGCGCCGCGCGGCAAGCTTTTCTTGTACAAGCGCTACATGGCGGACCCGCGGCGTTGGCACCGCACGAGAAACGAATTTTGCTCTCGGATCCGGAAATGCTGCGCCAACTTCACTTCGGTGTCTGGCAGTCCGCCGAGCGCTCGCTCGCGCTCTGGGCTGTACCGGAAACGACGACGCGCGCGCTGTAGAGTTGAGAAAATTCAGCCAGCAGAGAGAAGGCTACTGAGAGCACCACCGGTCCCAGAATCAATCCGATCACGCCGAAGGCGGCGAGGCCTCCCAACACCCCCAAAAAAACCAGTAGAAAGGGAATGCCGCCTCGCCCGCTGATGAGCAGAGGGCGCAGGACGTTGTCGACGCTGCTCACCACGAGCAACGCCCAAAGCGCGAGCAGGATCGCAGCGAGGATGCGCCCCTCAAAAACCAGCCACAGAGCGCACAGAAGGGAAATCGCGCTGCCGCCGGCCGGCACAACGGATAACAACGACGTCGCCGCCCCTAAGGCCACCGGTGAGGGCAAACCTGCCACCGCAAGTCCTGAGCCGGCGAGCATGCCCTGGACTAAGGCCGTACCGAGCAAGCCGAAGACCACGGCGCGCACGGAGGCTCCGATGCGTTCGAGGAAGCGCGCCGGCGCGGTTGGAAAGAGAAGCGGTGCCAACGATGCCGCGATTGAAAAAATGCGTTCTCCGTTCACGTAAAAGACATACAAGGTGACCATGCAGACGACGTAATGAAAAACATTCCGGGCGAGACCGCGGGCCAAGGCAACCAATTTGAGAGACACCTCGCCGGCGGCGCCTCCCAACCACCCACGAAGTGTCTCAAAATCCGCGCCTTCCAAAGTCGGGCGCAGGCGCTCGATCCACGGCACCAACGCCTCTCGTTCTGCGATCCAGGCGGGCAGATGCATCCCGTCTGCGCTCCAATCCCGAAATAACCACACGAGAGCCGTGGCTTCGTCCGCCAGGGTCAGCAATAAAAAAGCCACCACGGCACCGCCGCCCAGCGCCACACAGATCGTGAAAACAATCGCGGCGAGGCGCGGCCGGTGCGTACGAGCGCGCAGGCGCCGAAAAATCGGCCACGTCAGGTAAGCCAGAACGGCCGCCCAAGCTAGCGGGCGCCAGAAGGGGCTCAGTACCACCAGCGCGAGTGCGGCTAGGGCTAGAGCGGCGACGGAACGCAGGGCGCCCAAACCTGAAGGCTGAGAAGGAACGCTGTTCATCGACCGCTCTTTTCTTCGGCCAACGGCGGCCGCTGATACGCCACGTTTCACCAACAAGCTGTGAAACGCCCAATCTAGTCTAAAAACGAGTTATCTTAGCTTGAGTTACTTCTCTAGATAGCAAAAGCTACCGGTCGTGTGGTGACGGCGATTGCCGAAGGTCAGCATTGAGTAGCTCCCAAAGATGCCGCGTAGGGATTTTCGCTCGCTCTCTTCTCCGGCTGCTGTCCGTAATAAGATCAACTTCTCTAGGATGGTGGCTGTCTGAGCATCGAGTATGCTTCGGAGGTTCGGCGAGCGGGTGCCGGACGGGCGCTTTCCCGGAATAGCATGAGGAGCGAGCATACGATGCAGGAAAACATGCTGCGGGTGCTTTTGATCGAGGACGAGCAAGTGGACGCCATGCACGTCCGCCGTTGCCTGCACGCTCTGTCAACAGAAGAGCAGAATTACACTCTCGAACACAGCACAACGCTCGGAGAGGGGTTGGAACGGCTTTCCAAAAAAGAGAGCGACGTCCTGCTTCTCGATCTCAACCTGCCGGATGCTCTGGATACGGGTACTGTGGCGCAGGCGCGCGAGCGGGATCCAGATGTCCCGCTCGTGGTGCTCACGGGGCAAGACGACGATGCCATCGCTCTTCGGGCCCTCGACGAAGGTGCCCAGGACTATCTGGTCAAAAGCGAAGTCACTCCCTCCTTACTCCGCCGCGCCCTGCGCTACGCCATCGAGCGCAAGCGACTGCAACAGGAAGCCCAAAAGCTGCAAGATCATCTGCGGCAAGCCCAACGACTTGAAAGCCTGGCCGTCTTCGCCGCTGGCCTCGGCTGGGGATTAAACCACCATCTCGGGAGCATCTTCGAAGAGGTCGACCAGTTGTTGGCCGACCTCGCTCAGCTACCTGGTCAAGCGGGAAGCTTGAAGGCGCGGGGGATCGTGATCCGCAAGTCCGCACAACAGGCGGCGGATCTCGTGGCCCAGATCCGCTCCTTTGCCGGCAACGAACGCCTCAACTTCCGCGTGATCGCTTTATCGAGCTTGGTAGCGGAGGTGACCGACACGCTGGAGACCATGGCTGCCGGCCGTGCCCGCTTGTCCTTTGATCTCCCCGGCAATCTCCCCGCTGTCCTGGCAGACACGGCACACCTGAGACAGGTTCTCGTCAATTTGGTGGTCAATGCCTGCGAGGCGACCCGCGACCCGAAAGCACCGGTTTCCATCGCAACGGGGCGGCGCCGCGTGGATCGCGAATTTCTCATGCAACACTGCGCCGGCACCGATCTCGCGGAGGGCGAATACGTCTTCCTCAGCGTGCGGGGTTCTGGCCGACCGCTGGAAGGGGAGGCTTTGGAACGGGCCTTCGAGCCGTTTTTCACCAACAAGCGCGCCGGCCGAGGTCTGGGGATGGCGGCCGCCTTGGGTATCGTCCGCGATCACGGCGGAGCCATCAAACTGGAAAGCGGCGATGGCTGGGAGAGCGCCGTCACCGTCCTATTGCCTCCGACTTCGTCCTAAAGATTTCAGCGCGGCCGGAAAGAAACAGTGACGTGGAGCAGTGTCCAGTACGCGAAATTCTCTTCTTCGAGCAGCACCCAAAACGGAAACCAGTGCGCCTCGCTGCCGAAGGCATAGATCCACACGGCGCCGGCCACGAGCAGCAGCGCGGCCAGACCAACATGGAGCACCCGGAAACCCGCCGGAGTTCCGCGCAGCCAAGCAGCGCTGAAACGGCGGGGGAGCGCGTGCTCTCCCTTGTGTTGGGCCAGTTGTCGCAGCGTGAATACGTACCAGCCCGCCACGTGCAAAATCACGATGGAATAGAGCCGGTACTGAAAAATGGCCCCAACGATTAAAATCAGGAGGGTTCCGAAAACGACGACGTGAAAGGGGCGATGGCGGCACAGAAAATTCCGCAAACCGCCGACCTCGGTGTTCTGGACGAGCTTCCGCAACCGCCAAGCCATCGCCGCAGTACAAATTCCCGGCACCAGCCACGCGAGCCACGGCATCGTTTCTGGAAGCCGTTCCACGGTGCGTTCCTGAAGCGCTTCCGTTCCGGGAATTGCACCCCAGGCCACCCAACCTACCACCGTCGCTACCGCAGCGATCACGAAAAAAGGAAACCACAAGAAGGCTTCTCGCAGGGCCGGAGAGGGAGCGCGCTCTGGAGCATCGCCGTTTATGTGATAGAAGAGCACTTGGTCGCGAATGTCGTGCAGAAAGAAGTAGGCGAAGAAAAAAGTTGAAGCAACCAGAGCCACCGTTTGGTCGAGCCAAGCGTAACCGGCACAAAGAACGGTGCCCACTGCCAACAGCGCGAAAAAGTTTCGCCACGCACCAGGGCGCTGCATGCTTTTGGAAGAGGCGGTGAAATAAAAGGCCAACAGAAAGTGGGCAATACCCGTAAAGCGCATGAACGCTTCCGCAGGGTGTCCGAATAGCCGCTCGCTGCGGCGTGCATTGCTGAACACCTTCTCTAGAGCACCCGCCAGATAAAAAACCGCCACGCCGCACAGGAGAATGAGCACGGCTGAAATCCAGTTCCGCTCCGTGGAACTCAGCGGGCGTCGAAAAAAGAAAGAGCGCGGCGGCCAATACTCGCTTGAAGCCGGGAGCGCCGTGCCGCTCAATGACGCCATGTGCGCTGATCCCTCTCCGGCAATCTCCCAACCCCCAAAACTTCCACGGCCTGAACCTTGGAAGTCATTTATCACACATGACCGGCAAAGCTAGATAAATAGCAGAGACGTGAATCGGGCAACCAGCGTGTGATGGGGCTAGCAGACGAAGGTCTCAACCCAGGCCGGATGCACCGCCGCGCAGCCACCACTTTCGGCGGATTCGCGACCCCGCACTTTCATGAAGCGGCCAACTGTTTTACTGATCGCGTTGCTCTTGAGCCTCGGCTAAGTTATTTCAGATCAAAAACCAACACCTCACTGAGCCCAGCGGCCGAAAGAGCCACGCTGTCTTCACCGCTGACGGCCACTCCGTCACCTGCTTCCAAAGAGATCCCGCCCACGCGGATCATTCCGCGCGCCACTTGCACCCAGGCGTGCCTGCCGCGGCGTAGGTCGAGCCGGACGGATTGCCCGCACTCGAGCAGGGCCGCGTAAAGGTCGACATCCTGGTGAATTGGAACGGAACCGGCGCGGCCATTCCGCGAAACAAGCAGGCGCAGATTTCCGCTCCGGCTCGCCACATCGAAGTGCTTCTGTACGTATTCCGGTTCCAGATCTTCCCGTTCGGGCAGAATCCAAATTTGGAGCAGATGAACGGGCTCCGTCGCCGAGGAGTTAAATTCACTGTGTGTCACGCCCGTGCCCGCACTCATGCGCTGAACGTCACCCGGGCGGATCGTTGAACCGTTTCCAAGACTGTCTTTGTGATCGAGTGCCCCCGCGAGGACGTAGCTAACGATCTCCATGTCGCGATGCGAATGGGCGCCGAACCCCTTGCCGGGCTGGACGCGGTCTTCATTGATCACGCGCAGGTCTCGGAAGCCCAGGTAGTTCGGGTCATCATAATCGGCGAAGGAAAACGTGTGATAACTCTCGAGCCAACCGCGTTGCGCATGGCCGCGATCCAGACTTTTTCGAATGTTGAGCACGGACGATCCTTTCCGTTTATCGATGAAAGCCCTAAACTGCCTGCAGTTTACTCGAACTCCCCCAGGCAGTCTTAAAATCGCACAAGGTACCCGATGGCCCAGAACTATCTCCGCAACGTCGCGATCATCGCCCACGTCGATCACGGCAAGACTACGCTCACCGATCAACTGCTCTACCAGTCCGGCATGTTCCGGGCCGAGGAGCTGGACAAACTCGCAGGCGGTCAGCACCACCTTATCATGGATACCGGCGATCTCGAGCGGGAGCGCGGTATCACGATCACCGCCAAGAACTGCTCCGTGTACTACCGGCACTCCGACGGTGCCGATTACAAGATCAACCTCATCGATACTCCGGGACACGCCGATTTCGGCGGCGAGGTCGAGCGCGTGCTCAATATGGCCGACGGGTGCCTGCTGCTGGTCGATGCCTTCGAAGGGCCGATGCCGCAAACCCGTTTCGTGCTTTCCAAGGCGCTGGCCGTCGGCCTCAAACCCATCGTCGTGGTCAATAAAATCGACAGACCCGACGCTCGACCGGACGACGTCATCAACGAAGTCTTCGATCTGCTCGCCTCACTCGGAGCACCGGACAACGCGCTGGAATTTCCCGTCGTTTATACCTCCGCGAAAGAAGGCTGGGCCACCAGCGACGTGCACCGCCTGCGCGACAACCATCCCACGGATATCGCCGAGCTGTTTCACGCCATCCTGACGCACATCCCGGCGCCGTACGCCGAGGGATCAGCCCGCGGCGCGACCGCCGGCTTCACCTCCGGTACCGAAGCGCTGGCCGCGCCGCTGCAGCTGATGGTGACCAGTATCCAGTACAACGACTACGTGGGGCGCATCGCGATCGGGCGAGTCACCGCGGGGCGCATTACCGCTGGGCAACAGGTCACCGTCATCAACCGCGCTGGTGAGGGCAGTCAACAGCGAGTGCTCAAACTCAACGCCTTCAGCGGCCTGTCCCAAAAAGCAGCCACGGAAGTCATTGCCGGCGACATCTGCGCTGTGATCGGTCTCGACCCCATCGATATTGGCGACACCATCGCCTGCCCGGACCGCCCCGAAGCTCTGCCGGCCGTAAAAATCGATGAGCCGACCCTGAAGATGACCTTTTGCGTCAACAACTCGCCCTTCGCCGGGCGAGAAGGTCAATACGTCACTAGCCGCCAGATCTGGAGCCGACTCGAGCGCGAGCTGCAATCGAACGTCGCTCTGCGCGCCGAGCGCGCAGAAGCGGGCGAAAGCTTCCTGGTCTCCGGGCGCGGCTTGATGCATCTCGGCGTCTTGCTCGAGGAAATGCGCCGCGAGGGTTACGAGCTGCAAGTCGGCCGACCCGAAGTCATTTTGAAACGCACCGACGGCGTGCTCTGCGAACCCATCGAACAACTGGTGGTCGATTGCCCCAGCGAGTGCCAGAGCAGTGTGATGAGTTTAATCTCGGCCCGCCGAGCCGAGATCGTGCGCATGGATCCCAAGGCCGGCGCCGGTGACTACATCCACATGGAATTCAGCATTCCAGCGCGGGGGCTGATCGGCCTGCGGACGCGCATGCTGACCGCCACTCAGGGCCGAGCCGTCATGCACCACAACCTGCTCCGCTACGAACCGATGCGCGGCGAAATTCCCCGGCGCGCCGCCGGCGTGCTGATTTCCAGTCACACCGGTCAGGTCACTGCTTACTCGTTGGACCGTCTGTACGACCGCGGCTTCTTCTTTGTAAAACCGGGGGACTCCATTTACGAGGGTCAGGTCGTCGGCGAGCATTGTAAAGGCAACAGTATCGTCATCAACTTAACCATTGCCAAAAAACTGACGAATATCCGCACGACCGCCGCCGACGACAAAGCGCGTATCAAACCCGCGCGCAACCTGTCTCTGGAAGATTACCTCGAGTACGTCGCTGAAGATGAACTCGTTGAGATCACCCCTCAAAGTATCCGGTTGCGCAAAAAGTCGCTGGGTGAATCCGAGCGCCGGCGCGAAGAACGTAAAGCGAAAGCCAAATCGGACGAAGAAGCCTGAAGCCACAAACATACCCCTAGCCCGGATTATTCATGAAGTGCCTACTACGACCACCTATTTGCTCGACCTGGCAAACGATTTCAGCGTTCGGTTCCTCGACGTACTGTCGAGTACGCCTGCGGTACCGAACGCTGAAATCGTTCGCCATTCCGAGCATCTCCGCGGTCTCGCTACGGCACTTCATGAATAATCCGGGCTAGCCACGCGCTCGGATCACCCATGATTACGATCTCCAACCTCTCGAAATATTTCGGCGGACAGGTTCTCTTCCAGGGGGTTTCTCTGCAACTCAATCGCGGAGAGCGCTACGGCATCGTGGGAGCCAACGGTTCCGGCAAATCGACACTTCTTAGGTTGATCAGCGGTGAAGAAATTCCCAATCAGGGTGAAATTTCGCTCCCCAAGCAAGCCGCGCTCGGGGTACTCAAACAAGATCACTTCCAGTACGAGCAGCAGCGCATCCTTGACGTCGTGATGATGGGCGACAGCGCGCTTTGGAATGCGATATCAGAGAAAGAGCGGCTGTTGGCCGACGCTGAGCGCCACTTCGATGGCGAACGCTACGCCGCACTCGAAGACATCATCCTGCAAAAAAACGGCTACGCCTTGGAGGCGCGCGCCGGAGAAATTCTCGAAGGGCTCGGCATCCCAACGGAAGAGCACAGCCAGCCACTGGCCGCGCTGTCGGGCGGTTTCAAGCTGCGCGTCTTACTCGCCCAAGTCTTGGCGGCCAACCCCGACGTGCTGCTCTTGGACGAACCCACCAATCACCTGGATATCCTATCGATCCGTTGGCTTGAAAAATTTCTGGAGGAATTCAAAGGTTGTACGCTGGTGGTCTCTCACGACCACCGCTTCCTTGACAATGTCTCGACGGCCATCGTGGACGTCGATTATGAGACCATCAAAATCTACCCGGGTAACTATCACGCTTTCGTCGTGGCCAAGCGCGAGGACCGCGAACGCCGCGAAAAGGAAATTCAGAAACAAGAAAAGCAAATCGCCGACCACAAGGCTTTCGTCGAGCGTTTTCGCGCCAAGGCAAGCAAGGCCCGACAGGCCCAGAGCAAGCTCAAACTCATCGATCGCATCGTGGTCGAAAAGCTGCCGCAGAGCTCGCGCCGTTATCCCAACTTCCGCTTTCAGCAGCGTCGCTCGAGCGGACGCCAAGTGCTCGAAACCAAGCAAATTGGCAAGAGCTACGCCGAGAAGGTCGTGCTCCATGACGTATCCCTTACGATCATGCGCGGTGAGCGCGTCGCCATCATCGGCCCCAACGGCGTTGGAAAATCGACCTTGCTCAAGATCGTGCTGGGGGAAGTCGCACCGGATACCGGAAGCGTCGAATGGGGCCACGAAACCTACCCCGGTTACTTCGCTCAGGATCACAAAAGCCAGCTCGGTACCGGTGGACAGACCGTCGAAGCCTGGCTTGCGAATCTCTGTTCAGGGGAATCGATCGGTTTCGTGCGCAGCCACTTGGGCGCCGTACTGTTTTCCGGAGACGAAGTCGAGAAGAAGCTCCATGCACTCTCCGGCGGCGAGGCGGCGCGCCTGATTTTCGCCCGCTGCGTCGTCGAAAAGCCAAACGTCCTGGTGCTCGATGAGCCCACCAATCATCTCGACCTCGAAGCCATCGAAGCCTTGGTGGATGGCCTCAAAGCCTACGAAGGCACCCTCGTTTTTGTCTCCCACGATCGCTGGTTCGTCAGCGAACTGGCGACGCGCATCATCGAAATCAAGAACACGGGGATCAACGATTTCCCCGGAACCTACGAGGAATATCTCGACCGTTGCGGAGACGATCACCTCGACGCCGAGGTAGTGTTGCGAAAGGCGCGCACCGGCAAGCGCAAAGAGAAAGAGCGAGATGAAAATCGGCGCAACTCAAACCCAAGTGACCCGGACAAGCGACGGAAACTTCAAACCCGCCTGGCAGAGGTCACCGCTGAACTCGAGAGCACGGAAGCTCGTATCAACGCGATCAACGAGCGCTTCTGCAACCCGACTTTCTTCCAAGCCACTCCCCACTATGAAATCCATCAGCTCGAGGCTGAACAGCGCGAACTGCGCGCCGCGCTCGAGCAGTTGATGCAAGAGTGGGAGAAAATCGAAACTCAGCTCGGCGAGCTACCTGAAGCGTGCCCCGGAGCTAAGAGCCTATCCGCCGGGCAACGGAAGTGAGTTTTCGGATCAGGCTCTAAACCTCAAGCGCCGCTGCGCCGCCCGGCGCCGGTCCAACCCGGCGGCAAGGTAACGACGGCGATCGCCGCGCCACGGCACTGCTCGAGCAGATACTCGACACCGTGGCCGAGGAAGGGGCGCCCGGAGAAGGAGCGCAAATTTGCGGCGATCACCAGCAGGTCGACTGCGCGCTCGTTCGCTAGGGACAGAAGCGCCTCCGGTACCGACTGGTCGAGACGCACCTCGGCCTCCGCCGCAGCGCCGATCTCGGCGGCCAGGGTCAGGGCTTCCTCCACGACTCGTTCGGCCGCCTCGCTGGCTGAAGTGTGCGGGCCCGCGCGCAGGCGAAGCGCGCGACCCGGCGAAGGTGTCGTAACAACGTGGGCGACCAACGCGCGAGCGCCCAGGCTGCGCGCCAAACCAAAAGCCACTTCTTGCGCTGCTCGCCCGGTCTCGCGCCCAATCGCGGGAACCAAGATGCGACGGAAAGTGAGCGGTGGAGTCATATCCGTCCTGGTGCCTTGGCGCACCATGACGACGGGGAGCGGGCTCGCAGCGAGCAATTCGTCCAGTAGCGGCGAAATCAGCGCTCCCGCCTGTCGGGTTTCCGTAGCACCAAGCACCAGCGCGCCGTAGCCCAGCCGTGCGCGCTGAAGGATCGCCGTAAGAGGATCACTCGTAGCAACGTGCTCGTAATGTACGGGGCGTCGCGCGAACGCCCTCTGGACGGCGACGATGTCGCTCTCCGGCACGTCGCCGCCGGCGGCGAGCACACACGCCTCCACGCCTTCGGGCCAGACGGCATCCACGATGCGCGCCGCGAGTACCGAATTCGGCCCGCCGTGACTCGGAAGCAGCATGCGGCTTGAATGCACCAGCACATTTCGGCCGAGTGCGCGCTCCCGTGCCAGGCGCTCCTGCTCCTCTTCGGAACCCTGCCAGTTTCGGAGCAGTGCGCGCAATAGCGGCGGTGCCATCACCGATGTGACCACGGCCATCAGCACCACCAAGGCGTAGGAGCGCTCGTTGAGCACGCCGAGCGAGAGGCCCACCGTCGCGAGCACGATCTCCACGGCCCCGCGCGCGTTGAGACCGACCGCAAGCGCTAAACCTTCTCGAGTGACGAGGCCGGCGAAGCGGCTGCCGAGCAACGCGCCCGCGAACTTAGAGGCGGTCGCTACCACGATGACGACAACACCCCAGAACACGATCCCGGGCTCTGCGAGCAGGCCGAGATCAACACGCAGACCGGCCGTTGCAAAAAAGAGTGGGGCGAAGAAACCGATGGCGGCACTCTGCAGGTGATTCGACACCTCGGCGTCGTAATAACGCGAGCGCCCCAAAACAATGCCGGCAATGAAGGCGCCAAACACCGCTTCGAGACCCAGCGCATGGGTAATGACGCTCCCGATCAACGCCACCACCAGCATCGCCGTGAGGGTCTCGGCGATTTCGCTACCGCGTGCTCGCAGCATACGCAGCAGCGCGTCCACCGCGCGCTGACCGGCGGTGAAAGTGAGAACAACAAACGTGGCGAGGCCGCCGACCGTGATGGCGAGATGCGCGATATCGACGGCGCCCGAGCGAACGAGTCCCGCCACGATTCCGAGCAGAACCCAACCCACTACGTCGTCGACCATGGCTGCGGCAATCAGCGCCTGCGCCACGTTGCGCCGCATGAGGTCGAGATCCGTCAGGATCTTCGCGATCACGGGGAGCGCGGAGAGGCTGAGCGCCGTACCCATGAACAGGGCGAACAGGTGGCGCGATACCTCCGCCCCCACGAAGACCGCCGGGAGCGCCAAGCCGAGGGCGATACCCGCGGCGATGGGAACGAGCAGACTCCCGGTCGCCACACGGGCCGTTGCCGCACCCAGACGGCGAATCAAGGCGAAGTCGGTCTCGAGACCGACCAGCACCAGCAGCAGGAAGACGCCGACCCACGCAATGCCCGCCAGGAGACTCCGCTGGATCGGCTCCGGCGGGAACAACCAACTCTGGAGCCCGGGAGCGAGTTTGCCGAGCACGCTGGGGCCGAGCAGGAGGCCGGCTGCGAGCTCACCCACCACCGCCGGCTGCCCGAAACGGCGCATGAGCGCGCCGAGCACCCGCGCCGTGCAGACCAACGCGAGGAGCTGACACCAGAAGAGTAGGAGCTGATGTTCAGTCGGAACGTGTACCCCCAGTAAGCTTTATCGCGCGAAGAACGTCGTACACCAGTCCCACATTCCTGCTGCCGCCGGGGCGCATGGTACTGAAAGCGCCTAGGCATACCGCAAGTGGGCTATGGGAGTCTGACCCAAGATGGAATACAGCCTCTAGACACACATCCATCGCCGCTCGCGGCGCCGCGGATGCCGTTGGCTGCACGAGTGCCATGGGAATACAAATTTAGCGCGATCTGTTCCAGCGCGATCTTTCGAGACCGCGCTTTTTCAAGAACTTAACTTGGTTCATGTCCCCACTCGGTGTCATCTGCTTGAGCGCCGCTGATTTCGATTGGTTCCATTTCAGAAGCAGAAATCGAAACAGCGCCGCATCAATTCCTCAGCTTGTTCATGTGATGCAAAACACACTGAAACTTCATCCTTTGCTCACAATGTCCGAGTAACTTCTTGTCAGTGCGTCAAAGGAGGGATTCAGTGAAATTACAAAGCGTACTCGCCGGAACCGTCCCCACTCTTCTCGGTTTCAACAACAACAGCGACCATAAAAGAAAAGAGGAAAAGAGACGCAAATCTCAGTATGGCGCGGAAGTTCGCGCTGAAGCCGCGGAAGGTATGCCGGCTGGAGCCCGGGTCTCGCGGGCATCCGGTTGGTTTGCAGCGGGTCCGGATTTCTACGTCTGGCAGGAAACCCGTCCTGAGACCAAAGATTGGATTCGAGAACTCTGGGGAATTCCCTTAGATGAGGAGACGAAGAGCCCCAGCGCCTGATCAAACGCCTCGGCAATGTTGTACCTTGTGGGAACGCACCCAGGAGGGAACGTGCAGCCCGAGGCAATCGAATTGAGAGAGAAGCTCCACGCGGCCCTGCAAAAAATCGGTCCGCTGGAGACCTGTGTCTGCGTCGATGTTCCCACCTGGTATAACCTCGGTTCGCACGCACTTTGGGTGGCCATGCTGCGCTACCTGACGCAGGAAGTCGGTGCTCGTATCGGTTACGTCGCCTCAGCAGAGCAGTTCGCAGCCGATGAGATGGAGGCGCGGGTGGGCAAAGCGCCGCTCCTGCTGCGCGGCGGTTATCTCGGTGATTTCTGGCGAGGCGGAGCCTCGCGGCGCCAACAGTTTTTCCTTCACCTCATTGCACGCTACCACGATCGCCCCATCGTCATCTTGCCTCAGAGTTTTTTTTATTCCGACCTGCGGCGGCTTGCAGCCGACGCGGCCGTACTGAACGCGCACCCCGATCTCACCTTTTTCGCACGCGACCAGGCGAGCTATGAAAGCGCACAAGCCGCGCTGCCGCGCTGCCGGGTAGTGTTGGCCCCCGACAGCGTCTTTGAGCTCGCGGATCTCAGCGATCTGCCCGAACCGCCGCCCAGTCGTTTCCCAGTGCTCTATCTGTGCCGCGAAGACTGGTCTGCTGATTCAACATACGAACCGAGTCGACTCAACATCAAAGGCATGCTCAGTACGGATTGGAAGAGCTTTGCTTGGAATCTGCGTCAGCGCTGGACGTTCCTCCGCAAACACACCCGACTCGAACAGTTCATTCAAGAGGTTTGGCAGCGGCGCCTGCGCACCCCGCGCGAATGGATTTCGCGCAGGGCATGGGAGGGCCGGGTACCCTCCGCGGTGCAACTGGCTGAACGCATGCACCGGCCTGAGCACTACCTCCGCGCTTGGAGCCTCCTGCACGCGGCCTTTTATCAACTAACAGGCTGCTGACAAAATTGGTGTTTGAGCTGTTGTCCGCGGATGGGCGACCGATTTGAGAGAAATGACCT
>Ga0247727_10008363_pt1 | contig 19226 bp, 15 predicted proteins | sample WisWelCaveWW1625_FD_202498 | JGI IMG/M metagenome (GOLD analysis project Ga0247727, IMG submission 202498) | Biofilm microbial communities from Wishing Well Cave, Virginia, United States - WW16-25 | ecosystem: Environmental > Aquatic > Deep subsurface > Groundwater > Cave microbial mat | place... | reverse complement strand
GTTCATTCTCGGCACGGAGTTGTTCGTTTTCAGCAAGTAAACCTGAAATGCTCATACCCTACCCACGATGCAAGAATCTGACCAAAACGCGGTAAACAAATACCCTTTTAGTTTAGGCTGTAGCCTCGGGCCTTGTGCCCGTTGGCCTCGCCCACAAGGGGCGAAACTACGTTATCGAAAAGGTATTGTTTCACGAGCAGAAGTGAGAGATTCCAATGACCAAAACAATGACGATGATGTTTGATGGACAGGTGCTACGCCCAGAGTCCATAGTGGATTTAGAGCCAAATCAACGTTATCTCATTACGATCCAACCCATCCAAACTCCAGATGAGTCAGGCGATGTATGGGACGTGCTGGAGTCACTGGTCGGCACGGTCGAGGCACCGTCGGATTGGGCCATTGAGCATGACCATTACCTCTATGGCACACCCAAACGTTACGCGCAGGATGGAGCATGACCGGCGAGGCGCTATTGCTCAACACCGTTTTTATCCACGCGCTCCTGAGTGTGCAAGCAGGTTTCCGCGCCGTGTTGTTGGAAAGTGTTTAGCGCGTGTTTTCCAATCCCTTCGCCCCCAGGCCCAAAGATAAAAAGGGCAAAGGTTCCGCCAGCAAAAATGGCAAGCCTGCCCCCAAAGGCGGCAAATCATCCACGCCGAGAGGCGGGCGGGGCAAAGGTCAACTACCACCACCCCCTCCGCCGCCAACGCGAAGCCTATCACTCGATACCAAACTCGACATCCTGGGCATTGGCCTGGCCTTTGTGGGCGTCATCACTGCGCTGAGTCTGTTTACGGCCAACCCCACCGGCCCAATGTTGGCCTGGCTCAATTTGCTGTGGGGCGCGGTGGGCTGGGGTGTGTATGGCCTGCCGCTGTTCTTCATCGCCGCCGGGTTGTGGCTCATCGTCCGCAAGTTCGGCGACCACCTGCCCAGGTTCGACCCCGAACAATATGTGGGCATGCCATTGCTCTATCTCGCCTTCCTGGTCAGCGTTCACTTTTGGGCCACCGGTGGTGAGGGCGACTTGTTTGCCATCATCCCCGCGCAACAAGGCGGCGGCGCGTTGGGCGCGATGATTTTGCAAGCGTTGATTGGCGCGCTCGGGCAAGCCGGAACCGTCGTCCTGCTCATCGCCTGGTGGATCATGGCGGTCGCGTTTACGGCGGGCATGTCGGTGGGTGATATGGCCCTGTTGATCGCTACCCGCCTGCGACACGGCCAGCGGCGCGCGGGCGAGAGCGTGGCCCGCCAATTGCCTCTGCCCACCCATGGCGCGAATGCGCGCCCGGCGTCGCGGCCCACCGAGCGGGTTATGCGCGAACCTGTGGATGAAGTTGTGCCGCCATCCGCGCCCGCGTCGCATGCGCGGCCCGCCCCTCCAGCCACCGCCGCCTCTGCCAAAAAATCGCCCGACAAAGCCGCGCCGTCTGCGAAGCCCGCTCCCGTCACCCCCGCGTCCGCGCCCGACACCCTGGCCTCGTCCCCCGCCGCGCCTTACGACCAACAACCCATCGTCATCGGCGGCGACCAGCCGTGGGAATTGCCCAAGTTGGAAGAGATGCTCGACCCCGGCACCGAGGGCGGCTCGGACGATGACTTCGACCGCCAGCGGGTGCAAATCATCGAAGGCACATTGGCCTCCTTTGGCGCTCCAGTGAAAGTGGTGGAAATCAATCGCGGGCCGACCATCACCCAATTTGGGGTCGAGCCGGATTACGTCGAACAGCGCGGCGGCAAAAAAATAAAAGTGAAAGTGGGCAAAATCGCGGCGCTGGCCGATGACCTGGCGCTGGCGCTTTCCGCCCAATCCATCCGCATCGAAGCGCCCGTGCCGAGCAAAGGCTACGTGGGTATCGAAGTCCCCAACGTCGAGACCTCGCTGGTGGCCCTGCGGGATGTGATGGAGTCGGAAGGCTTTCACAAATTGGTCCGCAAGAGTCCTCTAGCCTTGGGCCTAGGGCAGGATGTGTCCGGCACCGCCATCTCGGTGGACCTGGCCGCCATGCCGCATTTGTTAATTGCTGGCACCACCGGCTCCGGCAAGAGCGTGTGCGTCAATTCCATCATCGCCTGCCTGCTTCTGCAAAACACGCCCGACGATTTGAAGTTGATGATGATAGACCCCAAGCGGGTGGAGCTGACCAACTACAACGGCATCCCGCACCTGATGGCCCCGGTGGTGGTGGATTTGGAGCGGGTGGTGGCGTCGTTGCAATGGATGACGCGCGAGATGGACGAGCGTTATCGCAAGTTTGCCAAAGGCGGCGTCCGCAACATCGCCGACTACAACGCGCGTGTGGCCGCCAACGGCGAGAAGAAGATGCCGTATATCGTCGTCATCATTGATGAGTTGGCCGACCTGATGATGCTGGCCCCCGACGAGACCGAGCGCATCATCACCCGCCTGGCGCAGTTGGCGCGCGCCACCGGCATCCACCTCATCATTGCCACCCAACGCCCGTCGGTGGATGTGGTGACGGGCCTCATCAAAGCCAACTTCCCGGCGCGCGTGGCCTTTGCGGTGGCGTCTTCGGTGGACTCGCGCGTGATTCTCGACCAACCCGGCGCAGAGCGATTGCTCGGGCGCGGCGATATGCTGTTGCAATCGCCCGATGCCTCCGTGCCTTTGCGGATGCAGGGCGTGTTTGTCTCCGACAAAGAGATTCACAACATCGTGCGCCACTGGAAGGGCGCGCGCGGCATGGAACAGGACCTGCCCGGCCTGCCCCCGGCCACCGAGACCTCCGGGCCGGTAGAAGTGACCGGCGTGAAGCCCCAACAAAAGCCGTTGTGGGACCCCAAAGAATATGGCGAACCGCAGGCCACGCCCGACGGCGAAGATGAGATGCTGGCCGACGCCATTGCCGCCGTGCGCGAAATGAAGAAGGCCTCCATCTCTCTACTTCAACGCCGCTTACGCATTGGTTACACCCGCTCCGCGCGGCTGATTGATGTGTTGGAAGAGAAGGGCATCATTGGCCCGGCCGAATCGGGTGCCAAACCGCGCGAGGTCATCAACTTCGGTGACCAGCAAATTATTGACCCCACCATTGAAGAAGCCAGCGACCGCCGCCAGTGGGACTCGTCGCCCGAATAGCCCTCTCAGCATAGCGAGTCAACTTAACACGAAGACACAAAGATTTGTGTCTTGGTACCTTTGTATCTTGGTGTTGAACAACATCTATCTTCTCATGTTTAGTCAACACCGCCGCTTTTTCCTGCGAAGCATTCCTGCCTCCGTCATCCTGCTCTTTACCGTATCTGCCTGCGTCAAATCCACGTTGCCCGCGCCAACGCCCGTAAGCGAAGCGACGCCCACGGTCAGTGTATCAACCGCCGCGCCCGGCGAAACACTCACAGCGCCCACCCTCGCGCCGACAGACGCGACTCCCACTGTAACACCCATCACCGTGATCGTCGCCGCCAGCCAAGCGATAGACAATGCCGCCCGACAGACGGCGCAGGAGTTCGGCTGGATAGCGGGGCAAGCGGCTGATGCATCTATTGAAACGCTTCGCCCGCTGGCAGAATCGGGCGTGTCCATCATCGTGGCTGAGGGCGGGGGGGGCGATGTGCGCGCCCTGGCCGACGAGTTTCCACACATTTATTTTGTCGCCGTCAACTCAGTTGGCGAGAATTGGCCCACCAATGCATTGGCGCTGGGCGGACCCGGTTCACGCTACGACCAACTCGGTTTTCTCGCAGGCATGACCGCCGGATATGCGACCGAAACCAAAACCGTCACGGCGATCACCGATTTGTCGGTGACGGGCCTAAATTATCGCAATGGTTTTTTGCATGGCGTGCGCTACACCTGCCCGCGCTGTCAATTGCAATATATTGATGTCTTCGATGTCGAGCAGGGCGGCGCGGAGGCCGCGCAAACCGCCGCGCTGTATGCCTCCATTAGTTCGGATGTGTTTTTCGCGTCAGCGGGCCGGGCGGGCCTCGAAGCCCTACAGGCCGCCGCCCAAGCCGGCGCGTGGGTCATTGGCGCTCACATTGACATTTACTTTGAGAAATTTGGCGGCGCGGGCACGCGGAGCGTGGCCGGGGCCGACCAGGTGTTGACGAGTTTCTATTTTGACTCGGGCGCGCTGGTGGCTTCGGCCCTGACTCACTATCAGGCCGGCCAACCGCTCTCCGGCGCGCAACCCTTCTCCGCCGCCAACAACGCCATTGCCATTGCCCCCTATCGCACCGACGCCCTCAACGCCCTCGACCAACAGGAAATCGCCGCCGCCCTGGCCCGCCTGGCGAATGGTTCACTGGACACGGGCATTGACCCAGCCACCGGGCAGGAAAAATAATCAATAGTGTAAACTTCTCGCACCCTCGCCGAGAAGGATACCCCATGCCCGTGCCGTTATTATCACGCTCTATGCGTTTGTTAGGCGGTGTGGCCCTCATCGTCATGTTGGGCTGGCCGCCCACGCCAGCCTTCACCGCGCCGCGCGGCTCAGACGTTTTTAACGTCACCACCATCACAGACGCCGTTGATGCTGTGCCCGGCGACGGGGTTTGCGAAACGGCCTCCGGCCTCTGCTCCCTGCGCGCCGCCATTCAAGAATCCAATGCGCTCTCGGTGACCGCCGAAACCATCAGCCTTCCGATGGGCATTTACACCCTCACCCTGGCCGGAGAGGGTGAAAACAATGCGGCGACGGGCGATTTGGATTTGCGGGGTTTCGTTACGCTCACCGGCGCGGACGCGGCCAGCACCATTGTGGATGGCAACGCGCTCGACCGCGTGTTTGATTTGCAATCCGACAGCATCGCCACCCTGTCGGGCATTACGATTCAAAACGGTGGCACGCTGACCTACTCCACCAGTTCGGGCGGGGGCTTCGGCGTCAAATCAAATTCATTGCTCTTGCTGAACGATTCGATTCTCACCAACAACCGGGCCGGGACCGGCGGTGGCCTGCATGTGGATGGCGGCACCGTCATTGCCACCAATGTCACGATTAAGAATAACAGTGCCACCGGTACCGGCGGCGGCCTGCGCGCAGATAACGCCGGACAGGTCACGCTCGACGCCAGTGTGGTTGAAATCAACTCGGCCGACACCGGCGGCGGACTTGGCAACACCGATTCATCCATCATCATCAACAGCGGCTCACAGGTCCGGTTCAACACGGCGGCCATTAATGGCGGTGGTTTCTACAACGGGCCGGGCGGGAGCGCCAGCCTAACCGGTGTGACCCTCAATTACAACAGCGCCAGTCTGGGGAGCGGCGCGGGTTTGTATAACCTGGGAATGCTGACCATCACCAGTTCCACCGTCAGCCTCAACAATGCCTTCACCGGCAGTGGCGGCGGTCTGCGAAACGACGCTGGCGGCACAACGTCGTTGATCGGCGCCACCCTGGATAGCAATCAGGCCGCCAATGGGGGTGGGGCGGCGAACATCAGCGGCACGGTCACGCTGGAGAACAGCACGGTGACGAACAACTCCGGCGGGGCCGATAGCGCGGGCGGCGGCCTCTACAACACCGGAGTCGGTTCAACGCTCTGGCTCACCAGCACCACGGTGAACGCGAACACCGCCGACAATGGGGGCGGGCTGGCCAACACGGCCGGCGCCAGCGCGCACGCCCTTTCCAGCACGGTTGGCGGCATGGGCGCGGGTAACACCGCTAGCCTGAATGGGGGCGGGCTATTTATCACCAGCGACGCCACCACTACTTTCACCAACACCACGCTCACCGCGAACAGCGCCGATAACGGCGGCGGGGTTTATCTGGACACCGCCACGCTTGCTCTCGACGAGGACAGTGGGGTGAATGGCAACAACGCCACGACCAATGGCGGCGGACTCTTTGTTACAGGTGGGACGCTGACGGCGCTGACGAGCACGATTGGCGCCAACACCGCCTCCGCCAGTGGCGGCGGACTTTATTTGACCAACAGCGCCACCGCGACGCTGACCCGCACCACCATCACCGGCAACATCGGCGGCGCGGGCGGCGGCCTGTACAACGATGCCAGCACGCTGACTGTGGCCGACGCCAGCCTCATCTCCGGCAATGTGGCTAACAACGGCAACGGCGGCGGCGCGCGCACGGTGGGCGGCGGCGTCACCACCCTACTCAATTCAACGGTGAGCCAGAACAGCGCCACCACCGGGAACGGGGGCGGGTTGGCCATTAACCATGGCGCTTTGCGGGTCAGCGCCAGCGCCATCGGCCCCGATAACAGCGCGCCCATTAACGGCGGCGGGGTTTACATTTCCAGCACACTGTCTACGGTGGTTATCACCAACACCCTCATCACCGGCAATAGCGCGGGTGCGGGCGGCGGGCTGTACAACACCGCCGGTTCACTCACCCTCACCGATTACAGCGCTGTTATGAGCAACACCGCCACCAGCAACGGCGGCGGGCTACGCAACACCAATGGTGGAACCACATTGATTTTGACCAGCACCCTCAGCGGCAACACGGCCAGCAACGGCGGCGGGCTGGCCAATACCGGTGGAGTAGTGACTTTGATGGATAGCATGGTAGGGCCGGGCAACCATGCCAACGACAAAGGCGGCGGCTTGCACAACGACGCCGAGACGGCTTCCGCGCCGGTGACGTTGACGATTACCCATTCAACGATTTACAACAATAGCGCTTCCGGCGGCGATGGGGGCGGTCTGGCCAATGATGGTTCCAGCGCCTTTTCGGCGACGCTGTTGTTGTTCAACAGCACCCTCAGCGCCAACACCGTCATTACCGGCAGTGGGGGCGGCCTGCACAACGACAAAGATGGCCAGGCGACACTCACTCATGTCACGCTCAACGCTACCGTCTCGGGCTATGGTTTACGCAACCTTGGCCTGCTCACCATCACCCACTCGCTCCTCACTAACAATGTCTTTGATGATTGCAACAACACCGGGAGCATTATTTCGCTCGGCTACAACTTGCGAAGTGATGACTCATGCGACACCGATTTTATAGCGACAGGCGATGTCACCAACCCCTTGCCGCGGCTGGGCGCATTAGCCAACTACGGCGGGCCAACGCTGACGCATGCGCCACTCTCCGGCAGTCCGGCCCTCGATGCGGGGGACAATGCGACGTGCGCCGCCACCGACCAGCGTGAACAGACTCGCCCGCTGGATGGCAATCACGATGGCAGTGCGGTCTGTGATCTTGGGGCGGTGGAGATGAGTTTTAAGTTGTTATTCCTGCCGTTGGTGAGGCGGTAAGAAACCCGGTTTCTGGCGGCCTTATCTGAACAGTATTGGTCTTAGGAGGACAGGGCCGACGGTGGGTTCAGGCTACTTTGATTCTTGCCCGTAATGGCCCACCAGATCACGCCGCCCAACGCGCCGAGGCCCGCCATTAACGCCAGGTTGAACAGGCCAATGCAACAGGCCGAGATAAACACGCCCGCGTAATACGAGGTCGGGTCGGACGAGGCGGCAAAATCGGGCGAAATGTTGCGAAGCAGCTCGGCCGCACCTTCCGGGCCAACCACCACCGCATTGATGCCGCCGCCGATAAATTGGCCGACCAACCCGCCAATGCCACCCACGGCCCCCGCGCCCGTGCCCGCGCGCACGGCGGCATTCTGCGCGCCGGGTTTGTCGAACAAACTGGCCAGATAACCCGCCCCCAATCCGGCAAACAGCGCCAGGCAGGGCACGCAGAACGGCGACAGTAAACTGCCGCCAATGGCCAAGACGAACATCACTCCACCGACGATCAATCCTGATTTAAGCATGTCGTTGTCCTTTCTAAAATGGCGGGCCTATGAGAGCCCGATGTCCAAAACAACTTTGAGCACCCCCGCCCGTTGGGCGTGTTCCAGCGCCGTCACCGCTTCGGTGAGGGGGTAGCGCGCGTGAATAAGAGAGCGCACGTCCACCGCCCGACGCGCCAATAAATCGAGGGCCAGGGCAAAGGGACCACAGCGCGAGCCAACGATGGTAATTTCATCTACCACGATCCGACTCAGATCCAGGGTAAGTGAACCGGCATAGGTGCTTTTGAGCACCAGCGTGCCGCGTGGGCGCACCATTTCACGGGCCAACTCAAAGCCGGTTGGACTTCCGGTGCATTCCACCACCACATCGGCCCGGACGGTGGGCCGCTCAGTGATCAACGCGGTGTGAATATCGCGCGCGGCCAGGAGGCTCAATTTATCGCGGTGCTTGCCCACGGCCCAGACCTGGCACCCGCTTAAGGCCAGCACCTGCGCGCACAACAGACCCAATTTGCCATCGCCCACGACCACCACACGGTCGGTGGGTTGAAGATGCACCTGTTGAAGAATCTCCAGCGCGGCGGCCAGGGGCTCGGTGAACACGGCCTCGTCATCGGGTACGGAGTCGGGGACAACGTGCAAGTTTTCTTCGGGCAGAGTCAGATATTGGGCGAAAGCGCCGTTACGGTTGACGATGCCGAGCACGGTGCGGTGATCGCAATGCGTGGGTCGCCCGTTCCGGCATTGCTCACATTGCCCGCACACCGCGTTAATTTCGCCGCACACGCGCTGGCCGCGCAGTGGCCCCTCACTTTCCACCACGCCCACAAACTCATGGCCGAGGATGCCGCGATAGGGGTAGTAGCCGCGCGTGAGTTCGATGTCGGTGTTGCAGATGCCCGCCCGCACTACACGCACCAGCGCCTCGCCGGGCGGCGGCACGGGCACAGCGCAATCGCCGCGCAAAGTCAATTGTTGATCTTCAAGCCAAAGGGCGTGCATAATGAATCTCGATAAAAACCGGGCGTTGACTCGCCCTGATAATTGCGTACAATATGTTCAACCCCCCCGGAGATAGCATCTCCGGGCCGACGCCCACCCGCAAGGGTGGGCTGTCCCTTTAAGTTCAGGAAAATCCAATGATGGAACGCGTTATTGCCTATGTGGGCCGTTTCCCAGATCGTATAGTAAAACCCAATGGGGTAATACTCCGTTGTCCAGCCAAATGGCGCTGACTCTTTTCAATCATCAGTTGAGTCGCCGTGACTATTGTTTCTCATACGGCTGGCCGGAGGCCGCGGGCGCGACGGCCCGGCCCACCAACCCGGCCAACACCACCATCGTGGTGAGGAAGGGCAACATCTGCAACCACTGCGAGGGGACGGGCACGTTGAGAATTTGGAAACGGGTGCCGAGCGCATCGGCGAAGCCAAATAACATGCCGCCGCCAAACGCGCCAAAGGGCGTCCACTTGCCAAAAATCATGGCGGCCAGCGCAATGAAGCCACGCCCGCCCGTCATCCCATCATCAAAACTGCCCACCGTTTCCAATGAAAACCACGCGCCGCCCAGCCCGGCAATCATGCCACTGATCACCACGCACAAATAGCGCATACCGTTGACGTTGACGCCCACCGTGTCGGCGGCCTGTGGGTGCTCGCCCACCGCCCGCATTCGCAGGCCAAACGGGGTGTAAAACAAAACAATATGGGTGATGATCAACATCACAAACATCAAGTAGAAGATGGGCTTGTTGTTAAACAACACCTCGCCGACGATCGGGATATCCACCAATCCGGGGAGCGCGATGCTGGGCAGGGTGATGCGCCCGGCGCGGGTGGACAGCAACCACTCGCGGCGCACAAAACTGGTGAGACCCAGCGCCAGAATGTTGATGACGGTGCCGCTGACGACCTGATTGGTTTTGAAGCGGATGGACAACCAGGCATGTAAGAGCGCCATGAGCCCACCGCAAATTACCGCCACCAGCACCGAGAGGAACAAAGCCAGATTGGTGTTATCGGCCAACAGCGGCTCAATAAAAAACAACGCGGTGAAACCAAAACATGCGCCCGCCAACATCATGCCCTCGATGGCGATGTTGACCACGCCACTGCGCTCGGCCCAGATGCCGGCGGTGGCGCCGATGGCAATCGGCGTGGCCAGCCGCAGCGTCTCGGCCAGCATGGTGAGCATGTTGGTTTGTTTGCCGGCCGCCGCGCCGATGAGGATGGCCGGGAAAATCAAAATGCCGTTGAACAACAACGCGCCAAAGGTGAGGCGCGGCCAGCGGTTGACCAGACCCAACACGCCGCCGACTAGATAGAGCGCCGCAATCACCAACAGGGTCGCGCGCGTGGGCGCTTCCCACAGGGGGGCGTCTTTGCCCAACCCAAAGCTCATTTTGCTGATGGTGTCGGCTTCAAAGTTGCCCGGCGCTTGCCAGAGCATGAGCAGGCCGACGACGATAAAGAAAGCCGCAAAAACATGGACGCGGGTGATTTGGAAACGTTGTGGATTCATTAGCTCCACCCTCGCGCGACGATGGCCTCTTCGCCACCCCGCCGGGCGCGGATACGCCACAGCACGCGCACGATTTGGTCGGCGGCGATAAACATGACGATAAAGGCTTGAATGATTTTAACCAGGTCAATGGACAAATCGGCCCGCACCTGCATCAGGCCCGCGCCGTTGATGAGGCCGCCCCACAGCAGCGCGGCCGGGATGATGGCAAACGGATCGGTCTTGGCCAGCAGGGCAATGGCGATGCTGTCGAAGCCCACCCCGGCAAAGAAGCCCGGCGGCAAATTGTGTTGCACGCCCAGCACTTCGCCCGCGCCGGCCAACCCGGCCAATCCGCCGCTGAGGGCCATGGCCAACACAAAATTGCGCGAGACGCTCATGCCCGCATAGCGCGCGGCGTGCGGGTTCGCGCCCACCGTGCGAATTTCAAAGCCGAGTGTGGTGCGATAGAGAAACCACCATACCAACCCCACCGCCGCCAATGCAATGAACAACCCCAGATGCAAGGACGTGTTGCCGATGAGGGGATACATGGCCGTTTGATTGATAAAGGGGGTGCGCGGCACACTGGCCGTGGTATCCAGCAAAATCAACGGCTCCCGACTCTTAATCAACCAATCGGCCAGGCGGATGGCGATGTAATTCATCATGATGGTGTTGATGACTTCATGCGCGCCGGTGCGGGCTTTGAGAAAGCCGGGGATGGCGCCCCAAATCATGCCGCCCACGATTCCGGCCAGCATGGCCAGCGGAAGGTGAATCAGACCGGGCAGGCCGCTAAAGATGGGATGAAAGCCGACGAACACCGACAGCAACGCCCCCGCATACAATTGCCCCTCGGCGCCGATGTTGAACAGGCCGCACTTGAAACCCAGCGCTACCGCCAGGCCCGCCAGGATAAAGGGGATGGTGCGGACGATGGTATCAATCAAATTGCGTGGGATGAAGATGATGGAATTTTGACCGAGCGGCAAGAGGGTGATGAAATATGTTTCGGCCCGGATGGTGGCGGGGTCCACATAGCCCAGGCCGATTGCGCCTTCCAGCAGGGCCTCGTAGGCGATTCCGGCTTTGGCGATGCCGGGGATAATCTGGCCCACAAAGCCGCCCAGGCCGTGGTCACGGAAAGCCGTTTGCGCCGCTTCCCAATCGGTGCCAGCGACAATCATAAACACGCCGCCAAACAACATGGCGGTGACGACGGCCAGAACAGGGACGAGGCGCGAACCAAGTTCGGCCCAGTTTAAGTTTGGGCGCGCATTGGGGGTTGGTTTCGGCGGGCTAACAGAGGTCTCGCTTTTAGTATCGGCCATGGTTTCCTGGCGAGTCTTGTGCGACGCACCCGCTTCGCGAGGTGCGTCGCACATCATAATCTGATTAATGCCCAGATGGGTCGGGATGCACGCCCGCCATCAGCAGGCCCAGTCTTTCGCGGTCGGCCTGCGCCGCCGGGAGGATGTCAATGAGTTTGCCGCGATACATGACGGCGATGTTGTCCGACAACGCTAAAATTTCGTCGAGTTCGGCGGAGACCAGCACCACCGCCACGCCCGCATCGCGTTGGGCGATGATTTGCTTGTGAATAAATTCGATGGAGCCGACATCCAGGCCGCGCGTGGGTTGCGCCGCGACCAGCAGTTTGATGGGCCTGGAAAATTCGCGGCCGGCAATGACCTTTTGCTTGTTGCCGCCTGAGAGGGTGCCCGCCCCAACGTAGATGCTGGGCGTGCGCACATCGAAGCGCTCCACCACCTCCTGCGCCTGCTTCACCGCCGCCGCGCCGTCCATCACCAGGCCGCGTGAAAAGGGCGGGCGGTAGTAACTATTGAGAATCACATTGTCCACAATCGGGTACGATTTCACCAGGCCATCTTCTTCACGGTCTTCGGGGATGTGGGCCACGCCGAGTTCGGTGATGTGGCGGGGTGAGGCTTCGGTCACATCCTGCCCGGCGATGGTGATGCGACCACTGAGGGGCGTGTTCAAACCAGTCAGGGCCTTGACCAGTTCGGTCTGCCCATTGCCCTGCACCCCGGCCACGCCCAGAATCTCGCCCGCGCGCACTTCAAAGGATACGCCGTCCACGGCGGCGTGGCCGCGTTCATCGTTCACGCGCACATCCTGCACACGCAAGACCACTTCGCCGGGATGGGCCGCGCTTTTGTCCACTTGCAAAATCACAGCGCGGCCCACCATGAGAGCGGCCAGCGAGGCCTCGCTTGACTCTTTGGGGGAGGCCACCCCGGCCACCTCGCCGCGCCGGAGCACCGTAATCTGGTCGGCGACCTTTAGCACTTCTTTAAGTTTGTGGGTGATGAAGACGATGGACACGCCCTGCTCGATGAGGGTGCGCATGACCTTAAACAGGTCTTCGGCCTCCTGTGGGGTCAGCACCGCGGTCGGCTCGTCGAGAATCAAAATATCGGCGCGACGATAGAGGGCCTTGATGATTTCTACCCGTTGGCGCGCGCCCACCGGCAAATCGCCCACGCGGGCCTGCGGGTCAATCGTCAGGCCAAATTTTTGCGAGAGCGCCAGAATTTGCTCAGCGGCTTTGCGCCGGTTGAGGAATGGCCCGGCCACCACTTCGTTGCCCAGGATGATGTTTTCGGTGACGGTCAGTTCGGGGATGAGCATGAAGTGCTGATGCACCATGCCGATGCCCAGCCGGATGGCGTCGTTGGCGCTGTGGATGGTGACGCGCTGGCCGTTCACCCGAATCTCGCCCGCATCCGGTTGATACAGGCCGTAGATGACGCTCATCAGCGTGGTCTTGCCCGCGCCGTTCTCGCCGAGCATGCAATGGATTTGGCCCTGGTCGAGGGTAAAGTGAATGTCGTTGTTGGCGAGGACGCCGGGGAAGCGTTTGGTGATGCCAATGACTTCGAGAGCGGGTTCGGCCATAACAGGTTCCGTCAAAATGTCCGGGTGGGGAATGGGCGCTATTTTCGCTCAAAACTCCAAATAAGAAAAATCGGATTTGGTTTCCGAATTCGCTCTGATCCGCGTGGGAGCGTTTGACTGAAAAATGAGCATGAGCCTGAAACAAACGTTGTTGTTCAAGCCCTCCGCCTATTTTCCAGAGTTAAGCCCACTCACGGATTAGATTGAGAAGAAAAAAAACAAAGCACTTCTCTGTTGGGAGAAGTGCTTTGATTCACTTTGCCAGACTTCCAAAGAAGACTTCGGAAGTCTTTGAAACAACTTGTGGCTTACTTCAGTTCACCCGTCACCGGGTCAACGCCGGTGTCAATCGAGCCATCGGCCAGGCCGGCGCGAATGACTTCCAGTTGGTCAGACACTTCCGGCGGCACATCCGCGTCGTGCGCGGGGGCGAAGGTGATGCCACCGTTGGCCGCATCCAGGATGTATAGACTGCCACCCGCAAAGTTGCCGGTGATGGCGCCCAGGATTTGGTCATACACGCCCAGGTCCACGCGCTTGACGGCGCTGGAGATGAGCCGGTCCGCGCCGGGCGTGCTACCCGCGCCAAAGGTCGTGAAGTATTCATCCTGGTCAACGCCAATGACGAAGATGCCTTCTTCGGCGGCGCGCTTGATGCCGCCGGAGCCGGTCGGGCCGCCCGCGCCAAAGATCACATCCGCGCCTTCGCCGATAAACTGCTCGGCGGCCGAGGCACCGCGATCGGGAGCAACAAAGTCGTCAATGTACACACCCAACAAGCCGATGTCGGATTTGATGTACTTGGCGCCTTGCTCAAAGCCATTGCGGAATTTGACTACGGGCGGGATGTCAATGCCATACACGCCCGCTACGGTGCCGGACTCGGTCATCAGCGCGGCAATCGCGCCGGCCAGGAAACCGCCCTGGTCTTCGCGGTATTGAATGCCCACCAGGTTGGCCGGGTGACCGATGAAGAACTGGTCAACGCCAATGAACAGGATATCGGGGTTAATCTGCGCAGCGGCCAGCGTCGCGTCGCCGATGAGAAAGCCGACGGTCACAACGACTTGGTAGCCTTCCTGCACACAGGTGTTGATGTTTTGGTCGTAATCGGTCTGGGCTTGCGTCTCGATGAAGGTGGTGGTGAAGCCGAGGTCGGTGGAGGCGTTGACCATGCCTTCATAGGCGAACTGGTTGAAGGTGCCGTCGTTCACGCGGCCTACATCGGTCACCAGACATACGCTAAAGCCTTCGGCAATGACCGGAGGCGGCGCGCCCGCTTCGGTGATGGTGGTGATCAGCTCGCCGGAGCCTGGGTTAACGCCGGTGTCAATCGAGCCATTGGCCAGGCCGACGAGGATACGCTCGAGTTGCAAATGCACCCAGCGCGGCACACCTGCATCGTGCCCGGGGGCGAAGGTGATGCCGCCATTGGCCGCATCAAGGATATACAGGTCGCCGCCCTTAAACGCGCTCATATCTTGAGTCAGAGCCTTCACCATATCGTACACGCCCAGGTCTACGCGCTTGACGGCGCTGGAGATGAGCTTGTCCGCGCCGGGCGTGCTGCCCGCGCCAAAGGTGGTGAAGTATTCGTCCTGGTCAACGCCGATGACGAAGATGCCTTCTTCGGCGGCGCGCTTGATACCACCCGAACCGGTGGGGCCGCCCGCGCCAAAGATGACATCCGCGCCTTCGCCGATAAACTGCTCGGCGGCCGAGGCACCACGATCGGGCGCGACAAAGTCGTCAATGTACACGCCTAACAGACCGATGTCAGGGTTGACGTAGCGTGCGCCGTTTTCAAAGCCGTTGCGGAATTTCACCACGGGCGGGATGTCAATGCCATACACGCCTGCCACAGTGCCCGAGTCGGTCATCATCGCCGCAATCGCGCCCGCCAAAAAGCCGCCCTGGTCTTCGCGGTATTGAATACCCACCAGGTTGGCGGGGTGGCCGACGAAGAACTGGTCAACGCCAATGAAGTAGGTGCCGGGATTTTCCTGCGCGGCGGCCAGGGTGGCATCACCAATCAGAAAGCCAACGGTGACGACGATGCCATAGCCTTCCTGTACGCAGGTGTTGATATTCTTGTCGTAATCGGTTTGGGCTTGCGTCTCGATAAAGGTGCTCTCAAGGCCAAAATCTTCGACCGCATTCAACATGCCTTCATAGGCGAACTGGTTGAAGGTGCCGTCGTTCACGCGGCCCACATCGGTCACCAAACACACACGGGTGAGATCACCACCTACCGGGACTTCGGTGGCCTGGGGCGGGGCGGTGGCTTCCGGTGGTTTGGTCGCTTCCGGAGCTTTGGTGGCCGGAACATTGGTGGGGGCAGGCGCTTGGGTCGAGGCGGCGGTGGGCGCGGGGGTGGCCGGGGTACAGGCCGCCAGGGCCAGGGTTGCGACCAGCAAAACGGACAGCAACTTAAACAAATTGGTTTTCATTCTTTCTCCTCCTAAGAGAAAATTGGGTTGAGGCGTGTGAATCATCAGTCGTTTTATAATGGATGGAAGGGTGGTTAACACCTCCTCTCCAAAGGATAAATCCGGTCAATGGCTATTCACCGGATTGGTTTCAGTAAGCCGGACAGGGATTATACCGGAAAAAAGAATTCCGTCATCCAAGTTACCGCATCCGATAAGCGGGTCAATCCGAGAGAGTTGGCCAGGGGGTTCGGAGAAGTTGGTCATAGCAGTCTCGTACTCTGATGTTCAAGGTCTTCGCCAATGATGGGCGCAGGCTATTCCCAATCGAGCCAGAATTCTTCCGCCAGACGCAAACGCCATAGAGACAACCCGGCGCTTGAGGCGCGAATGACCAGCCCCATACGCTTGACCTGAGTATTCAATTGAGGGTAACGGAGTAGACGCCGAACAAAAATGGCCGACTCGGATTTCTCAACGGCCAAATAAACCAGTGAGTATCGGCTATGACGTAATTGTTTATCGTAGAAACCTTCATCGCGCGTAAAAAAAGTTGGGCGGCGCAATTGTTGTAAGAAAGGGATAATCTCATCATCCTGCATCCCGCGCCGCCCAAGGTTATACCCAATTTGCCGGACAGGGATACGCCAGCGCTCCAACAATTGACGCTGGGGCTTAGGAATGTTCTCGTCCAGTATGTTCATGCGGCGAGCGGCCCCAAGATAAACTCGTCGGCGTGTTTAAGCAGAGCCTGACTGGCTAGCTTAACGGCCTCGGCGATAGCCTCTTTGGTGATGCTATCGTTCCATTCTTCAATGATAGTTTCCCAGGCCAGGCCGTTGGAGACTTGCTCCAGCACGTCGGCTACCAATACACGGGTGCCGCGAAAGGTTGGTTTGCCATGACAAACTTTTGGATTGGTCACAATGTAACGCCCCATTAATCGTGTGCGTCGTGTCATCTGCATAAGTCGCTCTCCTTAAGGGCTGGCCCAAATTATACAACTTTCGCTCGGGCCCCTTACGGCGTGGCTACCAACCGATACACCGCCCCACTGTGGTCAACCACATACACCTCACCCGCCTCATCTTCGCCAAAAGAACTGATGCTAAAACCGGTACTCATAAACAACGTCCGGTTCCATGTCTCGGCCTCGGTGCGGTAGAGCGCCCAAACCAGGCCGGAGCAATAATCGCCAAAGAAATACACTCCGTTCAGTTCGGGCAAAGCCACGCCACGATAGACATAGCCACCCGTGACCGAACAGCCGCCTTCGGTGTGAGAATACTCGGCCACCGGAAACACAAGGCCTTCGGGCGAGCCGCCGCCATATTTGTGGTTGCCTTCGTAGTTTACCCAACCATAGTTCTCGCCGCCCACGCTGACCGCCGGTTGAAAATTAATCTCCTCCCACTCGCCTTGCCCCACATCCCCGATATACAGGTCGCCGGTGGCGCGGTCAAATGAAAAGCGCCAGGGGTTTCGCAGACCATAGGCCCAGATTTGCGGCCGGGCCTCGGAGGTGTTGGCAAAGGGATTGTCGCCCGGCACGGCATACGGCTCAACATTCACATCAATTCTCAACAGCTTGCCCAGCAACGTGTTGAGATTTTGGCCGTTGCCCTGCGGGTCGCCGGCGCTGCCGCCGTCGCCCATACCGATATACAAAAAACCATCCGGCCCAAAGGCGATGTCGCCGCCGTTGTGGTTGGCGTATGGCTGATCAATTTGCAGTAACACCTGGGCGCTGGACTCGTCGGCCCGATTGGGGTCAGCCGAAACCGTATAACGGGCGATCACGGTGTCACCTTTGGAATCGGTGTAATTGACAAAGAACTGCCCATTGCGGGCATAATCAGGATGAAAGGCCAAACCCAGCAGGCCACGCTCGAAAGCGTTCTCCACTGCCAGGCCGGTTAAATCTAAAAAGGGCTCGGCTTGAATCTCACCATTTTGGATGAGGCGGATTTGGCCGCTCTGCTCGGCCACAAACATCCGGCCTGAGCCGTCATTGGCATGGGTGATGGCGATGGGATGGTCAAAGCCCTCGGCGACGAGTTGCCATTGATACTGGTCCGGGTCGGGCGCGGCGGGGAAGCGCGTGGGAGGGATGGTTGATTCAAGTGTGGGAACACGGGTGGGCGCAGGCCTGCTGGTCGGGATCGGGCCTCGGGTTGGAATTGGCACGCTGGTTGGGGGAGGCAACCGCGTGGCGGTGGGCGCGGGCCGAATCACCACCGTCACGACGACCGTTGTCACAGACACCGAGCGGCTAAAGCCCACACACGCCGAGAGAAAAAGAGAAAGAAAAAGAGAAAGCCCTATGCGTCTCATAAAATTTTCCGGCGGTGGAGGATGAACAGCATCACCAACACTTCGGCGGTTACGGCCAGGCTATTAGCGAGGCCGAGCGCGGCAAAGTTCAGGGTGGGGATAAATAGTTGACTAAGCGTAACAAACAAAGCAAAGTTGAACGCGGCAGTAAATACTTGAACCATCACTTCTTTATGGGCATACAACGTGCGTGTGGCAATTTCTTTGAGCGAATGCCCCACCAGCCCGACCAAATACATCTGCGTGGCCAGCGCTACCCAATCGGACTCAGCGGCGGTGAAGACGCGATTCTCCAGCACCAGGCCAATGGCGGGGCGGATGAGCGCCATCCCCAGCACAGCAATGGGCGCAGTTAGCGCCAGCAAAATGCCCAATGCGCGGCGCAGGAGTTGTCGAAGTTCGGCGGATTTATTCTGCGCCGCCAACTCGGAGAGGGTGGGCAACAGCGCGGTGCCGGCCGCCGAGGCCAGCACCGTCTCGGGCAACTGCATAATGGCCCAGCCATAGTACAGCGCCGAAATCGCGCCCGCGCTAAACTGGGAGGCCAGGCTGTCATTGAAGATAAAAATGGCATGAATAAAGGCGATGGTGACGAGGCGCGGCCCCATCAATTTCAACGCCAGTCGGAGGGTGGGGTCGGCCAGCGTCAAGCGCGGCGTCCATCGGAACTGGTGTTGAAGCAGGCCCGGCACTTGTATCGCCAGATGCCCCGTTGCGCCGAGGATGACACCATAGGCCAAACCATGAATCCCAAACTGCGGGGCCAGCCATTGCAGGCCGATAATTTGACCAATATGATAAAAGATGGGCGCCAGGGCCGGAAATAGAAAGTGGCGGTGGGAATGCAAACCACTCATCACCAGCGCGCTGGTCGCAAACAGCAGCGTCGAAATTAAGTTAAGCCGCATGAGTTCGGCCACCAACAGTTGCCGGTCCAGCGAAAACTTGGGGGCCAACACCCATTGCACCAACGGCAGTGGGAATAACGCCATCAACAGCGATAGTGCCGCCGTAATCGCCAACACCAAATTGAGCAGATAAGAGAAGAGTTCCCAGACCCGGGCCTCGCCGTGTTTGTCCAAAGTTTCGGTGAGGATAGGGATGAGGGCGAACGACAATCCGCCCCCGGCCAGAATTGCCACCAGCGTATCGGGCAGATTGTTGGAGACGTTGAAGGCATCGAAGTCGGCGCTCAGGCCAAAGGCTTGCGCGGCTAGATATTGCCGACCCAACGCAAAGAGTTTGTCGAGGCCAAAGAAGAAAGCGACCAGCAGGGAGGCGTTGAGCAGGCGTTTGTTCATCACGGCGTCTGCCCCAACGCCGTGAGCG
>Ga0247727_10008362_pt1 | contig 19226 bp, 17 predicted proteins | sample WisWelCaveWW1625_FD_202498 | JGI IMG/M metagenome (GOLD analysis project Ga0247727, IMG submission 202498) | Biofilm microbial communities from Wishing Well Cave, Virginia, United States - WW16-25 | ecosystem: Environmental > Aquatic > Deep subsurface > Groundwater > Cave microbial mat | place... | reverse complement strand
CACGATGCCTATCTTTTGCCGCTTCACGATATTTATGTTTGCACCGGATGCCATCTTTTTGTTGCTTCACGATATTTATGAATCCACCGCGATGCCATCTTTTGTTGTGCCACGATATTTATGAGTTCACCGCGATGCCATCTTTTGTTACTTCACGATATTTCTGAATCCACCGCGATGCTATCTGTTGTTGCGCCACGATATTTTCGATTTCACCGCGATGCCAATCTTTTGAAGTATCACGATATTTATGAACGTGCACCAAGCTTTCTATCTCGAACTGGGCTAACTTAGTATTCGACGGAACGGCCCGGTCGCCTCAGAACTTTCCAAATATAGGAATTTGTTTCCACTATTAGGAACTTTTTCTTCCAAACTTTCCAATATTGGAAAGTTCGAAATTCCTAATATTGGAAGTTTTTTGTGCAAGCTTGCATAAGTCTGATATTTCCAATATTAGGAAGTTCGAGTTTTCATTCTTCACTCTGGCGTTGTTCATGAATGATTCGTTCTGTTAAACCCAATTTCAGAACCTCCCCGTAAGGCAGTTCCCATACTCGTTTCGTTCGGTTCCATGTGCCACCTGCCGCTCTAACCTGTCTGCCCAATTCCACTTCACCGTACTTCACGCGAACATGAATTATTTTGTTTGCAGGAATCTTTCTGGAAGAAGGTTGCCACGGCTCCTCCGCAATGATTAATTCAATGGTCTTTATCCGGCGCTTTTTTTCGGTATCATAGCGATAGCGAACGCACAATAGTCTCTCTCCATATTCCGACAGCAGCTTTTTTGTGCCTGGCTCGCCGGGCTTTAATTTTTTTCCAGTTGTCACGCTTATGCCCCGGTTATGGTGGCGTGCCATAGTTTTCGTGCGGCAGTCACAACAAATCTGCCGGGCTGCAAACACCGAGCGGTCCCTGATCCACAACGTGCGTGTAAATCATCGTCGTGTTCAAGTCTTCATGGCCCAACAATTCTTGCAGGGTGCGGACGTCGCATTTATTTTGCAAAAGATGGGTAGCGAAAGAATGCCTGAACGTATGGCAGCTTGCATGTTTGTGAATGCCGGCCTTGCGAATGGCCTCCTTCACCGCTTTTTGCAGAGGCTTTTCAACGGCATGATGCCTTTGTTTTAATCCGGTGTCGCGATTAGCAGAGATGATTGACGATGGAAAAACATACTGCCAGGCGAACTCGCGACCGGCGTTTGGATATTTGCGCGCCAGCGCCCCTGGCAGATCGACCACGCCATATCCTTGCTTCAGATCAGCCTCGTGCAGTCTCTTCACTTTATGCAAATGCTGACGTAAAGGTTCTCTCAGGGATTTAGGCAACACTGTCACTCTATCTTTCTGGCCTTTGCCCTCGCGCACGATGATTTGGTTGCACTCAAATTCGATGTCTTTTACGCGCAGTTTCAAGCATTCGATCAAACGCAAGCCCGCGCCGTACAACAGCGAGGCCATCAACCAATGCGTTCCGGAGAGTTGACTCAAAATGGCTTTGACTTCCTCGCGGGTGAAAACCACGGGCAGCCTTTGGGGTTTCTTCGCCCACATCACCTTGCCGAGATCGCCAATCTGCCGTTGGAGAACTTGTTTGTACAAAAAAAGAATGGCGCACAGAGCTTGATTCTGCGTCGAAGCGGCGACGTTTTCTTTCACCGCCAAATGGGAAAGAAACTGATTGATCTCCGGTTCTCCCATCTCCGCCGGATGGCGTTTGTTGTGAAAGAAAATGAACCGCTTGATCCACTGCACATACGCTTCCTCCGTGCGGTGGCTGTAGTGCTTGGCTCGAATCGCAGCTCTAACTTGATCCAGAAGTTTGGGTTTGTTGGTCGCCGAGTTTGTCGCACTCATGTCCTGTAATTCCCCGCTCATTGATTCGACATGGTTGATGAGCCTGCCCGCTCCGCTTCCTTATCTCTTATATGAAGCGGGGCGGAGTCGAATCAAGCATCCTGCCATTCCCCAGTTTGATGAGCGACGAAAGAATCGATGTAGGATTGGAATGGCGTGTGGCAAATTATGCAAAAATATTTCTGTAAAGTCAAGCGCGAAAATGCTCAATAGCATCGTACTGACAGCATCGAGAAACAGGCATCAAGCGACCAGGACTTGCAACCATCACTGATTCTCCAAAAGCTGCTCCTTCGGCACGTCGCGCCAGACGCGGGCTGGAGAGCCGAGCACGATCTTGCGGGCTGGAACATCGCGCGTCACCACCGATCCTGCAGCAACCATGCAATCTTCTTCGAGGGTGATGCCGGGGAGAACGGTGACGTTCGCGCCGATGCGCGCGCCGGTTTTCATGGTCACGCCCTTGTGATATTTGAAGCGCTCTTTGGTGCGCGCCATGAAGTTGTCGTTCGTAAACGTCACCTCCGGTGCGATGAAGCAGTAGTCGCCGATCTCCGAAAGCGCCGTGATGTAGCACTCAGTTTCCAGCTTGCATCGCTTGCCGATAGTGACTTTGTTCTCAATGGTCACGCCGCGCCCGACGATGGTGAATTCTCCGATGCGCACGTTTTCGCGCACCGAGGCCAGATCAGCCACCAATACTTTTTGCTCGATGACACAGCCGCGATAAATTACGGTCGATGTGCCGATGATGCAATTCTCGTCGATGGTGCATCCCGACAGGTCGGGATCGTCTTTGGTCAGCGCGCTGGCTGCGGCGCGCATCGGCAGCTTGCCGATCACCGAGTGATCATCGATGCGCACGCCCGCGCCGATGATCGAATCAGGATGAATGATTACGCCGTGTCCAATCCGGCAGTTTGCGCCGATGGTGACGTTGGCGTCGACATAACAATTGGAACCGATAGTAGTTTCATTGCCAACGTGAGCAGTAGGATGAATGAAGTTTTGCATGATGTCCTCGATTAAAAAAAATCGCCCATCCCATCCCGCTTCATAAAAAGCTATGGACACGAGGCGGGGCAGAAAAAGAAATCCCACTGAAAGAAAAAAATAAAAAGATTTTTCTGTGAGAGTTCCTTTCTGTGAGCGAGAAGTTTGTTCTGTTTAGATGAATTCTGAATCGCAAAATCAAAGTTTCACAGGAATTCCGTTATTGCGCAGCGATTGATTCGCCGCTTCTAAAACCTTCACCACTCGCAAACCGTCCTTGCCGTCAGTGCGCGGGGTTTTGCGCTGCTCGATGCAATCCAAAAAGTGCTGGCATTCAAGCTTCAGCGGCTCGGTGACCGCGACATACGGAATGACGATCTCGCCAAAGCGCAGCGTGATCGAATCGCCGTAGGTGTCGTAATCTATTTTTTTCTCGGCGCTGTTGTTGTAGATGCGCAGCTTCTCGGTGGTCGCCATGTCGTCGAACACCGCCATCTTTTTGCTGCCGACGACGGTAACGCGGCGCAGCTTGTGCGGATCGAGCCAGCTCAAGTGAATGTGCGCCGACACGCGGTTGGGAAAATTCAAGCTGACGAACACCACGTCCTCGACGCCCTCTTGTAAATACATCTGTCCCCGCGCCGAAACATCGACCGGCTCCGCGCCGATCAAATAAAACAAAAGAGAGAGATCGTGAGGGCCGAAGCTCCAGAGCGCGTTCTCATCGCGTCGCACCTGGCCGAGATTGACGCGCTGAGAGTAAATGTAATAAATCTCACCAAGCTCGCCGTTGGCAATCAAGCCGCGCAACTTTTGCGTCACCGGGTGATAAAGCATAAGATGGCCGACCATCAGAATGCGCTTTTCGCGCTCGGCCAATTCAACAAGCTCTGCGGCGTCGCGATGATTCAGCGTCAACGGTTTTTCGACAAACACGTCTTTGTCGGCTTCGAGAGCTTGTTTGGCTTGCTGGAAATGGCTGACGGCATTCGAGGCGATGACCACGGCGCGGATGTCGTCGTTCGCGACGATCTCTGCGAACGATGCAGTGGTCTTGAGGAGGGGATGGGCGTTGCGTAGGCGATCCAATTTTGCCGTATCGAGATCGCAGGCATAAATATTACTCTGGCGGCGCAGCTCGTAAAAATTTCTCACCAGATTTTTCCCCCAGCTTCCAGCGCCGACAACGGCGAGGTCGGGCATTTCTTTCACTCCTTCCTTCTACATCTTTCATCAAAGTTCTCAAGCAAACTGGATCACAGACAATCGATTAGACTTGTAAGAATATTGGCGGACAAAGGCAAGAATTTTTTTGATTTTGAAAACGCCGTAGAAAATTGTTATATTGCCAAACCATGAAAACGACATCTTCTGCATCCGCATTACCGACCTCACCGAAGGAGAATATCTCTACTAAAAATGTTCCCAAGGGCGCTGGCTGGTTTTCGAGTACGACATTCAATCGCATGCATGCCTTTGGGCTTTTCGCTTTTGCGATTTTTGTGACGTGCTCGATTGCCGGGGCGCATTTGAGTCTCGCGCTGCTGACGTTATGTGTGGCAGTGCAGCTTATGAGAGGGAGAGAGGGAGAAACAGAGAGTGGAAGATTCTGGGGTGGCTGGAAGTTGGGAATTGAATGGCCGATCATCGCTTTCGTTGTCATCGGCCTCGTTTCTACAGTCATCTCTGAAAAGCCCTTCGATAGTTTTCACAACATGCGCCACCTGCTGACGATTCTCGGCGCATATGCGGTTGCGCATTCGTTGCTATGGCATCCGCAGTGGCGTTGGCCGCTGCTGTGGACATTCATGCTAAGTGCAACTGCATTTTCATTTTTCGGCATCGGAGAATTTCTCTTCGGCGTTTCCAGCAAAGTGCAAAGCACGCAAGGCACAACGATGACCTGGGGCGCGATGTGCGTCATGTTTTTAGCGGTCACGATGCAAGTTGCTTGGTCTGGCATTGTTCGCCGGGATCGCTGGCTCGCCCGCATTCAAATCGTCCCGCAGGTTTTTGCCATGCTGTTGAGTTTTGTGCGCGGCGCTTACGTGGGTTTTGCGGCCAGCCTGTTTTACCTCATGCGAAGATATTGGTCGAATCGCCGATTGTTGTTGACGCGCATACTTCCTGTTTTGCTTGTGCTCATTCTCATCGCCGCGGTTTTTTCGCCGGAGACCGTTCGCCAAAGAGTCGCGACGATTTTCGATTTGCAAACCGGCTCCACGCAAGTGCGGCTGGTGCAATGGCGACACGCGATGACGATTGCTGCCGACAATCTTTTCTTTGGCGTGGGCTGGCGCGATCTGGCGCCGGTGCTGCGGCAATACGCTGCGCCGGATCCGAACCTCCCCGAGAGTGTGACGCAGGATGTGTTTTCCATCGGCCACTTTCACAGCAACTATGTAACGCTCCTCGTTTGCTTCGGCGCAACCGGTCTTGCGGCTTTTCTCTGGTTGATGGCCGCAGTGTGGAGGCGCTTGGGCGCAGCAGCCAAGCTTGCGACAGAAGATGGTCGCGTCATCGTCGATGCCACCCGTGCGGCGATGATGGGATTTCTCGTGGCCGGATTTTTTGATTGGACATTCGGCGACGCCGAGGTGGTCACGATGTTTTGGTTCGTGATTGGGTTGGGATTGGGGCAGGCGAATTTGGAAAAATCCTAAAATTAGAGAAATTGCCCAACGGATTAAAAAACGACCAACGGATGTTAATTTCAAATCTGTTGGTCGCTTCTCCATCCGTTGGCAACGTAAAACTTTTAGAGGTTTATTCTAAGTTTGAATTATTTATCGCTTATCTGATAGTCATCATCGCCAGCTACGCGCCAGAATTCGCGCGATGCGGGCGCTGGCTTTGCCGTTGCCAAAGAGCGCTAAACCTTTCGGCTTGGCTGCGGCATTCGTGCGAATCTTATCGAGTCGCCCAACGGCGTTTAAGAACTTTCTCCGATCGGCGCCCACTAACGTGTTGAACCCGCTTTCAAGCGTTTCCACCCATTCACTTTCATCACGCAGGGTGATGCACGGCACTTGAAAGAAGAACGCCTCTTTTTGCACGCCGCCGGAATCGGTGATGATGGCGCTGGCATTTTTTTCCAACGACAGCATTTCGAAATAAGATACGGGTTGCACGATGCGCAGCTCAGAGCGAGTGCGCAGCAGTGAATTCACTTTTCGTAGGCGAAGGTGCGTCGCCAGCAAGTTGGCGAGGCGAGGATGAACCGGAAAAATTGCCGGAGCTGGCAGCTCAAGCAGCATATTGAGTATGCGCTGTAAGCGTGCGAGATTGTCGGTGTTTTCGGCGCGGTGGAGGGTGATTAAGAAATAATTTTTAATGCGTAATCCGTAATGCGTAAGAATGTCGTTTGAAAGAAAACTTTTCTCATTGGGTTTGCCGGCAGTTTTGTGAGCGCCGCTGTCTTTGCCAAAAACCAGCGCTGCATCCAGCATCACATCGCCTACGGTGTAAACGCCGCGGGTGATGCCCTCGGCTTTCAGATTTTGTACTGCGGTGCCGGTCGGACAAAACAGAATGCCGGCAATGTGATCGGTGACGACGCGATTGATTTCTTCCGGCATCCGCCGGTTCCAGCTTCGCAGACCGGCTTCCACGTGGGCCACCGGGATGTGCAATTTGCTCGCGCACAACGCGCCGGCGAGGGTGGAATTCGTATCTCCATAAACCAGCACGCCGTCCGGTTTTTGTTTAATCAAGATCGGCTCGAGCTTGGCAAGGATGGCTGCCGTTTGTTCGCCGTGCGGTTTTGATCCGACCCCAAGATTGTAATCGGGCCGGCGCAGCCCAAGTTGCTTGAAGAACACCTCGGACATTTCGCGATCATAGTGCTGCCCGGTATGCACGATGATTTCATGAATCAAACCGTGCTTGGCAAATTCACGTGAGACCACGGCTGCTTTGACAAACTGCGGGCGTGCGCCGATGACAGTGACGATGCGAATCTTCTTTTTCATTTTTTATTTACCCATCAATGCTTTTATTGCCGAGGCTCTCTGAAAAAATCACGGACAAAGATTCTTGCTCAAAGATGCCGAAGCGGTGAAAGTTCCGCCAAGAAAATGATATTCGCTGACAAAGGCAAGATTTTTTTGATTTTTGCTTTTGAAAACCCCTGCAAGAATACTTATATTGCCGAACTTCAAGAATGTGATATAGTGCGATAACCGAGGCACATCATAATGCGCAATTGGTTGATTAACACCAGAAAGAAGCAACTTGAATACTACAAGGGCATGTTGATTCGCGCCGACACTGGCGTCCATGAGCAGGCCGCCGCCTTGTTCCAGGAATATGTCCCGGTTGGCGCACGCGTGTTGGATGTCGGGGCCGGGGCCGGCGCATTTTCGCAGCGCCTCGTCGACATCGGTTACTCCGTTACGGCTCTCGACCTCGACCCGGAGAAGTGGCTACCCCGTGACATTCCTTTTCTTCGCTTGGATATTGATGCTGGCATCACAGGCTCGGTGAATGCCACTTTCGATGCGACTTGTTGTCTCGAAGTCATCGAGCATGTTGAGAATGCCTGGAATTTGCTGCGCGAAATTTATGCGGTGCTCAAGCCCGGCGGACGTTTGATCTTGTCCACTCCGAACACCACTTCATTTCTATCGCGATTGATCTTTCTGCGCACCGGGCAGTTTCATCAGTTTGATGAAACCGATCTCGCCTATGGACACATCAACCCGGTGACGGCGTACGAAATCAAAGTCATTGCTCGTCGAATCGGTTGGCGAATTTTAGAAATTCGACCGGGCGGCTATCTTCCGGTTCTTGATTTCTCTTCATTGAATCCCAAACGGATGGCGGCGAATATAGTGCGCGCGCTTATCTACCCTTTTACCAAAGGGGAGAAAAGAGGGTGGTGCCTTTTCTTTGTCATGGAGAAGCCTGAGAAATGAGTGTGCCGCAAACCGGGCTGGTCTCCGGCGTTACTCCATCCACGCGATTGTGGCACACCGGCCTTCATTCTCTCGGCACCAGTATTGTTTCGCTCGCGTTGGGCCTCGTGATGACAATTTTCATCGCGCGCTCGCTTGGAACAACGGGCAAGGGCAACTACGATTTGGTGTTTGCAACCGCAGCACTGCTTGGAATGGTGCTTGGTTTTTCGCTGCAAGCGGGGGTGACTTACGTCGTCGCGCGCGGTCGAGCCAATCTTCGCGCGTTAGCTTCGCGCCTGACGTGGATTGCGATTGCGCAAGGTTTTGTATCGGCTGCCATTTTGTACGCACTTCGTTCCACAGGCTACGCGAAGTCCTTTTTGCCGGCGCCGGTAGGTGACTCGATCATCATGGCCGTTGCCGTTTATGTAACTATCTCGGGCGCGGCAAACTATTGGCGTGCAATGCTGATCGGCCGCCAGGAAATCGTCCAGGCGAACCGGCGTGACCTCGTCGGTCGAGTAGCGCATGTCATTTTATTGCTTGCGGTCATTGGCATGTTGGCGGCATCCCAAACGCCGGTTTCCCCGGCGACGCTCATCGTCGTGCACCTCGTGGTGATTGTATTTGCAAATATTATTTTGTTGCAGGCGCTCAAGACTTCTTTACGCGCCACTTATGGGACGCACGGACTTCGAGAAGTGGCTGACTATGCCTTCCCGTGTTACTTGGGCAACCTCACCCAATTCCTCAATTACCGCTTGGATGTTTTTGTGGTCAGCTTTTTCGCCGGCATCGAGGCCGTAGGCCTTTATACGCTCGCGGTTTTTCTCGGACAGTTGATCTGGTTAATTTCAAATGCCGCGGCGACGGTTCTGCTGCCGAGGGTGGCGGCCTCGCCCGGTGCAGTTTCTGAAAACGCTGAACACGCCGCGCAAATGACTCGCATTGCGCTCTGGGTCAGCGCAGGATGTGCGCTTGTGTTGGCGCTCGTTGCGAATAAAGTTTTGCCGTGGCTCTATGGCGAAGCATTTCGCGCCAGCATCGGCCCGCTCTTGTGGCTTTTGCCCGGTATTGTGGCTTTCAGCGCGGTGAATGTCTTGGCCTCGTACATCGGCGGCATTGGTAAGCCGCGACTTAATCTGTACATCGCGCTCGCCGGTTTATCGGTTACGATCGCGCTCGATCTGCTGTTGATCCCGCGCCTGAGCATCATCGGCGCGGCGATTGCCAGCACGGCGTCCTATTCGCTCAGCGCTATCTTGACCGTCGTCTTCTTCATTCGTGAGTCTCGCATTCGCCTGGCTAAAGTTGTGCTACCTACAGGTGAAGATTTCGGGCTAATAAAATCCCTGGCGCGATCAACACTCCACCGCGCCGGTTTTCAACAGATAGGATGACGTGAAGAAAAAAATCCTGATCCTGGCTTCTTGGTATCCAAGCGATGCATCGCCGGTCAATGGTATCTTCATTCAGGAGCAGGCTCGTACATTATCCCGCGAGCATGAAGTTGTAGTTCTGGCGCCGCGGCTTGTTGGCTGGCGGGAAATTATAAAAAGAGGAATAGGTCCACGATCGCACGCTGAGAACCGCGCCGGGATAATGGTATATCGCGAGCGGGTCTTATCGCTGATGCCGCGCGCACCGGCATTGGCTTATCCACGCTGGGTTCGTGCCGCGAGAAGAAGTTTACGGATGGTGCTCCGGACTTTGGGCAAACCGGATTTAATTCATGCGCATGTAGTTTTGCCCGCGGGGTGGGCTGCGGTCATGCTTGGAAAAGAATTTGATATTCCCGTGGTGTTGACCGAGCATTCCAGCCCGTTTGCAATCCACTTGAGAACAGTACGGCAGCGAAGGTGGGTGAAGGAAACATTGAGCCGTGTAAATGCACCGATCGCGGTGAGTCCATCACTGGCCAAACAGATAACAGATTTTCAGAAAGATGTCACGGTCAGCGTCATCGGTGATTTGGTCAAAACAGATTTTTTTGTTCCGATACAAAGCCGGCCAAAAGATGCTTCGCAAACGAATGATTCGACTCGCTCATCAACAACCCACTTTCTGTCCATCGCTTTATTGAGCAGGCAGAAAGGCTTGAGCTATCTGCTTCATGCAGCGAAATTACTTATCGAGCGAGGCATAACTGCGTTTGATCTGACGATAGGCGGCGATGGGGTGGAACGACCGGCATTGGAGCGCCTCTCTCAATCACTCGGATTGACAAAGCAATGCCGTTTTGCCGGCTTACTGAACCAGGAAGAAGTGCGGCAATGGATGCAGCAGTGTGATGTGTTCATCATGCCCAGTCTGCACGAAACATTTTGCATCGTGCTGGGAGAGGCGATGGCCTGCGGCAAGCCGGTGATTGCTACCCGCTGTGGAGGCCCGGAATTCGTCGTGACACCAGAAACCGGAGTTTTGGTCGACGTGGCAAACCCGGAAGCGCTGGCTAACGCAATGAGCGATTTTATTTTGAGACGAACGAAATATGACCCGACGCGAATACGCCAAAGTGTTGTCTCGCGATTTGGCGATGAGGTGTTTTTGCGGAATGTCTCCGCCGTTTATGAAAAGGTTCGGGCAGATGCCGTACAGAGTCGGTCGCACCCTTAAAGATAATTCAAGGCCGTTGAGATCTTTTGCGCAGGCCAGCGATTACAGCAAGCCAGCGATTGCATATCTGAGCTTGCTTTTTACTGCTTTGAATAGTATGTTTTCAAGCCTTGTGAATCATCAAAGAAAGGGATATTATGCCAACGACAACATTACGCGCCAGCGGCGAAGTGAAGATTCCCGCTACCATGATCAGCAAATACCGCTTGCAGCGGGGCGATGTGCTTGAGGTCCGCGATTCAGGTAATTGCATTGTTTTCATACCCAAAAAAATGAAGCAGAAGAAATCAAAAGAAGCTTTGTATGAGCTGATTGAAAGAGCCTGGGCACGCAACCGCGTTGCCGATTCCCGCGCTCTCGACCGCGTCATCAATCGCGCCGTGCGTACGGCTCGTGCGGAAGAACGTAAATGTTCGACCGCTAACACATGATCCGAGTCGTGATCGACACCAATCCTTTGGTGGCAGCATTTATTAATCCCCGGGGATACCCTGCCCGCATCATCTCTGCATGGAGAAATGGCGAATTTCAGATTATCGCATCGCCATCTATCTTGAAGGAGTACGAGCGGGTTTTCTTTTTTCCGGAGATTCGGGCAATAAGTAAGTGGACTGAAACATTTTTTGATAAATCACATGTGCGGCATTACCGGACTCTGGAACCTCGACGGCAAGCCGATTGATCCGTCGCAAATCCAAAGCGCCACGACGCTGCTGCGCCATCGCGGGCCGGATGATGAGGGCTATCTGCTCGTTGACACGGCGAAGGGCCAGGTGTTGCATTGCGGCGGCAACGATACGATCACTGCTCTCGATCTTCCCAGGATAGAGAATGCAGTGGGCAAGTCATTTAATTTGTCGTTTGGTTTTCGCCGCCTATCCATTTTGGATCTCTCCCCTGCCGGTCATCAACCCATGGCTGGCGCCGACGGCCAATGCTGGATTATCTTTAATGGCGAGATTTATAATTTCCTCGAGCTGCGCTCAGAGTTGTCCGGCTACGGCCATCGATTCCGGACCGGCTCGGATACCGAAGTCATCCTCGCAGCCTATCGGCAATGGGGCGTCGAATGCCTCTCGCGATTCAACGGGATGTGGGCGTTGGCAATTTGGGACAATCGCCTGAGGCGACTTTTCTGTGCGCGTGATCGTCTTGGCATCAAGCCCTTCTACTATTTCCGAAACAACGATACGTTTGCCTTTGCCTCGGAGATCAAAGCTCTGTTGCATCTGCCCGGCATCCCGCGGCTTGCCAATGACGCGATTATTTATGACTATCTGTATCATGGTTATCTTGATCATACGGAGGAAACCTGCTTCGCCGGGATCAAGCAACTGCCTCCGGCGCATTATTTGACCGAGTGCGACGGGCATCTGCAAATTAATCGCTACTGGGATTTGGACCCGCAGCGGCGCGAGCCGGTTTCGGATGAAGCAACTTATGTCAGGAAGTTTTACGAGCTTTTCGAGGATGCAGTGCGCATTCATTTACGCAGCGATGTCGCGATCGGCACCTGTTTGAGCGGCGGCTTGGATTCGTCGGCGATTGTTTGCGTCGCCAACAAATTGCTTTTCACCGATGGAGTCGCGAACCCGGAAGTGGTGGGAGAACGGCAAAAAACGTTCTCCTCATGCTTCGATGACGAGCGCTTCGACGAGCGCCGGTATATCGAACAAGTTCTAGCGGCCACCGTCGCAGAACCGAATTACACTTTTCCTAGCGGGGCGCAGCTCCCGGAAATTCTTCCCCGCTTGATCTGGCATCAAGATGAGCCGTTTCTTTCGACGAGCATCTACGCGCAATGGCGGGTGATGGCGACGGCTGCCGAGCGCGGCGTCAAGGTTTTGCTGGATGGGCAGGGAGGCGACGAGTTGTTGGCGGGCTATCCCGGTTATTTTTCCTGCTACTGGGCGAGCCTGATGCAACAGAGGCGTCTTGCTGAATTATGGAAGGAAGTGTCTGCCTACCGGCGTTTGCATGGCGTGTCATTGACTCGTATCGGTTTGCGCTTGGCGCGGCGTTATGCACCCACGGCGCTTTCATCGGTTGTAGATCGCGAACGACGCGGGGCGGACTTGGGATTGAGCCGAGAGTTTCTACGCCGGAATCATCGCGGGGTTGACGACCTCCGCACCATCTATGATCGCGATCCATTCGCAGCGGAGCTATACGCGCTACTCACCCGCTTCAGTTTACCTCAGCTCTTACACTACGAAGATCGAAATTCCATGGCGTTTTCAATCGAAGCGCGCGTTCCCTTTCTTGATTACCGCCTGATCGAATATACCTTCGCGCTTCCCCCCGACCAAAAGATCAAAGGCGGATGGACCAAGGCTATCCTTCGCGCTGCCTTGAGGGATATTTTGCCCGAACCGGTTCGCATGCGCACCGACAAGATGGGTTTCGTCACGCCGGAACGCGTGTGGTTGGTCGGCGAGTTGAATGAATGGATTCGAGAAATTGCCCTTTCGACAACCTTCCGAGAGCGCGGTTGTTTTAACGTTGCGGAGATCGTTGAGGCCTTTGGCAACCATGCCGTCGGCAAACGCAACCTGCCTTCTCAGGCGTGGCGATGGATCAACCTCGAATTGTGGTTTCGCCGGATGATCGATGCATGATCGACAAACGGAAAATGAAAGGTTGGGAGACTTGGCGGTAGTGGACACCCTGGAGCAGAGTGCCCGGCGCGGCGCGAGAAAAATAGTAGTGCTCGGAATGTTCGATCTGTCGCGCTTGGACGGAGCGCGCCCCATTCGTATTCACAATCTTCACACGACGCTGAAAGCTCACGCACCAACGACCTTGCTCTCTGGGAACCGAATGCCGAGACGGCTGGCAGTCATTCGCTACGTGCTACAAGGAGGTCTGCGCCAAACCCGCGCCGTGTACGTCGAAGCCTCTACTTCTACAGCGACGGAAATCGACTTGCTCTTTCTCGTGCTCGCCGCTGTGTTCGGCGTTCCGATGGTGGTCTATATTCCGGATGCCTACCAACTTTTCCCTGAACTCTTTCCGCGCGTTGGCTGGAGAGTCAAGCTTTTGGACTGGGGATGGCGGCTCTCGATCGCTGCGTACCAACGCCTTGCCGATCTCCTGCTCTTTCCTTCTTCCGGTTTGGCTACTTGTTTTAGAAATCGCCGCCGTATCGATTTGTTGCCGCCAGCCGGGCAGCCCGGCCGGGAATGGACGCCGCCTCCCGGCCAACCACCGGTCGTCGTTTATACCGGCGGCGCGAGCTTTGCCGATGGCAGCGATCTGCTTTTGACAGCCATGGAGCGCGTGGTTGATCGCTACCCCGATGCCCGATGTTACTTCATTTCGGTCAATAACGAATTCATCGAGGGGCACCCGGTGCGCCATGCCGGTTGGTTGACGGTCGAGTCGCGCACCGCTGAGGAGTTGCCGGCGTTGATGCGTTCGGCAACTCTGGTTGTAATCCCGCGACGCATCAACTCTTATAATGATTTGGCCATGCCGGTCAAGCTATTCGATTATATGTCGTTTGGCCGGCCGCTGGTGGTGACGGCGTGCCGGGATATGGCCGCATTCGTGAATGAGGTGGAGGCCGGTCTCGTGGTCAAAGACACCGCTGAAGAATTGGCGCAGGGTATCCTCCGCCTCATCGATGATCCGGACTTGGCCGCTCGCCTGGGCCGCAACGGTTATCGCGCCATTCAGACTAATCATTCCTGGTCACAGCGGGCGAAGCGGCTTGTGCAGATGATAGAAGAAATCGAAGGCGCATAACCAAGCATGAAGGTACTGCTCCTGTCAAATCCCGGCTCACCACACACGATTAAGTGGGCCAGATCGCTGGCGGAAAATGCCGTGGAGATTTGTATATTGGGATTGTCGGCGTATGATCCTTCGGTTTATCGAAATTATGAGAACATACAAGTTCATTCGCTCGGTCTTCCCGGATCGATAACCGGAAATAGCGAAGCAAACATTTCAAAGGCGCGTTACTTGAAGGCCATGCCGATGGTAAAACAGCTCATTGAAAAATTCAGGCCGGACATCGTCCACGCGCATTATGCCAGCAGTTATGGACTGCTCGGCGCTTTGTCCGGATTTCATCCTTATATTATCTCGGTTTGGGGAGCGGATATTTTTGAATTTCCACGAAAATCCTTTTTGCACGGCGCGCTGATAAAGTATAATTTTCGAAAAGCGGATAAGATACTTTCAACGAGCCAAGTCATGGCAAAAGAAACCGGCAGATACACGGAAAAGCCAATCGAGGTCACGCCGTTTGGCATCGATTTGGAACGCTTCAAACCACTCCGGGTTGGAAATCTTTTCGATGAGGGTGATGTCGTCATCGGCACAATAAAGGGATTGGATAAACAATACGGCATCGAGTTTCTCCTGCGTGCTTTTGCAATTTTAGCAGAAAGACATCATGCCCTACCGCTGAAACTGTTGATCGTCGGCGGCGGTCCGCTTGAAAAATCGCTAAAGCAACTGGCAAACGAGCTACGCATCGATGATCGAACGGTGTTTGCCGGACGAGTTGATTATGATGCCGTCGTCAACTACCACAACATGCTGGCGGTTTTCGTCTCGCTGTCCGTGATAGACAGCGAAAGTTTTGGCGTGGCGATTCTCGAAGCCTCGGCGTGCGAAAAGCCGGTCGTCGTGGCCGATGTTGGCGGCCTCCCGGAAGTCGTTGCCGATGGCGTGACCGGTTTTGTGGTGGCGCCCCGAGACCCTGAATCGGCTGCCGCGGTGATTGAAAAACTTGTTCTGGATGAAGAGTTGAGAAAAAGAATGGGCAAGGCCGGGCGCACGCGGGTGAAAGAGCTTTATGATTGGAATGAGAATGTCAAGCAGATGATAAGGATTTACCAAGAAGCATTGTTAAAAGATCTGGACTGAATTAAAAATGTGCGGCATCGCCGGTATTCTTGCCATTCGTGAGAATACTTCCATTCCTTCACGGGAATATCGCTTGTTTGCAATATGTTGAGTTTCTATATTGGCTCGCGCTGAATCGACAGCAAAATTTTTTTGGGATAAAGGAGATTGCCGGTTATGCATGAGTTTTTATCAAAGAATACCGTGACCATTGCGCAGCTCAAGGCGCGCGCTCACAAGATTGTAGATGCCGCGAAAAATTCTCGACAACCATTTTTGATCACTCACGATGGCAAGCCGCTGGCGTTGCTTTTGGACGTCGAGACTTATGTTAAAGAGCTAGCTGCTGAAGAATTAGCCGGAATGATTGCCGAAGGAGAGGCTGACATCGCAGCCGGCAGAGTGCAGGATTTGGAGGAGGTCTTGGAGGAGGTTGGCAGTGCCCATAAGGTATCGCGTCCGCGTCGCCGCCGCCGCCAAGGCTGATCTTCGCGAGATATTCTTTTATATCGCAAATGACCGGCCTGCAACTGCCGAAAAGGTAAAGCATCACCTCGTGCATGGACTGAAGTCGCTTCGATTCTTTCCCGAACGATATTCCAAAATCCGCGAAAAATTTCATACCAAATTTATCTACCGGCATGTTTTGATAAAACCCCCGTATTATCTTTAGAATTTTTGGAAATGAAGTCTTCGTTGTGCGCATCGTGCATCAGGCTCGATTTCTTAAAAGAGCCATGCTCCTTGAATTTGAATAGGAAAAAAATGTGCGGCATCGCCGGTATTCTTGCCTTTCATCAAAATCATTCCGTCTCTCGCGAGCGCATCCAAAAGATGACCGCCGCGATCCGCCACCGCGGCCCGGATGGTGAAGGAGTTTTTGTGAGCGGGCAAATCGGCCTTGGGCATCGCCGTTTGGCGATCATCGATCTTTCGGAGAACGCGCGCCAACCCATGGCCGGCCCGGCCGGCACGACACAGATCGTTTTCAATGGCGAAATTTACAACTTTCGCGAGCTGCGAGCCGAGCTTGAAGCCAAAGGCCACCACTTTCACACAGAGAGCGATACCGAAGTTATACTTCACGCCTATCAAGAATACGGTCCTGATTGTGTCGAACATTTCAACGGCATGTTCGCCTTTGCGCTTTGGGATGATCGAAGAAAGACTTTGCTTCTAGCGCGCGACCGTTTCGGCATCAAGCCGCTTTACATCTATCGCAACGCGAACCGCTTGTTTTTTGCTTCGGAGATAAAAGCGTTACTCGCCGTCATGGATACTCGCCCGCAGCCGCACCACCGGCTGATTTATGACTTCCTGACCGTCGGCGCGCTCGATCATACCGAAGATACTTTTTTCGATGGCATTCAAAAAGTGCCGGCAGCACATTATTTTCTGATCGATGGCAACGGCAATGAGAAGAGAAAAAAATATTGGGACTTCGAAGTCAACAACGAGGTTGCGCCGCTTGCCGATGACGCTATAGGAGAAAAAGCTGCCGCATTTTTCGAGTTGTTTACCGATGCCGTGCGCGCGCATTTGATCAGTGATGTGCCGGTGGGGTCGTGCTTAAGTGGTGGCCTGGATTCTTCTGCGGTTGTTTCGGTGATCAAGCGACTCATCGAAATTGATGAAGCCAAAGCCGTTGGCGCGCGACAACAAACTTTTTCGGCGTGTTATGAAAACAGCCGCGTCGATGAGCAGCCGTTCATCGACGAGGTCATTCGTTTCACCGGCGCGCTCTCGCATCGCGTTTTTCCGGCGGCCTCGGGATTCAAAGAAGACTTGCCGCGCGTGCTGTGGCATCAAGAAGAGCCGTTTGGAAGCAGCAGCATTTATGCGCAATGGGAAGTGATGCGCAAAGCGCGCGAGCAATCAGTGACCGTGTTGCTCGATGGCCAGGGCGCTGATGAGCAGTTATTGGGATACCGAAAGTTCTACGCCTTTTATGGCCGCAGCCTCTGGCGTCAGGGAAAGCAATGGTCGGCGCTCAAAGAAACCGTCAAACACTTTGGTTCTACGGAAGTTTTAAAAACTTTGCAACTTCGGCGCGGACTGCGCTATTTGCGCAGCGGCAGATTTGGCCCGGTAGCCACTGCGCATGAGATGCTCGCAGAGTCGTTTCGCGCAACGTTTCGCGAGCAGCAATTACAATTGGGCAGCGACGGAGATTTGGGTGAACGTATCAAAGCAGACATGACGCGTTTCAGCCTGCCGGTTCTTCTGCGTTACGAAGACAAAAATTCTATGGCGTTTTCGCGCGAGTCGCGCGTGCCGTTTCTCGACCATCGCCTGGTGGAATACGTTGCCAGCCTGCCGTTGAATTTAAAACTGCGCGACGGCTGGACGAAGTATTGTCTTCGCCGCGGCGGACGAGGCATCATCCCTGATAAAATTCTCGGTCGCAAAGACAAGCTCGGTTTTGCCACGCCAGAGGAAGATTGGCTGCGCCAAAGTTTAAAAGAAGATTCTCGTCAAACTTTTTCCCAGGCAGGCTTTCTTCCTGAGTACGTCAAGCTGCCGCTACTGCAACAGAACTTTGAAGCTTATTTAAAAGGTAAACGACGGTTGCTTTCAAGTGAGTTCTTTTTTCGGTTTTTTATTCTCGAGCATTGGGCAAGGACATTCAGATTGGATTGATGAATGGGTGGATGAATGGATGATTGGATCATTGGAAAAGCCGTAGCGATCCAGTAATCCAGCAACCCAATGATCCATCAATCCACATTCCATTACGTCGCGATATTATCGCAATAAGAATTAAATGATATGCGCATCCTTTACCTCTCGCAATATTTTCCTCCGGAAGTCGGCGCGACGCAAACGCGCGCTTACGAGATGGCGCGCGGCTTGGTGCGCGCCGGACATCAGGTGACGATGATCGTCGAGGTGCCCAATCATCCAAGCGGGGTGATTCCGCCGGCGTATCGCGGCAAATTGTTCGAGCGGTCGGTTCTTGACGGCTTTGAAGTGATTCGCATTTGGGTATTGGCCTCGCCGGTGAAAACGTTTCGCAGCCGGATGGCTTTTTATCTCAGCTACATGGTCATGGCGATCTTCGCTGGACTTTTCTTGGCGCGCAAAAAGCACGAGGTGATTTATGCGACTTCGCCGCCGTTGTTCACCGGCGCTGCCGGACTTGCGCTGAGCTTTTTGCGGCGCATTCCATTCGTTTTCGAAGTGCGCGACCTGTGGCCGGAATCTGCCGTGGCGCTTGGTGAATTGCAAAACCCGAGAGCCGTCGCTTGGGCGAGCCGTCTCGAAGAGGCGTGCTATCGCCGCGCAAAACGAATTGTCGTCGCAACCGATGGCATCCGCCGCCGGTTGGTAGAGCGTGGTATTCCGGAAAGGAAGCTGGCGTTCATTCCCAACGGCGCAAGCTTGCAGATTTTTCAGTCGCGCCCCGACGAGGCGAAGCAACAACGCGCGGCGCTCGGCCTCAACGGAAAGTTCGTTGTGATCTATGCCGGAATCTTGGGCGTGGCGCAAGGGCTGGAATCATTGTTCGAAGCGGCGCGTATTCTTGTTCCCTATGGCGATATTCATTTTTTGTTGATCGGCGAAGGACCAAAAAAAGCAGACATCGTTGCTTTAAAAGAAAAACTCAATCTTCGCAATCTCACGCTTCTGGGCGAACGGCCGCAAGCCGAGATGCCGGCATACTTATCAGCAGCCGATGCCGCCGTGGTGCCCTTGCGCCGGCTCGAGTTGTTCAAGAGCGCCTTGCCTTCCAAAATGTTTGAAGCGTGGGCCTGCGCCTGCCCGGTGATATTGTGCGTGAACGGCGAGGCCCAACGCGTATTGGAAGAAGCCGGCGGGGGAATTCATGTGGAGCCGGAAGACGCTGGCGCTTTGGCTTCGGCAATTCTCAGGCTAAAAGATGAGCCGGCGTCAAAGTTGGAAATGGGGCAGAAGGCGCGCCGTTTTGTGATGGAGCATTATTCCAGGGAAAAAGCGGCGCGAGAATTGGAGCGGTTGTTGATCGACGCGGTGTTGGAG
>Ga0247727_10008361_pt1 | contig 19227 bp, 16 predicted proteins | sample WisWelCaveWW1625_FD_202498 | JGI IMG/M metagenome (GOLD analysis project Ga0247727, IMG submission 202498) | Biofilm microbial communities from Wishing Well Cave, Virginia, United States - WW16-25 | ecosystem: Environmental > Aquatic > Deep subsurface > Groundwater > Cave microbial mat | place... | reverse complement strand
ACCTGGGCCACGGAAATCCGCAGCATCGCTGGGCTGTGATCCTTGCCGCGCTTGTAGGTGCGCTCCTCTGGCCGGGCTTGGTCCACGACAATATCCCCGGGATTATAAGGCCCGTTGCGTTGCGGGTTGGTGGGCCCGTAGAGGCCCACCGCGGGCGTGTTCAGAGCCACGGCCAGGTGCAGCGGGCCGGTGTCTGCCGCGAGAACAAACTTCGCCCGCCGGATGGCGGCCATTAACTGCGACACGTCCATCGGCAGCAGGATTGGCGCGGGCTGGTCCGCGGCCTTCGCCACCTCCTGGACCAGCGCCCATTCGTTCGGGCCAAAGTTGACCACTGCCCGCCAGCCGTATTTCTCGGCCAATTGCCGGTGTAGGTGACCGTAGCGTTCTGCGGGCCAGCACTTGGACCTCCACCCGCCTCCCGGACTGATGACATAGAACTCCCGCAGGCCGCTGGCATGCAACTGCGCTCCGATGAAATCTTCCGCTTGGGGAGACACCTTGATTCCGAAGTCAGGGCGTGCGCTGCGGATGGCCCTGAACCGCGCGGCCAGGGACATGTTCTGCTCCACGACATGCGCTCCCTCGGCAGGGACTCGCACCGTGTAGAGCCATGCGGCGCCGGCCTCGCGCGCCGAGCGGGAGTCAAATCCAATCCGCAGCGGGGCGCGAGAAAGCCAGGCCAGGCCGGCGGACTTGAACAACCCCTGAAAATCAATCGCGAAAAGGTAGGCCCTCCGGCGCAGGCGGCCGGCGCAGTCCAGGTACGCGCGCCACGGGGTGCGCTCCAGCAGTTGCACGCTGCTCAGCGCCGGGTGGTCTTCCAGCAGCGCCTTCCATTTCGACTCCACCACCCAATCAATTTCCGCGCCGGGATGAGCGGCACGCAAGGCTGAGGCCGCCGGGAGCGCGTTCACAATGTCGCCGAGTGAGCCCAGGCGGACCAGTAGAAAACGGACTTCAGCCATCGCTGCTCTCGCGCACGCGCGCAAACAGGTCCGTCGTGGAATGCTCCTTGGGGTCGCCCACAATGGCCACGCGGATGCCCAGCCGGGCCGCGATCTCGCGCTCCGGGACCGTCTCCGCCGTGTAGTCCGTGCCTTTGGCGTGGACGTGGGGCCGTAGCGCCTCGAGTAACCGTTTCACATTTGTTTCCTGGAAGATGACCACGTAGTCCACCGCGGCCACTGCGGCCACCAATTCGGCCCGCGCCCGCTCCGCCAGGATGGGCCGGCCCGGGCCTTTCAGGGCGCGCACGCCGGCGTCCGCATTGATGCCCACCACCAGCACATCGCCTTCGCGCCGCGCTCCCTGGAGATACCGGATATGGCCCACGTGCAGAATGTCGAAGCAGCCGTTGGCCAGGACCACTCGCGCGCCCTGCTGGCTATGAACGGCGATGCGCTGCTGAGCTTCCCCGAGCGGCAGGATTTTCTTGCGCGTGTCCATCAGCGTGGCAGGGAGCTCTGCGTGAGGTCGCCGCGGATGGCGGCGGCCAGCTCGTGGCGGGTCACGGTCGCCGTGCCGCGCTTCATGACCACGATCCCGCCCGCGTAGTTGGCCAGGTGCGCGGCCTCCAACGGCGTGGCTCCGGCGGCCAGCGCCAGGGTGACTGCGGCCACCACGGTGTCTCCCGCGCCGGTGACGTCGGCGGCCTCGTCGCTGCCGAAAATGGGGATGTGCTGGGGCTTCTTCCCGCGCTCAAAAACTGCCATTCCGTCTTTTCCCCGGGTGACAATCAGCGCTGCCAGTTTCATCGCCCGGACGGTGCGCGCCCCCAGGGTCTCCAGTTTCTGGAGGTCGTTGCCGATCCGCGTGTGGTACAGCGCTTCGATTTCCGGCTCGTTGGGGGTGGCCACGGTGATTCCCGCGCCGCGGTATTGCAACAGGTCGTACCTCGAATCGAGTGTGCGCACCCGCGAACGCAGCCCGCGGAGTGCGCCGGGCGATACCGCGCCGCACCCGTAGTCCGAGAGGAGCACTGCGTCGCAGCGCCGGGACAGCGCCGCGGCTTTCTTCTGGATGGCCCGGCGCGCGGTGACTGGCAGCGGCGCCCGCGGCTCGCGGTCCACGCGCAGCACCTGCTGGCAAGTTGTGTGCGTCCACCCGGCCAGATAGCGGGTCTTGGTCGGGGTGGTCCATCCCTTGACCCGGACCACACCGCGCACATCCACCTGTTTCTTTCGGAAGTAGTCGAGCAGGGCCGCTCCGGCGGCATCTGCGCCCACCGCTCCGACGGGCAGTACGCGCGCTCCCAGGTCTGCCAGATTGTTGGCGGCGTTGGCGCCTCCGCCGGGAACCAGTTGGGTGTTGCGGTGCCGCAGAATGAGCACGGGCGCCTCGCGGGACACGCGCGAGATTTCCCCATAGACAAACTCGTCAGCTACCAGGTCTCCCAGCGCGACTACGGTCTGCCGGGGAAAGGCGTCAACCAGGTCGAGCAGCCGGCCGAGGTCTGCGGGAGGAATCACCGCGACTCCTTCCACGGCCGCTCCGCGAACGCAGCAGATCGTGCGTGCCGTTCCTGGAGGATGTAATCCACCGCTGTGGCCAGGTTTTCGGCCACAAAGTCCGGCTGCTGCGGCCACTGCCGGCGGTTCCATGTATATTCGCCCCGGCCGTATCCGGTGAGCACAAGAATCCCCTTCATCCCCGCAGTCTGGGCCATGGCCACATCGTCATAGCGGTCGCCGGCCAGGAAGGAATCCGGCAGCGAGATGCGGTGCTCGCGCGCCGCGCGTTCCAGCATCCCCGGCCGCGGCTTGCGGCACTCGCAGTTGTCGTCTGTTTTGTGTGGGCAGTAATAGACCCCATCCACGCGCGCGCCGCCGGCGGCCAGTTCTTTGTGCATCTGGTCGTGAACCGAGTGAATCAGGGATTCCGGAAAGAATCCGCGGGCCACGCCAGACTGGTTGGTCACCACGATGACCGGGAGTTCCGCCTGGTTGAGCCGCTGAATGGCCGCAGCCGAAGACTCGAATACGCGGAAGCGCGAGATATCGTTCAGGTAGCCCGCCTCTTCGGCGATGGTGCCGTCGCGGTCCAGGAACACTGCGGCCCGTAGCACGCCGGGTTCCCTCACCGCGAGCCTGCTCCGGTCTCCAGCCATTTCCGGACAGCCGAAAAGACGGTGTCCACCTCGATCCGCTCCATACAGCGATGGTCTACAGGACAATGGCGCAGGAAGCAGGGACTGCACGAAACGTGCTGCTGCACCAGCGTCTTTCGTTCCGTTACCGGGGCCGTCCCCGCGGGGTCGGTGGAGCCGAATACGGCCACCACGGGCAGTCCCACGCCGGCAGCCACGTGCATTGCGCCGGAGTCATTTCCGGCAAAAACGTCGCAGGCGGCAAACAGCGCGGGCAGCTCAGCCATCCCTGTCTCTCCCGTGAGATTGACCGGGGCGCCCTTCATCGCTGCCGCGATGCGCGCGGCGATCGCTCTGTCCGCGACCGCGCCGAAAAGTAACACATCGGCGTCGCACTCAGCAATCAAGCGGTCAGCCATGGCCGCGAAACGCTCCGGTGGCCAGCTCTTTGCCGAGCCGTAGGCCGCTCCTGGAGACACCGCCACACGCAGTTTTCCCATCCGCGTCCCGATACCGGCCAGTTTTTCTTCCGCCCGTGCCAGAGCATCCGGCTCGACCTTCAGGAGTATTTCACTCACCTCCGGAAGGCGCTCCAGCCAACCGCAGCGGCGCAGCAGCTCGAGATAGTAATAACACTCGTGCGGCGGGATTTCACCCGCCCGGGGCACGCTCACCGCTCGCGTCAGCAGCCAGGCGCGAGCATCGCCCGCGTAGCCGAATCGCTGCGGAATTCCGGCCCGCCGGGCGATCCATGCCGCCTCGAATGCATTTTGCAGCAAGATGGCGCAGTCAAACCGCTGGACGCGGAGCTCGGCGGCCAGCCGTTCTACGCCGAGTGCGCCGCGGTGCCGCCCGTTATGCTCGAAGGCAATCAGCCTGTCGGCCAGCCCCTGGCCCTGGAAAAGTTCGGCCACCCCGGGCCGGGCCAGGAGGGCGATTTCGCCGCTGGGATGCCGCGCGCGGAGGGCGCGCAACGCAGGAATGCTCATCACCGCGTCGCCCACCCAGTTCGTCGAACGGACCAGGATTCTCACTGGAACGCCCCTGGCCGGCGCTTTTCCACAATCCCCTTCAAAACATGCCAGAATCGTTCGCCTTCGTGCACCTGCATCCTGATGCGAGCCACGTAGACCGGCAGGGGGCCGGAAGCAACGCCGCGGTGGTTGTAAAAATCCTTCTCCGTGCACAGCAAACCGTCGGCGCCGGCCTCCACGGCTCGCCGGCCGAGTTCTTCCGCCCCGGCCGCTGTGTAGGTGTGATGGTCCGCAAACGGAGCCTCTCCCACAATCCGCGCGCCCCAGGCATGCAAGTCGGCGAAAAATGCCCGCGGGTTTCCCAGCCCGCAGAAGGCAAACCACTTCATTTCTTTCCAGGCCGGCAACGGCTCCCCGATCGCGGGCAGCCGAAGGATTTCCTGCGCGGATTGCTGCGCGTCATTTGCATCCGCTGCCGTCATCTCACAACTTTCGCGGCCCACCATTACACCCGGCAGGTGCGCGCGATGCACCCCTTCGATCCGCGTCGTGGCATAAAAAATCGGCGCGGGGGTGTACCGCCGAATGGTCTCTTCCAATTCCGGCGCCTGTTCACTGCGGGTGATGACCACCGCATCGGCGCGGGCCAGCGACGAGACCGGCTCACGCAGCCGCCCGGCCGGCAGCAGCTGCCCGCCTCCGAACGGGTCGGTGCAGTCTATCAATACGACATCAGCGTCGCGCGCCAGCCGGCGGTGCTGGAACCCGTCGTCCAGCAGGAGATATTTCCAGCCCCGTTCGGCCATCCACTCTCCGGAGCGCGCCCGCTCCCGGTCTATCATCACCTTGACGCGCTCGCCCAGGCGCTCCCGTAACAACGCCACCTCGTCGCTCCAGTTGCTTTCACCTTTGTATCCGCGGGAGAGCACGCCTGCGGACCGGCCCTCCGCCAGCAGGCGCTCGGCGATCCACTGCACCATCGGCGTCTTCCCGGTCCCTCCGGCCGTGATGTTCCCCACGCTGATCACCGCGGCATCCAGCCTGCGGATTTCCAGACGGCCGTTTTCATACATGCGGTTCCGCGCGCCCACGATGGCACCATACACACCGGCCAGCGGGGCGAACAAAGCGCGCAGCACGGGCCCCGGCTTCATCGCCGTTCTCCCCGTGATTCGCGGAGTGCCAGGATTTTCTGCAAGCAGCGCTCCGTAGCGCCGCGGTTGCGATCTACGATGGCCCGGGCGGCGTGCCCCATCCGCTCCCTGCGCTCCGGGTGACTAATCAGATCCACCCAGGCGCTGCCCAGTTGTTCGCCGCTGTACACCTGCACCGCAGCCATCTCTTCCAGGAATTGGCGCGCGATCTCGCGGAAGTTGTCCATCGAAGGCCCAAAAAACGGCGGCCGCCCGAACCACGCCGGCTCCAGGATGTTGTGGCCGCCCGCGTCCACCAGTGAGCCACCGACGAAAACGGCGTCGGCCAGACGGTAGAGCCCGCCAAGTTCGCCGAAGGAGTCCAGCAGGAAAACATCGGCATCCTCAGCCAGCGGCTGGTCCAGCCGGATGCTGCGCCGACGGCTGACAATCCAACCACCCTCTTCCGCGAGCTTCGCCGCGGCATCAAAGCGTTCCGGCTTGCGCGGGGCCATCACCAGCAGTGCGCGCCGCCACTTGCGCTGCACGATGTCGAATGCCGCCAGCACGGCGTCCTCTTCTCCTTCGAGGACGCTGCCGGCCACGATCACCGGCCAGCGCTCCTGCCGCTCCACCTGCTCTCCCAGCCAGCTCGCCACCGGCCCCGCGTCCGGCGGCGCCACTTCGTATTTCAGGTTGCCGGTGACAGCAATGCGATCCTCGGGACCGCCCAGCGCGCGCAGCCGGGTGGCATCGGCATCGCTCTGCATCAGGTAGAGGGAGGCGTCGTGCAACACGTCTGCCACAAAATCTGCGGCCAGCCAGCGCAGCGCCTGGTACCGGCGGAACGAGCGCGAGGAGATGCGCCCGTTCACGAACACTACGGGGATACCGGCGCGGCGGCACTCGCGGAGAAAGTTGGGCCAAATCTCCGTTTCCACAATGATAACCCGCGAGGGCTCCAGAGTGCGCAGCAGGCGGCGAACCGGCCCGGCCCAGTCCAGCGGGAAATAGAAAAAACCGTCCGCAAAATCCATCCGCTGCCGGGCGATCTGCTGGCCGGTGATTGTGGTCGTGGATACAATCAAGGGCCGTCCCCCCGACTGGGCCTTCCATTGTCGCGCGAAGGGAACGGACGCCAGCACTTCGCCTACGGAAACCGCGTGCAGCCAGGTGGCGCCGCGCATCACGGTCGGCGGCTGGGGAAAGTCCTCCCCCAGGCGCCCCATCCGTTCACGCAAGTTTTGCAGATATTTTCCGTCCCGTAGGCCGCGGTACAGAAAATAAGGGGAGAGCAGAAGCATCCCCGCTCCCGCCAGCACGCTGTAGAGAAGATGCATTCTGCATCAGCCGCGCAAGCCCGGTCAGCATGTCACCGCGGCACCCGTATTATACTGCCTCCGTTGCAGGGCGCTGATTTCCAACTGGGGCGCCGGCGCGCTGGGCAACCACGGCAGTGGTTCGGCATCTGATGGGTGGGCGGATGAAGTCGGCGATGTCACGAATATCATTCTTCTTCAGGCTGCCGTTGGCCGCGCTGCTTCTCGCGCTTCCGGCGCACGCGCAGAACTCCGGCGATCCGGCCGCGTGGCCCGCGCGCGACGCCCATCAGGGCCTGCTGGTTTCTGCCGATCCCCTTCACGACGAGGCGCGCGCGAAAGCGCGTTTCGGGAAAAAACACCCGCAGGCGCACGGCGTGCTGGCCGTGGACGTCTATCTCCGCAATGACACGGACAAGCCTCTGCGCGTCACCCTCGACCGCATCCTGCTGCTCATCGAGCCGCCCGGCACGCGCCGGCAGCAGCTCGCGCCGAGCACCGTGGAGGACGTCCTGGACCGCATGTTGACCAAAGATTCGCCCGGCCCGCAGATTCCGCGCACGCCCATTCCCCTGCCGCGCAAGGATCCGAGCAAGGAATGGCGGAAATTGAAGGAGGCGCTGGAACCGATGGCCCTGACCATGGGGCTGGTGCCGCCGCATGCGAGTGTCCGCGGCTTCCTGTTTTTCGACATCAGCGGCCGCTGGGAATGGCTTGCCCATTCGCTGCTGTATATCCCCGAGGTCAATACCTTCGGCGGAGAGCCGCTGCTGTTCTTTGAGGTGGAATTTGCAGCGGCGGTCCGGAAATGAGCGGCTCACGGCGCCGCCCCGCCCTCTCCACCCATTTGCCGAAGCCGATGGCCTCGCATAGAATGAGTCCTCGCCACGGTTGCGACCGATGGATTTCCTCGACGAGCTGAACCCACAACAGCGCGAAGCAGTCACCACCACGGAGGGGCCGGTGCTCATTCTGGCCGGCGCTGGCAGCGGCAAGACCCGCGCGATTACCTATCGCGTGGCCCGCCTGATCCAGAACGGCGTCCCCGGGAGCGCCATTCTGGGCGTCACGTTTACGAACAAAGCAGCAGACCAGATGCAGGAGCGCGTCGCGGCGCTGCTGGCGCGCGTGGGTCTCCATTCCGGCGAGCTGTGGCTGGCCACCTTCCATTCCTTCTGCGCGCGCCTGTTGCGCCGCGAAGCGCCGCGTCTGGGCCTGCGCCGCGAGTTCGCCATCTACGATGATGACGACCAGACATCGGCCGTCAAGATGGCCATGCGCCAGCTTGGCTGGGAAGACCGCGGCTACACGCCGCGGCAGATTCTCAACCAGATCAGCTATTTCAAAAACCACGGCATCCCAGCGGAAGAGATCCGCGCTCGCGCCAAATTCCCCGCAGAGAAAGACACGGCCGGCCTGTTCGACCGTTACACGCTGTTGCTGAAAAATGCCGGCGCCCTCGATTTCGACGACCTTCTGCTGCGCGGCGTCGAGCTGCTGGAGGAACACGCCGAAGCGCGCGCCCAGTGGCAGCAGCGTTTCCGGTACGTGCACGTGGACGAATATCAGGACACCAATCCCATCCAGTACCGGCTGCTGCGCCTGCTCGCCGGGCAGCATCGCAACCTCTGCGTGGTGGGCGACGAAGACCAGTCCATCTACGGCTGGCGCGGCGCAGACGTCGGCCACATCCTGCGCTTCGCCGAGGATTTTCCCGGCGCGCGGGTCATTCGGCTGGAGCAGAACTACCGCTCGACGCAGCAGATTCTGGATGCGGCCGGCGCGGTGGTGGCGCACAACCCGCACCGGCTGGGCAAGACGCTGGTGGCCACCCGCGGTGCAGGCGCGGCGCTCCAATATTTTGAGGCTGCGGACGGCAACGCCGAGGCCGATTTCGTCGGCGAGCAAATCCAGGTCCTTCAGCGCCGCGACGCCGCGCAGTCGGTGGCCGTGCTCTATCGCACGAACTCGCAGTCCCGCGCGTTCGAAGAGTCGCTGCGCCGGCGCAGCCTGCGCTATCGCATCCTCGGGGGTTTCAGCTTCTACCAGCGCGCGGAAGTGAAAGACGCGCTGGCCTACGTCCGGCTGGCCTTCCAGCCTCAGGACGATGTGTCGCTGCTGCGCGTCATCAACACCCCGGCGCGGGGCATTGGCAAGACCACGGTGGACGCCCTGCGCGAATCCGCGCAGCTTCGCACCGGTTCGCTCTGGGAGGCAATTCCGAAGGTGGCCGCTTCCGGCCGCGCGACAGCGCCGCTCGGGCGTTTCCGCGCATTGATCGAGATGTTTGCGGCGGAAAAGGAGTCGCTATCGCCCGCGGATTTTGTCCGCTCCATTCTCGACCGCACCGGCTATCTCGATACGCTGGAGCAGCAGGATTCGCAGGAGGACTCCGCCCGCGCCGACAACTTGCGCGAGCTGGTCAACGCGCTGGCCGAAGGCCAGGAGGCCGGGGAGACGCTGCAGGATTTTCTGGATCACGCCGCGCTGGTGAGCGACGCGGACGGCTACGACGAGCATAGCCCGGTCACGCTGCTGACACTGCACAGCGCCAAGGGCCTGGAATTCGACCACGTATTCGTCGTCGGGATGGAAGAGGGTTTGTTCCCGCACAGCCGCTCGCGCGATACCCCTGAAGAACTCGAGGAGGAACGCCGCCTATGCTATGTGGGGATGACCCGCGCGAAAGACTCTCTCACCTTGACCCGCGCCATCTATCGCCGGAGCTATGCCGGAGATTCATTGCAGACCCCTGAGGCGTCCCGGTTCCTGGCGGAAATCCCCGCGGCGCTGGTGGAAACCGCGGAGGGCTCGCTGGCCGATGCCGGCAACACGCGCCGCTATGTCCCGGACCCGGAGTTTGCCGGCCTGGAGCGCTTCCGCAGGTTTCGCACGCGGCCCGCACCCTCTTCCACGCCGCGCAGCTCGCGCGACGCCAAGGCCTCGCCCGCGGCGACGACATCTCGCTCCCGCCAGCGCGGCAGCTCACCCGGCGCCGGTCATCCCTTGATTGGCGTCCGTGTGCGGCACAAGACCTACGGCGTGGGCACGATCATCAGCGTCGAGGGCGAAGATGACGACCGCCGCCTGACGGTCAGCTTTTCCGGCCACGGCGCCAAGAAGCTGGTCGAGCGTTTCGCACACCTCGAGCGCCTGTAGGGACGGACCCGCGTGTCCGTCCATCCACTTTCTGCGGTGGGCGAGTGGGAGCCGCTTATTGCACCGCTCGGCGCCACAGGGTAAAGTTTCTCCCGCTACGGAATGGGACGGTGACGCTTGGCCTCTCAACTCTTCCGCACCAAGAGCATTGACACGCTGCTGGCGGCCGCCGAGGAGCCGGAAAAGCGGCTCTCGAAAACACTCGGCGTGTGGAGTCTGACCGCCCTCGGCGTGGGGGCCATCATCGGCACCGGCATTTTCGTGCTCACCGGCACCGCGGCCGCCGGGGAGGAAGGCGTCGCTGTCCCTTCGCTGCTGAAGGCCCCCGTCCTGGACGTGCTGCTGCATGGCGCAAACGCGGTGGGCGTGTATGGCCGGCCGGGCGCGGGCCCCGCGATCGCCCTGTCTTTTTTTCTGGTGGCGGTGGTGTGCGGGTTCGCGGCGCTGTGCTACGCCGAACTGGCCTCGATGATCCCCATCGCCGGCAGCGCCTACACCTATACGTACGCCACCCTGGGAGAGCTGGTAGCCTGGATCATCGGATGGGACCTGATCCTGGAATACGCGGTCTCGAATATGGCTGTGGGTGTGGGCTTCTCCGCCTACGTGGACAGTTTGTTGCAGGGCTTCGGAATCAATTTTCCGCGGGAGTTGATGACCCCCGCCTACACGCCGGTGGACGGCTGGGCCGCGCACTTCAACCTTCCCGCCTTCCTGATCGTGATGTTCCTCACCGTTCTGCTGGTCCTGGGTGTGCGCGAATCGGCCGGAGCCAACAGCGCGATGGTGGTGGTGAAGGTGGCGGCCATCCTCGTGTTCATTTTCGCCGCCGCGGAATACGTGCAGCCCACCAACTGGCGGCCGTTTATGCCCCGGGGCTGGCAAGGCGTTCTGACCGGCGGCGCCATCGTCTTCTTCAGCTATATCGGCTTCGATTCTGTGTCTACAGCCGCCGAAGAGTGCAAGAACCCGCGTCGCGACATTCCGCTGGGAATCCTGTTCTCCCTGGGCATTTGCGCGACGCTCTACGTGAGCGTTGCCTTGGTGCTCACTGGCATTCAGCCCTGGAAGTCGCTGAACAATGCCGCTCCGGTGGCCAACGCGCTCCAGGCCATCGGTCTGGACAGCATCCAGCGCTGGGTGACCATCGGAGCGCTGACCGGAATGATCTCTTCCCTGCTGGTCTATCAGTACGGTCAGGCCCGTGTCTGGTATGCGATGTCGCGCGATCGCCTGTTGCCGGACGCCTTCTCGCGTGTCCACCCCCGTTTCCGTACACCGCACATCGCCACGTGGGTGGCCGGACTCTTCGTGGGCATCCCCGCCGGGATTTTTGATATCGGCACCCTGGCCGACCTCTCCAGCATCGGCACCCTGTTCGCTTTTGCGCTGGTCTCGGCGGCGGTGCTGGTGCTGCGGCGCACGCAGCCGGAGCGCCCGCGCGCTTTCCGCGTTCCCTTTTCGCCCTGGGTCCCGATGCTCTCCATCGGTTGCTGCTTCATCCTGATGCTTGGGTTGACGGTCGAGAACTGGGCGCGCTTTGTCGTCTGGCTGGCGATCGGTCTGGTCATTTACTTCGCCTACAGCCGCCACCGCAGCCCGCTGCGGGATGCCGCGGAGGCCCGGGGATGAACGCATTGTCCCGCGTCGCTCTCCTCGCCTTGGCCGGCGCATTTCTGGCGCCGGCGCCCGCCGTGGGCTGGGGCGCGAACGCCCAAAAGCTGGTCACTTCGAAAGCCGTGGATACGCTTCCACCAGAGCTGCGTCCGTTCTTCGAGGCCATCAGAAACAATCTGGCACAGCAGTCCGGGGAGCTGGCTGACGCGCAGGCGCGCATCCCCGCCGCGGAGCGCCGCAACCACCATATCTACCTGGACCGCTACGGTCGTTTTCCCTACGACGTCCTGCCCCGCGACTACAAGGCTGCCTTGCGGCTCTTCGGAAAGGCCAAGCTGGACGCTAACGGCGTTCTACCCTGGGAAGTCGGCGTGTACAGTGAACGCCTGACCAATGCCATGCGCGCGGGTAAGTGGGACGAGGCCCGTCAGCATGCCGCAACCCTGGCCTACTATGTCGCCGCTTCGCACGATCCCTTCAACACGACGGACAATTTCGACGGCCAGTTATCCGGCCAGCCCGGCGTCCGCCAGCGTTTTGGCGTCAACATGGTGGACCGCTTCGCCCTGTTCTTTTTCGTGCGCCCCAACGACGCCGCGCACATCGCCGACCCCACCGACCGCGCCTTTGAGATCTGCCTGAGCGCTCGCTCCTGGCTGGAAAATATTCTGCTGGCAGACCGTCGTGCCCGCCGCGGCCTCCCCGACTACACCGACGAGTATTTCGACCGTTTCTACAACCAGGCAGGCGCGGTGCTCATCCGGCAGCTTTCCGACGCCGCCACCGACGTGGGTTCGTTCTGGCTGACGGCCTGGATCAACGCCGGCCAACCGGCCCTTCCCCCGCGATGAAGCGGTTCGGGCAGATTTCTCCGTGCACTCCGTGACTCTGTGTCCTCTGTGTTCGTTCCTTTTCTGGGGTGTGGACAACTCAATGCCGGCGACCCCGACAAATCCTCTCCACCCGCGGATCGCTGCCCTCCCCAAAGCCGAGCTGCACTTGCACCTGGAAGGCTCGATTCGCCCCGCCACGGTGGTCGAGCTCGCGGCGCGCTACGGCGACTCCCTCACGCTCGATCAGGCCGGCGCGCGCTACTGCTACTCCGATTTCCGCGGCTTCCTGGAAGCCTTCAAGTGGGTTACCTCTTATCTCCGCCAGCCGGAAGATTTCGAGCTCATTGTGGATCGCCACGCGGACGAATTGATCTCCCAGAACGTGGTCTATGCGGAATTCACTGTCTCCATTGGCGTAATGCTGTACTACAAATCCGACCCGCTGAAAAACTTTGCGGCCATGCTCCGCGCTTCGGAGCGCGCCTTGCGGAAGGGTTTGCGCTTGCAGTGGATTTTCGACGCCGCCTGGCAATTTGGTCCCGCTGCCGCCGTGGAGGTCGTCCGTCTGGCCATCGAAGCCCGCGGCGCCGGGGCCGTCGCGTTTGGCATGGGCGGCGACGAATTGATGTTTCCCTATGCTAGTTTTCGGGAGGCCTACGAGTTGGCCGCCTCGGCAGGCTTGCGGCTTACCGCACATGCCGGCGAAGTCGGCGATGCGCGAAAAATCCGCGACGCCATCGAGCTGTTGGGCGCCGAGCGCATCGGCCACGGCCTTGCTGTCATGCACGATCTAGCGCTTCAGGACTTGCTTGCCGAGCGCGGCATTGCGCTGGAAATCTGCCCCACCAGCAATATCTGTACCGGCGCGCTGGCCAGCCAGCTCGGCCGCCCTTCCGCGCGCATCGAGGAGCACCCCGCGCGCTCGTTCCTCCAGCGGGGCGTCCCGGTGGTCCTTTCTACCGACGACCCGGCGATGTTCCACACCGACCTCTCTGCCGAGTACGCTCTGGCGCCGCGCCTCGGCCTGACCGACGAACAGGTGCTGGCCATCATCGCCGCAGGTTTTTCTCGCTCTTTCCTGGCTACCAGCGAAAAGGAGTCCTGGCTTCAGCAGTTGCGGGATAGGACGAGGGATGCCGGTGACTTCCGTTCCCCCGCCGCCTAGTACCTGCGCCTGCCCGCCGTACCTGCTATGATGGGGCGCGATGAAAGCTCACGTGTGGGTCATGCCCAAAGCTACCGTGCTGGACCCGCAGGGCCAGGCGATTCAGCACGCGCTGGCGTCGCTCGGCCATGCGGCGGTCACTGAAGTCCGGCAGGGCAAATTCTTTGTGCTGGAGCTGGACGGCGCCTCCCGCGAAGAAGCCCAGCGCCGGGTGGAAGCCATCGCACGCGACGTCCTGGCCAACACGGTCATCGAAGACTTCCGCTTCGAGATCCTGGACTGATCCCCGGAACATTTTGTCGCCCCGCTCCTGGAAATTGTTCCCGCGCATTCCATCTTGCCCCGTCGAACTATGCTAATCTGATTTGTTCCAGCCACGCCTGTTTCCCGCGCTGGAATCGAAGTTTCGAGGGAGCCTCCGCGATGTGCGGTATTGTCGGATACATCGGCCCCAAAAAAGTTGTCCCCCTGGTGCTGGACGGCCTGAAGCGCCTCGAATACCGCGGCTACGACTCCGCAGGCATTGCCGTCGTCGGCCAGAACGGGAAGCTGGAGATTCGCCGCGCCTCCGGCAAGCTGCGCAACCTCGAGGAAGCCATTCGGCTCTCGCCGATTGACGGACTCTACGGCATCGGCCACACGCGATGGGCCACGCATGGCCGGCCCACGGAAGAGAATGCCCATCCGCACCGCGATTGCACAGGCGAAATCGTTGTCGTCCACAACGGCATCATCGAAAACTACGTGGAGTTGAAGCGCCAACTTGTGACGGAAGGCCACACGTTTGTCACCGAGACGGACACCGAAGTGATCGCCCACCTGGTCGAGAAATACCTGACCGGCGTGCCGCTGGAAGAGGCCGTGCGCAAGACGGTCAAGCAATTGACTGGGGTCTATGCCATCTCGATTGTCTCCACGCGTGACCCCAACAAGATCGTCGCTGCGCGCTGGGGACCTCCCGCGGTCATCGGCTTGGGCCAGGACGAGTATTTCGTCGCCAGTGACATTCCCGCCGTGCTCTACCACACCCGCGACGTCTTCTTCATGGCCGACGGTGATCTGGCCGTCATCACTCCCCAGGGCGTCCGCCTGCTGGACTTCGAGGGCCGCGCCATCCAGCGTCCCGTACAGCACATCACCTGGGACCCCATCATGGCGGAAAAGGGCGGCTTCAAGCATTTCATGCAGAAGGAAATCTTCGAGCAGCCCAGAGCGGTCCGCGACACTCTGCTGGGACGCATTTCGCTGGAGTCGGGGCGCGTCTTCCTCGACGAGATGGACATCTCCGCCTCCGAATTCCAGCAATTCCGAAGCGTGAAGATTGTGGCCTGCGGAACCAGCTGGCACGCCGCGCTGGCCGGGAAATTCATGATCGAGCGCCTGGCTGGCATCCGCGTCGAGACCGATTACGGCAGCGAGTTCCGCTACCGCGATCCCATCGTGGATCCCAACACGCTGGTCATCCTCATCAGCCAGTCGGGCGAAACCGCGGACACTCTCGCGGCCCAACGCGAGGCCAAGCTGAAGGGGGCCAAGACCCTGGCCATCTGCAACGTGGTCGGCTCGATGATCACCCGCGAGGCCTCCGGCACGGTCTATACCCACGCCGGCCCGGAAATCGGCGTGGCCTCCACCAAGGCCTTTACCGCGCAGCTCACCGCGCTGGCGCTGATTGCGCTGCACCTGGCGGAAACGCGCGGCAAAATCAGCCCGGAGGCGGCCAAGACCGTGCTGCACGACCTCGCCCGGCTGCCACAAAAGATGGAAACGATTCTCCAGCAGGACGAGCAGATCGAAGCCCTGTCCCGGCAGTTTTTCCGCCACACGGATTTCCTCTACCTGGGCCGCGGCATCCATTACCCCATCGCGCTGGAAGGCGCGCTGAAGCTGAAAGAGATTTCCTACATCCATGCCGAGGGCTACCCCGCAGGAGAGATGAAGCACGGCCCCAACGCACTGATTGACGAAAACCTGCCCGTGGTGGTCATCGCCACGCGCGACGAAGGCGATCCGGCCTCCGTCGTCCGCTACGAGAAAAGCGTCTCCAATATGAAGGAAGTGAAGGCTCGCGACGGCATCGTCATCGCCATCGTCAGCGAGGATGACACGCTGGCCCGCGAAGCCGCTGACCACGTCATCGAAATCCCCTCCGCCCCGGAGCTGCTGCTGCCCATTCTGGAAATCGTGCCGCTCCAGTTGCTCGCTTACCACATCGCCGTGCGCCGCGGCTGCGACGTGGATCAGCCGCGCAATCTGGCCAAGTCCGTCACCGTCGAGTAGCTCCAGATCCGCAGGGGCGCCATCTTGCCCCTTCCAACCCTTTTGTGTCCTGAAGTAATCTCATCCACGTGGCTGTGCCCCGGACATTCACAGCGGCGGCGATACTGGCGGCGATATTCTCTCCGGCTGTCTGGCCCGCGTTTGCGCAAAGCGGTACGCTTTCCTCCCTCAAGGCCACCGGATCCAAACAGTATGACGAAGCCAGGATTGTTTCCGCCTCGGGACTCCGGCCCGGCGCCGAGGTGAACCGCGAGAAGCTTCAGGCCGCAGCCGACCACCTCTCGCAGCTCGGCCCTTTCCGCAATGTCCGTTACAAATTTTCCAGTCTGGCAGATAGAGTCTCCGTGACCTTCGAGCTCGAAGACACCCCGGCTGTGCCGGTGGCCTTCGACAATTTTCCCTGGTTCACCGACGAGGAGATTGTTGCCGCGCTGCGCGCTGCTGTGCCTCTCTTCGACGGCACGGCCCCCGAGCAGGGCACCATGCTCAGCCAGATGGACGCGGCGCTGGAAGCGCTGCTGGCCACGCGAAGCGTGAAGGGCCGGGTGGAACACACGCTGATGGCCCCGGCGGGGGCCGAGGGGATGATGCAGCAGTTTCGCGTCACCGGGCCAACCCTCAAAGTAGGTGCGGTGCGCTTCGAGCATCCCCTCGCAGCACAGGACAAGCGCATTCAGGCCATGCTGAGCGAGATCGTCGGCAAGCCCTATTCGCGTTTCGTTGCGGAGTTGTTTGCCTTCGAGCAGGTACGGCCCGTTTACCTCGAGAACGGCTGTCTTCGCGCCAGGTTTCTGCCTCCGCAGGTGCGCTTCACGGGCGACCCGCGGCAGCCCCTAGCCGACCATGTGCTGCTGATTTTTCCCATCGAACCGGGAGCGGCATACCGCTGGGCCGGCGCAACCTGGAGCGGAAATTCAGTCCATCATGCCGCGGCGCTGGACGCATGGCTGGGCTTCGCCGCCGGGGAAACGGCCAACGGCCAGAAGTTGACCGGCGGCTGGGAGCGCATCCGGAGCGAATACGGGCGCCTCGGATACCTGGAGGCCACGCTCGAGCCCGTCCCTGAATTCGACGACGCCGCCGCACGCGTATCATTTCAAGTCCGCATCACCGAAGGGGTCCAATACCTGATGGGCGGCTTGACGATCACGGGTCTAAGCGTGAACGCAGAACGCACCCTGCGCGCCGCGTGGCGCATCCCCGCCGGCGAAGTCTTCGACCGCGTCTGGTTCGATGAGTTCCACGCCACAGGCATCAACAAACTGTTTGCAGACACTCCAGTGCATTTCACCAAGGTGGGCCACTGGCTGCAAACGGACCCGGCTACGCGGACCGTCACCGTCCTCCTCGATTTCCAGTAACGCCCGCGCAGAGGGCCGGCCGCCTGCGGCACAATTGCGGCGCCGGCCCTGGGGTGAGGCGCACTTGGCTCGCGCAATCGGCTATACTTTCTTCTGCATGGATAACGCGTTGCCCCTCGTGTCCCCGGCTCCATCCGATGCCGCGCTCAACGCGGCTGCGGAGAAGCAGCTACGCCTGTTCGCCTCGCTGCAAACGCTGGATTCCTTGCTGGTGGCTTTTTCCGGCGGCGCCGATTCGGCATTCCTGGCCTGGGCCGCGGCCACCGTGCTGGGAGAACGCGCGCTGGCCGTTACCGCGCGCAGCGCAAGTTTTTCGGCGTACGATCGCAGCCAGGCCGAGGCCTTTATCCGCCACACTCGCATCCGCCACGAGTTCATTGAGACCCAGGAGTTCGACAATCCCCTCTATGTCGCCAATAACCCCGACCGCTGTTACTGGTGCAAGGACGAGTTGTTCACGCGCCTCGACGCGCTGGCCGCTGCGCGCCGAATTTCAGCTATCGCCTACGGCATCAACGCCGACGACACACACGATTTCCGACCGGGACATCGCTCCGCCGCAGAGCACCGCGTCCTGGCGCCACTGCTCGAGGCCGGCCTGACTAAGCCGGAAATCCGCGAGCTATCCCGGCGCGTCGGGCTGCCCACGTGGAATCGCCCTGCCTCTGCCTGCCTTTCCTCGCGCCTGCCCTACGGCACTCCGGCCACGCCCGAGAACCTGGCTCGCGTCGAGCGCGGCGAGAACATCTTGCGCGAGCTGGGCTTTTCCCAGTTCCGCGTCCGCTTGCACGACCATCTGGCGCGCATTGAAATTGCGCCAGACGAACTTCCCCGCGCCCTCGATTCCAAAATGGCCGCTTCGATTGCGGAACGCTTCAAGCAGGCGGGTTTTCTCTTTGTGGCCCTCGACCTGGAAGGTTACCGGCAGGGTTCGCTCAATGCTGCATTGAAGGTGTAATCGGCGCCGGCGGCTGGTGTTGTGTCCCGGAAATAAGTTGCAATTCTCTTCAGGGGGTCGGAGCTTTAGCTCCGACATGAATGCGCTGCAAACTCAGGGGTTTTAACCCCTGAGGAACCCTTAACCATCTGCTGGGAACTTAAGGGACACAATACTAGAACTTGTCTCATAAATGCGGATTTTCGCGCATTCGTCAGGGCACGGCTCCGTCAGGGCACGGCTTTAGCCGTGCCGAATAAGCGCCCAAAGCTCAGGGGTTTTGACCCCTGAGGGGCTTCGTTTCCCGGCTTTGGAGGCATTTCGCGTATTTATGAGACAGCTTCTAGTTGAATCCTGCTAGCTCCCACTTTTTAAGCGTGTCCAGCGTCAAACTCTTCACCCGGGCCACCACTTTCCGGAAGTATTCTTCGGCCTTGGCCTGGTCAAAATCCTTGGGCCAGCCCTGCCCTTCCTTGTAGAGAGTGATGGACGACGGGAACGGCGTCGCACTCCACGACCCGGGCGCCGGGTTCGGCGTGGCCATTTCCTTGCCCTTGTACAGCTCTTTTCGCACCAGCCGGGGATCAATCGCCTGGATGAATGCGGTTTCGTTGATGGCCGCATGCCCGCCTTCTTCGCCAAACACTTCCAGTGTCACATCGGACGCCACGGCCCACCAGTTGACCACCAGCGTATTCACCCCTCGCGCCAGCGAAAGCTCATTGGCCACCTGCTGGAGAATCGCCGTCTGCGGCCCGCCGTGCCCGTTGATGACCACGATATTCTTGAACCCGTTTTTCACCATCCCCTCGAGCACCGCGCGCAGGTAGGGCCGGAACGCCTCTTCCGGGATGTGCATCGCGCCGGGATACGGCGCCATCGAGCCGGTCACGCCGTAGGGGACGTGCGGCGCAATCAGCGCGTTCACGTCCGCGGCGATGGCTCGTGCGATGGCCACCGGCGCCGTGTTGTCGGCGCCATTGTTCACCACCCCGTGCGGTTCGAGCGTCCCCACCGTCACCAGCACGGTCTTCGTCTGCCCGGGCACGATCTGGCGGAACTCCAGCCAGTTCAGGTCGTCCATCAGCCGCGTGGTCATCGGCCGCGCGGGCGCCTGCTGCGACGCGGCCGGCATCGCCAAAATCCCCAACGCCAGGATCAGTCTTTTCATAATTCCTCCCTGTACTGCCAATCACCGATTTTCCCCGTGGCGCGGCGATTTTCCTCTCTGCTCCGCGTCCTCTGTGTATCTGTGCGCTCTGTGTGGATCTTTTCTGTCCGGTATCTTCTTCGCGTCCTCTGTGTTTCTGTGCACTCTGTGTTGATCTTTTCTGTCTGGCATCTGCTCCGTGTCCTCTGTG
>Ga0247727_10008360_pt1 | contig 19229 bp, 19 predicted proteins | sample WisWelCaveWW1625_FD_202498 | JGI IMG/M metagenome (GOLD analysis project Ga0247727, IMG submission 202498) | Biofilm microbial communities from Wishing Well Cave, Virginia, United States - WW16-25 | ecosystem: Environmental > Aquatic > Deep subsurface > Groundwater > Cave microbial mat | place... | reverse complement strand
TCGCGCGTCCAGGCCATCGCCAAGTACCTGGAGCGCATCGGCGACCACGCCACCAACCTGGCCGAGATCGTCGTGTTCATGGTCAAGGGCAAGGACATCCGCCACCTAGGGCGCATCGAGGCCGCGTCGGACCGGCGCGTGCCGCACGGCGTGTTGTTTCTCTGCGTGGGCAACGCGGCGCGCAGCCAGATGGCCGAGGGCTGGGCGCGAAGTCTGCTGCCTCCCGGCGTGCGCGTGTGGAGCGCGGGAATCGATCCGGCCGGGACGGTGCACCCGATGGCCGTACGCGTCATGCAGGAGGCCGGCATCGACATCTCGTGGCAGCGCCCCAAGCGCCTGGCCGACGTGCCGCGGGGTGACGTGGATACCGTCGTGACGCTGTGCGGCGACGACGTCGGCCTCATCCCCGGCGCGGTGCGCACCGAAAGCTGGCCGCTGCCCGACCCCGCCGCCACCTCGGGCACGGAAGAGGACGTGCTCTCCGCCTTCCGCCGCGTCCGCGACGAGCTTCGCAAGAGAATCGAATCGCTGGTGCCGATCGGCGAAGCTAGTGGCAGTTCGCCGAACCCGAGTCGGTGAAGGTGCCGCCGGCGACGGACATGAACTCGTAATCGTATAGGGTCGGGTGGAGCGTCAGCTTGAGGATACCGTAGGTGTCGTTCTGCGCCGCGACCGTCTCCGGATCGGTGGCGCTGTTGCTGTGGAAGCCGTAGCCGCCCACGCCCACCAGGAACTGGCGCACGCCGGCCGCGTTGTCCAGATCGCCGTTTTCGTCCTGCGGCGCGAAGTGCTGGTAGGCGTGCTTGTGCCCGCCTAGCGCGACGTCCACACCGTGGTCGTAGATGGCCTGCCACAACCCCTGCGTCTCCTCGTTGCCGTTGCCGTTGCCGCCGACCCACCGCGCGTGGTGCCAGTAGGCCACCTCGCACAGCGCCGTGTTGTTGGTCAGATCGTTGCGCAGCCAGGTCTCCTGCGGCGATCCGGCGTCGCATCCGCCGATGTCGGCGCAGTTCGAGTTGAGCACCACCACGTGCCAGGCGCCCAGGTTGAAGCTGTAGTAGCCCGTGGCAGGATCGCCGGCGTTGGCGCCGAAATAGTCGTAGTAGAGCTGCGGCCCCGGCCACCCGTACTCGTGGTTGCCCGCGCATGGATAGGTGCGGGCCTTGTGCCGCCCCCAGGTCGCCTCGTAGAGCGTGGTGTAGGAGTTGTTGTTGGGATAGACGTTGTCGCCCAGCGCGAACACCAGCCCGTCGCACAGCGGCGTCCCGTCGGGGAAGAGCTGGTCGAGCAGGGCGGCGGTCTCCTCGTCGCCGTCGGTGCCGTCGGCCAGCTCGCCGACGATATCGCCCGCGCCGGCGAAGATGGGAACGAAGCCCGGTCCGCTGCACATGCCGGCCGTGCAGGTATCCGGATCGGTGCAGCTGACGCCGTCGTTGCAGGCGGTGCCGTCGGCGACTGGGATCCCCACACAGGTATTGGCGCCCTCGTCGCAGCTCGAACCGCTGTTGCACTGGTTCTGCGCCGAAGAGCAGTCCCGTGGCGGCCCCGCGATGCAGGCGCCGGCATCGCACTGATCCGGGTTGGTGCAGTAGAGCCCGTCTTCGCAGGGCGTACCCGTCAGCGGCACCGGCACGCAGATGTTGGCGTCCTCGTCACAGCCGGGTCCGTTGCACGCGTTGGCGACGGCGGAGCAGTCGCGCGGCGTCCCCGAGCACAGGCCGGCGTTGCACTGGTCGGGGTCGGTGCAGTAGAGGCCGTCGTCGCAGGGAACACCGGTCAGCGGCACGGGAGCGCAGGCGTTGGCATCCTCGTCGCAGCCGGGTCCGTTGCACGCGTCCTCGACCATGGAGCAGTCGCGCGCGGCCCCGGAGCAGACGCCGGCGGCGCACTGATCAGGGTCCGTGCAGAAGAGGCCGTCGTCGCAGCTCCCGCCCTCGTTGATCGGCGTGGCGAAGCAGCCGCTTGCCGGATCGCAGGATGCGGCGTTGCACGCGTCGGCCAGCGGCGAGCAGTCGACCGGCGATCCACCGCCGCATCCGCCTGCGCCGTCGCAGGTCTCGCCGCCAGTGCAGGCGTCACCGTCGTCGCACGGGTCGGAAAGCGGGCAGACGTAGACGTCGGGCGCGACGTCGAGCAGCGCCGCGTCGGGCGGCGCGACGTCGGGCAGCGGCGCGTCGGGCAGCGCCGCGTCGACGATCGGCTCGGGGACGGGTTCGGGCGAAACCGCAGCGTCGGGCATCGCTGCCATGTCCGGCGACAGGTCGGGAAGGGGAGCATCGGGCGCCGAGAGATCCACGGCTGCGTCCTGGGCGGTCGCCAGGTCCGGCGCAGGGCCGTCGGGTACGGCGCCCTCCTCGTCCGGCGCGCGCATGTCCCGGCCGGGGACACTCGCATCCTCGGCAATGGCGTCAGCCTGCGGATCGACGCCCGAATCGGTTCGCGGACACCCCGAAAGCAGGACCGTGACGAGCACGCCGCGCCAGCGTCGAACCATTGGAGATGTAAGCGTAAGCTCCCCCACGCTTCTGCACAACGGAAAAACATCTAGTGGAAAACAGCCGGGGTGTGACGGACGACACTACTGCTAGCCGCCGCCTTCCTTGAACTCGGCGTCGATGACATCGTCGTGCTTGGGGCCGGCGCCGTCGGGGGCCTTGTGGCCGTTGCCGTTGGTCCCGGCGCCGGGGCCCGGACCGGAGGACGCCGCGGCGCGGTACATCGCTTCGGCGACCTTGTGCGCGGCCTTCTGCAGCCGCTCGCCGGCCAGGCGCAGGCCTTCGGCCTCGCCCTTCTCCAGCGCCGCCCGCCCGTCCTTGAGCGCCTCCTCCAGCTCTCCGCGCTCGGCCTCGCCGATCTTGTCGCGGTTGTCGTCCAGCGTCTTCTGCGTCGAGTAGCACAGCGCGTCCAGCTTGTTGCGCGCCTCGATCTCCTCGCGCCGCTTCTTGTCCTCGGCTTCGTGCTCGCCCGCCTCGCGCACCATCTTCTGGATCTCCCGCTCGTCGAGCCCGCTCGACGCGGTGATGGTGACGTGTTGCTCCTTGCCGGTGGCCTTGTCCTTGGCCGAAACGTTGACGATGCCGTTGGCGTCGATGTCGAAGGACACCTCGATCTGCGGGACGCCGCGCGGCGCCGACGGGATGCCGTCCAGGTGGAACCGACCCAGCGTGCGGTTGTCCTTGGCCATCGGGCGCTCGCCCTGCATCACGTGCACCTCGACCGAGGTCTGGCTGTCCGCCGCGGTCGAGAACACCTCGCTCTTGCGCGAGGGGATGGTGGTGTTGCGCGTAATCAGCGTGGTCATCACCCCGCCCAGCGTTTCGATGCCCAGCGAAAGCGGCGTCACGTCCAGGAGCAGGAGGTCGCGCACCTCGCCGGACAGCACGCCCGCCTGCACCGCCGCGCCCAGCGCTACCACCTCGTCGGGGTTCACCCCGCGGTGCGGCTCCTTCTTGAAGAACTCGCGCACGCGCTGCTGCACCAGCGGGATGCGCGTCGACCCGCCGACCAGCACCACCTCGTCGATCTCCTCGGTGCCCTTGCCCGAATCGGCAAGCGCCTTCTTGCACGGCTCGATCGAGCGCTCCACCAGATCGCCGATCATGCGCTCGAACTGCGCGCGGCCAAGCTTGATGAGCATGTGCTTGGGACCCGAGGCGTCGGCCGTCAGGAACGGCAGGTTCACCTCGGTTTCGGCCACCTGGGAAAGCTCGATCTTGGCCTTCTCGGAGGCTTCCTTCAGGCGCTGCAGCACCATCTTGTCCTTGATGACGTCGAGCCCCGTGTCCTTCTTGAACTCGGCGGCCAGCCACTCCATCACCCGAGCGTCGATGTCGTCGCCCCCCAGGTGCGTGTCGCCGTTGGTGGCGACCACCTCGACGACGTTCTCGCCGACCTCGAGGATCGAGATGTCGAACGTGCCGCCGCCGAAGTCGTAGACCGCGATACGCTCGTTCTTCTTCTTGTCCAGGCCGTAGGCCAGCGCCGCGGCGGTGGGCTCGTTGACGATGCGCTTGACGTCGAGCCCGGCGATGCGCCCCGCGTCGCGCGTGGCCTGCCGCTGCGAGTCGTTGAAATACGCCGGCACGGTGATGACCGCATCGGTGACCTTCTCGCCCAGGTAGTCCTCGGCCGCGCGACGCAGCTTCTGCAGCACCTTGGCCAGGATCTCGGGCGGCGAATGGCGGCGCCCGGACACCTCGAACTGGGCATCGCCGTTGTCCTCGCGCACCACCTTGAACGGCACGCGCTTGGCCTCCTCGCCGACCTCCTCGTACTTGCGTCCCATGAAGCGCTTGGCCGAATAGACCGTCCGCTCCGGGTTGGTGATGGCCTGGCGCCGGGCGATTTGCCCGACCATGACCTCGTTCTTGTCGTCGAACGCCACCACCGACGGCGTGAGCCGTGCCCCCTCCTCGTTGACGATCACCTTGGGCTCCTTGCCCTCCATGACCGCCACGACGGAGTTGGTCGTACCCAGATCGATCCCAATGATCTTGCCCATATAGCCTCGCTCGGGGTTTCTGTGTCCCCTCTTGTGCGCAAGCTAAGCACCCGGTCTTGGAAGTCAAGGTTCCCCGGGAAGTTTCGGGGGGTTAACGCTATTCGGCCACGAAGCGGGCGAGGTCGTCGTGGCGCAGCCGGGCGTCCTCCCACCCCATCTCCACCAGCAGCCGGGTGAAGCCGCCATCGAACAGGAAGTAGGAGAGGAAATCCGCCTCACGCGAGAGTTGGCTCTTGGCCACGCGCCGGGCCAGCCGCGCGGCGATGCCCCGGGCGCGAGCCGAAAACTCCGGCCCGGCGGCAAACGTCGCCGCCAACTCGCCGATGTCGCGCGACGGCCGGATATGCAGCGCGCGCACGCGCCGGTAGGGCTGCCCGCGCAGCCGGCCGATGGCCTCGCCCAGGCGCTGCTCGCCCTGGGGACCGCAGGCCTCGGCCATGCTGTCGAGCATGCGGTTGAACCCCTCCAGACGCTCCAGGTCGTAGTCGATGCGATCGAGCAGCAGGGCGTTGAGCACCTTGCCGGCCAGGAACAGAGGGCTGGGGAAGTCGATCACGCGCCCGGCCCGGCGGTCCGCGTTTTCGGGCGAGCGCCGGTGGCGCGCTCCCAGCACCAGCACCCGGTCCGCGCCCAGACGCAGCGCCGGCGAGAGCGGCGTATTCTGGCGCAGTCCGCCGTCGCAGTAGTACTCGCCGCCGACCAGGATGGCGGGGAAGATGAACGGGATGCAGGCCGAAGCCAGCGTGTGCGCCATGCCGATGCGCGTGCTCTTGGCGACGATCTGCGGGTCCCGGCCCCAGGGCGGGATGCCGGCCCCGTTGTGGTCGACGAACACGGTGGTGCACCCGGTCGCCACGTGCGTCGCGCTCACCGCCAGTCCGTGCACCAGGCCCGACTCGATGTTGGGGCGCAGCCGCTTCCACGGGATGCGCTCGCGGACCAGGCGCTCCAGCGGGCGCGCGTCGACGAGGCCGCCGTGCGCCAGCGGGGGATGGTGCGGATCGACGTGATGGCTCATGCGCCGCCGCACCGAGAGGATCTCGCGCATGCCCAGGCGGAAGACGTCGTGGAGCTGCAGCCCCGTCCAGATGTCGCAGAGGCCGCGCGCGGCCTCCTTGGGCTTGTCGGCCGTGGCGGCCAGGTACACGGCGTGGATGGCCCCGACGCTGGTCCCGCAGAGGATGGGGAGCTGGAACTCCGCGCCGCCGGGCACCTCGTCGCGCAGGTAGCGCAGCACGCCGGCCTCGTAGGAGCCGCGCGCGCCGCCGCCGGAGAGCACGATCGCGGCCTTGTGACCGTTGTTGGCCATCCTCTCCTTCACTGTAGCATCGACGAAGGGTTCAAGCGCTGTAGGATGGCGGGGATGGGGCCCCCATGCGGCCATTGATCCTCTTCGCCCCGGGCGCGGGCGCGCCGTCCTCGTCGCCCTGGATGCGCGGTTGGGCCGAGCGGCTCGCCACCCTCGCGCGCGTCGTCGCTTTCGACTACCCCTACGCCCGGGATGGCCGCAAGCGCCCCGACCCCCGACCTCGCCTGGTCGCCGCTCACCGCGAGGCGCTGGCCGCCGCGCGCGGACCGGCGGGGTCGGGCCCGGTAGTGCTGGTCGGCAAGTCGATGGGCGGCCGCATCGGCTGCCACGTCGCGCTGGAAGAACCGGTGGACGCGCTGGTGTGTCTGGGCTACCCGCTGCGCGGCGCCAGCGGGGTGCTGCGCGACGAGGTGCTGCTCGGGCTCAAAACTCCGATCCTGTTCGTGCAGGGCACGCGCGATCCGCTCTGTCCGCTCGACAAGCTCGACGAGGTGCGCGGCCGCATGACCGCCAAGAGCTTCCTGCACGTGGTCGACGGCGGCGACCACTCGCTCCTGCTCCTGCAACGCGAGCTGCGCGCGCGGGGCCAGACACAGGCGGATGTGGACGCGTTGACGCACGACACCATCGCGGCCTTCTTCCGCCAGGTGCTTCGCGGTTGAGCGCGCGGCGCGGGCCGCGTATGTTCGCGCAAGGAATCAAGGAGGCTTCGATGGAATACAGGAAGCTCGGCCACGCCGGTGTCAAGGTGTCGCCCCTCTGCCTGGGGACGATGACCTTCGGCGAGGCCGACGAAAAGTCGTTCATGCACGGGGTGGGCTGCGACGAGGAGACGGCGCTGCGCATCATGAACCGGGCGCGCGACGCGGGCGTCAACTTCATCGACACCGCCGACGTGTACGGCCAGGACGGGCTGTCCGAGCGCGTGGTCGGCAAGTGGTTCGCGCGCGACAAGAAGCGCAACGACGTGGTGCTGGCGACGAAGTTCCGCTTCCGCATGAACGACGGCGAGAACGGCACCGGCGCCTCGCGCTTCCGCATCGTGCGCTGCGTCGAGGACAGCCTGCGGCGACTCATGACCGACCGCATCGACCTCTACCAGATCCACCAGCAGGACATCGAGACGCCCGAGGAGGAGACGCTGCGGGCGCTGGACGACCTGGTGCGCGCGGGCAAGGTGCTCTACCTGGGCGCGAGCAACTACGCGGCGTACCGGCTCTGCGAGAGCCTGTGGACCAGCCGCGCGCAGCGCCTCGAGCGCTTCGTCACGTTGCAGGCGCAGTACTCGCTGATGGTGCGCGACCTGGATCGCGAGCACCTGCCGCTGTGCCGGGCCTGGGGGCTGGGGCTGCTCTCCTGGTCGCCGTTGGCGGCGGGGTTCCTGTCCGGCAAGTTCCGCCGGGGCGATGCTCCGACCGCAGGCACGCGCCTCGCCAAGTTCCGCGAGCGCTACGGGCGCTTCGACAACGATCGCGGCTGGGCGATCGTCGATGCGGTGCGGGCGGTCGCGCAGAAGTGCGACGCCACGCCCTCGCAGGTGGCGCTGGCCTGGGTCGTGCGCAGGCCGGAGACCACGTCGGCGATCTTCGGGGCCCGCTCGCTCGCGCAGCTCGAGGACAACCTCAAGGCGGCGACGCTGCGCCTTCCGGCCGAGGCGATCGCCCAGCTCGACGAGGTGAGCGCGCCGGATCTCGGGCACCCCTACGATTTCCTCCAGCGCGTGCAGGGCCGCTGGTAGCCAGCTAGCGCTTCTGCTGGAACTCCCAAACGAAGGTAGCCTGGCCCTCGCGCCGGTCTGCCGGATCGAGCACCAGCCCATCGAGCGAGCGCAGCACGCACTGCGAAAGCGCCTCGGGCGCCGTGGTCCGCGCCGGATCGACCGCCGGTTCGGTGACCGCGCCCGTTTCCTTCAGCACGCGAAAGCGCACGGCCACGGTGCCGGCCGCCTTGGCGTCGGACTTCAGGACCTCGTCGTAGCACTCCTTGAGCGCGCCGTGGCGCGTGTCGAGCAGCGTTTTGGTGTCGTCGCGATACCCGTCTGGGGCACGGGCGACGAACGAACACCCGGACATCAGCGCGAGGAGCATGAGGTGGCGTGGCATGTCGACCTCCGTTGCCTACTTGGCCTCGGGGACGGGCACCATCTGCACGTCCTGCTCGAGGATGTTGAACTCGACGCGCCGGTTCTTCTCGCGTCCCTCCTCGGTGGCGTTGTCGGCCAGGGGCACCGACGAGCCGAAGCCCTTGGAGGTGAGGACCTTGGCGTCCGCGCCCTGCGACACCAGGTAGTCCATCACGGCCTTGGCGCGGTCGCCGGAGAGCTTGTCGTTCTTCTTGGCGTTGCCTTCCGAGCTGGCATGGCCCTCGACCTGGATTTTCTTGATCTGCGGGTTCTTCTTGATCACGTCGGCCACCTCGCCGAGCAGCCCGTGCGAGACCTCGAGGATTACGGCCTTGTTGAGCTCGAACTGCACCTTCTCGTTGATGACGATACGGTTCTCGCGCAGCTCGACGCGCTTGGGTGGGGGTGGCGGTGCTGGGGGCGGCGGTGGGGGCGGGGGCAACTCGCCGACGACGGGGATGCCCGTCTTGCCCTCGAACACGGTCGGGCCGCATCCGGCGGACGCGGTAGTGATGATGACGCCGAGGAAAACGCACGTGACGATGCGCATGCTTGCCTCCAGATTTGGGCGGCGTAGCTGGTGTGAACGCGGAAGTCAACCGCGTTTGCGATACATCCCCCTTGCCACGTCCACCGCTCCCAAGGTACGAACGCCACAGACAAAGGGGGACCCATGCCGAGGATCGCAGCGCTGCTGGCCGCGCTGTTCGCGCGGACGGCCGTGGCTCAGCCGCAGACGTATATGGAGAAAGACGTGCCCGCGCCGGCGGCCGTCGACGCCAGCAAGCCGCAGGGCTTTTCGCCCAAGCTCAAGGTCGGCAGCAACGTGAGCTACAACCATAGCCGCAAGGTGGTGGGCAGCCCCGACGGATCGACGTTCGTCATCGGCGCGCTGATCGAGGGCGCCTTGGAGTGGCGGCGCGGCCAGCACGAGTGGCAGAACACGCTGGCGATCAACGAGGCGCAGAGCAAGAACCCGCTGCTCGACGACTTCGTCAAGTCGCTCGACACGATCGAGCTCAAGTCGATCTACCTCTATCACCTGGTGAAATACCCGTGGCTCGGTCCGTTCGCCCGCGTCCGCCTGCAGTCGTCCCTGTTCCCCGGCTACTACGTCAACGACCAAGGAAAAGACGTCGATGTCATCCGCACGCTTCGAAACGGGACGAGCCCCGACCGCGACAGGACCCCGCTGGAACTTGGTCCGCAGGAGCGTTTCCGGCTCACCGATCCGTTCGAGCCACTGCTGCTCCGTGAAAGCGTCGGCGCTTTCGCCAACGCGGTGGACAAGTCGGACTTGAAGGCCAGTTTCAAGCTCGGTCCTGGCGCGCAGCAGACAATCGTGGCCAACGGTTTCGTCTTGACCGAAGCCACTGCGGTGCCGGACGACCCCAACACCACATCGAGGATTGAGGAGTTCGAGGTTCGCCTCACGCAGCTCCGAGACACCAGCGAGCTGGGCGTCGAGGCGGAAGCGGAGGCCTCGGGCAAGATCGCCGAAGGCGTGACCTGGTCGCTGCTGGTCAACGCGCTCCAGCCCCTCTACGAGAGCGTCGACTCGGGACGCGACGGCCTGGACCGCATGAACCTGGACGTGCAGGGCAAGCTCACCGTCAAGCTCTCGAGTTGGGCGTCGCTCGACTACATCCTGCTGGTCAGGCGCGCGCCCACGGTCGTCGACGAGGTCCAGGTCACCAACGGGCTCCTCTTCTCGGCCAGCTTCGAGGCGATCTAGTCAAGGAGAACACCATGGGCATGGTCAAGGAGTTCAAGGAATTCGCGGTCAAGGGCAACGTCATGGACATGGCCGTCGGCATCATCATCGGGGCGGCCTTCGGCAAGATCATCACCTCGTTCGTGGGCGACGTGCTGATGCCGCCCATCGGCATGGCGCTGGGCAAGGTCGACTTCTCCAACCTGTTCGTGAGCCTCTCGGGAGAGCAGTTTGCCTCGTTGGCCGACGCCAAGAAGGCCGGCGCCGCCACACTCAACTACGGCGTGTTCCTGCAGACCGTCTTGGACTTCACCATCGTGGCCTTCGCGATCTTCCTGATGATCCGCACGCTCAACCGGCTGAAGCGCGAACCCGCCGCGGCTCCGCCGCCGGCCGCGCCGACCACCAAGGACTGCGCTTTTTGCCAAACCGCCATCCCCATCAAGGCCACGCGCTGTCCGCACTGCACGTCGCAGCTGCAGGCGGCCTGATCGCTACGGTCTGGCGGGGAGTCCGTCAGTCCTCTTCCCAGCGCAGGCGGTGCACGTCGATCGGCTCGGCCTTGCCCTTGACCGACACGGGCGGGAGCGCGAGCAGCGGGCAGGGCGGCTGGCGCAGGTGCGTGCGCGTCTTCTCGGCGATCAGGATCTCGCCCGGCCCGGCGACGCTGCATAGCCGCGCGGCTACGTTGGTGGCGTCGCCGATGGTGGCGTACTGCACGTAGCCTTCCGAGCCGATGTTGCCGGCGGCGACGGGGCCGGTGTTGAGCCCGATGTGGATCTGCAGCGGTCCGCCCAAGCGCGGCCCCCAGCGCTCGGAGAAAGTCCTCATCGCGCGCTGCATCCTGACGGCGGCGGTCGCGGCGCGGTCGGCGTCGTCGTCGTGCGCGAAGGGCGCGCCCCAGACGGCCATGAGCGCGTCGCCGATGTATTTCTCCAGCGTGCCGTCCAGCGAGAACACGATGTCGCACATGACCGGGAAGTATTCGTTGAGCAGCTCGACGACTTGGCGCGGCTGCAGGCGGCTGGACAGCTCGGTGAACCCCGAGATGTCGGCGAACAGCGCGGTCACCTCGGTGTCCACCGCGGCCAGCCCGAAGTCGCCCGACTCCTGAACGCGGTGCGCCGTGGCCGGGGGGAAGAAACGCAACAAGCTGTTGCGCAGGACGGCCTCGCGCTCGAGCTGATGGCGCAGGTGCGCCGCTTCGATGGCCACGGCGGCCTGGCTGGCGAACGCGGCGAGGAACTCGAGGTCCTCGGGGCGGAAGCGCCCCGGCGTGGTGACGTTGTCCACGTAGAGCACTCCGAGCAGGCGCTCCTTGCCCTGCAGCGGCGCGCACATCGACGAGCAGATCGAATGGGCGACGATCGATGCCGCGCCGGCCACGCGCGGGTCGCTGCGCATGTCGGCGAACAAGCCGGCGTTGCCGGTGGCCTGTACCCAGCCCACCACGCTGGTGCTGTAGAAGGGCTCGTCGCCGCTCGCGCCGCGACTCACCCGAGGGAAGAGGGCGGCGCTGCCCGGCTCGGCCAGAAGCAGCGCGCCGCGGTCGACGTCGAGGATCTGGAAGGCGAGGTCGAGGACGCGGCCGAGCAGCGTGTCCAGGGTGACCGGCGCCGAGAGCATCTGGCTGACCTCGAGCAGCACGCGCAGACGGGCCACGGCGGGGTGGTCCCCGGCCGCGATGCGCAGCGCGCTGGCGCTCTTGCCGCGCCCGAGCAGCGTATCCAGTGTCTGCCGGCCCGTGCGCGAGATGGCCGTCGGGACGACGCTCGGCGCGCGGCGGAGCTCGAAGACCGCGCTGCCGCAGGACACGCGGTCTCCCTCGGAGATCTCGCACGACTGGACGCGTTGGCCGTTGACGAAGGTGCCGTTCTTGCTCTCCAGATCGCGCACCACCACCTGGTCGCCGCGCACCTCGATCTCGGCGTGGCGGCGCGACAAGTTCTTGGAGGGGACGAAGATGGAGTTGTTCTCGGCGCGGCCGATGACGTGCGTGCCCTCGGCGAGCGTGAACTCGCGCTCGTCGGGCTCGCCCGGCTTGAGGACCAGGACCGGCACGGGCGCAGATTAGGTCGGTTGCGGCTCGGAGTCGAGCGGGTTACGGCGTCGGCACATCCTCGGGCGCCTGCCGGTAGTGGGCGTCGACGAAGCAGTCGATGGCCACCAGGTCCGACGCGTCCAGGCGCTGGATCCAGCCCCAGGCCACGACCGAGATCGCCGTGGGCATCCCGGCGCGCGGCGTGAGCACCCAGCGGAACGCGCCGCCGTCGTCGTCCGGGCGCGTCGTCGCGTAGTTGCGCAGCGCGTTGACGTCGGAGACGGGCGCGCCGGGATCGTAGAGGAACCCCACCGCTCCGTGCTCCAAGTTGTGGACGTAGCGCTCCGGTTCCAGGGGGGTGACGTACTCGCCGTTGGCCGCGGGCGCCACGCCCGCCTCGGCCCAATGCGGTCCGATGCAGGGCGGCTCGTGATCGTAGGTGACCGGCTTGCCGGTGGGCTCGTGGTGGTTGTCGCTGCTGGGCACCTGGACCACCACTCCGGGATCGCATGCGGCGTCCAGGTCGGATCCGGCGGCGTCGTGCAGATCGGGCAGGGGTGCGTCGAGGACGTCCGGATTCGCGGCATCGTGCAGGTCGGGAAGTTCCGCGTCGTGGACTTCCTGCGCCGACAGGTCGTGCGGCTTCGAGGCGTCCTGCGCGTCCGGGTTGGACGCGGAGCGAGAGCCACACGCGGACATTGCGCCGAGTGCGAGCGCGAGCGACACGCGTGCCAATCCCCGTTCCATGCTGGCAAGCTAGCGGACCGCCGGCTTGCGCGCAAACCCGGCGATCGCTCTCGCCGCACAAGCGTCCTCAGGCGTGCTATGGGTAGGCCATGTCGAGCTACGGCGCGCTCTTCTCGACGGCGCACGTCGAGCGTGGTCGCTACCAGGAGGCGATCGATGCGGCCGACGAGGAGATTGCCGCGGACGCGCTCGACCCCGAGCCGGTCTTCAACCGAGGTCGCGCGCTGGTCGGGCTCTTGCGTTTCGAGGAAGGCACCGCGGATCTGGAGCGGGCCGCCACCATGGACGCTTCGAGCAGCGGCATGGAGACCTGGCATCTGGACGACTGCTATTTCGAGTCGCTGCGGATCTGGGCGCTCGAGGTCGGCGAGCGCGACAAGGCACGCGCGATGGAGATCCTGCGCCGCTACCTGGCGGTCTTTCCGACGGGGCGGCATGCCGGGGATCTCGCCAAGTGGCAGGACCATTTCGACGGCGTCGTCAAACCCTGGATCCGGGAGACCGTCTAGTGTCGACGGCGCTCACCGACGGGGTGCGTGTCGAGGTCGCCAGCCGTTACGTGCCCGAGGAGTCTTCTCCGGGGAACGAGCACTACTTCTTCGCCTACACCGTCCGCATCTCGAACGAGGGCGAGCGGGCCGTCCAGCTCCGTACGCGCCATTGGATTATCACCGACGCGCGCGGCCGCATCGAGCACGTGCGCGGAGCAGGCGTGGTCGGGCAGCAGCCCGTGCTGCAGCCCGGCGAGGCGTTCGAGTACACCAGCGCGTGTCCCCTGACGACGCCCTACGGTACGATGCACGGCACCTACCAGATGGTGCGCGACGACGGCAGCAAGTTTGACGCCGAGATCGCGCCCTTCGAGCTGATGGGCCCGCCCGACCGCGCCGCGCGCGTGTTGAACTAGCAGCCCAGCACTCGTCGGCGCAATCGCCTCCACACGCGGTCGTCCCCGGCGACGAGCCGCAGCTTCAGGTCGCGGGGCTCCTGCTTGAGCGCCCACTCCAGGCGGCGGGCCTCGGTGCCGGTCTGCCGGGTTCGCCACCAGATCAGAGCAATCGGCCGTCGCGAGCGCGTGTAGCGCGCCGCCTTGCCGGCCTGGTGCGCAGCCACGCGCGCGGCGAGACGGTGGGTGATGCCGGTGTAGAGCGATCCGTCGCCGCAACGCAGCATGTAGACGGTGAAACGGCGCTTGGCGCTGATCATTGGCGCTGATCAAATGAAGTAATCCGGCAGCAGCGGCGCGCCGGGCTTCATGGCGTAGGCGTCGAAGTCAACAACGCCGGCGGAGCGCAGCACGTCCTCGTCGATGAAGAACTGTCCGGTGAGATCGCGGCTCGGCCGCCCGATGACGACGTGCGCCGCGTCCGCCATGATCTCGGGCTTGCGGCAGCCGGCCATCGCTTCGTCGCCGCCGAGCAGGTTGCGGATCGCGGCGGTCGCGATCGCCGTGCGCGGCCACAGCGCGTTGACCGAGATGCCCTGGCCGCGCAGCTCCTCCGCCATGCCCAGCACGCACATGCTCATGCCGTACTTGGCCATCGTGTAGGCCAAGTGCGGCGCGAACCAGCGGGCCTCCAGGTTGAGCGGCGGCGAGATGTTGAGGATGTGCGGGTTTTCGGCGCGCGCCAGCATCGGGATGCACGCCTGCGAGCAGGCGTAGGTGCCGCGCGCGTTGACCTGGTGCATGAGATCGAAGCGCTTCATCGGCGTCGCCAGCGTGCCGGTCAAGCTGATCGCGCTGGCGTTGTTGACCAGCACGTCGATGCCGCCGAACGTCTCCACGGCCTTGCGCACGGCCTCCTGGATCTGCGCCTCGGCGCGGACGTCGACGACGCAGGGCAGCGCCTTCCCGCCGGCGGCCTCGATCTCCTCGGCCGCCGTGTAGATCGTGCCGGGGATCCGCGCATCGGGCTTGGCGGTTTTGGCCGCGATGACGATGTTGGCGCCGTCGCGCGCGGCACGCAGCGCGATCGCCTTGCCGATGCCGCGGCTCGCGCCGGTGATGAACAGCGTCTTTCCACGCAGGCTTGCCATGCGCGCCTCCTTGGCAGCAGAAGCTACAACAGTGCGGCGCCGGGAGCCACGGGCCGGGGGGCCGGCGAGGCAACCGCTGCGCCCCCTGGATCTCGGGTCGCGGCGGGAGCATGCTGATCCGCGGTGACGGCTTTGCGCACCGGGTGGCCGGCCGCCCTCGCCCTTGCGTTGGCGGGCTGCGGAGATGACGCCGCGAGCATGGCCTGCGACGAGCGTGCGCAGTGCGCCGCGGACCAGCAATGCCTGGAAGGGCGGTGCCGGCCGGCCTGCGCGGCGGACGACGAGTGCGGCCCGGGCCTCGTCTGTGACGCGGGGCAGTGCGCCGACGGCTTGCCGTTGGGCATGCCGTGCGAGGCCGATGCGGACTGCGCGGCCGGGGCGTGCCCGCCGTCCCTGGGCGTGTGCGCGCTACCCTGCCCGCGCGAGGCGACCTGCCACGGCGCGGCCGTCCCCGCCGGGCTCTCCTGCCGCATCCTGGGCGAAGACGTCGACGAGGACGGCGTACCCGAACAGGCCTCCACCTTCTGCCTGGCCGAAAACGTCGGCGCCGCGGAACTCGGCGCCGCCTGCGCGGTGGCGGAAGACTGCCGCACCGGCCTCTGCCACCTCGGCCTGTGTTCGGAGGTGTGCGATGAGGATTCGGTCTGCGGCCAAGGCCGGCGCTGTCCCGTGGTGGCGGTCTACCCCGGCGGCCTGGCCCGCTTTCCCGCCGACTGTCCGCAAGCTTTCGATGCGGCGGCGCGCGTGGGTGCCTGCCTTCCCGAGCAGGCGCTGCTGGTCCAGCCGCTGGGCACGCTCTTGGACGCTTCGAGCTTCGTGCTCGACGTTCCGGACGGCGCGGCCTCGCTGACGCTGGTCGCCGAGGTGAGCGCGGACGATGCGGTGGGCTTCGACGAGCTCCTAGGACCGGGCCGGGCGCCGCTCTTCACCGCTCCGCTTCTTTCCGACGACGCGGTGTGGTTCGTGGCCGCCGATCGTATCTCGACCATGCTGGTGCCGAGCACGCCCGACCGGTCCTGGTCGCGCGGCGCGCACTGTGCGCGCGTGGCCTCGCCGGCCCAGCCCGCGCAGGTGACGGCGCTGATCAAGCTGGGTCCGGACGGCGACGTGACCGCCGGGACGCTCGACCTCCACATCTACATCATGGACCTCTCGGGGATGGGCTGCGGCGTGGGGGACTTGAACGCCGCGACGGCGCCGGCGCACCCGGTGCTGCAGGCCGCGCTGGGCCTGATGGGCGACATCTACGGCGAGATGGGTGTCGATCTCGGTGCCATCGCCTATCACGACCGGCTCGGCTACCCGGAACTGGACGTGGTGGACTCGTCCGACGCCGCCGAGCTGGCCGCGCTCTTCGAGCTGGGCACCGACTCGGCCGGCTACTCCGTCGACGTCTTCCTGGTGCGCGCGCTGGGCGGCTCGGTCGGCATCTCCGGCGGCATTCCCGGTCCGCCCGGCCGGCATGGCGTCGCGCACGCCGGCGTGGCGCTCAACGCCGAGGTGGACTGCCTGGCAAGCTCGCTCGGCCGGATCATGGCCCACGAGGTCGGCCACGCGCTCGGCCTGTTCCACAGCAACGTCGGCGGCGTCTCCACCGATCCGATCGCCGACACCGGGATCGAGACCACCAACCTCATGGATCAGTTCGGGCGCGGCCCCGAGGTCACCGCGGGACAGGGCTACGTGATACGCCGCCACCCCAACGTGCGGCTGCCGGAGTGACGTGCGCTTCTGGGCAAGTCTGTTGGCCGCTTCACTGCTTGCGTTCGCGCCGGCCCAGGCCGGCCAGAAGAAGCGGTCGCCCGACGAGAAGGACAAGATCGAAGCGCTCATCCGCAAGATGGAGAACCTCGAGGGCGCGACGTTCATCCGCAACGGCATCGAATACGATGCCAGGAGCGCGGGGGCTTTCCTGCGCGGCAAGTGGCGATCCAAGAAGGCCGCCGTCAAGACCGCGCGCGACTTCATCGAGCGCATCGCGAGCTTCTCGTCCATTTCCGGCCGCCCCTACCTGATCCGCCTCAAGGGCGGCCAGGAGATCAAGAGCGGCGACTTCCTGCGCGCAGAGCTGATGAAGCTGGTGATTCCCACGAAGTGAGGTTAGGCACCATGAAGAGACGACTACTTTCCGTCGGCGTCGCGTTGTGTGTTGGAAGTGCCGTTCCACCCGCGCGGGCGCGGCCAGAAAGCGTCGATCCGCCGGTAGGGCTCTTGACGCTGGGCGATCCGGGCGCCAGCGAGGTGCCGCTGACCGACGCGATCCGCGTCGTGCTGGAGGCACAGGGGCTGGAAGTTTCGCCCGGGAGCGTCGGCGACGTCACCGGCTCGTCGGCGGACGGACTTCTCTCCACCCGCTGCGTCGTCGAGTACCGGACCGACCGGCGCCACTACGCCCACGTCGATTGCCCGGGCCACGTCGACTACATCAAGAACATGATCACCGGCGCCGCGCAGATGGATGGCGCGATCCTGGTGGTGAGCGCGGCGGACGGCCCCATGCCACAGACGCGCGAGCACATCCAGCTGGCGCGCCAGGTCGGCATCCCGGCGATCGTGGTGTTCCTCAACAAGGTCGACGCGGTGCAGGATCCGGAGCTGCTCGATCTCGTCGAGCTGGAGATTCGCGAGCTGCTCTCGCAGAATCAGTTTCCCGGCGACAAGGTCCCGGTGATCCGCGGCAGCGCGGAGGGAGCGACGCGACGCGATCCGGTTTGGGTCGAGTCCATCCAGCGGCTCATGGACGAAGTGGACAGGTCGATCCCGGCGCCGACGCGCGCGACGGATAAGCCGTTCCTCATGCCGATCGAAGACGTGTTCAGCATCACCGGCCGCGGCACCGTGGCCACCGGACGCGTCGAGCGCGGCACGGTGCGTCAAGGCGAGGCGCTCGAGGTGATCGGCTTCGACCTGGACCAAGCGGTGGTCGCGCGCGATTTGCTACGGCGGGCGGCGCAGCAGGATTTGGCCCTGCCCGGCGACAGAATCGGCGTCGCGCTGGCGCCGGGTACGCCTCCCCGCATCGGCCAGGTGCTGGCGCGGCCGGCGAGCATCGCGGCCCGGCGCGCCTTCGCGGCCGAGATCTACGTGCTCAAGCGCGAGGAGGGTGGCACAAGCGCGCCCTTTTCGGCGACGCAGTTCCACATCAGGACGGCCACCGTGACCGGATCCGTCCGCCTGCCACCCGGCGTGACCGTCATGGCGGGCGAGCACGCGACCGTCGAGGTCGATCTCGACACGCCCGTGGCACTGGAAAAGCGCACGCGCTTCGAGCTGTTCGACGGCCAGCGCCGGACCGCGGTCGGCGTGGTTTCCGACCTGCGCGATCGATAGCGCGGACCCCGGATCGCGCGCGGCAGCGCGAGAAGTTCGGCCGGGTCGTGGGGCAGCACGGTCCATTCGCTGAAGCAGACGGCCATGGTGCCAACTCCTGTCGCAGCTTCGCTTGCGCCGGCAACTCGCGGGCGCAGCGGCGCGAGTTTCCTGGTAGGGTCGGCGAAACCGCACGCAGAAGGAGGGAGCATGCCGGGATTCGTGGTTGCTGGCCGTGCCGAAGGGGCGCCGTGGAACGTCCTCAGCTTCAAGGATGATGCGCGGGTGCGGTTGAAGAAGGGGGAGGACCTGGCGTCGCGCGAGGCGCCGCTTCGAATGATCGTTCTGCACACGACCAAGGGAGGTATCGGGAAAGGCAGGGATGCGAACCTCGTGAAACCCGGGTTCGGCCCGAGCACTGACGTCGCCCGCCGCATCGCGCGTTTGTGGTCGACGGACGGACGTAACGCGGGCGCCCATGTCAGCATCGACTCGGACGGGGCGGTGTGCTGTCACTGCGACCTGCTGGTCGATGCCGCGTACCACGCCGGGAAGGTCAACCAGCGCTCGATCGGGATCGAGATCTTCCAGGAGCTCGATGGCACGGTCTACGAAGAGCAGCTCGGCCGCTGCGTCGAAGTGGTCGATTGGCTCACGCGCCGGTTCAAGATCCAGCGGCAGTTCCCCACGGTGGGCAAGATGAAGGTCATCGATCGGGTAGCGAGCGGCGGGAAGGGAGTCGTCGGCGTCGTCGGTCACTGTCACGCGAGCGGCAACCGCGGTCCGGGAGATCCGGGGGCGGCCATCTTCCAGCGCTTGGCCGCGACGGGATACGAGGCGCTGGACTTTGCCGCGGGGGAGGACCTGCGCGTGTGGGAGAACCGCCAGAGAATGATCAAGGCCCACGTCGATGGGGTTGCCGGCGAGCAGACGGCGAACCTGCTCGAGGACTTTGGCAGCGCCCAGGGCAAGTACCGCGGCGGACTCTGGGTTCCGCGTCCGGGAGACTGAGAAGGATCGCGTGAGGGTCGCCCCCGCGATTCGCGAACTGAGCAGTGCTTCACACAGCGTCTTGCTCCGGCGCCATGGTTCGTGCTTTCAGTATCCGGTGCGAGGAGGGACCGAATGATCACCGTTCGACATGCTGCAGAGAGGGGACGCTCGGACGCGGGCTGGCTCGACAGCCGGCACACCTTCTCGTTCGCCGACTACCACGACCCTCTGCACATGGGCTTCCGCTCGCTGCGTGTAATCAACGACGACCGGGTGAGCGCCAACTCGGGCTTCGGCTCTCATCCCCACCGGGACATGGAGATCATCTCCTACGTGCTGTCCGGCGCCCTCGGGCACAAGGACAGCATGGGGAACGGCTCGACCATCCGCCCCGGTGAGGTGCAGCGCATGAGCGCCGGCACGGGGGTGGTGCACAGCGAGTGGAACGACTCCAAG
>Ga0247727_10008359_pt1 | contig 19229 bp, 17 predicted proteins | sample WisWelCaveWW1625_FD_202498 | JGI IMG/M metagenome (GOLD analysis project Ga0247727, IMG submission 202498) | Biofilm microbial communities from Wishing Well Cave, Virginia, United States - WW16-25 | ecosystem: Environmental > Aquatic > Deep subsurface > Groundwater > Cave microbial mat | place... | reverse complement strand
ACTGCGTCGGAAAAAAACCTCCCCAAGCAGCGCCCGCGCACGAAGCGCGGGCCTCAGCGTCTTTTGGGTCAGGCTTCTCGTCAAAATTCAAAGATCAGGCTCGGGCCAGGACACTCGTGACGAGTGCGTGCCCAACTCCCATTCACGGGAGACCCGCGCCAAAAAAGGATCAAGGACGCAGCCAGGCCGGCTGATCGTGATATGACTCACAGTCCTTGGATCCGGTATCGCGGGCGAGACAAGGTACTGAGTTCTTCTCTGGAGTCAAGCCAACGATGGAAAAAAGACGATCGCCTCCTGGCTCTGGGCCGGCACGTCCCGTCGTCCTGGATTCCAAGCAGACCAGGGACCTGGACGAGCAAACCATTTCGGTGGCAAGAGTACCGGCTCTGATCCTCATGGAGCGGGCGGCTCGCGCCATTTCGAGCTCGGCACTTCGCAGATTTCCCCAGAGCCTGCGAGTGGGTGCCCGAATCCTTGCCGGAAGCGGCAACAACGGAGGCGACGGCGTCGCCAGCGGGCGGATTCTGCAAAGCTGGGGATTCCCGGTTGAAATCTGGCGTACCTTCGCTCCTAGGCCACAGTGTGGGACCTCTGACTCGGACTGGCAGTGGCAGATTGCAAGCTGCTTCCAGGGCGCGACGTTCGTCTCGTCGGAGGAAGCTGACTCACGGCTGGAGGCCGACCCTCCGTACCCTGGGCTCTGGATCGACGCGATCCTTGGCACCGGATTCAAGGGCCCCCTGCGCGATCGATTGACTCGTTTGATTCGAATTTTGAATCGACGATGCGAAGCGGTTCTCGCAATCGATGTCCCGTCAGGCATGGATGCAGACACAGGGTTTCCATCACCGGTCGCCGTGCACGCGACGGCCACGGTCACGCTCGGCGCCCTGAAACCCGGACTCGTTGCTGCCCAGGGACTCGAGTACAGCGGCCCGGTCGAAGTGGCGGACATCGGCTGGCCGAGAAGACTCAGGGTTGAATGCTGACTCTGGCGCCGCACTCGACAAGGTCGAACAGTTCTTCGATGTCTCGATTGAGCATCCGGATGCATCCTTCGGAAAAGTCCCCGCCGATTGTTTGATCATCCCACGTTCCGTGGAACCCGAAGCTCGAGGCACCCGGAAAGTCCGTGCGCTCCTTGAAGCCGAGCCATCGAGTCCCAAGAACGTTCGACGGATCGCCAAAGGGTATTGAGCCGCCACCCGGCGGATACCAGGTCGGTTCCTTTTCTCGTGAGCCGATCTCGAACTCTCCTTCCGGGGTCTTGTTCTCCCGCCCGACTCCGATGGGAAAACGACGCAGCACGAAGTCGTCGAGAACGAGCCACAGCACGTGCCGACTCTTGGAGAGGACGATGGACGGCGAATGATTGGGAATCTTGAGCTGCTGTCCGACTTTGATGCGATCGTTGGGAAGTGAGTTAACGAGCTGTAGAAGACCGCACGCATAAAAAGGGTGGCCGGCGGCGCTGACGCGTTTGGCAATCTTCCAAAGACTGTCGCCTCCCTCATGGACTGTCTCGCGAAAGAACCCCTCATTGCACCGCGGGCTCAGCACGCCAGCCTGGTTGGCCACCAGGAGGTCACCATAGGCGGATTCCTCCTCTTCCTTGCTGAGCAGGCCCGATTGCAGCACTTTGCTCAACCCGCGCGCACGCTTGAGAACATCTTTTTCCCCGCGCGCCTGCGCTAGGTGTGCCAGCACCTCGTTGCGCTTCATCTCCGGCGTGGTCGTGAGGCTTCCGCCGGGCACTTCCTCGATCGGCGTTGTATCGAAGGTCTCGGAGGAGATCCTCGCGTCGGTGCTCACCGAAACCGCGTCGTCCGCCGAGGATCCCGATGGCGAGAATGGTGCCGGCGAATCCACGGGAATGGTTCGAACGACGGGAGTCTCGCGATCACGTTCGTGATCACCAGCGGAGGCGTCCGCCGAGGGAATCTGCTCCGTCGTCGGAGCCTTGGATCCCCAGACGCCAAAGTAAGTGCCGACCACGCAATAGGTCGACAGGCCAACGATGAACACTCCGAGCAACCAAGCTCTGTTCATGTATCCCTCCCCTCGGAACCTGTGGGCCACCTCTGATCGCAGCTCGGCCGAAGCGCCATCAACTCCGACCGAACCGAAGAACTCCCGCCCATCCCCGCTCGGTCCTGGATGTTTGCCGACTCTCCGAGGGACCTCCGGGGCACAGGCTAGAGTAGGACACTAGCAAACCACTTGTGATCAAACCATGACCAAGGGCAGCGCCGCGCCGTCCAATCACTCCTGGAATCACGCTGACTGCAATTCCGGACAGGCACAAAAGTGACGATTCCCGGCTGGGAAACTCAGGAAGTCGAGCTTTTCGCTGATCTCGAAACTCCGGTGTCGGTGTTCCTCAAACTGCGCCGACATGGTGCGCGATTCCTTCTCGAGACGGTCGAACGCGGCACCACTCTGGGCCGCTTCTCCTTCATCGGGCTCCATCCCTTGGTGGAGATCGAGTGCTCCCCGCGACGAACGCGCATTCTCACCAGCGACGGCCGCACCTTCGAGTGTCCGGACTCCTTCGATCCGTCGAGGGTTCTCGGAGCTTTTCTCGATCTCTTGAGAGCCACGGAGCCGCCGGGTCCGGGAGACCTCCTGGGCGGGGCGGTCGGCTATCTCTCCTACGAGTACATTCAGTTCATCGAACGAATTCCCGCCCGCGAGGCCGATGCCTCCACTCCTCCCCTGGCGCGCTTCATCATTCCCCGCACCTGGGTCAGCTTCGATCATCTTCGCCGACGCATGCATCTGCGGTCGATGCGACCCTCGCCGTCCTTCGCTCAGGCCCGGAGCCCCGTCGAACCGGACACTCTCACCCGCCTGGCCAGGGAGGCGCTCCTTCATGCTCTTCACCAGTTGCAGAGCACTCCCTCCGGCCCTGCCGAGCTGGACACCCTGGTTTGCGCGCTGCGCGAACCGCTCACCGAACTCTCTAACCCGCGTCCGAATCAGCGTTTTCGTCCGATGGCCGAGCCCGATCAACCCACCTTCGAGCGCAGCGTCGCCAGAGCCAAGGAGTACATTCGGCAGGGCGACATCTTCCAGGTCGTCCTCTCCCAGCGCCGGCGCGGCGCCCTCCCCGTACATCCCTTTCAGGTGTATCGGGCCCTGAGGATGCTCAATCCGTCCCCTTATCTCTTCTACGTCGACTTCGCCCCGACGATCCTGATCGGCTCTTCTCCCGAGCTCCTGGTCAAGCTGGAAGGCCGGGAGGCGACGGTCCGGCCGATCGCCGGAACACGGCGCCGCGGACAGACTCCCAAGGAAGACCGGGAGATCGAGCGTGAGCTGATCGCCGACGCCAAGGAGCAGGCCGAGCACGTCATGTTGGTCGACCTGGGGCGCAACGACCTCGGCCGTGTCTGCGAGTACGGGTCGGTGTCGGTCACCGATTTCATGGCGGTGGAACGCTATTCCCACGTGATGCACCTGGTCTCCTACGTGCGCGGGCAGCTCCAGCCAGGCCTCGACCGATTCGACCTGCTTCGAGCCACCTTTCCGGCGGGCACCGTCTCCGGTGCGCCGAAAGTCCGCGCCATGGAGATCATCCACGAGCTCGAGCTCTTCCGCCGGGGTCCCTACGCCGGGGCTCTCGGGTACTTCGGTCCATCCGGAGAGATGGACCTCTGCATCACAATCCGAACCGTAGTCTGTGAAGGTGGAACCGCGACCCTTCAGGCGGGTGCAGGAATCGTCGCCGACTCCGATCCGGCACGCGAGCACCTCGAATGCCAGGGAAAGATGCAAGTGCTCCTTGACGCGATCCAGATCGCCGAGGAAGGCATCAAGTGATCCTCGTCATCGACAACTACGACTCCTTTACCTACAACCTCGTGCAGGAGATCGGCAGGCTCGGCCAGAAGATGCGCGTCTTTCGCAACGACAAGATCAGCGTCGACCAGATTCGTGACCTCCGCCCTTCACACCTGGTGATCTCTCCGGGCCCCGGCCGTCCCGAGCATGCCGGCATCTCCGTGGAGGCCATCCGCGCCTTCAGCCAGTCGATCCCAATCCTGGGAGTGTGCCTGGGCCATCAGGCCATGGGAATCGTCTCCGGAGCGCGCGTCGACTTCGCACCGCGGCTGATGCACGGCAAGCCATCGCCCATCCACCACGACGGAAAGGACCTGTTCCGCAACCTGCCCAATCCGTTCCCCGGCGGCCGATACCACTCTCTGGTCGTCGTCGACGATCAACTCCCGGACAAGCTCGAGATCACCGCGCGCACTGCCGAGGGGGAGATCATGGGGCTTCGATTTCGAGGCACCTGCTGCGTCGGAGTTCAGTTCCACCCGGAGTCCGTGCTCACTCCCGACGGTCAGACCTTGATCCGGAATTTCCTGGAGGCGCCGCGAGTTCCGTGCTGATCGACGAGGTTCAGCGGCTATTGGGCGGTGGATTCCTGGACCGGGAACAGGCCCGCAGCAGCTTCGAGACCCTGTTTTCACAGGAGGTGCCGCCAGTTCGCTGCGCGGCCTTCCTTGCCCTCCTCCAGCAACGCGGCCCCTCTCCCGAGGAGCTGGCCGGGTTCGCCGATTGCCTGAGCGCTCACGCCGTTCCTTTTCCAGCCGACCCCTCCACGGCCATCGATACCTGCGGAACCGGCGGCGATGGCAAGGGCACCTTCAACCTCTCGACGACGGCCGCCCTGGTCGCCGCGGCTGCGGGGGCGCTCGTCCTCAAGCATGGCAATCGTGCCGCCACCTCCAAATCGGGCAGCGCTGACCTGCTCGAGGCCCTCGGCATTCCCATCGACCTCTCCCCGGACGACGCCGCCCGCCAACACCTCGACCGCCGCTTCACCTTCTTGTTCGCACGAAAGTACCATCCCATCCTCGCCAAGATGGCGCCGATTCGCTCGGCGATCGGCTTCCCGACGGTGTTCAACCTCCTCGGCCCGCTGCTCAATCCCGCACGAGTGCGCCGCCAGGTGATCGGCGTCTACGACGAACGTGCCCAGCGCTGGATGGCGGAGGCGCTGCGCCTGCGCGGCTGTGAATTTGCAATCGTCCTGCACGGCGACCAAGGCCTCGACGAAGCGACTCCGCTCGGCCCGTTCCGCGCGTTGATCGTCGAGGAATCCCGGCCGGTTCGAGAGGAGGCTCGCGACCCTCTGGATCTGGGGATCCCGCGTTGCAGGCTCGAGGACCTGCAGGTAAGCAGCGCCGAGGAGAGCCGGGCGGCGACGATTGCCGTGCTGCACGGCGAGAAGGGGCCACGGCGGGATGCGGTCCTGATCAACGCGGCGCTCGCTCTCGAGGTGGCCGCCGTCGCCTCCTCCTGGGCGGAAGGACTGGACCGTGCGCGGGCCGCGATCGATCGTGGCGACGCCTGGACGCTCGTTCAGCGACTCGCCACTCGAGGGAATCCTGGATGAGCGCCCCTACCCTGAGCACCATCCTCGAGCAAGTGCGCCTCGAGGCCGAGCAACGCTGTCGCCTCCACTCTCCAACGGACCTGAAGCTCCGGGCGCGCCGCTGGAACCGCCGTTCGCTCGTCGAGTCCTTGCAATCGATTTCTTTCGGCGTGATCGCCGAGATCAAGCGCGCCTCGCCGAGCGCCGGTCTCATCCGCTCCGACCTCGACCCTGCCGCCCTTGCCTGCGCCTACGTGAAAGCCGGCGCACGCGGCATCTCCGTGCTCACCTGCGGGCCGTACTTCCAAGGCTCTCTCGAGGACCTGGAATGCGTCCGGCAGAGGTGCAGCTCTCCGGTGCTCTGCAAGGACTTCCTGCTTTCCTCTTTTCAGATCCTCGAGGCCGCCGCCGCCGGGGCGGACGTCGTCCTGCTGATCGCGGCCGCGTTGAGTGACGCGGAGCTGCACGAGCTGTCCAAGGCCGCCCACGACCAGCGCATGGAAGTCCTTTTCGAGGCGCACACGGCCGAAGAGCTCGAACGGATCCTGCGCCAGCGGCCGCGCCTCCTCGGCGTCAACAGCCGCAACCTCGGGACGATGACCATGGACCCGGAACGGGCCCTTTCCCTGGGGAGGCGGCTTCCCAAGGACGCGCTGGGTATCTTCGAAAGCGGCATCAAGGAGTCTGCCGATCTCCTCAAGGCCAGAGCCGCAGGTTTTCGCGGCGCGCTGATCGGAGAATCGTTGCTCCGAAACGACCGACCGGAGGACGCATTGCGCGAGCTGGTCCTCGCGCTCCCCCCCTGATGATCCGGATCAAGATCTGCGGTATCACACGGACGCAGGATGCCCTGCTCGCCGCCGACCTTGGCGCCGCGGCGATCGGGATGGTGTTTTCATCGTCGAACCGCAAGGTCTCCATTGCTTCAGCCCGCGACATCTGCACTGAGCTCCCGCCATTCGTCGACCGGGTCGGCGTGTTCTCGGATGCCAAGGCCGCAGAGGTCAGAAAGATCTGCAAGGAGGCACGCCTGACTCGGATCCAGCTCCACGGCAAGGTGCGGCCCGAGTCGTTCGCATCCCTGCCCTGGTCGATCACCCGCGCGCTGGTCTACCACCAGGAAAACCTGTGGCACGAGATCGAGCGCTGGTCGAAGCTCAGGCCCGACGCTCACTTCCTGATCGACCTGCCCAAGGAACGCAAGCACACTGACCGCGACATCGAAAAGCTCTGGGACGTGGCGGCCTCGATCGCCAAGTACCGCCCTCTGATCCTGGCGGGAGGTCTCAATCCCGGCAACGTCCTGCGAGCCCTCGACCGCGTGCGGCCTTCCGCGGTGGACGTGGCGCGCGGCGTCGAGCGCTCGCCCGGCAAGAAAGACCCGGGGCTGCTGCGCGACCTGTTCGCCGCCGTAAAGATCTACGCTGACCACCACAGAGGCTCTCCGTGAGGCTGGTGCAGAAGTTTGGCGGCTTCGGCGGCGCCTACGTCCCCGAGACCTTGTATCCGGCGATCGAAGAATTGAAGAAAGCCTGGCTGGCGGCGCACGCGGACAAGAGGTTTCGGGAGCGACTGAACCAGCTCCTCAAGGACTACGTCGGCCGGCCTTCCCCCCTGTACGAGACTTCGCGCCTGGCACGGAGCTGGGGAAAGTGCCGGGTGTTCCTCAAGCGCGAGGACCTGAACCACACCGGCGCGCACAAGATCAACAACAGCCTCGGCCAGGCGTTGCTCGCCCAGCGACTGGGAAAGGTCCGCATCATCGCCGAGACCGGCGCCGGCCAGCACGGGGTCGCGACCGCGACGGCCTGCGCGCTCCTCGGCCTTTACTGCCGGGTCTACATGGGCTCGGTTGACATGAACCGGCAGATGCCCAACGTCCGGCGCATGCGCCTCCTGGGCGCGGAGGTCGTCGCCGTCGAGAGCGGCAGCAAGACCCTCAAGGACGCGACCAACGAAGCGATCCGCGACTGGGTCACGAACGTGCGAACCACGCATTACATCATCGGCAGCACGGTCGGTCCGGCACCCTACCCGCAGATGGTGCGCGAGCTGCAGTCGGTGATCGGCAAGGAGGCGCGGGCCCAGATCCGGAAGGCGACGGGCAGACTGCCGGAGGCCGTGCTCGCCTGCGTCGGTGGCGGCTCGAATGCTCTGGGCATCTTCCATGCCTTCCTGCGCGACAAGAAGGTCGCTCTCTATGGGATCGAGGGCGGCGGCGAGGGCACGCCCGGCCGGACTTCCGCGACCCTGACCTTCGGGACTCCAGGAGTCCTGCACGGCTCGTACTCCTACGTGCTCCAGGACGCGAACGGCCAGATCGCGGACACCCACTCGATCTCCGCGGGTCTCGACTATCCGGGAGTCGGACCCGAGCACTCGCATCTCAAGGAGACCGGCCGGGTGCATTACGTTTACGTCAATGATCACGAGGCCCTCGAGTCGTTCGTCGAGCTGTCTCAGCTCGAAGGCATCGTTCCGGCGCTCGAGAGCAGCCATGCCCTCGCGTTCGGGAAAAAGCTCGCTCAGAAGATGAAAAAGGGTGCCACTCTGCTGATCAATCTCTCGGGCCGCGGCGACAAGGACATGGAAACAGTGGAGCGCCTGCGGTCATGACCAGGGCGCCGCGTGCGAGACCGTCAAGGAGCAGCGTCGCCGCCAATGGAGAAGCACTCCAACCGATCGCGGCCAAGTTCGCCACGCTTCGAGCGACTGGCCGCAAGGCTCTGATCCCGTACTTGATGAGCGGCTTCCCGTCGCGCCGGCAGTTCGTGGAGATGCTTGTCGCTGCGCTCGACTGCGGCGCGGACCTGGTCGAGATCGGCGCGCCGTTCTCCGATCCGCTCGCCGACGGCCCGGTGATCCAGGCGGCGGGACATCGTTCGCTCCAGCAAGGGACCACGCTGCGGACGACGCTGGAGGACGTCGAGAGACCCCTCGCCTCCAGAATCGATGTCCCCGCGCTGCTGATGAGCTACGTCAATCCGATGCGGGCGCTGGGGTTCGACGAGCTTGCGTCGCAGTGCGCCCGGGCAGGCATCCGCGGCTGGATCGTCCCCGATCGCGACCTCGAGGACTTTGGGGAGCTCCTCGACCCCGCGGCGCGGCACGATCTCGACGTCGTGCCTCTGCTCGCGCCGACGACTCCTCAGGAGCGCATGGGCAAAGTCCTCCGGGGCGCTTCCGGCTTCGTCTATCTCGTGTCGCTCACCGGTGTCACCGGCGCGCGCAAGAACCTGAGCCTCGACGTCAAGAAGTACGCGCAGGCCGTCCGCCGCCACACCTCTCTGCCCCTCTGTGTCGGCTTCGGAATCGCAAGTGGCGAGCAGGCGCGGGAGGCTACGCGCTTCACCGACGGCGTCATCGTCGGCAGCGCGCTCCTCGAGCCCTTCCTCCACGACCCTTATCCCGCCGCTCTTCGCAAGATGACTTCACTCCTGCGCGAGATCCGCCAGGCGCTCGACCGAAACGATCGCTCGTCAACGAACGATCGTTGATCCACTTGAAAGCCGCTCGCTCTCGGACTTTCTTGGGGGGGGGCGGTCCTCGGCGCGGATCTGTACGCACGACTTGCGGACAGTGGCAAGCAGATTTGGCAAAGGCGAAGCGGTTCCCGGACACACTTCATAATCTCGCCGCATGAGGATCTCCCATCGGCGGTATCTGTCCATCCTTGCCGCGTTGTTCGGCATGTTGTGGGTTTTTCTGGGAATCCATCCGTGGAATCGACAGGACTGGTGGCTGGAGAACGCGCTGGTGATCGCATTTGCCATCCTGGTCGCCGTCTTTCATCGAACGATGTTGTTCTCGCGGGTCTCCTACACGCTGATTTTCCTGTTCCTGTGCCTTCATGCGGTCGGCTCCCACTACACCTACTCCGAGGTTCCGTACGACACTTGGACTCGGAGTCTGTTTGGATTCTCCCTGAACGAGCTGCTTTGCTGGCAGCGCAACAACTTCGACCGGATCGTGCACTTCGCCTATGGCCTCCTGCTCGCGTATCCCGTGCGCGAGGTGTTCATCCGCGTTGCCGGCGCGCGCGGATTCTGGAGCTACTTCCTGCCGCTCGACCTGACGATGTCGACCTCGATGCTGTACGAGCTGATCGAATGGGGGGCAGCGGAGCTCTTTGGCGGAGAGCTGGGCCAGGCCTACCTCGGGACGCAGGGAGACGTGTGGGACGCTCACAAGGACATGGCGCTCGCCAGCCTGGGCGCGCTCCTTTCGATGTGCACGACTGCAGCGATCAATCTCAGAATGCAGCGCGACTTCGGCCGCGAATGGTCTCAAAGTCTGCGCCTCAAGGACCCCCGGCCACTGGGTGAGGATTCATTCGACCGCATGGTCTGAGAGCCCCTCAGGGCGCCGAAGTCAGCGCTCGGACTTGCGGACGCCTGAGCCCTCGAGGACCTTGCGTACGTCGTCAAGGCCGACGGTGTTCGCCTCGAGGATGCGGTTTTGGTCCTGCTCGATCAGCGCGGGGTCGGTGGCGTTGTAGCGGATCGCCGGTGTGTCCGGGTCGCCAAGGACCAGCAGGTTGTTCTTCACCAGGTTCGGGCCGGCGCGATGAAAGCGCAGAGGCGAGCGCACCACCGAGTGGATGACGTTCCCTTCGATCGTGATCCCTTCCGTGCCCTCGTCCAGGAACATGCCGTTGGATTCCGCCCGCCCGGCGTTGACGGGAATGTCATGGATGTGATTCCAGGAGAGACTCGTGCCGGGCTGACGCCCGAGTGTGTAGACACCTCCCCCGTCGCTCAAGATCTGCATGACGTGATGGATGTGGTTCTGCTCGACGACGTGGCCGCCCGCGGGCGTTTCAGTGGAGCTCCACATCCAGCCCAGTGAGATACCGGTGTAGGGATGAAAACCGATCTCGTTGTGATGGATGTGAACGTCGCGCGCCAGCCCCACCCAGACAGCGACCGCTCCGAGGATCTGCCGGCCTCCGTGAAGAACGCGGCAGTCGACGATTTCGTGATTCGAGGCGGCCTGGTCCGGACAGCACTGCCACCAGGGTTTGCCCCCGACGAGCCGCGAGGCATCCTCTCCGATCAGAAGACTGTTCCCGGAGACGTCCTCGATCGCGCAGCGTTCGAGCCGGCAGCTCCGAGTCCCCGCGCCCAACCACACTCCGGAAGCGCCGAAGTGCTCGAACCGACAATCGACGAATTCACATCCCTCGGCATGTTCCAGGTGAACGGCAGCCGGCAGCAGGCGGCGCTCCCCAGCCGCCCCGGGGTCTCGTGATTCATGAAAGGTCGCTTGTGCTTCACAGAAGCCCCCCGCTGGGAGCGACCAGGCGGAGTGGGCAAAGGTGATCCTTCGAAAGCTGAGTCCGCGCACGGGCGCACCCGGGTCTCCGCGTACCTGCAGCAAGCCCTGGCTCAGCGGCACCACGGCCTCCATTGCCTCGATGACGACATCCCAGCCGCCGTAGGGCCTGTAGACGATCTCCTGGCTCCTCGGATCGAACCACCATTCACCGGGTTCGTCGAGGAACCACCCGTGTCCCTCGAGCTGATAGCGGGCATGTGGCTCGAAGGAGTCGATCCGGAAGTGGTCCATCGAATCTCCGATCGGACCCTCGGTGAGCAGGATCTGCGAGGCATGGTCGATCGAGGTCACCCGCAGTCGCGACACCGACCAGTCGTGCAGGAACAAGAGCTCGACACCGCCACAGACCGCCTCGGGAATGTCGCCGCGAACGAACTTGAAGCCGGAGCGCCGGTCCGGTAGCGGCTCAAGAACGCGCAGAAACTCCGCGACGTGCTCGGCGGGATGGTGGGCACGCCGGCGACGCTCACCGTGCACGAACAGCTCGCGCGGACCCTCGGGGCCCAGCCCCAGCCGCTCGAGCGGCGCGTAGTAGTGACCCCACTTTTTCCAGGGGAGGGGGATGTCCTCACCCAGCTTCCACCGGCCGATGCGTCGGCCGCCGGAGATCACTGCTGTCTCTCCCGGGTCCGACTGGAAATGGACTCCCCCCTCCCAGCGATCCAGGTGCTCGTGGCCGAGCACCAGGGGACGATCGAGCTCGTACGTCCCCGGATGCAGAACGACCAGGATCGTGCAGCGGATCGAAGGAGGATCCGAGTCTTTCCCCAAGAGCGCCTTCACCGCGCGAGGCAACGTCGCGAACGGCCGGCCCTCGGTTCCGTCGTTGTCGTCGTTTCCATCCGGGGAAACGTGGATGGGGCGCAAAGGGATCTCATTGAGCGGCTGCGCCTTCGCCGCGGAGAAAGTCGCAACCAGCATCACTCCACAGCCGGCTACTGCTCTCTTCATGAGTTTCTCGAGTCGATTGAGAGCGCCTGACGGAAAGGACCTCCGCATTCGACCGGCGGCGAACGAGGCACCGATGTCGCTGGCCCCGAGATCCGAAGGTGGGGGCGCGGGACTCAGGCTTTCAAACAAGAGCACCTCCGCCTGTGCCGTCGCCTTGGTAAGCCTCTTGAACCGTGAGGTTAAGGTGGGTGACCCGCCCGAGGTACCTCGAAGTCCGCCGTCCCGTGGGGCGGCAGTTCGGGTGGCCCCGTGGAACAAGGTCCCCTCAGTTCGCTTTAGGTTCAAGAATCTGCTTGAGCGTCGTGCACCGCAGAGGTGTGCAGCTGTTCTGCAAAAAACTCGACCCGGATGCAACAGGCAAGAAGATTCTCAAGAGGACACCTTCACGAGCAGCCAGCTCGTGTGTACCATGCGCGCCATCGAACGAGTGTCAGGAGACCGAAAAAATCGGGTGTCGTGCTGTTCAGTCTTAGCCGGACAGGAATCTGACGCCGCGGCGCTGTCGCGCCGCACTCCAGAGGAATGGTGTCAGATGCGGAGTTTCATGCCTTCGCGCTCGAGGCGCTCGACGATCCGGCCGTGCACTTTCTCGACCTCGGAATCGGTGAGCGTGCGGTCATCGACGCGGTACTCCAGGTGGAAGCACAGCGAGCGATGATCCTTGGCGATCTTCTCGCTCCGAAAGACGTCGAACAGCTCCATCGAGCTCAAGAACGGCCGGCCGGCCTCCTCTGCAATCCCAAGAACATGCGCGACCAGGATCTCCTCGCGCGCCTCGATTGCGAGGTCGCGGTACACCGACGGAAACTGCGCGATCGCCTTCATCCGCACCGGCTCCCGGGGATGGCGGCACAGCTCCTCGAGGTCGATCTCCGCCACCGCCACGTTCGCCTCAAGATCGAACGCGTGCGCGATCGAAGGATGCAGAGCGGCAAGCTGCCCTGCCGCCTGTTCCCCCAACACCCACTCGATGCTCATCGACGGATGCGCGAACCGCTCCGGCGCCTTCGGGGTCCTTCCCCGCGCGGGGAGCCGCAGCCGGCGGAACAGCACCTCGAGATCGCCGCGCATCTTGAGCACCAGATCCTCGGGTTTCGCCGACCGGGAAGCCCGCACGGCGCACAACAGCCGCCGCTCCCTGGGCAGCTCGCGATCCTCGATCGATCCACGGTCCATCCCTTCGGGCAGGTACGCCCGCCCGATCTCGAACAGGCGCACCTCTTCGCGCCGCAGAAGATTGCTCTCCACGAACTCCAATAGTCCCGGAACCAGGCTCCGGCGCAGCCTTGGGGCATCCGCCGTCACCGGATTCGCGAGCATCAGGAAGCTCTCGTCCGCGCTTGCCGATTTCTGAACCTGAACGTCGGTCGCGAACGAATAGTTGGTGGTCTCCGTGTACGCGCATTCGTGCACCAGCGTGCGCACCACCTCCCGCGAGAGCTGGCGCAGGGCGTCCTCCCGCGGCGGATCGCACGGGAGCCTCGGCAGCAGCGCAGGGACCCTCTCGTAGCCGGCGAGCCTCCCCACCTCCTCGATCAGGTCGTCCTCATGAGTGACGTCGCGTCCCGCCCGGAAGATCGGCACCTCGACCTCCAATGGCGAGTCCTCGCCGCTGGGTGTTGACCGGCCGTCGGCGGTGGTGACCTTGAACTCCACCGAGGAGAGCAGCTTCACCATCTCATTCGTCGACAGCGGATAGCCCAGCTTCCGGCGCGCGCGCTCGGGACGCAGCCGGATCCTGGTCGGCAGCACTGACACGGACCCCGCCGCGACGACCTTTCCGATCCGCGCGCCCTTGCCATGCTCCTTCAGCAGCCATGCGTAGCGCTCAAGGGCGAGCTCCGGCAGAGTCGGGTCGAGGAACTTCTCGAACCGGGCCAGCGCTTCGCTGCGCAGGCCCTGGCGCGCTGAAGTGCGTCGCAGGCTGATCGAGTCGAACACCGCCGACTCGAGGAGCACCCGGCGCGTGCCGGCGTGGATCTCCGTCGCCTCGCCGCCAATGATCCCGGCGATCGCGACTGCGCGTTCCTCGTCCGCGATCAGGAGGTCGTCGGCGATCAGCGTCCGCTCGACCCCATCCAGCGTCTTCAACTTTTCGCCGGCGAGCGCGCGCCGTACTACGATCCCCTTCGCCAGCAGGTCGCGGTCGAAGGGATGAGTCGGCTGTCCCAGCTCGAGCATCACGTAGTTGGAGAGGTCGACCAGAAGCTGGATCGGCCGCATGCCCACCGAATGAAGCCGCCTCTGCATCCACGGCGGCGACTCAATCTCTGCAGACACGTCATCGATCAACAACCCAAGGTATCTCGGGCATCCGTCCTTGGCGTCCAGCCGGATCGAGCAGTCCGAGGACGTTCCCTTCGGCGGCGCAAAGGTTGGGAGCGGCTTCATCGGCCGGCCGAAGATCGCGGCCAGCTCGCGCGCGAATCCGCGGTGGCCCCACAGATCGCCGCGGTGCGTGATCGCCTTGTTGTCGATCTCGTACACCACGTCATCGAGACCGAGGAGATCGGCCAGCCTCGCCCCCAGCGGAGCATCCGGCGCCAGCACCAGGATTCCTTCGTGCTCCTCCGAGAGGCCCAGCTCCTTCTCGGAGAGAATCATTCCCTGCGACAGGACTCCGCGGATCTTTCGCGCCTCGAGCTTGAGCCCCTGGGGAAGCACGGAGCCCGCCGGCGCAAACGCGATCTTCTGTCCACTGGCCACGTTGGGCGCGCCGCAGACGACGGACGTCCTGCCCTTTCCCGTGTCGACCACGCACACGCTGAGCCGGTCCGCTTCCGGATGCCTGGAGCACTCCTCGACCAAGCCCACGCGCACGTCCTCGAGGCCCCGGCCCTGGCGCTCGATCCCTTCGATCAGCGCCGTCTTCATCGTCAACTGTTCGGCCACCTCGTCCGCAGAGAACCCGGAGAGGTCGACGTGGTCGTTCAACCAGCGGAGTGAAATCTTCATGACGACGTCAGAACTGCTCGAGGAAACGCAGATCGCCGGACATGAAATACCGGATGTCGGTCACCGCGTGCCGCATCATCGCCAGCCGGTCGATGCCCATGCCGAAGGCGAAGCCCGTGTACTTCTCCGGGTCGACCGACGCCGCCTCGAGCACCCGCGGATGCACCATCCCGCACCCGCACAGCTCGATCCAGCCGGTCCCTTTGCACGCCGGGCACCCTTTCTGCTCGCACAGGAGACAGCCGAAATCGAGCTCGAGGCCCGGCTCGACGAACGGGAAATAGAAAGGCCTCAGGCGCGTGACCACCCGGTTCTTGAACAGCCCTCGGAGCATCGCCTCCAGCGTCCCCTTGAGATGCGACACGGCGATGCCCTCGTCCACCACCAGGCCCTCGAGCTGATGGAAAGTGTGCTCGTGGCTGGCGTCCTGGGCCTCGTAGCGGAACACACGCCCCGGCGCGACCACCCTGAGAGGCGCCCCGTACCTCCTCATCGCCCGGATCTGCATGCCGGAGGTGTGCGTGCGCATGACGGCGCGCCTTCCCGCGACCCAGAAGGTGTCCTGCATGTCGCGGGCAGGGTGCCAGGAAGGAATGTTCAATGCTTCGAAGTTGAAGTATTCGCTCTCGACCTCGGGACCGTCGATGACCGTGAAGCCCATCGACTCGAACAGATCGCACAGCTCGCGCACGATCGCCTGCACTGGATGCTCGTGCCCGAGCGGGCGGCGAGCAGAGGGCTCTGTCGGGTCGAGGCGCCCGCCGCTCAAGGAGGCCTCCATCGCCGCCGCCTCCAGACCCGAGCGCCGGCGCGCGAGCGCTTCCTCGACGCTTTTCTTGAGCTCGTTCAAGACCTGGCCGGCCAGGCGGCGCTCGTCCTCGGGAAGGTCCTTGAGACCGTGCAGGGCCCTGGTCACTTCGCCCTTGCGGCCCAGAAGCTTCACCTCGAGGGTCCGCAGTGACTCGAGGTCGGAGCACTGCTCGATCGAGGCGAGAGCGCCCGACTGGATCGATCGCACCTGCTTCAGGAGTGCATTCATCGGGTCCCCGCCGGGATCACACGGCGAGGGCCTGCTTCACCTTGGCGACGACGCCGTCGAAAACGCCCGGCTCTTCATTGGCGAGCGCGGCCAGGACGCGCCGGTCGAGGGCGATGTTCGCTTTCTTGAGGCCGTGGATGAACGACGAGTACTTGAGGCCGCGCGCCCGCAGCGCGGCCGACAGCCGCACCGCCCAGAGCTGACGCATCAGCCGGCGTTTTCGGTGGCGATCACCAAACCCGGAGGCCTCGGCGCGCAGCACGGCCGGCATCGCCGTGCGGATCTGCTTGCTGCGCGACAGGACGAATCCCTTGGCGCGTTTCAGGATTCGCTTGCCGCGACGGCGTCCGGCGACGACTCCAGTGGAACGGGGCATCGGTCATCACTCCTTTCAATGCATCTCTTCCTCCGATCACAGCGAAGGAGAGATCAGCTCCATGTAGGTCTTGGCCCACTTGCCCTGGACAACGTGGGCACCGCGGAGCTGCCGGCGTCGCTTGGCGTTCTTGCGTACAAGGAGGTGGCGGCGTCCGGCCTTGAAACGCATCAGCTTGCCGGTGCCGGTCACCTTGATCCGCTTGGAAATCGACTTCTTGGTCTTCATCTTGGGCATGGCAAGTTCTCCTGATCCGGCCCGTCGTCGGGCTCACGGACGATTCGCGCCCTCGGGCGCGCGTTCCCCGTCACCGGACGGCTTGCTGTGGCCGCTGTCGGAGACCGGTCCGTTCTTGCTGGTCAGCAGCATCGTCAGCTTGCGACCTTCCATCTTGGCCCCGCGCTCGAGCTTGCTGACGTCGGCGAGGCTCTCGGCAAACTGCAACAGCACCTGCTTGCCGACCTCGATGTGCGCCATCTCGCGCCCGCGGAACATCATGTTGAGCTGAACCTTGTCGCCGTCCTCGAGAAACTGCTTGGCCTTCTTGATCTTGGTCTCGACGTCGTGCTCGCCGATCTTCGGCCGGAGCCGGATCTCCTTGATCTGCACCCGGTGCTGGCGCTTCCTGGAGAGGTGCTCCTTCTTCTTCAGCTCGTACTTGAACTTGCCATAGTCCATGATCTTGCACACGGGCGGGCGCGCATCGGGCGACACTTCGACCAGATCCAGTCCCCTCTCGCGTGCAATCCTCTTGGCCTCATCCGAATCGACTACTCCGATCTGCTTGCCGGTCTCGTCGATCAGCCGCACCTGGCGGATGCGGATGGCCTCATTCACTCGGTACTGTTGCGTAAGAAAGCTCCTCTGGACGGTGATGCAAGGACACCACGGACTGACCCCGGGGGCGCCGTCCTCAGTGGTGGGCCGGGAATGCTAGGAGACAGGCTCGAAAGGATCAAGGCCGGCGCCCGGCCCGCAGCCCTCAGGACAGCGCTTTCCGGCTCCGGACCATTTCCTGAACCAGCGTCGCGAACGCAGGGACCGTCATGGATCCCAGATCCACGTTGCCTCGTTGGCGCACGGCAACGGTGCCCGCATCGCGTTCCCTTGCCCCGACGACGAGAAGGTAGGGGACTTTCTCCAGGGAGGCGGTGCGCACCTTGGCGCCGATCTTGTCGTTCTGGTCGTCGACCTCGGTCCGGATGCCCGCCTCGGACAAGGCCCGCTCCACCTTCCGCGCATCGTCGTTGAAATCCTGGGCAACCGACAGGACCTTGGCCTGGACCGGGCAAAGCCAGACCGGAAACGCGCCCGCCGTGTGCTCGATGTAGACGCCCAGGAACCGCTCGATCGAGCCAAGGATCGCCCGGTGGATCACGACCGGCCGGCAAAGCGTTCCCTGGTCGGACGAGTACTTGAGGTCGAAGCGCTCGGGCAGATTGAAGTCGAGCTGCATCGTGGTGAGCTGATGCTCGTGGCCGATGGCATCCCGGGTGATGAAGTCGATCTTGGGACCGTAGAACGCGCCGTCGCCTGGATTGACGATGAATTCCACGCCGCGCCGCGTGAGGACGTCCGTCAACGATCGCTCGGCGTCGTCCCAGAGCTTGCGGTCTCCGACCGCCTTCTCGGGCCGCGTGCCGAGCGTCACCTTGGGATCGGGCAATCCCAGGTCAGTGTAGATCCGGCGCACCATCGTGAAGCCGTGATCGAACTCGTGCGCAAGCATCTCTGGCGCGATGAAGATGTGCGCATCGTCCTGCGCGAACGAGCGCACGCGCGTCAAGCCGCGAAGGACGCCCGATCGCTCGTAGCGATGCAGCCGACCGAAGTCGGCCAGGCGCAGCGGCAGCTCGCGATAGGAACGCACTTTCGAGGCGAACATCAGCATGTGGCCGGGGCAGTTCATCGGCTTGACGCCGTACTCCACTCCGTCCGCCTCGCAGAAGAACATGTGCTCCTTGTAGTTGTCGTAGTGCCCCGAGGTCTTCCAAAGCTCGCTCTGGAACAGCTGCGGCGTGATCACCTCCTGGAAACCGAGCTCGCGGTACAGCTCGCGGAGGTAGGCGATCAGCAGGTTGTAGAGCAGTGCGCCCTTGGGCAGGAAGAACGGGCTTGCCGGCGCGAGCGGATGGAAGAAGAACAGGTCGAGGGCCTTGCCGAGCCGGCGATGGTCCCGGCGCTCGGCCTCCTCCCTCATGTGGAGATACTCATCGAGCGCCTTCTGGTCGAAGAATGCGGTGCCGTAGATCCGCTGCAGCATCGGCCGCTTTTCGTCACCACGAAAGTAGGCGCCCGCGACCGAAAGGAGCTTCAAGTGCCGGACGAACCCGGTCGACGGCAGATGCGGTCCGGTGCACAGGTCGACGAATTCTCCTTGCCGGTAAAGCGAGATCGTCTCGCCCTGAGGGATGGCCTCGATCAGCTCCAGCTTGTAGGGATCGGCGCGCTCCCGCGCCCAGGCAAGCGCCTCCTCCCGCGACCATTCCATCCGCTCGATCGACAGGTTTTCCTGGGCGATTCGGGCGATCTCCTTCTCGATGTTCGACAGGTCCTCGGGCGTGAACGACCGGGAGACGTCGATGTCGTAGTAGAAGCCGTTCTCGATCACCGGCCCGACGCCGAACCTGGCCTCGGGAAACAGGCGCTTCACCGCTTGCGCCAGAAGGTGCGCGCTCGAATGGCGCAGGACCTCGAGCGCCTCCTTGTCGGCCGCCGTCAGAATGCGAACGGCGGCATCGTGATCGAGCACACGCTGGAGGTCGAGCACTTTTCCATCGACGAGGGCCGCGATCGCATCCTTCGCGAGACGCCTGCCGATTCCTTCCGCGACCTCGATCAGACGAACGGGGGCCGGGTGCTCGCGTTCCGATCCGTCAGGCAACCGCACGCGCACCCGAGCGGCTTCAGCCATGGGTATCACCCTCTGCGCGCTCGAATGGCCGGATGTGCAGATCCCGCCACTGGCGGTCCTCGACCGGCGCCGGAGCTCCGGTCATCAGGCAGGCGGCGGATGCCGTCTTGGGAAAGGCCAGGACCTCGCGGATGTTGTCCTCCTTGAGCAGGAGCGCGATCACGCGATCGAGCCCGATGCCGATGCCGCCGTGCGGCGGAGCGCCGTACTCGAACGCTTCGAGCAGGAACCCGAAGCGATTGCGCGCCTGCTCCGGCTAGATGCCCAG
>Ga0247727_10008358_pt1 | contig 19229 bp, 12 predicted proteins | sample WisWelCaveWW1625_FD_202498 | JGI IMG/M metagenome (GOLD analysis project Ga0247727, IMG submission 202498) | Biofilm microbial communities from Wishing Well Cave, Virginia, United States - WW16-25 | ecosystem: Environmental > Aquatic > Deep subsurface > Groundwater > Cave microbial mat | place... | reverse complement strand
GGCATTCATGGCGTGGTGATCGAAAGCGGCGCGAGCGGAACACTAGTGCAGGGGAATTTCATTGGAACCGACGCCACTGGGACTGTGAACTTGGGCAACACCATCAATGGTGTGGGAATCAACAACGCACCCAACAACACCATCGGGGGGACAACGACCGGAGCACGCAATATCATCTCCAGTAACAGCGGTACCGGCGTCGCCATAGACGGCAGCGCCGCGACAGGGAACCAAGTACTGGGCAACTACATCGGCACCGACATCAATGGTACTGCCGCTCTTGGCAACGGCAGTGATGGCGTACGCATCAGCATCGCACCCAACAACACCATCGGTGGCACGATGGCCGGTGCGCGTAACGTCATCTCCGGAAACGTCGGCGGAGGTATCACATTCAAGAATCCCAGCGCCACAGGAAACCTGGTGCAGGGCAACTTCATCGGCACGGATGTCAATGGCACGTCTGCTTTAGGCAATATCTGGGGAGTCGTCCTCAGCGACGGAGCGTCCAACAACACGATAGGTGGCACAACCTCCGCAGAGCGCAACATCATCTCAGGCAATACTGGCCATGGTGTCCTAATGACTGAAAGCGCCACCACCGGGAATTTGGTGCAGGGCAACTTCATTGGCACGGATGTCACAGGCACACTCGCCGTTGGCAACGCCTTCGAGGGTGTAGCGTTACAAGATGCGTCTGGCAATACCATTGGCGGAACGACGACGGGAGCAGGCAATGTTATCTCCGGCAACGGTCGTCGCGGCATTGCAATTAACGCATTCACTGGGGTCGCGACAAATAATCTTGTGCAAGGCAACTTCATCGGCACCGATGTGACTGGCACTGCTGACTTGGGCAATGTCGACATCGGTGTACTCATTGATAGGGTGCCCAACAATACCATCGGGGGCACGGACGCCAGGGCGCGGAACATCATCTTTGGCAACAATGCAAGCGGCGTTGATATCTTTGGCAGCGGGGCGATTGGGAACAAGGTCCAGGGCAACATGATCTCTATGAATGGCACTCATGGGGTGGTGATCGAAAACGGTGCGAGTGGAACTCTGGTACAGGGAAATTTCGTCGGGACCGACGTCACGGGGACCGTGGACTTGGGCAACACTCTCAACGGTGTGGTAATCAGCGGCGCACTCAACAACACCATCGGGGGGGCTGCTCCAGGAGCGGGCAACACTATCGCCTTCAACGGAGCCGACGGCGTTTTCATCGGGGCCGGCTCCGGCAACGCCGTTCTGTCCAATTCCATCTTCTCCAACCACAAGCTGGGAATTGACCTGGGGAGCGACGGGGTGACGGCCAATGATCTCGGCGATGCTGACGCCGGCGCCAATAATTTGCAGAACTTTCCGGTCCTGTCCGCCGCCAATTTCAGCGGCACGACGGTCACTATTGAAGGTACTTTAAACAGCTCGCCGACCACCTCCTTCACGATCCAATTCTTTGGCAACAGCATCTGCGATTCCGCCGGAACTAATGGTGAAGGCGAAATTTTCCTCGGCTCGACAGTGGCGGCGACCGATGGGAGTGGCAATGCGAGCTTTACACAAGTGTTTCCAATCACGGCTGCCACGGGCCGCATCATCAGCGCCACCGCCACCGACCCCGGCAATAACACCTCGGAGTTCTCCAAATGTCTGTCGCCGGATGTCGCCGTTCCGGCAGGCTTTGTTTTCGAAATTTTCGCGGAGGGATTGAACGAACCGCAGGGACTGGCGTTCGATACCGGCGGTAATTTGATCGTTGCGGCTTCCGGCTCAGGGGAAATCTTCAGATTTGACAATGACGGCAACGCCGAGCTGCTGGCTTTGAATTTCAACCGCCCTGTTGGTATCGCCGTGGACGCCAACAACATCCTGTACGTTTCCGACTTCGATTGGAATGGCATTTTCACCATCAATCTGAATGGATCCCTTCCAGTCGATGCCACAACGTTGAGTCCATTGGTCGCCGGCCTGAACGGCCCGACGCACCTGGAATTTGGACCAAATGGGGATCTGTTTGTGAGCGAAACGGGTGAGAAGGTTTTGCAGGTTAACGTTGCCGGGCCAACGACAACCGATTTCATAAATTTTCCTGCGGGCACCAATCATAACCCCCAAGGGACTGCGTTTGATGCGAACGGGAACACGTTCGTTGCGCTCCGGTTGTTGGGCCAGGTTCGCAAGTCGCCGGCCACGGCCACCCCGCCGATTGACGGCGGCACGCTGCCGGTGGTGCTGCAAGGATTGGATTCGCCCGCTGGCATTGATTTTGGCATTGACGGCCGGCTCTTTATTGCCACCCGCAACGAAGTCGTGGTGAGCCGGAGAAATTCCCAAGCCTGGGGCATATTGGCCTCCGGACTCAGCGGCGGGAGTTTCAATAACCTTTTAATGAGAAGCGACGGCCAACTGTTTGTGGCGGACTTCGCGAGCGGGCGCATTCTTCGTCTGGTGGTTCCCGAGCAACAGATTTTAGCTTCGGAAAATTTTCCGTTTCAGATCAATCAGGATGGAGATCCCTCCATTACCGACGGCAGTGATTTGACCGCCATCCGCAATGCCTTTCAAAATTGGCAAAATGTGGCGACCTCAAAATTCTCAGTCACAGATAATGGCACGACTTCATTGACCAATGCCTCCGCCACCGACGGCGTCAATCTGGTCAGCTTCCGCGATCAGGAATTTCTTTTTTCACCGCTGGTGTTGGCGGTCACGGCCAAGACCATCGTCTTTGGCGCCGATCCCACCATCGCCAACATCGTGGATGCCGATATTATCTTCAATCCCGCTTATACCAATCATCCAACCTTCAAATTCGGGACGGATACGAATCCGGGCGCCTTCGATATCGAGAGCACGGCCACCCACGAAGTCGGCCACATTCTCGGATTGATCCACAGCGGGGTTTTGGATGCCAGCATGTTCTTCGTGCTCCAGCCGAACACTCAGGGGAGAAGCCTCACCCTGGACGACCGCGCCTGGGCCAGTCACCTTTATCCCGAGCCCGGTTTTGCTACATCCTTTGGTTCCATTTCGGGCAATATTGAAGACGGCGAAAATCCTGGCGCGCACGTGGCCGGAGCTTTAATTTTGGCAACCAATATCACAACCAACGTCTCCGTTCATGCCTACAGTGATCAGAACGGCGACTATCTCATTCCGGGTCTGCCGGCCGGAGGTTACAAAGTTTCAATTCAGCCTTTGGATGGCGATGTCGAGGGATTTCCGCTGACGCCTGCCCTCGTCAGTCCCCATCTGCAAATCGTCACCAACAATACCGATTTTCCGGATGAATTTTACAACGGGGTCGATGAGTCCGAGAATCCCGCGACCGACATTCCTACGGCATTTATTTCCGTGACCGTAAACGCCGGCGCTGCGACGAGCGGAATCAACTTTGTCACGAACGTGGATCTTACCCCGCCTCAGATTACAGCCATTTTTCCTGCAAATGGCGCGACCGGCGCGAGCGTCACCTCTGAAATTCTCGTCACGTTTTCCGAGCCGATCGACGTGAGCACCTTCAATAACACAACGTTTGCTTTGAATAATGGCGGGGGATCCGTTGCCGGCAGCTTTTTATTTCTCGATGACAACCAGCATGTGGTTTTCACACCGGAAAATCCTCTAACTTTTAATACGACCTATTCGATTGCCATCTCCACCGGCGTGACGGATAGGAGAGGCAATGCTTTGGCGACAGCTTTCAACAGCAGTTTTACCACGGAACTTCCCGATACACAGCCGCCAACGGTTACGCAAATTGTCCCGGTCGATGGCGCCTCCGAGGTTTTCATTACCAGCAATATTACCGTGGTCTTTTCCGAGCCGGTGAATCCCAATTCTTTGACCGCCAGTACCCCTTCAACTCCGAACACGGGCAGCTTCAAGATCAACTCTACAGCAGGAGAGGTTTTTGGCTCGCTGACTTTGAATCTGAACAACACGACCGCCACCTTCGACCCGGAAGTGAGTCTGGCGGAAGGAACCACCTTTACGGTAACATTGACCCCGGCGATTACCGATCTCTCCGGCAATTCATTGGCGAGCGCATTCACCAGCACGTTCACGACGGTTGCAACGGCAGCGCCTACGGTGGTCAACTTCGGGCCGGCTGATGGCGCAATCGGCATCACGGTTATTACGCCGATTTTGGTTGATTTTTCCGAGCCGATGAATGCGAGCACGTTCAATGCAAATACATTTACGCTTACGACGGGCGGCCAGCAAGCGCAAGGCAGCTTCGAGTTTTTGTACCAAGACTCACGGGTGATATTTCGACCGGCATCGGCTTTAAGCTTCGGCACGACCTACACCGTGACGATTACCACCGATGTACAAGATGTTTCACAACCGCCCCAGTCGTTGGCCCAAACTTTTACGAGCAGTTTCACGACGGCTACCCAACCGGTTCAACCGGCCATCACCAGTATCTCGCCGCCCAGCGCCTTTATTGGAACGGTGGTGGCCATTAACGGCAGAGGCTTTGATCCGATCCCGGGGAATAATCTCGTATCTTTTAACGGCGTTCACGCAGTGGTGACGGGGGCTACCCTGAACAGTCTGACGACGAGAGTGCCGCAAGACGCCACCTCCGGGCCGCTGACGGTGACGGTGCATGGTGCTGTCAGCAATGCGTTTCAATTTGATGTCATTGTCCCGGCGGTGAGCGCCAATGACGTCGTCGCCACGGTCGCGGCGGAAAACGGCACCCGGGACGCCGATACGACTCCGGACGGCACGTTCGCTTATGTGACCAACGCCGGCGCGAATAGTGTTTCGGTGATCGATATTGTCAACACCATTGTCGCCCGAGCTGCCATTCAAGTCGGGGATACCCCGCTCAAGATTGCCATCAATCCCCAGGGAACATTGGCTTACGTCACGAATTTTGCTGCCAATACGGTGTCGGTCATCGATGTCAAACCAGGCAGTCCGACGCTCAATCAGGTTATTGCGACCATTCCGGTGGGAATCAATCCCATGGGTGTGGCGATTACGCCCGATGGCAGCCGGGTGTATGTGGCCGAATTTACCTCCAGAGGGCTCTCCGTCATCGACGCCGACCCAACCAGCGGCGCGTTTAACCATGTGGTGGCGCGAGTGAACACGGAGACCGGAAACCGGGATGTGGAAGTAAGCCCGGATGGAACCCTCGCCTTTGTCACCGGCACCGCCGGGTTATCCATCATCAATATCAACCCGGCCGCGCCAAAATTTAATAGTGTCGTGGCTCGCGTCAATACGGAAGCCGGAACCAGAGACGTGGATGTGACGCCGGACGGCGGCTTGGCGATTGTCACCACCATGGATGGCGGTATTCTTATTATCGACATTCACCCCGGCACGGCTTTCGGCAGTGTGGTCGCCACAGTTAGCGCTGAAGCCGGCGCGCGTGACGTGAAAACAAGCGCCGATGGCACCCTGCTCTACGCGACCAACTTCGAGGCGGGCACGGTTTCGGTGTATGAATTTGTATATGCACCGGGCGCCACAAATGGCGCCGGCTTTAACACCGGAAGCCCCATCACGACGACCTTAGTCGGTCTAAGACTGATCGACATCATCCCGGTGGGAGCTAATCCGGAGGGCATTGCGATCAGTCCTAAAACTCAGCTTGCAGTCGTCGCAAACTCCGGATCGAATAATGTTTCAATTATCAACATTGGCGGTTTTGCTACACCGGTGAAAGGTGTTAAAGATGTAACGGGTAAAATTGAGGATTTGGTCGCCGCCGGCGTTCTCAATCAGGGTCAAGGCAATGCTCTCACTGTAAAACTCAAAGAGGCGCAAAAGAAGCTGGATAAAGGCCAGGCCCAAGCCGCCATTAACCAGCTTAAGGCGTTCATCAACCAGGTAAACGATTTTATCAGCTCGGGCATCCTTACGCCGGTGCAAGGGCAAGCTTTAATTGACTTGGCCAACGCCATCATTGATCAAATCAATAGCGGTCCTGCCAAGCAAGACTTCCCTGGTGAGATGGCATCCGAGGCGCTGCCAAAGTATTTTGCACTACATCAAAATTACCCCAACCCATTCAACCCCTCGACTGCCATTGCGTTCGATATCCCAGCGAGCGCAGAAAAAGGCGTGCAGGTGGAACTGAAAATTTATAATATCCTTGGGCACTCGGTGCACACGTTGGTGGATGAGAAAAAGTTGCCTGGACATTACACGGTAACCTGGGATGGCGCGCAGCAAAATGGCCTCCGGGCGGCAAGCGGTATCTATATTTTAAGGATCAAAGCGGGCGAATTTCAGCAGGTTAGGAAAATGGTATTGCTGCAATGAGAGAGAGGCTTCCGAGAAACTGACTTCTAAACAATTCATTGACCGGTCGCTATAATTTCATCAATTTGTGGTAAACAAGTGATTTAAGCGACCGGTCAATATCTTTTGAACACGGATTACAAGGATGACGCGGATTCTCACGGATATAAAAAATCCGCGCCAATCCGTTGGGTTTTTCTATCCTGTTGGACACTTGCAGTAAAACGAAAAATTTGCTTTTTTAGTATGTTTGACCTTCTTTCATCACTTCGGCAAAACCCTCAGGCCTTTCACGCCCTTCAAATCCAATCGGAAAAGGCCGCCGCGAGTGGTTTTTTCTTCGCCCAAGGCGCCGGTGATGTAAAGCTGATCCATATTCGCGCCGCCAAATGCCACGTTGCTCGTGGTGAGGTTGCCGCCCGGATAACGGCGCAAGAGCTTGCCCGACGGACTCAGAACTTGCACCTGATGCATGCCATAATGCGCCACGTAAAGATTTCCGTCCTGATCGAGACATATACCATCGGGCTGATTGTCGATCTGATCGCCGGCTTTGGTGGGCAAATTAGCGAAAATCTTTCTTTCTCCCACTTTGCCCGGCGCGGCGACTGTGTAGACGAAAATGCGATTGTGATTGCTCTCCGCCACCAGCAGCGACTTGCCATCAGGCCGCAGCACGATGCCGTTGGGGAAGGCCAAGCCTTGCGCGACGAGATGGGTTTTGCCCTTGGCGTCGACATAGTGAACCGTGCCGATGGGATTGTTGGCATTGGATCCGCCCGGATCCGTGAAGTAAAAACCGCCATTCTTCGAATCCAACGTCAAATCATTCGGCGCGCGCAGCGGCTTGCCCTCACACTCGGATGAAGCTTTGCCGAGCACTTTGCCTTCGCGATCAAGATGCAAAATCGCGTGCTGGCTGCCGTTGCAGACAAGATGCGTGCCGTCGGCCAAAATCTTGTGGCCGTTGGGCGCGCCGGTTTTGGTCCAAATTTTTGCCTGACCGTTGGCCGTTACTTGATAGATCTCGCCATTCTGCGTGTCCGAGATGTAGGCGTTGCCGCTATGGTCGAAGACAACGCCCTCGCAATAGCCGGGCACTTCAACGATCTTGGTGAGCGTCACGCTGCTCTCCTTAGGGAGATCAATTGCCATTAAAACGACAATGAAGGGAAGCAAAACGAACAGTAAACTTTTCATTACGCGGATTCTCCTTTGGATTCAGTTTGAGTTGCGCGACTTGCCTGCCCTGGCGCCCGCCGCGCCACGCGGTGCCGCAGGCCAGGGAAAGTCGCGTTACGAATTAAAAAGACAAGCGAACGCCAAGACTGGCGCTTCTGGGGTTGAGAAACGTCTGGTTGTTTTTATCCGGCATGTCGATGTAAGCCTTGTCGTTCAAAACCTGCTGCGAAAAGCAGGAATGAGCGGACCGCCAATGGTCATATCCAAATCATATCCGGAATCATCGATGATTTGATTGCCTCGCGCTATAGAACCTACCGGCGTTGGCGCTTCGCCGTTCGCAAAACTCAGTCGTTGCGATGGGCGGTAACGGACGAGAAAATCGGCGATGAAACGATCAGCCGGCGGATTTTTGGTGACGAGCTGGACGAGACCGGAGCGCACATTTCCGTACTCGGCATCGAAGCCGCCGGTCTGCACTTGCATTTGCTCAAGAGCGGTAAAGCTCAGCCCGGTGATTGGCGCGTGCGTCCGTCCTTCGCGCAGATTAAGCCCATCGACCAAAAACGAAACGGTGTTGAGGTTGCCGCCGCGTATCGTCAAATCCGGTTCGACGCCGGGTTGCAGGCGAATGGCATCTTCGATGGTGGCGATCGGCAGGCTTTTTAAATCTTCGGCATCCACATCAGCCAGGCTTGCCGAAACTTCGGGGTTGAGAGTCTGGCGGCCCGCGACAACCGTCACGGCTTCGCCCTGCAAGGTTTCTTCTTTTAATTTGAAATTAATCGTGGTGGTGAGGTTGGGCCGCACTCTCACGTCTTCGACGGTGGTTCGGACATAGCCGACAAAAGTAGCGCGCAATTGATAAATGCCCGACGGCACATTGGCGATAAGGTAAAATCCGTTTGCATCCGTGGTCGCGCCGAGATTGGAGCCGACCAGAACGATGTTGGCGCCGGGAAGAGACTCGCCTTTAGCCGCTGTTTGCACTCGCCCGGCAATGGCGCCGGTTTGTGCTGCGGCGGTTGTCGCAGCGCCGATAAGGCAGATCAGGAAAAATCTTCCGACTAATTTCATAGCGACTCTGTATTTTTGCGTGAATGTTTTTGTTTTTGCAAAAGCCGGCTCTATACATTTTATATCCGCATTGCTTGCAAACGCCATTTTTTGATCAGCGCCGCAGCTTGTCCAACAACACCGCGCCCAGAATGACCAAACCCAACACGACTTTCTGCGCGTAACTTTCCACGCCGGTCAAGTTCATGCCGTTTTGAATGACGCCGATCATTAAGGCACCGATCAGCGTTCCCATCATCTTGCCTTCGCCGCCGGAAAGGCTGGCGCCGCCGACCACGACCGCGGCGATCACGTACAGCTCGTAGAGAAGTCCGTAAGTCGGCGCGCCGCTTTTAAGCTGCGAGGCCAGAATGATTCCTCCCAATCCCGCCATCACACCGGACACGGCATAGACAAACAACAAAATCCATCGGACGCGAATTCCGGCCAGACGTGCCGCCTCGGCATTGCCGCCGACCGCATAGATATGCCGTCCTAAAACGGTTTGTGACATAATGAAATGGGCCGCCAGATAAAGAAGCAGCATCAACACCACGGCGTTCGGAATGGAAAAAAGATCCGCGCCGCGGCCCAGCCAGACAAATGAATTGGGAATATCCTAAATCGATTCACCGGCTGCAATGATGTAAGCCAGGCCGCTGGCAACGAGCATCCAGCCGAGCGTTGCGATAAAAGGCGGGATGCTGAATCTGGTAATCATCATGCCGGACATCGCACCGAACAAGCCACAACCAAGAATGGCGAGGGCGGAAGCGCTGATCATCGCCGGAGCGCCGGCCTGCGCGCCGCCCATTTGCACGATGAGGCTCGTCGCCGCCACCGCGGAGAGGGCGATCACACTGCCGACGGACAAATCGATTCCACCGGTGATAATCACCATCGTCATGCCGATGGCAATGATCGCAATCACGGCGATTTGATTGACCACGTTGAGCAAATTCTCACGCAACAAAAAAGTCGGCCAGCGATAGCCGCTGGCGATCATCACTTTTGTTGCGAACAACAGCGTAAAATCGGATTTGATATTGTTGATCGTGTGCAGGCAATCTCTGGTGGTGGCAACCGCGTCAACTTTCACGCCGGAATCGGCCAACGCCTGAAATGATTGACGCACTGCCGCAGGCTCACCGTTCACTACTGCAACAATGTTGAAACCGGCCGCTTGCAATCGCGATCGGACGCTTGCAGCAAATTCAAAATCCTGCGGAGCGGTTTTGGCAACAATTATGATGTTAGATTGTCGCGCCAGAGAACTTGAAATATTTTTGGCCACAATCGCCGCCGCCGCGTCACCCTCGGGATGTTGTTCTTGCAGCGTTGCCCAGGAAAAATACAAGCACAGCAAGATGAGCACGCCCAGCATGCCATAATCGGAAAACAATCGCGCCATGAGCGAGTTAGAGGTCGATAACTTTGCGTAATTCAACATTCATGTTGAAATTGTGTCGCAACATGAATGTTACGTTACGCTCTGTAACTTAACATTTATGTTGAGTTGATGATTTGCGTTGACACATCATGAATGATGCGTTACGTCGACAAAACCTTTATTGATATAACTGAATTTCCATTCCTGCCAATGTTTCACCAATCCGGCTTTGACTGGATTATTCAGAATATACTCAATGATTCTATACAATTCTTCATCGTCGCGCACGAAATGATCATAGCTCTCCTTGTGCCAGAACGCACCGGTGCGTTTGAGTTCCAGATTGCAAAATCGCGACGTGCTCCCTTTCAGCAACCTCATGGCATCCGCGACCGGATAGTTCTTGGTTTTACCGGCAATGTTCGTCGCCGAGGTTTGATCATATCCGGTCGTATCAAACAACAAATGAACGTGATTTGACATGATGCAGTAGGCGATCAGCTTGTAATTTTTGCCATCCAACTCATGAATTTTTTCCGCGACGATGCGAGCGATTCGCTCTTCTTTCAGCCAGTGCGGTCCAGTCGAGGCGCGATCAAGCCATTCATCAAAATGGCCGAAGTAACGCTTTTCAGTCTTGTATTTTTCCTTTTCAAATTCTTCGCCGCTGAATTTTTTTCTTAGCTGTTGAATTTCTTCTTCTCTTTCTTGTTGCAGCTTTTGTAAAACGTCCGCTGGCAAAGAGTCAACCAGACGAAACGTAATGAAGAAGATAGCATCCTTTGGGTGGAGGTGAGGCAAATTGCGCCTATAAAAGATCGGTTCATTGTCGGGCATTTTTTTCTCCCTAAAAACGTGGCGCAACATTCATGTTGCGCTGTTGATGCTTTGCCTGAAATTACGCCAGCAAAAAAACAGTTTCAGTTTTGGATATTTAATCTCTCCTTATCGATCGTGCTGGCGCCAATGCAACATGAATGTTGCATTACGACAAACAGCGTGGCGCAACATTTATGTTGCGCGCCGATTGTGCTGGCTGAACCGCATACGCAACATGAATGTTGCGTTACGGCGTCATCGCATCCTGTTGGCGATAGATGTTGGCGGCGATGAGAATCGTCGGGGACACTTGCTCGCCAGCCATGTATTTCACGATGGTTTCAACCGCTTTTCTGCCGATTTCGTCGGGATGCTGGACCACGTCGGCGTAAACCTTGCCTTCTTTAATCGCCTGCAAGCCTTCCGGCTGGCCGTCGATGCCGACCACTTTGATCTTGCCGGCTTTGCCCGCTTTTTCGATGGCCGCCACTGCGCCCAACGCGGTGGGATCGTTGACGCAAAAAATGCCTTTCAAATCCTGATGCGCTTGCAGCATGTCTTCCGCGGCTTTGTAAGATTTATCTTTCACACCGCCGCCTGCCAGCTTCGCGACGATCTCGAGGTTGACGCCGTTTTTTTCTTTTTGCTCCTTCACTTCATCCTCGAATCCCTTGACGCGCACGAAGGCAGATTCGACTTCCGGGTGGCCGATGACGCCGACCTGCCCGTCTCCATGCAAAGCCTCGATAACGGCTTGCGCGGCCAATCGTCCGGCCTGATAATTATCCGTGGCAATATGCGACACGACTTTTGCGCCTTCCGCCAAACATGCAATATCCGCGGTGAACACCGGAATGCCGGCTTCATTCGCTTTGGCGATGGAAGTTCCGATGGCTTTGGAATCCGTCGGGCAGAGCAAAATCGCCGCGACTTTTTTCACAATGAAATCGGAAACTTGATTTTGCTGTTTGGCCGCATCGAACTCGCCGGCGGTGATGATCACCTCGTAGCCGTGCTTGCTGGCCTCTTCCGTAATCGCCTGGCCCATTTCTATGAAGAAGGGATTCGCCATCGTCAATAAAGAAACCCCGATTGCGGGCTTAGCCGATGGCGTTTGGCCGGCGTCGTTTTGCTTTCTGCAACCAACCAAGACCGCCACAGCCAGAACCGCAAATATGAAAGACTTTACATGCTTCATGATGTCGTTCTCCTTATTGACCTCGATGATCTCTTTCGAGCATGATTGTTGATCGTACTTTGTCCGCCGAAAAGTTTGGCCAGCGTTTGCATCTCGCCGCCGGTCGCCGGCTTAAAACAACTTGATCTCGATCTTGCGGTAAAAACTTCCGCGCCTTCGGATTGAAACTGGATCTTGCCTCGCGTCAATGGAACTTCTTTGCCGTCGATCATTTCTCGGCAGTAAAGTTTTGCATCAACAAAGCCACGAAATCACCTTCGAATTTGCCAACCGTTTCATTTTTGCAGTGGAGCACGGCGGCCACGGAAATCCGCGCACGGTGCTTTCGCCTCAGGGTGTTCATGAATTTTAGCCAATTTGTTTCGTCGGGAATGGCGGACGAGGCCATAAAGGTTTCGGTGATGGGCCGTTCGTAATCCATCGTGCTTCTGTGAATGACGAGGCGGCTGTTTAAGTTTTCTGCATTAAGCCTGATATGAAGCAGCGACCACGCCGAAAGAATCGCAAGAGCCGCGGCGCTGCCGCCAAACACCGTGTCGCGATGATTGATATTCGGAGCGAGCGGTGCAGAGAGCCTGACGCCCTCCGCGGTCGCGGCCAGCACCTCGACGCGCATCCCGCCTTTGCGGGACAACGGGATATGCTCGTGCAAGTATTGCTGTAGTTCGCGCGTATCCACGGTATTTTTTCCTAACCAGGGTAAGCCGGAATCAGGTTGGCAGAATGATTACACAATTATTCTGCCGACGAATCATTCTGCCATTTGAATTTTTTATTTTTTCCGCAAAGATCGAATTTGTGAATGATCAAGGCTGCACCAACCGATAACTCACGAACGCAACCTGCCGGCTATCCGGCGACCACGAGGGCACGTTGATCGTGCCCTGGCCGCCAAAGAGTTTGGCCAGGACTTGAATCTCGCCGCCGCTCGTGGGCATGAGCCGAAGCATCACGTCTTTGTTGGCCGGGTGTCCGGTCACGTCTTTTTCATAAGAAAGAATAACGAGCCATTTGCCGTCGGGCGAAGGATGCGCGAACCAGTTGTTGTAATCGTCGAAAGTGATTTGCGTCTGCTCGCTGCCGTCGGTTTTCATGCGCCAGATTTGCATTAAACCAGTGCGCACCGAGTTGAAATAAATATACTGGCCATCGGGCGAATAATCCGGGCCGTCGTCGAGTCCTTCGGCGGTGGTGAGCCGAGTCTCCGCGCCGCCATCGACCGAGATGGCGTAGACGTCGTAGTTGCCGTTGCGTTCGGCGCAGTAAACAAGGGTCTTGCCGTCCGGCGACCAGCCGTGCCAGTAAGACGGGCCAAGCTCGGTCACGAGACGCGGCGTTCCGCCACCGCTCGGCAAAATATAAATGAGCGATTTGTTGTCTCTTTGCGATTGATCGCTGATCACGAGTTGCGAGCCGTCGGGCGAGAAACCGTGATCGTTATTGCAGCGCGTCGCGAAACCGGTATCAAGCAATTGCGGCTCACCACCGGCGACGGGCAGTTGGTACAGGCGCCCGGCCTGATTGAACAGCAAAGCCTTTCCATCGCGCGACCAATTCGGCGCTTCAAAATGCGCCCGCGCGCGATGGACGACGCGCCGATCTTTTGAAGCGATGGCAATCGTTTCCAGCGTGCTTTCCAGCACCGGCTCGCCCTGGCCGGGCAGGCCGGCAGCTTGAGATTTTCCGCTGGTGATCTCGACGTTGGAGAAAACGGCTTTCTCGATGGCGTTGTTGTCGTGCGCACAAACGCCCAGCCCGATGAAAAACGGCTCGCTGAATTTGAGGCGAAACGAGCCGCCGGCGGCATGAAGCGCTTCGTTCTCGCGCGCAATCGACATGAAGACAAAGTGAAAGGCGTCTTTGTCAAACCACATATTCTCTCCGCCGCCGGCAACGAGGTAACTCTTCTTTTTGGCATCGAATTCAACCGCGCCAGGCTTGAGAACATCGCCAATGTCACCGTGCTTCTCAAAAAGCCCAAGCGCTGAATTTTGGGAAATGACAGACTCGGCTTGAAGAAAAATGCCCAGGCACATCATGGCCAGAAATTTTTTGGTGAAAGGATTCATCATAATCAGCCTCCAGATAGAAAAAGTTATTTTGTCTCGTTTGGACAGATTTCATTTGTTCCCCGGCGGCGGCTTGGTTGGAAGCGCCAGGCCTTTATTGTTCCATTTCCACACGACAAAAGTAAGCGGTGTGGTGCCGGTGTTTTTGATACCGTGCACCTCCCATGGCGCCGCGTACAAAATGTCGCCCTTCTGCGCCGCGAAAGTTTTGCCGTTGAGATGCCAGTCACCTTTTCCTTCCGTCACCATTAAATATTCTTCTTCGGCGTGCTGATGCGGGGGGTGAATCTCCATGCCCGGCTTGATGACGGCAACGCCGGTGAGCACGTCTTTCGTGCCGTAGGTTTCGCCCTGGTAGTATGTATAAAAAGCGCCCCAATCGAATTTTTCATGACGAGCCTGTTGTTGGGTTTTAACTGCAGAAGTGATGGTATCGGCAAGCTGTTCGGCAAGTGTGACGCCCACGATAATTGCAACGATAAAACCTGCTATGACGATAAACAATCGGATGGATCCAGCTCTCGTTCCCGGCATGGCATGATTCCTTTCTGGTTAAGCACGCGACGATTTTTTCATTCTTTTACGGACTGTATTCATACGGCAGCATATCCGCCAAGCGTTCCCACGCCCAGTAGCCGAACTTCGCAATCGCCAGATCGTTCGCGTAGCGGCCCTGCCCGTCGATTTGCACCGTCTGCTTTTCCAGCGTGATCCACGATTCCTGCACGCCCGCGTCGCGCGTCAATTGATGATAATAAAGAAACGGTTTCTCTTCGCGATCATGAATATAGCGCACGCCGAGATACTCGTGAAAATCGAGATAAAAGGCGTTCGTCTTTTTGTTGCACCGCAAAAACCGGTCGACCGGCAGCGGCTCCGCATTGCGTTGCGTCTCGCGTTCCCAGAGAAATTTGAACGCGAAAGTCTCGAAGCCTTCCTGTTTGAGCCGAATCGTCGGGCCGATCGTCGTGTCGCAAACCGTCGCGAGAAAATGCCGCAGCGAGCCTTGATACGCGCGCAGCCGATTTTTTCGCCATTCTTCGGTTTGCTTTTCCGATGCGGGCGGGAGCTCGTCAAATTTGATCGAGCCGTTGTATTGCAGCTTTTGCGACGAGGCGGCAAACTTCATCAAAACCAGCGTGAGCTTATAACCCAACGCCAAATTCTCGATGAGTAGCGGCTCCGAAGCCGTGGCCGTCAAGCTATCGTTCTCTTCGCGAAAATCAAGCACCGTGGAATTGAGAATTTTAGTTTTCGTCGCGTTCTTCGTCGTGCTGAGCAGAAGCTCGCTAAAGCGCTCCAATTGCGCCTTCCACTTTTTCGGCACCGACGCCGTGACTTCGACGTCAACGCCGGAAAGAACGATGGGACGCAATTTAAACGCCGGTGTGATCACCAGCTCACCGGCAACTTGAATTTCTCGCTTCGCCACTTCATATCCAACCCGCGACACCACGATCTCGAACGTCCCGCCCGGCACGCCGCGAATGAGAAAGCGCCCGGTGGTGTCCGTGACGCTGCCTTTCATCGTGTTGGCCAAAAACACGTTGGCATGCGGCAACGGCTTGCCGGTGTCGGCATCGAGGACGAGGCCGGAGATGGGAAAGCCGGTTGGGGTCTGGGCAAAAAGATTCGCGATGAAGAGCAACAACGGCAACGAACCGATCAAATAGTTTTTTTTCATCTTCTGTCACATTGCAATTAAGGTTCAATGCCCACAATAATTAACGGCACCGCCGGAACACCGCGACCTTGTCGAACAACGTTATAAAGCTCGCCTTCATAATATGAAATTCCGGAACTCATCTGGCTTTGCAAGTTTTTCATCGGCATAATTTCAATGCCGACGTCAATACGATCACCGACGTAAAAGGCGAGATGCTTCACAAATAGATCGTAGGTCACAAAAGGATATTTGCCAAGCTGCACTTCGACGGCGACGCGTTCCTTGATGAAGTCCGTCTGATTGTAACTGTAAATCGGTTTTTCGCCCGTCGCTTCAATTTCCTGTTTCTGTTTTTCCGGAGCCATCGTCAAAGTTTTGCGGATGAGCTTCTCATCTTTAGTCACCCAATAACTAACGCGACTTTCTTCCCACCCTTTGGGTTTAAGGAGGCGTTGAAAGCTCGCATTTATTGCAATCGGGCTATAAAGCAATTTCCCCTTCATCCCTTTCTCTTTTGAAACTTTGGTTTTACAGGCATTGGCATCAATGGTCTTGATAACGTCAGTAACTTCTTTCCAAAGTTTCGGTTTATGCACCAACAGGAATTCAAGGCCGTTGAGATGAGAATAAGTTTCAACAATTTTCATAGGCCCGAGGCTCTTTGTTATTCAATCAAGGTCAACTGCGAGGTTTCATTTTGCAAAGCCCACGGCGCAACAGACAGGCTATTTCCAGCCATGATGGGATCATAAACCGGTCGATGCATCGGCCTGGTCCGCAATGTGCCTTGCAACTCCTGTAGAATTCTATCATGCGCAATTTTGACATAATCAGGAAGAATTTCCGCTCCGGCGCCTTTTCTTTCATGGCGAATCGCCGCGATAATCGTCGAGCCGACGCCCGCAAACGGATCAAAAACCCAATCATTTTTATTCGTTAAAGATAAAACCAGGCGCTCAACCAACTCGACGGGAAATTGGCAGGGATGGATAGTTTTCTCGACGTGGTTGCTTTTGACATTTGGAATGACCCACAAATCGCCCGGATTTTTCCCCAGCGGGTTGCCCGAGTATTGGCCGGCTTTCGGACCTTTGAAATGCTTTTTGCCAGGATATTTTTGCGGAATGCGAACCGCATCGAGATTGAAGACGTAGCCGTCCGTTTTCGTAAACCACATGATCGTTTCGTATCTTCCCGAAAATCTATTTTTACAGTGCAGCCCGTGCTCGAAATGCCAGATGATGCGATTCCGCATTTTCAAGCCAAGCTTATCAAAGATGGGGAAAAGAATAGTGTCAAGTGGAATAATTGCACCATCATCGACGTAATTTCCAACTTGCCAGCAAATACTTCCTTGATCGGATAATGCACGCACGCATTCTTTAATAACCGCTTCTTGCTGTTCAACATACAGATCGAGCTTCAGCTTGCGCTCGTATTCTTTTCCAATATTGTATGGCGGCGAAGTCACAACAAGCTGAAGCGCGCCGTCGGGAATTTGTTTGAGCAAATCCAAACAATCTCCCGTATGCACGACAATCCGCTCGGTGTTTTTAAAATCAGGCGCTATCTTGATTTTTTCAAACATAAGATCGGTCGTTCTCGGAATATTTCAATAATCTTGATCTGTGGAAAATTTATCATGAAGCACATCGTTCTGCGTTAGATCAAAATTCTATGATTTGCTTTTCTATCGCATTGTATTTTTCATCTATGCTCTTTTGAAGTTCAATGGTTTGGTGAGTCGCCGAGACAATCTTGCAGTAATGTTTTATTTCATCGAGAGAAAGGGTTTTTCCCGTTCTGTCTTTCAACCACTTGCTGCAAACCTGATATCCGCCAATTTGGTAATTCCAAACATTTTCTTCTATTCTTTCAAAAAACTGGCTTTCATTTATAAAAACACGCGCTTGGTCTTCATGGTATTTCAGTGTTTCAACTTTGTCGCCACTTTTGCCCTGAAATTTCGCTATGGGCTGTTCAAGTTTTGATGATTTGAGCAGGTGCAATTCAACCAGCCGATGGCCATACTGAGCCATTTTTTTAAAAAGCTTGTGGTCTTGAGTAAAAGGCACTCTCGGAAAATCAATTTTCAATAACTCGGCATATTTTGAACGGTAGGCATTTGAATAGAGAACGGCATAGATATAACAGAAGATATCTTCAGGAGTTATTTTGCTCTTGTATGTTTTTAACAATGCAGAAAATACCTTTTCATTGATATTTGCCCGACGGCCTTGTTGTTCTTCCAATTGGCTGAAGAGGTCCTTTTTGCCGGCGTTGGGATAAACATATAATGGAAAAAGATAGTCGATGGTTTTTAATGAAACCGCGACATGATCGACAATTTGGTCAGTACAAAGTATATGAGCCCAGGGCATTTTGGTTTCGACTCTCTTGGGCAATATTAGCCCTAAATTCGAGCCTGTCATCATATGGCGCATAACTTCAGAGCGCGGCCTGCAATGAAACCCGCTTGACTTGCCGGTATAGTAAGTGTATCGTATATCAAACGGTCGATATAAAATTGGGACAATCTTTTTCCGGTCTAATCCGCTTTCGATCAAATCTTTTTGAGCGAGCGCAACTTTCCAGTCGTTTGCATCTTTTCCCAAATTGTAAGCCGACCGGGCTAATTCAGGATTCATTTTCGAAAAATTCAAGATCGCCGCATTAACCTCTCTCGGCGTCCGCTTAATGGTCAATTCATCTCTTGCCGTTACTATCCCGACATTGTTCATCACAAAAATATCGTTGATCTTCAAAGATTTTTCATAGTGGGTCAAAAATTTTTCGTCTCGGGGAATAAAAAGATGGAATTCCGGCTTTGGCGTTAACTTGCGCCATTTCGTTGCCGCCAGGTCATTTTTCAAAAGCCACTTATATTTCTTATCCCTTGTCCCCCAGATCTCCGAATGATAGACCTTTCCTTTCTGTTCCCCGCTTTTCGTTTTTATAAACAACGCAATGGCAACGCCCTGCTGAATATCAAAAACATTTTCATCTTTAGAGCCGTCCGGGCTCTTTTCTTTTTTCAGGCTGTTGCCGTGCAAATCCAGAACATAAATTTCGTTAAAACTTTTCATCAATGACCGGCGCATCCCTCTAAATGTCGGATTGTCTAAATAACTGTGGTCCGTAATAAAACCCAAAACGCCCTCGCCGGCTTGCTCGATTTTCCATTGCGCAAACCGAATGAGCTTGACGTAGTCATTCTGCAGCCACTTCGGATTTTTTTCTCCAAGCGGTTTTCCATCAACAAGCTTATAATCCTCAATGAGCTTTCCTATCCAGGTTTTAATTTTCTTTTTTTTCTTTTTGCCTTTTTTATCATTCGTTATAACGTATTTCTCGCTTGCATTGGCTGAATGCCCTGAATATGGCGGATTTCCCAGTATCACCAGAACCGGCTGTGTCTTCTTGACTCGCCCGGCTAAATGCGATTCTTCAGAAAGAGATGCCATTCCAGGCAATTCCGTCTGAGCCAGTTCTTCCATTTCGAGAGTATTGGTCAAATAAAGCTTAAATCGATCATCCTGCTGAAGCTGAAAACCCAGCTCTTCCATCAAAAAGGAC
>Ga0247727_10008357_pt1 | contig 19231 bp, 24 predicted proteins | sample WisWelCaveWW1625_FD_202498 | JGI IMG/M metagenome (GOLD analysis project Ga0247727, IMG submission 202498) | Biofilm microbial communities from Wishing Well Cave, Virginia, United States - WW16-25 | ecosystem: Environmental > Aquatic > Deep subsurface > Groundwater > Cave microbial mat | place... | reverse complement strand
ACTTTCCACCGTACTGACGGGTAAGGACTTCATGGTATTCCCCTGAGAATTGACCATACCCTTTCCCCGTTCCACGCCTAAGGAGAACGAAAGTACCGTCGCCATGACGAAGGCAATGGCCAAGATAATAATATTCTCAACCGAAAGTGTCAAGTTCGAAAATACGAAGCCAGATTTCGGGGAGGATTGACCTTTTCCGACCGTTTGCGGAAAGAGCTCCAGTTGAGACGGTTTACTCTGGAGATGAATCATAAACGCATTATGTCTAGTTACCAAACAAACTCAAGTAATTTCTAAAAATTTTTTGTCGGACGAGCTCTAAAAACACGCCGACGACCTTCGGGTCAAACTGGGTGCCGCTGTTACGCTTTAATTCCGACATGGCCTCGTCTATCGACAGCCGTTGCCGGTACGGCCGCCCGTGGATCATCGCTTCAACCGCATCGGCCACGGCCATGATGCGCGCCCCCAACGGGATCTGCTCTTTTTTTAATCCCGACGGATATCCGGTCCCGTCGTATTTTTCATGGTGATACAAAATGATCGGCAAAACCGGTTTTAAAAAAGCGACCGGTTTAATCAACTCCACATTTCTGGCCGGATGGTCTTTGATGACTTTAAACTCTTCAGCCGTCAATTGGCTGGCCTTGGAGAGGATCTCGTAAGGGACGTCCATCGTTCCGGCGTCATGCAAGAGGCAGGCATAATGTAACGCATCGATATCCGCCTGGCCCATCCGCAATTTTTCGGCGACACATCTGACAATCTTAAAAAAATAAACCGGGGTATGCGCGGAGGGCAAACGGGACTGTCTTTGAAAAAGCCTACCCATGGATTTGATACTGTCGACGATAATCTTCTGCTGATATTCATAAAGCTGTAAATTTTTGATGGCGGTCACCGCCTGTTCGGCGATAACGTTCAAGATCTCTCGGTCAAACGTGATAAAAGCGGCCTCGGACTTCCGGCGGCGGATAAAGATGGCCCCGATGTTGTCGTCGGCGACCAAAGGCAGGCCGATCAGGCGTTTCTGGATGATGTCCTGGCCGAAGCACACCGCTCTTTCCCGCGGTGGGATCCTCTCCAGGTCCTGGCGCTTTTCCAAGAGGATGTTGATCCGGTTGTTGAACATGGCCACCAGTTCGATGCGCTTGTGTGAACTATCAAGAATATACACCGAAGCCGAACTGGCGTGGATCAACTGACAGATGAGGCGGGTCAACCGTAGGAGTAACTCGTTGGTATTATACGTGGAATTGACGAGCCGGTAGACCATGTGCACCGCCGACAGGATCAGCCGATAATTCTTCTGATGTCCGTTGGCAGAATTATTTTTTTTGTGTCCCTCAGTAGCCATTGTTTTTATGTCCCGTCAGACCTTTTCATAAGGGTTAAATAAACGTTTATGTTCGTCAAGGGCAAAACGGTCCGTCATACTGGCGATGTAATTGCAAATAACCGCGCACTTCTCTTTGTCCGTATAATGGCGGTGGCGATCATAAATATTGTAGGGTAATTGTTTCAAATTCTTCTCGTACGCCTCGAAAAGGTCCAGGATAATCCGCTTGGCCTTGGAAGTCATACGCTCCACCCGGTAGTGATGATACAATTTTTCGTTTAAAAGGCTTTGCAGTTCATCACGCTCACGCGCCATAGCCGAGCTAAAACGAATAAACCTCGTTTTTAACTTTTTCACCTCTTTTGCCGAGCGGATTTTTCCCTTCCTGATCTCCTCATCGGAGGTCTTGAGAAGATCCTTGACCTGCCGGTCGATGAGGGATTTGACGATCTGATACTTGAGCATCTGTTGGTCACGGCTTTTCAACGTCGTCTGGATATCTTTAAGGACACGGCGCCAGAGACTGCTCTGCATAAGGTCGTCCTGGCTGATACAGCCAGAGGTCAGCCCGTCATCGATATCATGATTCAAGTAAGCCAGCGAGTCGGCGATATCGACCACCTGGGCTTCCAGCGTCGGCCCTTCATTGAAAAAATTTTTGTGCGCCTGGGGGATGTCGTAAACGGTCCGGTGCTTTAAAATACCGACCAACACCTCCCGCGTCAGGTTCAAACCGTCGAAGTCGGGGTAGCGCTTCTCAAAACGCGTGACAATATCGAAACTGCGCTTGTTGTGATTAAAGCCTTTCAGGCCACGTTGGCGCAGGATGTTGTTTAAGATCTCTTCTCCCGCGTGGCCAAAAGGCGGATGCCCCAAATCGTGCGCCAAGGCCACCGCCTCGATGAGGTCTTCGTTTAACCTCAAATTCCTTCCAATCGTCCGGGCGATCTGGGCCACTTCAATGGTGTGCGTCAGACGCGTGCGGTAATAATCCCCTTCAAAAATAACAAAAACCTGAGTCTTGTATTCGAGCTTACGGAAGGCCTCCGAGTGAACGATCCGGTCGCGGTCGCGCTGATAACAGGTCCGCGTCTCGTGGGCGGGCTCGGAGAATTCCCGCCCGACGGAATCCTTGCTTTTCATCGCGTAAGGGGCCAGAATTTTATTTTCCAACTCTTCTAATTCGCGTCGATTAAGCATAAATTATTTTTTCCCGGTGCAGGACAACTTCTGGTACAACGCCGCTAGCGACTGCGAAATCACTTTCGTATCAGCCACCACCGGCATGAAGTTCACATCCCCCCGCCAGCGGGGGACCACGTGGATATGCAAATGCCCCGGGAACCCCGCCCCGGCGACACGGCCTAGATTCAAACCAATGTTGTATCCTTGGGGTTTGAGGACCTTGTCCAAACGTTTCTTGGTCTCCTCCAAGAGCAACACCAAATCCAGCTTCTCTTCCCGGGTCAATTTGGACAAATCGTCGACATGTTTATAGGGAATGACCAACGCGTGGCCGTTGTTATACGGATAAATATTTAACACGGAAAAAGCGTGACGGCGGCGCAGGAAGATATAATTTTTCCGATCCTTGCGCTCACGACTGATCTTACAAAAAACGCAATTCTTAGACTTCTTGGCAAGTTTGAGGACATACTTAAGCCGCCACGGGGCCCAAAGGCGATCGGTCATCTCGGCACCTTAATAATCTTTCCGGAAATGGTCTTCCCCACTTCCAAAATCCCGTAAGACCTAAACGGAGCCACCACGTCCGTTGGGCTTCCAGGATTAAAATACAAAACGTCATCTATCACCTCATTCATCACTTGGTGCGAATGGCCAAAAATAATAGCGTCGACCGGGATACCTTTAAATTCGCGCCGGACGGAATCTAAAATGAATTTAGCCGCTCCCTCGCCGTGGAAAACACCGACCTGAAAAGACGCGCACTGAACAATCTGCCGGCGGGGCAGAAGCCGACGTAAATCCGGTTCGTCCATATTCCCATACACGCCCTTCACCTCTTTTATCCCGGCCAAGGCCTTAAGGACGTCTTTGGTGCAGAAATCGCCGGCATGGATAATCAAGTCGACCTTTTTAAAATCGTTCAACATTTGCCGGGGAAGCTGTTGGGAGTGGGTGTCGGAAAGGACGCCGATCTTCATTTGACGATGTAGGGTTTATCAAAAAGATGCAACAGCGTGTTTAATTCGGGTTCGTTCCAGATCCAAAACTTTTCCTGCAGGGCCTTAAGCCTGGCATTGACATCCAAATCCGAGAGCGCGATGATGATGCTTTTGACCGGCCGTTCGTTCAGTTTCTTGGCCTGGGTCAGAAACGCGTTGACCTCTCCTTCCTGCAAGGGTTCTTTTTTCAGGATAAAAAACCAGGTCTCCTTTTGCGCAGAACGGGCCCGGATGACGCTAAAATGACAGTCCTTTTCCTCCACCAGCTTAAAAGGCGCAATGTCCCGGAAGGCCGGCAATTTATAACGCCGGCCGTTAATGTTTAACGCCTCGTTGTCAAAACAGTGCAGCAGGTCCACAATACGCGTCGACAGGTCTTTCTCTGAGACCGTCTGAAAATTCTGCACGCAATCTTTCATCTCCTGGCGAAAATGGGCCTTTTGTTCGAGAGGATTCTCATTAATGGCACAGAGTTTTCGCTCATAAACATACTTTATCCAAAAGCGCAGGAGCTTATCCTGAAAACAGTAATAATTTCCATTTTTGGCGATCATGCCCTCTTCTATGAGACGCGCGAGTTTCGGCTGTAGAGAACCACTCTTGCCCGCGGTCTCCTCCAAAATCTCCTTGAGCCTATACTTCCCGTTGGCCAGGGCAATCAGAATATTCGAAATAACGCGGTTGGTCTTCCACTGGCAAAGATTGTGCATCAGATAGTCAAAGTGCTGGCTTAAAACGCCCCAACGGCTAAAAATCAAATTCTCGATGGCCTGAGTCAACAGCGGTAGGAATACCTCCGGCTGATGGTGCTGGCTGCTTAACCGCAGAATTTCTTGAGTAATAACGTTCAAATAAAAGGGATGTCCGGCGGTAAAATCAATCAGAAAATTGCGCAACTGGGGATTCATCTTGATGGCCTGCAAATGGTATTCCAGAAAATCCTGGCTGGTCTTCGGGTCAAAAGCCCCCACGTCCACGATCTCAAAGTTGCCGAACAGCAAAGACAGTTTTTCCGATAAAATCTTTTTGGCCTCCACGATCGACGAACTGACGACAACGTAAAGACAACGCCGCTGGGTCATGATCTTCTTACCCAATTCCTGAAAAATATCACTCCCTCCAATATTTTCTAGGGACTGAAATTCATCCAGCAGAATCACGCAAAATTTGCCGGATTCCTGAGTAAAGATTTCAGGCAAAGCCAACAAACTCTGGTAGGCCTCCATTATCTTACCCCGGGCATGGAGGCCCTGAATCTTTTTGATCTCCTGGATTGTCTGCGGCAGGAATTTACGCGTGCTTTCCATTAAAAGGTCCAGTTCCTCATGGAGGGTAAGGTGCTTATTTCTCGAAAAATTATATAGCAGATTTCCCACAAACTTATAAAATAGCCCGTCGAAATCCTTATCCTCCAGATCCAAATAGATCTCAATGACATCCTGGTCGTCAAGGTTGGCGAGGAAATGCTGCAAGATGGCCGTCTTGCCCAAGTAACGGTGCCCCAAAAGGGCAATGTTCTGCCGGTAGCCCTCTTTTAAGTCGATGACGCGGCGTTTAATCAAATCAATAACCGATTTACGTCCAAAAAAATAATGGCCACTATTGATCATGGTAAATAATATAACGGGTTATCGGCCGTTGAATTCTTGCGCACCTCAAAATGCAGAAAAGCGAGTCGTCCCTTACGGCCGACCCGCGCGATGGGACTCCCTTTCTTAACGACATCGCCATTTTTGACCAAAAGCAGAGAATTCTGGGCATAGACTGTACGATACCCGCCCACGTGTTCCAGGATAATGGTATTGGCGTAACCGTTCAGATAATCGGCAAAGACCACCGTTCCGTTTGCAGAAGCCATCACGGCCTCCCCTTCCTTGGCGGAGATATCAATCCCCTGGTTTAAGCGTCTTCCATTAAGGGATTTGAAATAAGAAACAATCTGTCCTTTGAGTGGCCAGACGAACTCTCCGGCAATGAGCTCTTTGGAAACAGGAATCTCTTGAATACTCGTTGCCCCGGGGATAAAAACAAGCTGATTCTCTTCAATGCGGGCCACATCGGGGATATTATTGCTGAGGATAATGTCTTCCAGGCTAACGCCGTAGGTCTTGGCAATCTTCCAGAGGGTGTGTCCACTTCTGACCTTGTGATAAACACCCGTCTTCTCTTCTTCTTTGACACCGGAAGGAGGCACTTGGGGAAGCTGGGGAGGGACGCGCGCGCAACCCGCGACGATACTCAATCCCAAAACTACCCAGATCATCCAGAAATCTTTTCTTTGGACCTTGCCGTCCATAAAACCGTCTCAGTACTTCTGTATCACCAAAACCGAATGATTAAACGTGATAGAAAAGCGAGGGACGGGAGTTGAACCCGCGACGTTCAGCTTGGGAAGCTGACATTCTACCGCTGAATTACCCTCGCAATTTCGTCGTTCGTGATTCGTGAATCGGGATTCGTTTTATTTCGACGAACAACCAACCACAAATCACGAATCACTTTTTCTGTTCTAAATCAGTTCTTTCTTTAAATTTGACGTCGCCTGACAAACATCCTCCGCCAGACAAATATCCCGGCAGATGGCGACGCGCTTCACATCCAAATCAATAAGCTGAGAAATATTTTGCCCCGTGATCCCACCAATCGCGAAGACCGGAACGCGCGCATGGCGGACAACGTCCGCTAACAACTTTAAGTCCATCGGTTCACGGTTGGGCTTGGTCAGCGTTTTAAAAACCGAACCGAAACCGATATAATCGGCACCTTCCCTTTGAGCGGCTCTAGCCTGCGCCAAAGACTGACAGGAAATTCCGATCACAAAACCTTTGGGGATTAGAGTCCGGGCAACTGTCAAGGGGATATCCTCCTGTCCCAGGTGAACCCCGTCGGCCCCAATGGCCAAGGCCAAATCGATCCGGTCGTTAATGATCAATAAGGCCTTCTTCGAATCGCTGAGTTTCCTTAATTTTCCGGCGGCGTTTAAAATATCGCGCGCACAACCATATTTATCACGGAGCTGTAAAAGATCAACGCCCCCTTTAAGGGCCTGGGTAGCGATAAAAAACAAACGATCATAATCGGCAACAGCGGCATCTAGGATAAGGTACAACTTAGAATTGCTCAACAACTTTTTTTTCCAAATCATAGATGCGGTAACGCAATGTCTTTATTTTTTGGGCCGCGGTAACGTCAAACAATTTGGCGAACTCTTCTAAAACCCTCAAGGATTCCTTGAGCCGCTGCGAATTGGCCCAAAAAATATCTTTAACGTGACGGCGCCGGAACTCAAAACCGCCGGACTTTCGGCCAACATCTTCTCGGATATTACGGGCAGCGATTTTTTGAACGCGCGCGTAAATAGTCAATTCAATGGCCCGTAGCGCGTGACGGGCATTTTTATACGCCCGGGTCCAGCGGGGTTGAGCAAAAATAAAACGGCAGATATCCTCACAAACGCGTAGCGCTTCCAGCGAACGATTGAAATTCGCGTCGAGAAGTCTGTGGATATTTGTCTCACCTATCCGCCGCACGTTGCTCTAATCCGCTCAATGATATTCGTCGTTGAAGAGCCCTGGATATACCGGATAAACTCAACCTTACCCCCGTTAGCCTTGACCACATCGGCGCCGACGACCTCTTTCATTTTCCAGTCAGCCCCTTTCACCAGAACGTCCGGCTTCAGGACCGCAATCACTTTGAGCGGTGTCTCTTCTTTAAAGATCGTCACATAATCGACGCTCGCCAGGGCGGTCAAAACGGCGGCCCGCTCATTTTCATTGACGATGGGACGGCCAGGCCCTTTAATTTTTTTCACCGAGCTGTCGCTATTAAGACCGACGATCAAAACCCGGTTCTTTCCCTTGGCCCGTTCCAGGTAAGCGGTATGCCCCACATGTAAAAGATCAAAACAACCGTTGGTGAACGCGATGCGTTGTCCTTTTTTTTTCAGTGCGCGGACAATGTTCTTTAATTTCTTAAGACCAACGATTTTGGCGCGCGCGTTCACGTCTTTAAAAAATTATTTTCCACCAGTTCACAAATGATATGGGCAAAACAAATGTGCGATTCCTGGATGCGGGCGGTGTTACGTGAGGCCACGATCAGATTTAGATCGCACAACGCCGCCAGTTTCCCCCCTTCGTTACCGGTAAACCCGACAACCGTCATTCTTTTCTTTTTGGCCACCTTCACCGCCTCGATGACATTTTTTGAATTTCCGCTGGTCGAAATGGCGATGGCCACATCTCCCTTTTTGGCCAGCCCTTCCAATTGCCTGGCAAAAAGGACATCAAACCCGTAATCATTGCCCAGGGCGGTTAAAACCGAAGTGTCCGTGGTCAACGCGAGGGCCGCCAGTGAACGGCGCTCATGCTTGAAGCGGCCGATAAATTCCGCGGCGATGTGTTGACTGTCCGCCGCTGAACCACCATTTCCGAAAAAAATAATTTTCCCCCCTTTTTTAAGCGACTGGGTGAGCGCATCGGCAATTTCAACAATCGTCTCAATGTGGTCATCAAGGGTTTTGGTTTTGATGGTAATGGACTCTTCCACGCTTTGCCGGATGAATTGTTTGGCGGATTTGATCACGGTTAATTGTCCTTCGGGGAAAAAATTTATTCCGCAAAAAAGACTTTGGCAATATCGTAAATGCCCAAATCCACGGTTTTGCGTTGTTTGATCGCCTCTTCAATATCGACAGAAACAATTTTGTTGTCACGCAGGCTGACCATCTTGCCGAATTTCTCTTCCTGAACGAGTTCCACCGCGTGCACGCCAAAACGTGTCCCCAAGACGCGGTCAAAGGCGGTCGGCCTCCCCCCTCGTTGAATATACCCTAAAACGCTGACCCTCGTTTCATAGCCGGTTTCTTTTTCAATGGTCGTGGCAATTAACTCGCCGATAGCTTTGTGAAACTTAACGCCCTGCCCATCTTCGGTCAAAAGCTGGGCAGGCACCGAAGACATATCATTGAGTTTGGCACCCTCCGATACGATGATAATGCTGAACGTTTTGCCTCGTTTATGACGATTTTTGATTGATTCGCAAACCTGATTAAGATCGATGGGAATTTCAGGAATCAATACGATGTCCGCCCCGCCGGCAATCCCGGCCTCAACGGCGATCCAACCGGTGTAACGGCCCATGACCTCGATGACCATGATACGGTGGTGGCTCTCAGCGGTGGTGTGCAGCCGGTCGATGCATTCGGTGGCGATATTCACCGCCGTATCAAACCCGAAAGCGTAATCAGTCCCGCAAAGCGCATTGTCAATCGACTTTGGCACGCCCACGACATTGATGATGTCTTTCTTAAAAAGTTTGTAGGCAATCTTCATCGTCTCTTCTCCCCCGACAGCAATCAGGGCATCGATACCGCTACGTTTATAATTTTCGTGGATCTTTTTTATATTGGCCTGAGATTCGAAAGGGTTGATACGGCTTGTCCCCAAAATCGTTCCGCCGCGGTCGACTATCCCGGAGGTCGCCCGCTGATCGAGGATGCGCATATCATTGTCAATGAGCCCCAGCCAGCCGTTTTTAATCCCCGTCACGACAAACCCTTCCGTCATGCTCTTACGTACAACGGCACGGATAACTGAATTAAGCCCCGGACAATCTGAGCCTCCCGTGAGGACACCAATACGCTTCATAACCTTTAACTCCTATATCCCTTAATACGGCACAACCAAAACCAATCCGCTCATCGGATCAGCGCGGTTCGTCCTTCAATTCCTATACCCTTGGAAAGGGACGGCCAGCTCTTCCGTGGTTTCTTTTTCGGCCTCTTTGCCGCGTCTGCCTTTCTCCGATTCGGAGACAAACTTGACGACGTGCATCCGGATATTCACCGGCTCATCGACCCCGAGCGTTTCCTGAATTTTATTTTTAATAATTTCCTGAAGCCGGCCGGTCATCTCGGGGATGTTCACTTCGCTTTTGAGCGTAAGCCGAACCTCGATCTGCAGGCCGCGCTTGGTGGCCAGGATCATGGTCCTTAGTTCCTTGATCTCCGGCTGCCGGTAGCCGACGCGCTTGACTAAATCTTCCACCGCCGATAAAGAAACGCTCACCCGCCCCATGGGGTTGTCAAAGGCGATGGTCCGCTCCTTCTGCTGACGCCCGGAGATAATCTGCTCAAAAAGAAAGGTCAAAAAAATCAGAGCCCCGCTGATCAACCCGGCGTACAATCGGATTTTGTCACTCTGGTAAGCGAGGCGCAGGTAATGTTCCACCTGCTCGAAACTAATCGAATGAGCGACGAACAAAATCACGATACAAGATGTCAATGTCACGATGAGCGCATAAAAAAAATGGACGAGTCCGCTTAGAAATCTCATTTGACCTCTCTTTCTATCCTCAGGACGTTAATATTGATATCCCGCAAATCGACATCGGCGGCCTTGGCGACGGCCTCGCGGATGGCGTTCTGGACAGTCTGCGAGACGGTCTGGATATTTAACCCGAAACGCACGCTGATCTTTAAATCGATATTCACCTGTCCCGCGCCATCGATGCCGATATGGATGCCGGTCTGGGACCGTTGACCGAAAAATTCTAAAAATTTATCACGAAAACTGTTTTCAATCAGTTTTACCCCGTCGATCTGGTTGACGGCGACCGCGCAGATATCCTCCAGGGCGTCCTTGTGGATTTGAGTCGCCCCAAAGTCAATATTGTTCTCATTTTTCATGGCCTTTGTCTCCTTCGGACTTGCTTAATTTTTCCAAAAAGTGCGTAGAAACCGTGCCTTTGAGAAACTGCGGATGATTCAAAATCTTTTTATGCAGGTTAACGGTCGTCTTGATGGGGCTGATGTAAAATTCGTCCAACGCGCGCGCCATGATCTTGATGGCTTCTTCCCGGTTATGCCCGTAGGTAATAATCTTGGCGACCAGCGAGTCGTAAAATGGGCCAATCACATAACGAGGATAAATATGAGTATCCACCCGCACCCCAAATCCGCCAGGTAAATTTAACTCTTCTATCCTCCCAGGGCAAGGAATAAAATTATTATCTGGGTCTTCGGCGTTGATGCGGCACTCGATAGCCGCGCCCTTAAGACGAATGTCGTCCTGTTTAAAACGCAACTTCTCGCCGGCGGCAATCCGAATTTGCAGTTTGACTAAATCGATACCGGTGACCATTTCGGTCACGGGATGCTCGACTTGGATACGGGTGTTCATCTCCATAAAATAGAATGAACCGTCCGCGTCCAGCAAAAATTCCACCGTGCCCAAACCCCGGTATTTGACGGCTTTGGCCGCCTTAATGGCCATCTCCCCCATCCGCTGACGTAATTTTCCGTCGAGCGCGGGAGAGGGAGCTTCTTCTAAAAGTTTTTGGTGGCGTCGTTGGATGCTGCAATCGCGTTCCCCGAAATGGAACGTATTCCCGTGGTGGTCGGCGACAATCTGAAATTCCACATGCCGCGGATCGGAAATATATTTTTCGATGTAAACGGCCGAGTTCCCGAAGGCTGTCTCCGCCTCATTTTGCGCCATGGTAAGGGAACTGACCAGGCTCACGTCATTATGACAGACCCGCATACCCTTGCCTCCCCCGCCGGCCGCAGCTTTAATAATAACGGGGTAGTGAATCTTTTTGGCGACCTTAATGGCCTCTTCTTTGGTCTTGATGACGCCATGTCCTCCCGGAGCGATAGGAACGCCAATCTTACTGACGGTCTCGCGCGCGATAATTTTATCGCCCATGGCCCGGATGGCCTGGGACGTGGGGCCGATAAAGGTAATATTGCACGATTCGCAGATCTCCGCAAAGTGGGCGTTCTCGGCCAAAAAACCATACCCCGGGTGAATAGCCTCGACGTCCGTGATTTCCGCCGCCGAGATGATGGCCGGGATATTCAAGTAACTGTCTTTACTGGGGGCGTTGCCGATACAGACCGCTTCGTCAGCCAAGCGCACGTGCAGAGAATCCACATCGGCCTTGGAATAAACAGCGACGGCACGAATGTTCAACTCTTTACAAGCGCGGATGATTCTGACGGCAATCTCTCCGCGATTAGCGATTAGAATTTTAGAAAACACTATAAATCCTCTTTAGATTACGCGAGTTCGAGAACAAAAAGGGTCTGCCCGAATTCAACCGGAGCGGCGTTCTCGACCGCCACCTGAGTCACCCGGCCGCGGATTTCCGACTTAATCTCGTTCATGAGCTTCATGGCCTCGATGATGCAAACCACCTGGCCAATCTCAACGACCTGTCCCACTTCTACGAACGTAGCGGCCTCCGGGGAAGGCGCGCGATAAAAAGTTCCGACCATCGGGGCGGTAATTTCTTTCAAGTTTTTGGCGGGAGGAACACTCTGGGCGGGAACGGCGGGAGCCACGGGCTGGGCTTGAGGGACGGCCTCGATCTTGTATTCGATAGGTTGCCCGGTCAGAGGCGAGACACCGTTGACAGCACGGCGAAGCTTGATCTTCGTCCCCTCGCGCTCGACCTCCAACTCCACGAGATTATTCTCGTTCATTAGAGCGATCATTTCTTTGATCTCTTTTAGGTTCATTTCTGGACCCTCTCAACATATTCCCCTGTTCGGGTATCAATCTTCACGTAATCCCCCGTGTTAATAAACAGCGGGACAGAAACGGTTGCGCCCGTATCGATGGTGGCGGGTTTATTGCCCGACCGTGAAGAATCACCCCTTATCCCTGGTTCCGTGGCTGTGATCTGAAAAATGATAAAATTCGGCAAGGTGACTTTTAAAATCTTGTGATTATAAAAAGAGGCGTTTACCTCTAGGTTGTCCTTAAGGTATTTAACACCGTCACCGATGACATCCCCATGGACAAGCACTTCCTCATATGTCGCCTGATCCATAAAATGGAAATCATCACCGGACTGGTATTGATAGATTAAACGTTTCTCTTCTAAATCAATATTATCAAGGGTTTCAGCACTGCGGTAGGTACGTTCAAGGGTTAAATTGGTTTTGATACTCTTTAATTTAACGCGGACAAAGGCACTGCCTTTTCCAGGTTTGACGTGGCTATATTCGCTGACAATATAAACTTCTCCGTTAATCAAAAGCCCCATTCCAGATTCAATTTCATTGATGCCAATGGCCATTATTTACCTCGTTATCTTAAATTAAAAAATTGTAGGGACCCCGCCACCGGCGGGGTCCCTACTTAAAATTTCACAACCGTCTTCCTTAACCAAAACCATATCCTCCACCCTTATCCCAAATCGGCCAGGAATATAAACGGCTGGCTCCACAGTGACCACATGTCCAGCTTCTAAAACGGCCTTACTTTGGGAAGATAGCCTCGGGGCCTCATGGATCTCTAAACCAACCCCATGTCCGAGGCTGTGGCCGAAAAACTTTCCTAACTTTTGATTATCAAGATAGTTACGCGCCTGAGCATCGACGTCACAAGCTCTGGCGCCAGCCCGAATCTTCGCTATCGCCCTCTGCTGCGCCTCCTTAACAATATTACATATATTTATTAAAAGTGGCGGTATTCTACCCAAAAAGAAAATTCGTGTCAAGTCGGATTTATAACCGTTGATGTCAACTCCCACGTCGATCAAGACCGATTCGTTATTTTTAAGCTTTCGGTCGCTCACTTTGGCATGAGGAAAGCAGGCGTTGGGACCGGAGGCGATAATCGGAGCAAAAGAAAAGCCCACCCCTTTAACCTGGATGAACCGTTCAAGACGATTAAGAATTTCTTTTTCCGTCATCCCCACTTTCAGGAACCCCTGAACACGATGATAAATTTCCAGATTGAGCTTAATGGCTTGGCGCATTACTTTCAACTCGGCGACCGTTTTTATTTCTCTCAACTTCTCCACCAGGCCGCTCGTCAATTTAATCCTAATCTTCGGTGACAAGGCCTTTTTTAACCGGTTAAAAAAAGCCAGCGAGACATGTTGCTCATCGACCCCCAACGTCTTTACGCCGCCTTGCCCGGTCAGGTCAGCGATGCTTTGGAAAACCGAATGGACGTATCGATGCACGACAATCTCCTTTAAAAACTTTTTAGCTTCCAAAATGTATCGGAAATCGGTGATATAAAAAATCTTCTTACGGGTAACGAGTAACCAAGAGTCGCTGGCAGGAAAACCTGTTAAATAACGGATGTTCACATCTTTAGTGACCAAAAACGCGTCGATCTGATGTGAACGAAAAGAAGAAATGAGATTTTGAAAGGCGAGGTTCATTTAAGTAGATTACCCAGAGTCCCAGCAACCCAGTACACCAGTTACCCAGGAACCCAAAAAAAAATTTCCTTGGAACCGAGGAAGCTGGAAGTCTGGGAAACTCGTTAGCTAACGCTGTGCCTCATCCACCAACAAAATCGGGATACCGTCTTTAATTGGATATTTAAGGCCGCACTGCAAACAAACAATCTTATCGTCCTTCAAATCGACATCCCCCTTACACGACGGGCAGGCCAAAATATCCAACAGCTCTTTGTCGATCATGGCTATCCTTTCTTTTGCACCCTTTCGACATATTTCATCTGTAGTTCGTAAATACTGCCCGAGAGCAGATTATTTTCCTGCGCGCTCAAATTCCCTTTGGTTTTCTCCCGCAGCATCGCCAAAGTATCAATCAACATCTTCGCCTGCTCCAGATTCTCATCCGTCTCATTGGTCATCGGGTTGGGAATTTCCCCTAAGAAAATCATCGCCTGAAAGGCCAAGCTGGAAACATAATTCAAAAAATTGATATCGGAAGACGCGGCCTCATCTGAAAATTCTTCTCCCGATTCTGCCGAAAGAGGCTCGTCGTCAGCAGGCGGACTTGGTTTCACTTGCGCTTTAGCTGGTGGTTCTTTTTCTTTAGGCGGTTCAATAGCCACAGAGCCGGTCTGTTTCAAAACTTCTTTTTCCCTGGCCACGCTCTCTTTCCAGGATTCATCAACACGTTTTTCAATAGTCATAATTCATTCCTTTCATTCCACCCTTAGGCCGGCGTAGCCGACAACCGAAGCGTAATCGCCGGTCACCTGGCCACTGGTGCGATAATCGATCAATTGCGATCGCCTGGCGCCAAATTTTTTCAGAACTTCCATCATGATTACCGCCGGGCCCACACCGCACATCGAGATGTCGTATTCTCTCACTTTCTTAAGTAAATTCTCTGAATCTAAAGCGCACATGGCCTCGATGGCGTAACGGTCCTTTTTCTCGGCCGATTCTTTCGGCTCAAAATGGGTCATGTCGGAAGAGGCCACAACACTGATCTCCCGGTCCCCCCGATAAGAATCTAAAACCCCGGTGATCTCCCCGGCAATCTTTTGGTAAACATCCCCGGACGCATGGGCGACGACGATGGGGACAAACTGAAAATCCGGATCGACATATTGCAAGAACGGCAGCAGCACCTCGACACCGTGTTCTCGCTGATGCGCTAAAGGATCATCTTTAAGGTAATGTGAATTTTGTAAAATCTGCTTCCCCAAATGTTCATCGATATGGACCTGCCCTAACGGCGTCTGCCAGATGCCCTGGGGCATAATACTGAAAGCTTCCCCTAAGCCCGTATGGTTGGGGCTTAAAATGATAAACGTCCTGGGAAACTCTGAGGCAAAAACTGTTTTGGCCGCCACCAGCCCCGAATACTTATAGCCGGCATGCGGGAGGACGGCCCCTTTCGCCCGACAGATGGGGATTTCACCGGCTGACTGGCTTTTAAAATCGCCAATCATCTCGGCGAGTTCTTCCCTTTTCTCCGGATAAAAATATCCCGCCACGGCGGGTTTTCTGATCATGGGTGTATCCCGCTCAAAAAACTATCGTCCCCCCATCCCAGATGATACCTTAAAACGGGGCTCAGGATAACACCGAAGTACCCCCTCTGTCAATCTTCGCCAATCGCAGGTAGTGGGTGAAACCCCTGATTACTTCTCTCTTAAAATCTGCGCGCCGATTTTGAGGATGTCAATTTGTGTGATGATTCCACACAGAACATCTCCCCTCTCCACGATGGGGATGCAACTGTATTTGTAATCCACCATCGCCAAAAGCGCCGCCGCCACGCTGTGCTCGGGAGTTAAGATAAATGGCTTTGGAGTCATCACCTTCTGTAAAATATAACTATCCAGCATCTCCCGGTCATAATACCACTCGCCATCCTCTAAATGACGAGGCGACTGAATCCGATAAAGGTCCCGCTGGGTAATAATCCCAACTAAGTGATTCTTATCCACGACCACTGGCAAGTGACGGATTTTGTTGTTGGCAAATTTATCGTACACCTGACTGAACGGCGCGTTGACATCAATGACGATAATGTCCCTCGTCATGATCTCTTTGAGTTGGACCTTGTTTAAAAGTGAGCGGATGAAAAAATCTTCTGTGTGCTTGAGATCCATGGGTTTATTAGCTTTCAGTCGTCGGCTATCAGCCTTCAGCCACTTAAAACTGAGGGCTGACAGCTGAAAGCTGATAGCTTTATTCAAACGTAATCGTCACACTAAAAGGCAGTTCGGAATAATTCAAATCCTTTGGAAAAGGTTTGAACGGGCTGGCCTCTTTGACACTGCGCAAACAAATGTCACGCAAATAAAAACTGGCGTTGGTCTTATCGCTGATGACCTTGATATCCTTCAATTCGCCGCTAGCGGCGACGATAAAAACTAAGTTGACGTCCCCTTTTTCTTTGATAGCCGGGTCCACGTTCTTGTCCACCTGGCTCTTGATCTGGTCGCGGATCACCAGGTCATAGCCCACATAACTAGGGCTCTCAGCGACCTTTGTCTTAAAATCAGACAGGGTTATCTTCTTTTCAACGTTCACCTGACTTAACTTCATTGGCTTACTCTTAGCTTTCACCAAGTTTTCGTCGGGAAGAAGTTTGGTCATGTCCCGGATCAAGGAAGAATCCTGGCCACGCCCGGGATGGATTTCTTTAAATTTCGGCAAGGGTAAAACGTCCTTTTTATTTTCCTCTTTGACGGGCTTGTTTCCCAGCTTGGGAATTCTTGTTTCTTTTAAAGCGGGAATAATATCATGGTAAGTCACTTCAATCTGCTTGAGCGGTTTTAAGTCCCTGACAACTTTCGCCTGGGAGAGTTGGACCAGCAACAGGGCATGGACCAAAAACGACATCCCCAAAGATAACTGAAAAACCCTGCGTTCCAAATTATAAAAGCCGCTCATCCTCACCGGTTAAACTCTTTTTTGGAAAAGCTGTTTGATAATAAAAATAATAAACCGCCACGTATCGACACAAGGATTGATCTTACTGTCCTCATCGCCATAAATGGTTTTGACCGGCACCGAATGGATTTTAAAACCACACCGGCTGGCCTGAATCAAAACCTCTGATTCAATTTCATAGTCGCAGGAGGCAAGTTTAACGGCGCGCAACACAACGGCCCCTATATACCGGAACCCGCACTGCGTGTCGGGGATTTTTTGCCCAGAGACGCAGGAAATCAGCCAGGACATGAAATTGTTCGTCCAAAGCCGCACCCGGGGCATTGTGGTGTTGTCGGCCATCCGGCTGCCCACCACCACGGAGGCAGGCTCGGCGATTGCCTTCTGGATAAAATTGTCCAAATCTTCCACCGCGTGCTGCCCGTCTCCATCCATCGTAATAATCCCGTCATAATTTTTTTCCAAAGCATACCGGAATCCGTCCCGCAGAGAACTGCCCTTCCCCTGTCTTTGCGGATGGTCAATCACCCGCGCCCCTTTCTTGCGGGCGATTTCGCCGGAACCGTCCGTAGAGCCGTCGTTAATGACCAAAACATCCGGATTCTTGGCCAGAATTCTTTCGACCAAAGGGCCGATGGACTTGGCTTCATTGAGGACGGGAATGAGGACGCAAATTTTCATTTCACCCAGAATTCCCTAAACATCAACCATTGCGTCGGGTGCTGCCTGATCTTTTGCTCGATAATGGCGGCGTATTGTTTTATCGTGGGGATAAGATTAAGCCGCTCCGCCTCCTCTTTATCGTTATTGACCTTTTCCTGTTTTCTGGAGAAAGAGTCATTAACCGGATACATGGGCGCTTCGCAGGTCAGAGTAAATGTCCCGTCGTTTTCCCGGACAAAAAATACGGGGATAATAGGGGCGCCGGTCTTTTTAGAAAAAATCGCCGGGCCTTTGGGGATAAACGCTTTTCGGCCCAAAAAATCCAGGATTTCCCCGCTCGCGGTAAAATCCCGGTCCGCCAAAACGCCGACCAATTTATTATTTCTAATCGCTTCCAGACAGACGCGCATGGCGTCGGTGGTCTGCACAATCGTCATCCCTTTAAGTTCGCGCTGCTGATTAAACAACCGGTTGACCTGCCGCTCCTTATGCGGCAGGGCAATCCCGACAACCGGATAACCCAACAGACTTAAAATCACGCCTCCCAATTCCCAGTTGCCGATGTGCGCCGTCAAAATGATCCCGCCCTTGCCTTCCGCTAAAACACGGTCGATATGCCCGCGATTGATAATCCGCACATTTTCCTGAATAAATTCCTTATCCACATGACGGTTCATGCGAAAGAAATCCACCAGATAACGGCCAAAATTCCGGAAAACTTCCCGAGTTTCGGGCTCCAGATGATCCTGCCGGCCCAAAATGATTTTCAGGTTATGGCGGACCGCCTGCCGGTCGCGGAACGATAAACGGTATTGCCAATCCGAAATAAAAGCCGCCATCGCGTACGCCGCGTTGGGCGATAAGTGATTGACGCAGAACTGACCGAATTTATAAAGGAGGTATTTGAACATTTCTACCGTACATAGTACATGGTACTTCGTACATCGTGATTTGTATAATGTGCAAGACACGTAACGATGTACGCAGTACAGACGACGATGTACTGAATTACTCTAATATCAACCTCGCGATATCGAGCGAGGCATTGGGTTTCCCTTGTGACTTGGCCGCTTTGCTCATCTGCGCAAGCCTGCGTTGATCCGAAAGCAGCGCCTGCAACTCCGGGCCGATCCCTTTGACATCGTCGATTTTAACGGCGATCCCCTGATTTAAAAGGAACCGGGTGTTGTGCATCTCTTGTCCAGGCAACGAACGGACAATGACCATGGGAAGCCCCTTCACTAAAGCCTCCGCCGTGGTGATGCCGCCGGGCTTGGTGATGATGATAGAGGCAATCTCCATTAACTCATCGACATTGTCGGCGAATTCGAAATAAATCATCGGCTTGGCCAGGCGGGAACTATGTTTTTTGAGCCAACGCATAAGCTTTTTGTTCTTGCCGGCCAGAACGACCATCTGAAAATGGACCGGCAAACGATTTAGCGCTCTAACGACCTGACGGATGGGACCCATCCCGTGGCCGCCGCCCATGACCAGAACCGTCGGGATTGCCGGGTTAAAACCCAATTTCTTGAATATCTTCTCTTTATCATGGGCCACCGTGAATTTTAAGTCGATAGGAATTCCCAAGACCTTGATTCTGTCAACGGGAACCCCCTTTCTGACCAAATGATCCCTGGTCTCCTCAGCGGGGACAACATAATAATCGACTCCTTTGTGGACCCAATACGAATGCGGCGCGTAATCCGTGAGGATACCAATCAGCTTAATCTTGAGATTATGGGCGAGTTTATAATCAGCCACCATGCCGCAGGGGAAGGCCTGCGTGCAGGCGACGACATCCGGAAAAAATTTGTCGAAAAGCTTCTTAACTTTTGGATGGTTGGAACGGTTTATATATTCTTTGAAGTTGTGGGTGCGCGCGACGATTTTAGGATTGTCGTAAAGG
>Ga0247727_10008356_pt1 | contig 19232 bp, 23 predicted proteins | sample WisWelCaveWW1625_FD_202498 | JGI IMG/M metagenome (GOLD analysis project Ga0247727, IMG submission 202498) | Biofilm microbial communities from Wishing Well Cave, Virginia, United States - WW16-25 | ecosystem: Environmental > Aquatic > Deep subsurface > Groundwater > Cave microbial mat | place... | reverse complement strand
TGACTTCATAAAGCATGAAAGACGTCAGCTCTTTGGTGAGCAAACGAAATTGCATGTGATCGGTGCGTTTGTCGCGGAGAAAAGTCAGCTTGTGTTGGATGAGCGGGTGTTGGATGATGGTTAGATTTTTCATGGCGGGACTCCAATCACGTTTTAAAAACGAACTGTTCCGTAGAGAAGAAAGACGTTTCTAAAAGTTTCGTATGATCACAAAATCCGGAGTTGTCAAGCAAGGAAACGGTTTCACTTAATAATGTGCTGAGGGTGCTCATTTTGCTTCTTTTCCCTTGAGTCCCAGCCGACTTTCCAACATTTCGGTGGCAATTTCCCACTCAAAAGCATCATCTTCTTCTCGCATAAATCTTCTTTGGGAGGCCGGTTCATTGGCGCGCCTTTTAGCTCGTTCACTCAAATAAGCATCGAACTGCGCATATTTCATGCTATATTTTTTTTCAAACTTTCGAATAGCGGCGCGATGTTTTCCAATTTGACGAACTATATAGTCGGTCATGAGATTTTTTACTGCCACTTCAGCATTTTCAAACAATCCATTATCCACCAACGGATTGACAATTTCAGCTAGATCTCGTGTCATATTTTCGACCGCTCCTGTAGTCTTGTAAAGCTGTCAGCAATTGATTCTTGGAACAAGATACGCATCTCCGTATAGAAAGTCAAGTCTCGTAAATTACCGAACGATTTCGCATTTTTAGAGAAGCTTAACGCGAAGTTGACCATTGAGAAATCCGTTCCCGGATTTTCCAAAACCCGAGCCGGTCAAACAGCGGTTCGATTTTTTTGCGATCAGCGCCGTTGTATTTCAAGGTTTGTAATGTCACTTGCATCGGTGCTTCGCAGGCAATCGTCGCAAGCTCTTTCGAGAGAAATGCCGTGTCACGATTTTGCTCCAGCCTGGCTCGAATGGCTGCGGCGCCGCGCAAAGTCATTTTTTCAACTTGATCGAGTTTTTGATAAAGCGCTTCGACGTTGGCAAATTTCGACAATAATGCCGCGGCGGTTTTCTCGCCGATGCCTTTGACGCCGGGAATATTATCGACCGCGTCGCCCATCAGCGCGAGCAGATCGACGATTTGATTCGCGCGCACGCCGAAATGCTGCTTCACCGCTTTCTCATCGAAGTGGCGATCTTTGGCAAAATCCCAAAGTGTCGTGCGCTTGTTGACAAGCTGCGCGAGATCTTTGTCACTGGACACGACGACGAAATCACAATCTTTATTCGCAAGCTTGGCGATGATCGTGCCGATGATATCATCGGCTTCGTAGCGCTTATCAATGTACGCTTTTAGACCCAGCGCTTCCGTGACTTGCCAGCAGGCGTCTAATTGTGCTGTTAATTCCGGGTCGGGCAATTCACGATTGGCTTTGTAGGCCGGATAAAATTCATTGCGGAAAGAGCTCGTGAGGCTGCCGTCAAAAGCCACCGCGATATGCGTGGGTTGCGCCTTCTTGACGAGATCGAGCAGAAAAGCCGTGTAGCCATAAACGGCGTTTACCGGCGCGCCGTCGGGCGCCTGCATGGATGAAGGGATCGAGAAGTACGCGCGGAAAATGTAGGGGCTGGCATCGATAAGATAAATAGTCGGCATGGGATATTATCGCATCATCACCAAAGCGTAATGACAATCGCTGACTTCCGAATATCGTCATCTTTGGTGATCAAAGGAAGGTTATGCTGCAATGCCGTAGCGGTAATAATTCGATCAGGCATATCCGGAACTGCTAACCGCGGAATTTGCTGAAGCGCTTTTGCCGTGTGGTGATCTAATGCAGCGACAGAATAGCTTCCATTAACAGTATCCAACAAATCTAAGGTTTTCGCAAGAGAAGAAGCATCAATTCTGCCTTTTTCGATTAGATAAATTAGTTCGATAAGGATAATGCCGGGAATTAAGATTTGATTTTTGCCCGCATCAGCGTCTTGGAAGATTTGTCGAGCAGCAGGCGAAAGTCTTAAATCCTGTGTCAGGTGCCAATATAGGGCATGGGTGTCGGTTACGAAGCGCGTCATAGGTTTTTTTTCTCTAAACTTCCCCACATTTCTTGGCGAATATCTTCAATATCAACGTCGCTAATTTTCGTACCCTTCCAAAGCCCGCCTAATGCAATTGGCTTATAGTGCGGGGATTCAGCTTGCTGTTTCTGAAAGCGATAGTGCAAATATTCCAAAAAGGCGGCTAGTTCTTTTAAGCCTTCGGGAGGAATATTTTCTATGGAAGTGAAAATAGTTTGTTTTAGAGTGGCGGCTGAAGAAGCTGGCAAACTCATTTTAGCCTCCGTCAAGTTTTGTTCTAATCGGACTCGCCGACAGAGTTCAATCTGCTTATTGTCGTTATTGCAGCAGTCTCTATGATAAAATTACATTTTTTCTTCTGATTGTCAAGGAAGAAGTTTGGAATCGTCGTTTATCTGTTCGGATTGATGCCGTCGTTTTGCTACATGCATCAAAATCGTAATCATCATGTAAATGGCGACGGTTTGCAAGAGCACGAGAAGCTGTCCCCACAACGGCAAATAGGGCAAAAGTGCCGCGGCGACGCCGACACTGAGCGCGACGAGATAAATAAAAATCACCGCGCCGCGCTGGCTCATGCCGAGCTCGACGAGCCGATGCGAAAAGTGGCGGCGGTCGCCGATAAACAGAGGCCGCTTTTCTTTATGGCGAATGAACATCACCGAAAGTGTATCAAAAATCGGCAGGCTGAGAATGAGCAAGGGCGAGATGACCGGCAAAAGATTGACGCTCGCCGGGACGACATAACTGCTCGTGATCGAAAGCGCCGCGAGCAGGTAGCCGATAAACAGGCTGCCGGTGTCGCCCATAAAAATTTTCGCCGGATTAAAATTATGGAAAAGAAAACCGCCGCAGGCGCCGGCCAAAAGCGCAAAAATCATCGCCGAAAAGATTTGTTCTTGCGCCGCGGTGATCAAGAGAAAGATCATGGCGGCGATCACCGCCATGCCCGCGGAAAGGCCGTCCATGTTGTCGAGCAAATTGAAGGCGTTCGTGATGCCGACGATCCAGGCCACCGTCACCAACACGTTCAAAACCGGCGAAAGCATAAAGCTCGTGCTGACGCCTGCAACAACCACCAACACCGCGGCAAAAATTTGCAGCGCGAATTTAATTTTGTAAGAAAAACCGGCGCCGCGCCGATCGTCGATGAAGCCGAGAATCAGCATGAGCGTGGCGCCGGCAAGAATGGCGAAGAGTTGCGGCAGGCTTTGTCGAAGCCACTCTTCTAATTCAACGAGGAAAGGAAAATGCGTTCTGAAAAAAACCGTATCTTTGCAAAGAAAAAATCCTGCCAATTGCATGAACAACGCCATGATGAACGCCGCATAAATCGCCATGCCGCCGAGCAAAGGCGTGGGCTGCGCATGCGCTTTGCGCCCGCGAGGATGATCGATCATCTGCAAGCGCAAAGCCAAACGCCGGACCAACGGCATGAAAATCAAAGAAAGGCAGAACGCGGTCAAAAAAAGATAAAAGTAAATCGGCAAAAACAAGGGGATATTCCTTCCGTGAAAAACTAGCTGAAGCGAACAGTGGATTCGTCGAGAAGGGTTTCATATAATTTCAGCGTGGCGGCAATCACCTGCGCCTCGGCAAATTCATTGACAACGATTTCGCGGCTGCGCCGGCCAAACGCTGTGCGCTGCGTCGCGTCGTCAAGCAATTTTTGGATGGCCTCTGCCAAAGCCACACCATCGTGCGCCGGCGCCAACAAGCCGTTTTTATGCGGTCGGACGATCTCCCGGCAACCCGGCACGTCGGCCGCCACCAAAGCCCGGCCGCAAGCCGCGGCCTCCAGCAAACTTTTGGGCAATCCTTCGCGATAAGACGGGAGCACGCCAAGATGCGCCTGCGTCCAAACCGTGCGAATATCGGCAACTTCACCCCACCATTCGACCAACCCTTCTGTTTCCCAGGCGCGAATCTCATTTTCATTCAAACAATTCGGATTCAACCGATCGATGCCGCCGGCTAAGATGATGCGCAAATCGCGGCCGCGTTGACGCAAGAGGCGCGCCGCTTCGACGAGCTCGGTAATGCCTTTGTCGCGGAGCATGCGCGCCACCAGCGCCACGGTTGGCTTTCCTGGCGGCTCGGGCAGCGGTTGAAAGTGATTGATATCGACGCCGGAGCCGCGAATCAGGCAAAGCTGCTCGGCAGCGCTCAGCCGTTGCTCGATAAATAATCGCACATCATCGGGATTCTGTAATATGATGCGGCTATTTTTATGGCGCAACAGATTTTTAAACGTGAAGCGCACGACGGCGCGCAGAAAACGGGCGCGAAAATTTTGACTCGCAAAAATATAACCAAGTCCCGCCAAAGCATTGACGACAGCAGGAACTTGCGTTACATGTGCGGCAAGAGTGCCATACACCACCGGCTGCATGGCGACGTGATGAACAAGATGCGGGCGCAGGCGGCGATAAAGTCTGACGAGCTCGAGGACGGCGCGCACTTGATGGTCGAGCCGCAGGCTGCTGCGTTGCATGTTGATCGGAACCAAATGCAAGCCTGCGGCGCGGATGCGTTCCGCATCTTCTGCTTTATTGATTCGCGTCGCCACCCAAACCTCGTATCCGGCGCGCCGCGCGCCGGCCGCGATCGGCAAACGATGCGAGAGAAAGTACCAATCTTCGGTGACGACGAAGAGAAGCCGAGGTTTAAATTCGCGCGTCACGTTTTCCTTCCGCCGCCAAATTTTTATAAACCGCTTCATATTGGCGGACGATTTTGTCCAAAGCAAAATTATCTTGAACTCTTTGCCGCGCGGCTTGGCCAAGCTGTTGGCGTTTTTCAGGTCCGCGGTCAATGAGCTCGCGCCACGCGTTTGCCAAAGCGAGCGGATTTCGCCGCGGCGCCACTTTGCCGGTATCGCCAACCATCAAAGCCGAATCGCCGGCGTCGGTGACCGCGCACGGCACGCCGCAGGCCATCGCTTCGCCGATCACATTCGGAAAACCTTCGCCATACGAAGAAGAGGCGGCAATATCGAGCGCGGCCATGAGCCGCGGCATATCACCGCGGCGGCCGAGCAAATGGCAATGGCCCCGAAGCGCGCCGGCCTCTATCCACGCCACGAGCTTTTGATTTTCCCACGTGATGCCCTCGCCGCAAAGAACGAAATGGACGGCGGGATTTTGCTGCTGAAGCTGCGCGGCGGCTTGCATAAAATTATGATGATCTTTTTGCGGATCAAAACGACCGGCGAGGCCGATGAGCAAAGCATTTTCCGCCAGCCCTAATTCGCGGCGCAGCGAGGCGCGGGCCGTGGGATCGGGCTTAAAATCGTCAAGATCAATGCCGTTAAAAATGACTTGCGCGTGTTTTGGCGCATAGCCGATTTCGGCGTGCGCCCGTTGCGCCGATTCCGAACAATAGATGATGCGGTTTGCCAGCGTGCGAGAAAAATGCGCGCAAGCTTTTGCCACCCAAATGGTGGCGCGTTTGTTGGCTTGAGGATCGAGGTTGCTATGATGAATGCCCCAAGCCACGGGAATTTTCCCCGCGAGCTTTGCCGCCAAGCCGCCGAGCAGATTGGCATGGTACATCCAGGTTTGGATGGCATGCGGCCGCGCTTGTTTCAACCAGCGCGCCAGTTGCGCCAAGCCGAGCGGATTCGGCATAGCGCGACGCATACCCAAGGCCCGCACCGTTATGCCCAGTTTTTGAATCATCTCACCGACCGGACCGCGCTCGGCTAAGACGATGACCTCGGCGCTGAAACTTTTTCGATCCATTCGCGAAAGCAGCTTGTATAACATCATTTCGGCGCCACCCACGGTGAGCGTCGTGATAATGTGAATGATCTTGATCACAATAGCCTCTGCAAAGTCTCGGAGGTTTTTTGAATCAGTTGGGCGCAACTAAAATTTCGCATAATGCGGTCGCGACCGCGCTGGCCCAACTCTTGGCGAGAGGACGCATCGAGCTCAAGCAATTTCACCCAACCGGCGGCAAGGGCTTCCGGATTTTGCGGGGGGACGACGATACCCGTTGCACCAACGATCTCCGGGGCGTCGCCGACCTGCGTGACCACGCAAGGCACGCCGCAAGCCATGGCTTCGCCAATGACGTTGGGAAAGCCTTCACTGCTGGATGATGAGCAAAAAATATCCAAGGCATTGTAGACAGCCGGCATATCGTTTTGGCCGCCGGCCCAAATTATCTGTTGCTGCAGATCGAGCTGCTGCGCCAGCGCTTGCAGTTCCTGGCGATAATTTTCCGGGCCGTCGCCGACAGCGATGAAGCGCGCCGCCGGGTTCGTGGTTTTGACGATGGCCGCGGCGCGCAGAAAATTCGGATAATCTTTCATCGGATCCAACCGCCCCACGACGCCGATGAGTTTTTCAGAGGCGGCGATATTCCACTCGGCGCGCCAACGTTGGCGCGCCTCCGGATCCGGCCGAAATTTTTCCGTATCGATGCCGTTATTGATCACGACCATTTTGCCGCCGGGAAATCCCTGCGCGAGATGATAGTCCCGGCCGACGGTGGAATTGACGATGATCAAATCGGCGCAACGCGCGAAAAAACATTCCAAGCGAAAGCCGAAGCGAGCGAGCCAATCATAGCGGCTCAAATCAATATTGGAAGCGCGCACGCCCCACACAATTTTCGCTTGGGGCAACAACGGCTTGAATAAAACGCCAAGCAAGTTCGCCGGGCCGAGCACGCCGTGCAAAATTTGCGGTTGCAACCGCAGCAATTGGCGGCCGAGACGATACAGAAACCCCAGCACGTCCCAGCGCCGGCGTTTTTGCAAATCGAGATGGCGCACGTGCGTCACGGATTTGATGTCCTCCGCAAAACGGCCGCCGGCATAATAGGTTAGAATCGTGATCTCGTATTGCGATTTATCCAAACCTTTAACGAGCTCGATCAACTGGCGTTGCGCGCCGCCGTCGTTAAGCTGCCGGATGAGAAAAACGAGACGAATCAACGGTTATATTCCTCGCTGCCATTGCCGCAGCCGGCGTTTAAGCGCAAACGCGGTTTGCAAGGCAAGATCCGGCCACGCATTCAGCCAGGTGCACCGGCGGTTTTTATATCGCATCATTATTTCATTAAAATTGGTTATGGCGTTTTTATATTTTTGTATATTCTGTCGAAAATCTTTCATCTGTTCGGCAGTCCAACTGTTATGATGATAACAAACCGTCCAGATTCCGAAAGGCGCGGGCCGAAAGTCCCAAAGCTGTTGCGGTATCCAAAAAATGCCGTTCGTATCGACGTGGGGATAAAGGAAGAAACCGTCGCTGATGCGGTGCAATCCGATTTTTTGTAAGGCGGCAACGGTAGCGGCATCGAAGGCGTGCGCGGGAGCGATCCAAACCTCGGCCTTGATATTTTCGCGATGGAAAATGGCGGCGGCTTTTTGCAGTTTGGCCTCTTGCTCTTCCAAGGGAAGACCGGCAAATTCACTGTACGCGTTAATGCCGATGATGCCGCCATCCTGCGTCACATAACGATGTTGATAGCCGTGCAAACCGATAGTCCAACCTTGTTTTTGCCAGCGGCGGACTTCCTGCCAAAAGTCCGGATGCGCCGGCGCGACCTGCAAATAGGGATCCTGATTATCCGGCACCACGGCCAACATCGGCGCCACCTCAAACTCGAGCAAAATTTTTTCGATCTCACTCCAGATCGGCCAATTCATCGTCGGGCAAATGTCATCGAAACGAACAAGATATTTAGCTCTCATGCTGCGGCGGCCTTGCTTTTAACAAAGAACACACGGTCATTGAGCGCGGAAGCGTCATCAATAATGATCGAGGCGAGCGGATACTTTTGCAGCAATTCGATAATGCGCCCTTTCGGCGGAAAGGGATGCCCGATTTTCCACGAGAGCCGATCATTTAAAAAATACACGAATTTCCTTTTGCCATATTGCGCGTCGCGGCGAGCGATGTGGGTATCGATATATCCGGCGCCGCCCGGTTTGAGCAGTTGATAAAACAGCCTGGCAAAGGCGCGGTCATTTTTGCAATAGTACCAGCAGAGGCGATTAAACACTACGTCAAATGGGCGATCGATAAATTTAGCGGCTTCTTCCAAATATCCCAAGGAAAAATTTATTTGAACCTTCGCGCTTGCTGCTTGCTTTTGCGCAATTTGCCAGTAATTGCGGCTGACGTCATGCCAGGTAACATGCGCCCCGCGTTGGGCAAACGCCACGCTGTAGTGGCCGGGGCCGCCGCCCAAATCTAAAACGCGTTTTCCCTGAAAGCCGTTGAGCCATTTTTCTAATTTGTCGAGCAACGCCATATCCACTTGTTCCCATTCCGCGGCGGCGTATTTTTCTGCATGCGCCAGCGGCACGGGATCCCAGCCTTTTTCAGGGCGATGCAACAAGGCATGTAATGAATTGATCATGCTTACCTTTTTACCCGGGCAAGCGTTTTTTCCCATAAACGCATCACCTGCTCCAGGCCGAAACGATCGATCACTTCTTTGGCGCGTTGTCCCATCCGTTCGCGCGCGCTTTGATCCGACATTAAACGATGCATGGCGGCAGCAAGAGTATCAATATCTCCCAATGGAATCAGGAGGCCGTCAACGCCTTCGCGAATAATTTGCCTCGGGCCGGTGGGACAATCGAAACTGATCACGGGCACACCGCAAGCCATGGCTTCGAGCAATGATAAAGGAAAACCTTCGTATTGCGAGGTCATGACGAATAAATCGGCGCCGGATAAACTTCGCATCGGGTTGGGCGTGAGCCCGGGCAAATTTACGCACGACGAAATTTTCAGATCGGCCGCCAGCATTTCCAAATGGCGGCGCTCTTCACCTTCGCCAAAAATCGTTAACGTCCATTCCGGATGTTGATTAGCGCATTGCGCAAAAGCGCGCAATAGAAGATTGAAACCCTTTGAGGGAACCAAACGGCCCATCCCGGCAAGCACGCATTTGTTCGCGACACGCGAGAGTGCCGCTTCTGTCGTTTGCTCACTTATCGCCACCGGATTGGGGATGACGTGAATCTTCTCCTCGCGGCTAACAAACTGATTGGCCCACTCCCGCAATTCTTCGGTGAGCACGACGATGGCGCTGGCGCGAGGATACAACCATCGGCGCAAACGATGCCATAACCAGCCAATGTCACGTTGGCGCGGATCGGTTTGTTCCATCACGATGACCGGAATGGTCAGGCCGATGGTGGCCAGCAAAGTTAACGTGTTGGTGCGATCCATCAAGCTGATCACGGTCTCGGGCTGCGAGTTTTTGATGGCTTGCCGCAGGCGCCGCAGGCGTTGCCAATTGCTCTTTAATGCATCCCAAACGCCGGTGGAGACGCGCAATAAATTCAGCGCGACGCGTTCAATTTGCGGATGCAACTGGAAAAAATCCGTTTCCGCTGCGGCCAATGTAATCAAGGTGACGTTGCTGCCGTGCGTGGCAAAATAGTTGGCCATCATCGAGAGATTGCGCTCGGCGCCGCCGCAAGCTAAGGAAGGGATGACCAGCGTGATGCGCTTCATTTTTGGGCCACCAGCAAAACGTTACTGTAAAAAACTTTGGTGCTATCGATTCGATCAAATAAAAAACCGGCGACATTGATGATGCCGCAAAAGATCATCCACAGCGGCAAGAGCAATCCTTTTAACAAGCGCGCCATCTTGTTTTGATTCATGGTGATCTCGAGCCAATTGAGGATGAACGACCCCACCGTGCTGCCAACGCCTCCTTGCGCTTTGCATTCTATTATTTTAAAGCGTGCCGCGAGCAACTCTTGCATGCCATCCACGGAAAAGCGCCAATAATCTTTGACGACGGTATGCTGGTTATAGGCAAAGGGAAACGTCATAATCAACGCGCCGCCGGGTTTCAGCACTCGATGAATCTCGTTAAACAAATTATTGAGATCCGCGACATATTGCAAAACTTGCAAGCAGATGACGACGTCAAAAGAAGAATTTACTAAAGGCCACGGTTCATTGGGCGCGATGATTGCATCAACTTGCGGCCCGGAGCTGATATCGATGCCAAAATGTGTCTCGGCTTGTTTGAGCCATGGTGCATATGGCTTGTCGCGGCAACCGACGTCCAAGATGCGGCCCGATTGCTGCGGCAGAATTTTTTTTAGATCGCCGTACAAATCTTTCGTGGCCAACCATTGAAAGTGCCAAGGATACAAATGCGGATGCACGCCGCAAAGCTTGCCGTAAATTTGCCGATAAAAATTGCCGATCGCGCTCATGATCTTTTGATGGTTTCTTCGTAATAGCGCAGCACAGCCGCATCGCTCAACCTCCGTGTCGATTTTTTGCCGAGAAAATAAAAGCCCGAGGCCGCTTCGATTTGATACGGATTCCACCGCGTCAAATAATCGAAATACTTCAGCCAGAACCCGGTGAGACGCGCAAAAGCCTTGAGCAGCAAGCGCATCTGGTTTGAAAAGCCGAACAAGCTTAACAAAAGATATTGATACGACCAGGCCATGCACTGTTTGAGAACATGGGAAAATTTCACGGCAGTTGTTGGTTGCATGATTATTCTTCTTTGATCGCCACACAAATGATATAAGGCGAAAACAGCGTCGTCGCCGGCAACGGCACGGTGTAAGTTTCCAGCGCCCAAATCAATTTGGAGAAACGGCTCAGATTGCGGATGAGGAAATCCTGGCGGCGCGTCTTTGCCGTTGGCGGCGCGCCGGTATTCACATTGACGATGCCGAAACTGGTGCTGAGAAAATGCCCGCACCAGCTTACCCGCAAGCCGGCCGGCTCATGCGCCAAGCGCAATTCGTCCGGGCTGAGCGGCACGTGAATATCATAAATCGGCCGGTGCAAAGTTTTCTGCAAAAATCCTATGGCGCCTTTCATGTTGGGAATAAGCGTAATGGCCGTCCCTTTCGGTTTGAGAAATTGCGCTAAAGCTTTGAGGCAGCCGGCCGTATCCGAAAAATGCTCGACCACGCCATACGACCACACGAGGTCGAATTTTTTGAGCAGCTCCGCGGGAGGCGCGAAGAGATCACCAAACACAATCTCGCCGCGCAAGCCTTCTTGCGCCAAAATTTCCCGCGCTTGCCGGCAGCCGATTTCCGAATAATCCAGGCCGTAAATTTTGAAGCCGAACGCTTTCGCAAAATAGGGCAGCCAAACCGAGCGGGCGCAGCCGATTTCCAAAAATTTTTTTCCCGCGGCGTTCATGCCGGAAAAGAGCCGCGTGAAAAAGCGATGAAAGCGCCGCATCGCATAATTCCGCGGCCCGGGAATATGCGGATCACGCGGAGGATTGGGCGCGTGGTTTTGCCACGCCTGCGACCAATACGCTTCACCGGCTTTATCGACGTTCATGAGCTCTCCTTCAATAAACGCCCGAGCGCTGCCGCAAGAAAGCCGAATGAAATCACATAAACCACCGAGGTCGAAAGCGCGATGCCGCCGACGCCGAACCGCTGCATGAAAACATAATTGAGGGCGACTTTCAAAATGAGGCTGATCACCGCGCCCCACAATAAAATCCGATTCGCTTTGAGCGAAGAAATCAGCCGCACGATCATAATGCTGGTGACATAAAAAGGCACTTGCAGCAAATAGAAGATTTGCGTTTTCGCCACCACGCCGGTATCGGCCGCGGTGAAGGCGCCGCGCTGGAACAGCAGCCGCACCAACGGCTCTGACAGCGCGATGAAAACGATCGTCACCGCCGACGAAGCCGCCAAGATCAAACGCGAATAAGTTCGCAGCGTATGCCGGATTCCGGCGCGATCGCCGGCCGCGGCCATGCGCGAGAAATGCGGCAGCACCGCGGCGCCAAGCGCCATCGTCGCGACGCCCAACGTGAAGGCAATGATTTTGTTTGCGTAATTCAAAACGGCAACGCTGCCGGAGCCTAGCGTGGTGGCCATGGCTTGATCGACGAGCGTGGTGCAATTCATCACGAGGCCGCCGGCGATGACGGGCGCATATTGTTGCAGCACTTGCTTAGTCGCGGCGCTCATGCCGTGCCAGCGCGGCAGCAGTGAAAAGCCGTGGCGGCGCAAGCTCCATCCTAAAACCAGCGTTTCTAAAAGAATGCCGCCCACAGTGCCGGCGACGACGGCATAAATATTCCACCTCTTGACGACGGTTAAAAGCAGCGTCATGGTTAAAACCGGCGTCACGATCGGCGCGATCGCGGCGAGAGCAAAACGCCCGCGCGCATTGAGAATAGCGCTCCAAATCACCGATACGCCGCTCACGAACAGATAAGGCAACAAGGCAAAATAAAGCGCGCGCGTGAGCGCCAATTTTTCGGCGGAAAAGCCGGAAGCGATCATCGCGAGCAAAGGCGAAGTGAAGATCACGAGCAGCATCGTGGCCGCGCCCAAAAACAGCATGCATAAAAGCATGACATTGGCAAACAGCTTTTGCGCTTCGGCTTTGCCGGCCCGTTCGTAAACTTCGACGTAGGTTGGAATCAACGCCGGATTGAACGAGGCCGCGAGCACGTTGCTCAAGAACGAGGGCAAAACGAGGGCAATCAGAAAAGCGTCAAGCGTGTCACTCGTTCCGAAGCGATGCGCCACGAAGAGTTCTTTGACGGTCGCGGCTAGTTTAACGATAAACGTTAAACTCCCGACGGTCAAGATCGCGGCAAAAATTTTCCGATTGGCGGATCGTTGCGTCCACACATTCCAGCGCTGGGCGAAAGTTGGCGCGGCATTCATCATGCGATGCGCTCGGATTTAGACACGGAGGAAATCGGCGCTTGCCCGAGTCCCACGCCGATGACAAACCAAAACATCGTCACCACTTCGGCGTCGCCGAACGTCCAATCAAACAGGCCGGCGACTAAAAAGCCAAGCATCGCCGCGCGGCTGGCATGAATCACGCTTCGCTCTTCTTCGCGGCCGGCGTGTTTGGCTGCCGCGCCGAGTCTCTGCCACACGGCGATCATCAACCACAAAAATGCGGCGAGGCCGGGAATACCGAAGCAAACCAAAATCGTGATGTAAGTGTTGTGAAAATGGCCGATGCGAAAAACGTTGTGATTGATCTCCTCGGAAACATTGGGATCGGGCGCGGCGTATTGGCGCAACACCGCTTGCAAATCGCGCCAGCCGACGCCGAAGAACGGATGATCGGCGGCAATGGTGAGGGCGTGCTGCCATTGAATGAGCCGCACCTGCGTTGACGGCGTGTTGAGATCAAAGATCGCGGCAAGGCGTTGTTGCACGCTTTGTGGTGAAACGAGCGTGACCATGATGATCAGCAGGAGAAACCCGGGCAAAATTTTCGTCAACAGCAAACGCCGGTTGCTCCAGTAAGGCTTCATTAAATAAATGACGCTGCTTGCAAATCCCACATACGCGCCGCGCACGAGGCTGAAAAGCATCGCAAATATTTGCGGCAAGAATTGCCAGCGCGCGAGCCAACGTTCGCGGCGGGAGGAAGCTGCCAATGCCATTTGCCAAGTAAATGACATGAACATCACACACAGCGCGCCCCACGTCATCGTCGTGCCCTGCGTGCTTTGCACTTTGTTCGAGCGGCCGAACGCGTATTCCGCCAGCCCCCAAAGGGCGGCGATCGTGGCGATGCCGATGAATGTCCATAACACTGGTTTGCGCCATTCGGGATGGCGGCGCAATGAGAACGCCACGGTGTACGCGCCGAGAATCGTGAGCAGATGCCGCAGGTTGCGGAAACTCGCGAACGGCAGTTCGGAGAGCGCGGTGGAAATGAGCGCCACAGTGACAAACGCGAGAATCGGCCATTCAATGCCGAGTTTGTAGCTTACCTTTTGCTCTTTGCCCTCCGCCCTCTGCCCTCCGCTCGTTGCGCCATGCCCTCTGCGCCATGCCCTCTGCGCCATCACACACAGCGTCAATAATCCCAAACTGATGTGGGCGCCGGCAATAGAGAGGCTGACACTGGCGGCAAAGACAAATAATGCGAAAGCTTCGACTTTGTTTAATAGAGAAATCTCTGAAAATTTTTGTTCAGCGCGCAGAGGTGGCGTCGTCGTTGTCATTGATGAAGAAGTCGTCATAGGAAACTAATATAAGCAATGACGGGAGATTTTCAAAGCCTGTTTAAAGATCTTGTTTCAATCCGGCGCCGTGCTTGATGAGAAACAAGTTCCCTGCGGGATGACATTCATTGATTCTGTCATGCCTATCCTGCACCGTGCTAAAATAGATCACTTATTTCTTCACCATGTCTTTGTAAACCACGCCGCCTTTCATCACCCACGGAATATTTTCCAAAACCGCAATGTCTTTGAGCGGGTCGAATTTGACCGCGACAAGATCGGCGTATTTTCCGGCTTGTATGCTGCCGAGTTTATCCGTATGGCCCAGCAACTCCGCGGCAACGGTGGTGGCCGATTGAATCGCCTGCATCGGTGACATGCCTAATTCCACGAGCAGCTTGAAATCCACCGGGTTCTGGCCGTGCGGAAACACGCCGGCGTCGGTGCCGTACGCGATTTTCACGCCGCCTTGAATGGCTTTGCGATAACTCTCGCGCTTTTTCGCGTTGAGCATTTTCGCTTTTTCGATCAGCTTGTCCGGCAAGCCAAACTGCTTGCCAAACTTTTCCACCGCATCGCCGGCATAAACGGTGGGCACGAGATACGTGCCGTGTTTTTTCATCAACGCGACGCCTTCATCGTCGAGCAAGCTGCCGTGCTCGATCGAAGCGACGCCGGCTTGGGCCGCGCGTTTGATGCCTTCCGCGCCGTGCGCATGCGCCGCGACTTTTTTGCCCCACATCGCGGTCTCGTCGACAATGGCTTTCATTTCGTCAAAAGAAAATTGCGGCGCGCCGACGGATTCTTCTTCGCTCAACACGCCGGCGGTTGCGGTGAATTTTATGACGTCGGCGCCGTATTTGATGTTCCAACGAATTTTCTTGCGGATTTTATCCACGCCATCCACCACGCCGCTGAAACCCTCAAATTGCAAGTATGGAGAAAATCCCGAAAGATCACCGTGCCCGCCGGTCGCGGAAAGTCCGTGTCCGGCAACAAACAAACGCGGCCCGGGAATTTTACCGGCGTTGATCGCTTTTTTGAGCGCCACATCGATAAATTCGCCGGAGCCAACATCACGACAAGTCGTGAATCCTGCCTCCAAAGTTCGTTTCGCAAAAATATGCGCGGCGATCGCGACGTCGATGGGCGATTTGCGAAAGATGTCGTTGATATAATTTTCCGGCTGTCCGGTGATGTGCGTGTGACAATCGATGAAGCCGGGCATGATCGTCGCGTCGCTCAAATCAATCATCGTCGCGTTGGCGGGAATCGTCACGCTTCCTTCCGCGCCGACGGCTTTGATCATCTCGCCTTCGACGAGAATGATTTGTTTCTCCAAAACTTTGCCGGTGATCACATCAATCAGCCGCCCGGCTTTAATGGCAACGGGAGTCGTTGTCGATGTTTGAGCTGCCAAAACATTCGTCAACAACAAAAAATTTGTCACCAACCACAAGCGTTTCATCGTTCTCCTCCTCGGGAAAGTTTAAAAATGTTTTTTTAGTTATCGAGAAAAAGCATTCACGCAAAGACGTCCCGCGAGCGGAACGAAGGCTGCGCCCATCGGCAGGCATTTTGTTAAAATAATTTTGCGATCCTTTGCGTCTCGCGCACGCTTTTGTTTTAGAAAAGATCCGGAATACTCGTGAACGCAATCCTTGTCGGCGCGGCTTGTTTGACGCCGTGAATGCCGCCGAAATACACTTTGTCCGTGCCGAATTTCAGGTTGATCGCGTCCATCGCTTGCATCAGCTTGTCGCGTTTGGGGTCTTCAAACAACGAGAGATTGTGCAAGTGCGCCGGAACGAGATCGAACAGCGTTGCGCCGACGCCGAGCGGTTTGCCGGAAGGTTTTTGTTGCCACAACACGTGCAGCGCTTCGAGCATCGTCAAGGTGTCCTGGCACTCGACCATCGTGGTTTTCGCCGCCCAACTCTGCTTGCCGGCGAAACGCAGCCAGAGTTGCAAGCCGCCGGCGTAGTAGCGCATTTTGCGCAAACGCATCGCGGCTTTTTGCACGAGTTTTTGCGCGACCGCGAACGCCGCCTCTTCGGTGCGCAAATCCGGCGGCAAAATATGCGAGTGACCGACGGTGCCTTTTTGCGTCGGCGCCTCGGCAATATCGTCGCCGCGCAGCCAATGCCAGAATCTTTCGCCGACAATACCCGCCCAAATTTTTTTCAGATGCGACTTCGGCAACGCGCAAAGCTGCTCGACGGTTTGAATGCCGTGCAGCAGCAAGCGTTTGTGCATGCGCGGGCCGACGCCGGGAAAGTCTTCTAATTTGAGTGAATATAAAATCTGCGGCAAATCGGAATTTTGAATCACCACTAAGCCGTCGGGCTTTTGCATATCACTCGCGACTTTTGCCAAAAAACGATTCGGCGCGAGACCAATCGAACAGCGCAATGTCTTTCCGACTTTATCGCGAATGGCCTGCTTCATGTTTTTCGCGAGGCGCGTCGCCTTCTCGACCGCTTGCTCGCTTCCCATCAAACGGCACGCCATTTCATCGATCGACATCACGACGGCAACCGGCAAGCACGACTCGACCGCTTGCACGATGGCGTGGTGATATTCCACATAAAGCTGATGCCGCGCTTCGATGAATTGCATCGCCGGGCAGAGTTTTTTGGCGTCGCTCACCATCGTGCCGGTTTTAACGCCGAAAGCTTTGGCCTCGTAGCTCACCGCAATACAGCACGTGGCATTCGTCATCACCGGCACCACGCCGATCGGCTTGTTCCGGAATTCGGGACGCAGCTCTTGCTCGATGGAGGCGAAGTAGGAATTGAGGTCGAGAAAGAGCCAGCGGAGCGGTTGCGTGTTTTCTGCGAGGTGCGTACTCATTGGGCTGGGCTTCTATATAACACCTTCGTCGGCCAAAGGCAAGGAGCAAACGTACTGAACTCCGTTATAAATCTATTCGATGACAATTGCGCTATCGCATCAAAATCATCTTCCCCAACAAACTTGCGCCTTTGCTCGTCGTTAACCGATACAGATACACTCCCGTCGCCACTTGATTTCTCAACGCATTTCTCCCGTGTTTAGCTTAAGAAAAGCTTCTCGAATTCCACAAGAAAATACCGTATATATTTGAGCAATCTGGTGCCTTGCGGCGATTGCAGTAGCTTTGCCAGCGGAAAGGAATGTTTGGTTGGAATACAAACATGGCCCAATTTATCAAGCCAGGGATATTCTGGATTAGGGCCATCTTGCGCCAGAGCGGGCGCCAGAGCTTCAATCTCGTGTGCGATTGGAAGGAGTCTTACAAAAAGAGCTTTTAGCTGAGATTTGTTCATGCCCAGCTCTGCTTGCAAATTATGATTGTGGCTGACCACACGCATAAACTTTGCAAAGGCAGCATGGCTGTGCGTGATACGTTCTAAATTCATCTCACCGCTGATCAAGAGCGCCTTGCTTAACTTCTCCGTGGCCATTTGCAAAAAATGCAACTGATGACAGGATGGCCATGCCGGTTCCTGGGTTTTCTGGTAGGCATTCCAATCGGATCGCGCCTGTTCGAGGAATGCCATCTGCCACTCCCTCAAGTCTGTCATACGGCAACCAGTTCACGAGAAAATATCTGGTGGTTCTCCAGGTTCCATCCTTCGGGCAGAAGAATTTCGTTTTGCAAAACTTTTCGCCATTCTTCCGGCTTGATTTCTGCGAGATACAAAGCATAAGGGATTTCGTCAGAGGGCGGAAAATAAAACGACAGCACCTCGCCGGTGGGAGGCGTCTCCGGATTGATTTCGAGCAAACGAATGGCCGGTGTTTTTCCGGACTTAATCCAAATTACTTTTTCAAGACTTTCGTCAAGCTCGAAATGCTCGTTGACCAGCGTTTCCACAACGCTTTCCATATTGCGATGATTTTGGGACATGACAATTTTCACAAGTTAATTGTATGTAGGGGTTGATGGCTTCACTCGCTTTTATCCAAAGATATAAAATTTATTATCAACTTGCAAGCCCTTCCGTTTTGCTTCCTTATCGCGGCACCCAAGTACCGGTCAAAAAACACTTGCATCGGGTAACGAAAATTGTTAACTTGAGAACGCATGGACATCATCGTTCCGCACGTTAAAATCTTGCAGGAAACGAAATTTTATCTTTTCTTATCATCAGAGACGAGAAGATGCAAGCCATAAAAACAAAAGCATTGGTGAACGAGCAAGGCCAACTCGATCTTTTGGACAATCATTTTGACCTCAAGAAAGGGAATATTGTCGAAGTCATTATTCTATATCAAAAGCTTAGAGCGGTGAAATCAGAATGGCAGAACATTCTTGCCAGGCTTGGCACGTATACAGAAGACGAGCTTTCCGGTTTCGCCGAAGTCAGAAAGGAGTTTGACCGGTGGCAACCGACCGAGTTTTAGTCGACACGTCGATTATCATTGAGTTCTTCCGCAAAAAGAAATGCCATGATCGGCCTTGCCGATATTTTTATTGCCGCCACCGCCATTGAGCACGACCTGCCGCTTGCCACCCTCAATCGAGTTCATTTTGAACGAATCTCTGCTCTTCACATCATTCCCTAATATCTCCATCACGGTCCATTGGTCTGCTGCCAGAAGTTTTGGGCGGCGGTCTCCATGCTCCACGCTCTATGCGCCCTGCGCTGTGCTTATCGCATCAAAATCATCTTCCCCAACAAACTTACGCCGTTGCTCGTCGATAACCGATACAGATACACTCCCGTCGCAACTTGATTTCCCAACTCATTTCTGCCGCCCCAATTAAACCAGTAGCGTCCGGCTGCGATTGTGCCGTCATAAAGCGTCTTCACTTCTGCGCCGAGAAGATTGTAGAGTTTTAGCTTGATTTCGGAAGTAACAGGAACCGCAATGGGAAGCGTTGTCGTGGGATTTTGTCGTGAGCGCGACTCGACTGAGACCTCGGCGAGCTCGGTCGAGCCGCTCGCCGAAGTCTCAGTCGAACGATTAAACGGATTGGGATAATTCGGCCCCAAAGCAAACTCTTGGGGAAGCGCCAGCGTGCTGCGTTGCTCCAGTAGCGCTTCTTTTTGCCAACAATCACGCTGAATTTTGAAATCGTCGTTGCCGGCGTGAAGCGGTAGGGCGAATCTTATCCACATGTCCGCTGGCGGCGCGCATTTTCCTGGCAAGCTTGTTTACCGTTTCTAATTGTTGTGGCAAATCATCCTGGCCAAAAGGAATCTCAAATTCGCTTAAAATATCCATCATTTCGTCCAATTCA
>Ga0247727_10008355_pt1 | contig 19239 bp, 23 predicted proteins | sample WisWelCaveWW1625_FD_202498 | JGI IMG/M metagenome (GOLD analysis project Ga0247727, IMG submission 202498) | Biofilm microbial communities from Wishing Well Cave, Virginia, United States - WW16-25 | ecosystem: Environmental > Aquatic > Deep subsurface > Groundwater > Cave microbial mat | place... | reverse complement strand
TGAACTACCATTACGACACCACCTCGGGCGGTCAGTTTTTTGCCAACGCATACGGTCAATATTATCGGCTGGACCTCTTCACAAATTTTACGTTTTTCGCCAACGACATCGCGATCAACGGCGTCCCAACCGGCGGCGACGGTATTCAGCAATCCGATCGACGCGTCATGTATGGCGGCGATCTCGGATACAAGCAGCAGGGGGAAGTGCTGGGCGTGCCGAGCATTGGGACGGTCGGGTTTCAAACCAGAGTCGACAACATCCACGCAAGACTCGGGACCCAAACGACGAGAATGCTGACCGGGACCACCACAGACAGCGATATTCTTGAGGCTTCTTACGCGCCATTCGTCAAAGCGGAGGTTCAGCCGACGTCGTGGATGCGGCTGGCTGGCGGCGTGCGCGGCGAAACGTTCACCTTCGATGTGCGCAATCGTTGCTCGACCTGTGCAGAACAACCAGCCGGACGGACAAGCTCCGGCATCGTCCTCCCGAAAATGAATCTCATCCTGGGTCCCTGGGCCAGCACCGAATTCTTCGCCAACTATGGCGAGGGCTATCACAGCAACGACGCACGATCGGCGGTCGCACCGGGGTCCTCACCGCTTGCGCGAGCCAAGAGCTATGAGGTCGGTGTGCGGTCGAAGCCCTGGGGGCCAGAGGGAGTCGAATTGACCGCAACACTCTGGCGATTGGACCTCAAGTCAGAACTTGTGTTTGTCGGAGACGCAGGGACAACGGAAATTCGAGGCGCAAGCAGACGAGAGGGCGTGGAAGTGGCCGCACGTGGACAAGTCTGGGGCCCGATATATGTTAACGGCAGCGTGACATGGACGAAGGCCGAATTTCGCAACGGCGAGGCGATTCCATTAGCCCCTGAAGTTACGGCGTATGGCGCGCTATTGGTGCGTTGGCCCGAAGGCCTGACTTCGCAACTGCAAGCGACCTATCTTGGTGTACGCCCACTCAGCGAGAACCGGAGTGTCAAAGCTCCCTCCTGGATTGACTTCGATCTATCGGAGCGTTATCAACTGCCGGTTAAGCTGTCCCATGGACGTCTGGAGGCGTTCTTGTTCATTCAGAATCTGCTCAACACGAAGTGGGAACAGGCCATATTTTCATTTGACTCGCAACGTAGAAACGAGGCGGAGCCGGACAACGACATTCACTTCGTGCCGGGAAACCCGCGTAGCTTCATGGGCGGCGTGGCATGGTACTTCTAACGGCTGCTGAAAATGATCCCCAGCTTCGTTCTCGGCTCGCCAACATCCTCAATGTACCCCAGAGGGTACACCTGCGGTGTTGGCGTCGCCTGCGGCCTCGCTGGATGACCATTTTGAGCAGCCTATAGTTAGCCCATATGAAGACAAAGTGCAGAGTTCTTCCACGTGTCTATTTCAACCGCCCAACGGTTCAGGTTGCCCGTTCATTGATCGGCAAGTATCTCGTTCGGATGATCGATGGTCGTATCCTCGTGGGGAAGATTGTCGAAGTGGAGGCCTATGTCGGTCCACAGGATAAGGCCTGCCATGCGTCGAAAGGGAGAACGCAGCGGACCGAGGTGCTTTTTGGTCCACCAGGGATCGCTTACGTCTACCTCATCTACGGCATGTACCATTGTCTGAACGTCGTGACAGAGCGGGAAGAGTTTCCCTCAGCCGTATTGATCCGGGCTATCGAAATCGATGGGGAGTTGATCGATGGACCAGGGCGGCTCTGTCGCGCCCTGCAGATTAATCGCCGTCTCAACCGTGCAGATCTCACGACCGGCGAGTCCCTCTGGTTCGAAGATCGAGGGGCATTGGTGAAGAGAGGAGATGTAGGGGCTCACCCCCGAATCGGTGTCGATTATGCGGGCGAGTGGGCCAAGAAACCCTGGCGATTCCGGCTGCGTAGGATTACAGTTCCCACTCGGACCGGACGTACACAAACGCAGGGGGGCGCCGGGCTTGTCCGGCACCCCCCTGTTGTATCCCGCTGAACGGCTCGACTACTCGATCTTCCGATCGCCGGTGATCTTCGTGGCAGAAGTCACAGGAGGGGCGATCTTGATCTGTGGCCCCTGCACGGTCGGGAGCTGATTCGCGCCCTGGCCTGTGGTAATCCGCGCATTGTCCGTCTTCATTAGGTTTTGTTGGGCGCTCTTAATGGAGTCGGCTGACTTCATCAGCGTACTCTCACCATGCGCATCCGACTGGCCAGGATCATTGGCGGTTGGTTGGCCCGTCACGGGGCTTCCGCTGTTCTTCATCGGGTAGCCTTCATGCTTGGGGAGGAGCGATGGATTTGCAGAGGCCATCGACAGCGCAAAGAAGACACCGGAGATGGTCGCAACAGTGCCGATTACGAGCTTCATACGCCTACTCCTTTGAATTATAGTGGCCGGAGACAATACGTTCTTAGCTTCAAGATCGAATCAAGTGGCCGGAATCATAGCCAGGAGGGGGGTGCCTCTGTCAAGGGTGAAAGAAGCGGAGGGCAGACTAGATGGTCTCCTGTGCTCGTGCAACGCGCGGTCTCAGAAGACCCTCGTTGGACACGCGCAGTGGGAGACCATCTAGCCCGCCCTCAAGGGGGAAGGTAGGACGCACGCACTATGAAAAGGATTGGAAGGGCACCCACGTTGGTCCTGTGCTCCCGGAACGCGCGCCCTGAGAAGGGCCTCGTTCGACGGCCGCACATAGACCAACATGAGTGCCCTTCCAAGAGAGGGAACACGAGCGAGCTTGGAGGGAGCATACATATCGTTCGATGCGCGCAATAAAGGGCAGCCTCGGCTCCCCCCTGAAGAGAGGTATAGGAGAGGATCTCCCTGGCTGTCACTGTGACATCAAGACAACGATGATATATATTCATGTCCTCAACCGAGGGCCAAGGGGTGTTCGCAGTCCGCTGGATGGACTTTGAACCCCCTGACGGATGTGCTGTTATGCGGATCCGCACAAGATGTCGTGCTCATTACCACAAGAACTACAACTGACTGAAATGGTAGGGTTTGTCGCATATGTTTCAGGAAAACCGATGACATGTTATACGGATAGAAATTGGCAGATCCGGCTCTTATGCGGATCCGCCTAAACATTGTTAGCCCCCTTGGAGAAAGTATGCTGCTAAACATAAACACCAAGACGCGTCAGGCCAAGAAATGGCGAGCAGCATCAATTCAAGCATTTGGTTTTGATGAGCGCGCTCTTCAAGCGGTACTTTTTAAGTCACTAGACAGATTGTTTCCAGAAGACGAAATGATTCTGTTGATGCAGTCACGCAACTGGCAGGAAGAGCCAGATTTGATGGCGGTAGACAAAAATGGTGACCTATTCATCTTTGAGCTGAAGGCTGTTGGCTCGCATAGTGACAACCTTCTTCAGGTCCTCCGTTACGGTCAAATATTTGGTTCCTCTCGGTACGCGGACCTTGATGCCCTCTACAAAAGGTCCACCGACAAGTCGCAATCGCTAAAGGCGGCACATAAATCTAAGTTTGGAATTCATCTACCCGAGGAAAAATACAACGCAAGACAAAAGTTCGTGGTCATGACAAATGGGATTGATTACAAAACCAGGGAGGCAGTTCAATACTGGCGCTCAACTGGCCTTGATGTCAGGCCTTGGATTTACCGCGTGTATGCGGGTGCCTCAGACGAAATGCTTTTGGAAATATCGCCATTCCGCGTAGACGACAACCCGCATGAAGACCTTGCAGAGGGTTACTACATTCTCAACACGAACATTGGTAACAGCGAGATAGATCACAATGCGATGCTGGCAGAAGGAAAGGCATCAGCATTCTTTGATCCGTGGAAGTACAAAATCGAACGGCTCGGAAAAGGAGACGTCGTCTTTCTGTATCAGTCTGGTGTTGGTATTGTCGCCTTTGGCGAGGCTGACGGAAAACTCAAGAAGGCTCCCTATCAGGGAAACGAAGACGAGCAGGATGAAGAGTATTCAATGAAGCTAAATAGATTTGAGCGAGTATCGCCACCACTCACGGCATCGGAAATAAAGCGAATAACCGGCGTCAATCACGTGTTCATGATCACAATGTTTGGCGTTGATGCGGATAGCGGAAAGGCAATCCGTAATTTCCTGCAAGAAAGTGGTCGAGTGAGCGGCGGGGGCTAACCATTCGCTGTAGGCTCGACGACCCTGTCGGGCCGCGGCCTGAGATCAAACGTTAGCTGGCATCAGCCATATTGTCGGGAACGGACTGACCGGGTTTACTTGTTACATGTCTCCGTCTTGCAGTCCGTAAGCGATCGTCCATGCTGAATCCGAGTTTGCTTTTCGCCTTCCGGAGCTACTCAAAAAATATACACGACCATCGGAACTGGCGGTTTTGGCCCCGGATACGGAGCGATACGGGCCAGGATTTCGATGGCTCACACGAGTGGCACAGGCCCGGTCTGTCTGGTTCAACTAAATAAACAAGACAAACCAAACAAACCAATTAAACGGGACGCTAGGCTTGTCGGCGTGCGGGTGGACGGCGGCGTCCGCGCCCGCGTCCGCGATAGGACGGACCATGGCTGAGACCGGGGAGGCGGATGGTGACGGTGGTCCCTTCGCCAGGCGCGCTGCCGATGGCAATCGAGCCGCCATGTTCTTCTACGATCTTCTTGACCGTGGCGAGACCCAGACCGATGCCGGTCCGCTTCGTGGTGAAAAACGGCTCAAAGACTTTGTCGACGATTTCTGCCGGAATAGGAGCCCCGTCGTTCTTGATGAGGATCTGATCTTCCACGCCGCGCCCCGCGCGATGCTGGGTGACCTGAATATGGAGATGCCCACCGGGGTTCATCGCTTCACCCGCGTTCTTGAAAATACTGAGAAAGACTTGCTGGAGCTTGGCTTCGTCGCCGCGGACCGGCGCGATCATCGTCGCATAGTCTTTGGTCACCTGGATCCGTGTGACTTCGAGGTCGGTTGCGACAACCGTGAGCGCGCTCTCGATCACTTCGGGAATGCGGAGGAGCCGTCGAGTCAGCTCGAGCGGTTTCGCAAAGTCCAAAATCTCGTTCAGGATGGCTTCGATACGGATTAAATCGCGCATCGCGTTTTCGATGCGCGTCTGCGGGTCGAAGTCGAGGATGCCTTCACCCGTGACTTCCTCCAATTGGGCGCGGATCGAGGCGAGCGGCTCACGCACTTCTGTTGCCAGGAACATACTGAACTCGCCGATCGCGGCCTGCCGCTCTTGTTTTCTGATGATGGGCTCCGAGGGACCTGGGGCTAATTCTGCCCCAGGCGCGCCGGCTGGTCCAGCGGCGTGGGTCTGGCTGGTTGGCGCCGGTGCCGGGGTCTGGAGACAGTCCGCGATCTTTACAATAGTCGGCTCAAGCGTGCGGGCATCCGTCTGTTGGTAGCGTCCGGCTTCTTTCGAGGCCAGGGTGATGGTCCCGCCCACTTGTCCCCGGACGAAGAACGGCACGACGAGCGAGGAGAGAAGCCGGTCCTTGAACAGATATTTGTGATCGAGGAACCGCCCCTGTGTGGAAGCGAGGTCATGATCCACGCGTGGCTTACGATGGCGGATTGCCCATCCGGAGGCTGAGCTGTCGAGCGTGAGGCGGTGGCCCGGCTTCAGATCTTTCTTCCCGTCCTTCTGTTCGCTCTTCAGATCACCGGCCAATCCCAGGACTTCGACATTGCCTGCGAGGGGATCGTAGCGGCAGGCCCAGATGCGATCGTAGGCGACGTATTGGTTGGCATCCGTCAAGACGGCAATGATCTTATCTTGGAGTTCCGGTGTGAGCTGCGACACCGGAGCCGTGAACATCTCCGCCTGAGAGGCATGCGGAGAGACCGGCTCGTGCGCGACAAACGGCCGGCTGAGCACGACATTCATATCGAACAGGCCTTCGCGATCCAGCGCTTTCGTGACCTCGTCGCTGGCCTGCTCCATCAAGCTCTTCTCCTTTTTTGCGAACGTCGCGCTCTCTTTCCGCCCGATGACGAGGAAGCCGTACGTCCGGTTCCGATGCAGAAGGGAAACCCCGAGCAACGACTTCGTGCCCGGCGTAATCAAGCGGAGGCGAATAGTGCGCCCACCCTCCTGATCATTCGTGGGGGACGATGCAGCGATGCCGGGGGTCGAAAGTGTCCGGAGGATGGCTTGAATATCACGGGGTGTGAAGCCTCGTGCGGCATGGCTGACCAGCGGGCCTTGGTCACGGTGGAACACGGCGGCAAGTGCCGCGTCGACCGGCAGCTCGTTGAGCACGGATGTCAAGGTCCGCTGGAGATGCGTCTCGGGAATGGGTTTGCTCTGTGGAGCTGTGGGTGTCATTCGTGAGTTAGGGTAGCCACGCGGGCGGCATTGTAACAACGCAGGACGAGCAATTCAATGAAAAGGAATAACAGGCTACTGGAAATTATGTTGGTACGTGAAAACCTCGAGGGCCGCATGTGTGCCACAACAGGAATACATTCCGCAGGATGCTCAAAAAGGCGACCTTCTCACCCGCCCAACCCCGGCGGTTATTTCACCCTCCCGCCCGAGTCTGCCAAGACAGACTCTTCGCCCTGGGACGCGCCGTGTCCCAGGCAAGGCCGCAGCGAGTGAAGGGCCGAGGAGGTACATATCGCACTTCGTGTGGGCCGTTCGCCCTTAGAATGGATCTTGGCGAACGGAAAAGCCCCTCCAGTGCCTCCGACCTCCGAGAAGCTCCTCCTCCTCAACGTTGAGGTTCTGAACGATGCGAGAACGACGCTGGCGGACTTTTTCAGCATCCTGATTGAGTCTCGTTATTCGTCGGGATTGATGATCTTCGGAGGGCGTTGAGGGAGCGAACGACGTTCCGTCTGACGGTGGTCAGAGGTCCATGCGTTGAGGATCATGGTGACCAGACTAATCACGACCGCGCCGCTGACTGCCGGCCAGAACCCCGTGACTGAGAATCCGCTGACCAGGTATGCGGTGAGTTCCAGAAGGAGGGCGTTGACGACGATGAGAAAAAGCCCCAGCGAGAGGACGATCAAGGGAAGGGTCAGCACTAAGAGAATGGGTCGGACCAATAGGTTCAGAACCGTGAGCACCAAGACCGCGGCGAGTCCGGCGGGGAACGAGTCGGCTTCAAGGCCTGGCACGACCATGACTGCCAGAAATACCGCAATGCCCGTGATCAGGACTCGAATGACCGCCGCGCGAAACCCGCCGCTAAAAAGGTGGTTGCTGAGCTCACGTCTGACGTGAAGCATTGGCATCGAATACGCTATTGAGGCGGAGCCGGTTGCGCAAGGACCGGTACGCGCTTTGTTGAAGAAAAATAGACTTCGGTGGCGACCAACAGTTTCTCCCCTTTTTTTTCGCCCTTCGTAGCCTTGATGACGACACGATCACCCACTGCGGGCTTGTTGGCCCCTTTCGGATTGCTCTCGTCCTTGTACCGGGTTTGTTTGTTGACCCGCACATCCATCGACTGCCCCTTGGTCGTTTTGATTTCGACATGGTTCGCGTCGATGGCCATAATCGTACCGAGCACATGCTGGTCGGCGCCGTGGGCGAAGTTTGGCGTCGAAATGAAGAGACACGTGAGAATCATAATCAAACGTAACCACGTGGGTGAATCCTCTTTCCTGTATCGTCGAGTACAATCAGTGATGGTGGCCCCTATCGGTCCGGGCTGCCGCCGCATCGTCTCCCTGCAGGAACTGGCCGAAGAGGCTTCTTCTTCCAGGTCCTTCTTCGTTTTGGGATTGAGTTCCTTCATCTGGTCGAGTTCGTCCGTCGTCAGTTGCGGGAGATGGCGAATGAAGTGGACCAGCTTCCAACTCTCCTGGTCCTCTGCTGGGTCACCCTCTCCCCAGGCAGGCATGGCGGTGAAGCGGATACCGTTGTGGATCACCCAGAAGATCTCACCGTCCGACATCGATTGGATGTCGGGTAACCGAAGGTCCAGCGCTTTGGGGTTGACATTCTTGCCGATGGGCGTCTGGCCGCTCCCGTCGTTCGCATGGCATAGCGCGCAGTGGTCGGCGAAGTGCGCCAGCGACTCTTTGATCACGTCGAGGGTCAACGGGATGGGATTCCTCATGTTTCGCTTCTCGATCGGGATGGCCAAATGACGGATTTGCCGCGCCATCAAGACCTCCAGAGGATGCGGCTCGGTCTTGGCGCTAAAGCCGGTCGTGAACAATTGATACCCCACCTACCCGAAGGCACCGACAATCCCGTGGTCTACCACGAGGATGAAGACGATCAGTTTCGTTCGCATTGGTACCGCCATGACTATACAAAGTCTTCTGTCTGATTGCCACCGGGTCATCCTGAAGTTGAGACGTCACGCGGTCCTGCAAGTCGAAGCATCAGCAGCGCGATGACGGGGAGATGCATCAGTAGCCCGCTCATCCCCATAAATGATTCACCGATCCAAAACGTCACGCTGAGATTGAAGGCCAGGACGCCATAGTAAAGGCCGACGCCCAGCAGGAGTCGAGGCGTGACCGATGGAAACGGCGAGAGTGCGGGAAGTCGTCGCTCAAGCGGAAAATAGATGGCGAGGGAGATGAGCCCGACGACGGCCCAACCGACATAATTCGCGAGAGGGACGCCGAAGTGAAGGCCTGGACCGGGGTAGTAATAAATCTTCCCCAAGAACCAGCGGTCGCCTCGGAGGGCCACCGGATCGATCACCATGTCGATGAAGGCAAACAAGAAGGCGGTTAGCAAGAAGACGGACCAACTCGTTCGTGCATCCACATCAAGATGTAGCGGTTTGAGCACTGGGTGAGTGGAAGCAGGGGACGACCCGATTGGAAGAACGAGACAGAGCGCGACGCAATAGGCGGCGTAGAGCAGAAAACTAAACGAGATCGAGTCCATAAACGGGACGTTGGAGAAGTATAACTCCTGGCCCAAGGTCGAGCCATTATAGTGGTACCACCCGAAGGGAATGCCGTTTCTGGTAGAGGAAAACTCACAGACGAAGGCCGTGGCCCAGCTAATCAGCCAGAACCACCAGGTCCGCGGCCAGCCGATCAGCTTGATTGCGGCGAACAGGAACGCGGCCAGAAAGACGAAAACGTAGGGGCGAAAGAGGATTGTCTTGATAAGGAGATCCAGAATATCCACAAAGAATCGTGAAACGTAAGGCGTGAGGCGTCAGGCGTAAAACCAGATCGACATGAGCCCGGCTGCTCCTCACCCCTTACCCCTCACGCCTCACGGCGTTTACGCATACTTATGATCCCGGAACCATTTCACGGCCTTCTCCAACGCAACCTCTGGCGGTGTTTGCGGGATGCCGAGTTCCCTAATCGCCTTGCTGCAATCGTAGTGCATCTTGTACTTGGCCATCTTCACGCCTTCAAGTGGGATGCGTGGCGGGTGGCCGGTGAGATTCGCGATCCATTGATTGGCATAGGCTAACGGGAGAATTGCCAATCTGGGCAACTTGATCGAGGGCGCCTTGATGCCGGTCAGGCGACTCAAGATCTCAAGCACCTCACGCAGCATCAAGTTCTTGTTGCCCAGAATGTATCGTTCGCCGATCCGACCCTTCTGCATCGCGAGCAGATGGCCGGCGGCCACGTCATCGACGTCCACGATATTCATCCCGGTTTCGATATAGGCCGGCATGCGGTCTTTCATGAACTCCACGATGACCTGCCCCGTTGGAGTCGGTTTCACGTCGCCTGTGCCGACCGGGGCACTCGGGTTCACAATGACGACCGGCAGCCCTGCTTTAGCGAGTTTCAAGACCTCTTGCTCAGCCAGGTACTTTGACCGTTTGTAGTGGCCGGCCATCTGTTCGAGCGAGACGGGCGTCTCTTCTGTGCCCAGCCCTCCGCCGGGCGGAAGGCCGATCGCGCCGATGGTGCTGCAGTAGACGATCCGTTCGGTGCCAACCTCGCGAGCCGCTTCCAGGAGATTCTTTGTGCCGGTGACGTTGACGTCGTAAAAGATCGACGGATCTTTGGCCCAGAGCGCGTAGTGTGCCGCCACATGGTAGAGCTGCCGGCAGCCGGCGAGTGACTTGCGCAACGAGGCCTGATTGCGCAGATCGCCTTCGACCCGCTCGACGGTCAGACTCCGAATATTTTGGAGGTCGGCTCCGGCGCGGGCCAGGACGCGCACATCGATGCCGTGGTTGACCAGCGCGCGTACCACTGCGCCGCCGACGAATCCGGTTGCGCCAGTGACGAGAGCCTTCATGGGCGAGTAAGGCGTGAGGGGTAAGGGGTAAGGGGTTGGGTGAAGCTCACGTCGAATAGTGCTTTCATCAGGGTGTCGCTCCTCACCCCTTACGCCTAACCCCTAACCTGTTAGTTTTTCCGCGACGTGATATACCGGGCCAGTTCGCGGAGCGGGTCGGCGGCCGGACCGAACGAGGAGAGGCGCGCGATCGCGCGGGCCACGCAGTCATCCGCCAGTTTTCTGGCTCCCTCGGCTCCGTAGAACGTCGGGTAGGTTTTCTTTCCGCGTTCCGCGTCGGTGTTGGGATTCTTGCCAAGTTCCTCGCGCGTTCCCGTCACATTGAGCACATCATCCGCGATCTGAAAGGCCAGTCCGACATCCTCGGCATAACTCGTGAGGTCGTCCAGTTGGCGATCCTGTGCGCCGGCGGCAATGGCACCCATCCGCACCGCTGCGCGAATCAACATACCGGTCTTATGCTTGTGGATGCTCTGGAGCGTCGGGAGATCGATGTCTTTGTTTTCAGCCTGGATATCGAACACCTGACCACCCACCATCCCCATGTTCCCTGAGCCGTAAGCCAGTTCTTGAATCAGCCGGACTTGGCGCGCCGGGTCGCAGCCTTTCATCAGATCCGGATGGCTGCAGAGATCGAATGCCATCGTCAGCAACGCATCGCCGGCCAGGATCGCCATCGCGTCGCCGTACATTTTGTGATTCGTCGGCTTTCCGCGCCGGAAGTCGTCGTTGTCCATCGCGGGCAGGTCGTCGTGAATCAAGGAGTAGGTGTGGATCAGTTCCAGCGAACAGGCGATCGGCATCAATCCTGGCGCAGGCTGCCCCACCGCTTCTGCCGCGGCAATAGCCAGGATCGGGCGGACTCGCTTCCCTCCCGCCATGAGACTGTACCGCATGCTTTCGTGGAGCGTGGCGGGCGCCGTTGTGGCGCTGGGCATGACGGAATCGAGAAACCGATCCACGTCGTCCCGCTTCTGTTCGAGGTAGTCCTTGATGTTCATGGGATAAAATACGTGCGCCGCGACAGGCGCTGAATCGGGGCGGAGCGTAACAAATGGTCTGGAGGCTGTCAAACCATCAACCGTGAAACGTAAGGCGTGAAAGGTGAGAGGTAAGAATCTTCATGACTCCTGCGCCCCTTGCCTCTCGTCTCTCGCCTTCGCTATACTTCGTGGCATGAGTATTCGACAAGGCGGCGGGAAATGGGAGCCGATGCTGTTGGGGATTGAGCCCCGGCGCTGCAAGGTTTGCAAGGAAGGGCTCTACCGCAACAAGACGCTTCTCAGCGGCGGATGGTCTCGCTGCGCCTTGTGCGAGGAATTCGTCCATTACAGCTGCCTGGCCAGTGGCAAGGTCTCGTTCCTGAAAGCCCGCCCCCGCGTGTGCAAGACCTGCCGTGCGGCCCAAGCAGGCACCCCTTCACCTTCGCCGAAGGCAGCGACTCCGGTGGCTGTCGGGTCGTGACTCCCAACTCACAATCAAGCCCAGTGGAAGCCCGTCCAGGCGGGCATGCCTTTTTTTCCGACTCAGTCCGGTTCGTCCTGGCGCCGCTGATTCTCCTCTTCAGTGGATTTTTCACGGCGAACTTCATCATCAGCGGCGCCTACACCTGGCCGAGGACAAGTCGGACATTGGCGCTGACGCTCACGGTGTTGATCCTCTCTCGTGAATTCGTCTACAAGGAGCAACTATCGCGCAACGCGGCGCCGGGCCGTGCGTGGTCGGCACTGCTCTATTCTTGTGCGCTCCCTTATGTGATCGGCGTATTGGTGATGTTCGCCCTTTGGGCGCTGTAGCCCGTCTTGTTCATTTGGTTTGTCTGGTTTTTTGGTTGAACGAAACTAACCAGATGAACCAGATCAACCAGATGGACCAGACAGACTAGGCTGGCAGTCTGCTTCGGTGCGAGGACGGTCGATGGCAGAGATTATCCGAAGCGGAGCCTTTCTCCAACAATGTTGGTCGGTGCATCCGCTCTGTTTGACGGTCAAGCGCGTCGAGCCAGGGCGCATTGTGGTGCTTACGTGCAGTTCCTGCCGCATGGTGCATCGGGTGACCACCGGCGCGATCACCAGACAAATATCGACAGGGTCTCCCTCTTCGCCTATATCGGGGGTTGCGCAGCCGGACGGGCTCGTGGCGCTCAAGAACTGTTTGGGCACCCATGCTCCCGCCCTGTCGGTTCGGGAGATGGATGTGTTTCAAGATGCGGTGTGGGTCCGCTGTGCGGAATGCCGGGCGCAGTACGACCTAACGGTCTCCCAGTTCGAAACGCATCAGAAATAGCCGGTGCCTTTCGAGCCGGTCGTCCAGCCGATTGATGACCATGCCACCACAGTTTACAAACGAAGAAGCGGCCTTGATGGCCGATCAGCACTTTTTTCTCGCCAAGGTGCAGATCATGGCCAAGGTGCGCCGCATGCTCGCGGCCACGCATGCGGCGTTGAAAGAGGAAGCTGGGTCAGCTTCGCTTGTGACCCCGCCCGACTTCGATCTCACCAACTATCACTTTGTGAAGGGAGAGCATCTCGAATTCTTTCCCTACCAATATCTGGACTTTCCGAAACACTTTCACGACTCGAATGCCTTTGCCTTTCGGACGCTCTTTTGGTGGGGGCACCACCTCGTGTGCGCCTTGATGCTGGAGGGGGAGGGGATCAAGCAGCACAAGGCACGGATCGTGGACCGGTTTCATCAGCTCGCCGGGCAGGGGCTAGAACTTTCGTTGGCGCCGACGTTGTGGGAATGGAAACGCGGCGAGGGGTATACGTTGCCGATCACCCACGATCGCAAGGCGCAGATTGCCGCCGTGGTGGCCGAACGGTCCTTTTTGAAGATCGTCCGCTTCCTGCCGTTCACCGATCAGCGGATTCAGTCGGGTCAGATGCCGGAATTCAGCCGCGAGACCTTTCGGGCCATCCTACCGATCGTTACCCGCTAGGAGCCTGCGGAAAACTATTGTGGCACGCGAGAACTTCGGTGGTCCGCGCGTGTGGCACAACAAGAGAACACTCCCGCAGGATGCTCAAAAAGACCGTTCAGAAAGGCCGCAGCCGATGAAAGCACCGGAGGCGTCGGTCTTCTCACCCGCCCACCTCAAGCTGCCAAGACAGCTTGTTCTCCGAGTGGGCTACGTTGAGGATGCTTTCGAGGTGAGAACGACGCATGGGGGAAGGCGCGTCTCGGCGCGCCGGGGTCGGGCGGGTGAGAAGAGCGGCTTTTTCAGCATCCTGCTCGCGTCGGTATTTGTCTCTGATCGCGAACTTGGGTACACTGGGCTCGCTCAATGGTAGGGCGGCCAATCGCAAGGAGGATGATATCGTGAAACAGACAAGGGGACGACTGAGCGTCAGTATCGTGCTCACGGCAAGTCTGCTGATGGGAGCGGGCTGCGCGGGTACCGGGAAAACGTTTTATCTGGATCTTCAGCAGAAACAAGCGGCGGCGCAATACATGGAGCCAGAACCAGTCAGGATCGTCATCGAACCCTTCGAGGATCGGCGACTGGAGAAGAATCGGCTCGGTCTGCGGACCCATTTGTGGGGCGGGGTAACCTACTTCAATGTAGCGGGGGAGCGGCCAGGAGACGCGATTGCCCAGGCCCTCGTGGATCGTCTGAAAACGCGCGGATGGAAGGAGCGGGCCTGGACGGTGCAGGTGGCTTCCAACGAGGCCGTGACGAATCTGAACGATGCCGACATCGTCATCAGCGGGCAGCTGCTCGATTTCTCAGCCAACGCCAAGAGCCGACTCTTCTCGACGGTGGTGACCACGAGCAGCAAGATGGTGATCACCGCGAGGAACATCGGCGACCAGAGCTCGACGATCAGAGGTGTCGAGGGAGCAGAACGTGATACCGTGGTCTGGTTTAGTGAAGACGATGTGCAACAGTTACTGGCGGTGACACTGAAGGACAGTATCGATCGGTACCTCGCCGATACGACGATCGAGCACAAGGCGTTGCGACCGGCACGTTGATGGGCCGGGGGAAGAGATGACCCACCGTGCGTGAACGTCGTTGGGAAACGACGACCCCGCTGACCTTCGGCCAGGTGCTCGTCGTGGGCGAACGGCTGGCTGCGTTGGGGTTGAAGCCGGCGGTGCCTGCGAAGGACGTCATCTGTTATGTCGAAGAATGGACGGTCGAGTCTCCTGAGGATTTCGACCAGCTGGACGCGTGGTCCACGGAAGATGTGACCCTGATCCACGTCCGAGAGGGTTGGCGGGGAGATTTTTTTCTACTGGCCGGGGCCTACCACACCGTTTATCAGCGCTATCAGGATGTGGGCACCTACTGCTCGATCAGCCATCCCTGGCGCCTTCGCGATCCGTTGCGGCTGCACGACTCCCGCAGCATGCTCTGGCTGGGATTTCGCCATGCCCATTCGTTTATCCGTATACGGCTCCAAACGAAAGAGGTCATCACCCCCGGCGAGACGCGCGGCGATGCCGAGCGGGCGCAGTGGCTGGAGGAACGGCGCACGGCGTTTCTCGAAGCGATCACGTTGCTGGAGCTTCCCATCGAGACATTGGTTGAGAAGCATCAGCTGGTGTTGCGTCCGGTCGATCCCTCCGTGCCCTTCTTCTGCTCCTGGCCCGATGCCTTTGGGCCCTGTCAGTTTGAATACAACACGGCAGACGCCTACGAGTTCCTGGTGCCGGCCAGTAAATTGGCCGCGACTTCTACACCGGAACCAGCCGGCGTCCGGGCCTACCTGACGGGCTTCTCAGAGGACGCGCTCGGTGACTTTCAAGCGATTGAACCCACCGCCCGTTCCGTCTATCGCTGTTCGGTGCATTGTCCGCTCGACGACTTGCCGGAGATTCGATCTGCGATCGATCCTGACGGCCGCCTCTACAGCACTCTCTGTGAATTTCAAACACAGGAACTGCTTCCAGATGGGGAGGATGCCTCCGCCATAATCGGGATCGTCGGCAACGAGACGGGATTTCACATTGAGGCCCGTCTGAACCGAGCCCCGCTGAACGAAGATCTGATGGCCCCCTGGTTGGAACGGGCGATTGGGCATGCGGTGGTGTATGCGCCTCTCCCTCCTTTTGTCTAGCAGGATGCTGAAAAAGCCCGCCAGCTGCGTTCTCCCCTCGAAAGCCTCCTCAACGTAGCCCAGAGGCTACGCCTCCGGTGCTTTCATCGGCTGCGGCCTTGCTGGACGAACTTTTTGAGCATCCTGCGGGAGTATTCTCTTATTGCTCCATGCGTGCGTATCATCGAAGGTCTCGCATACCCCAGAGGGTACGCCTCCGGTTATTTCTCTCCTGCGGCCTTGTTGGATGATCGTTTTGAGCCGTCCGCGGGAGTGTTCTCCTGTTGCGCCACAATAGTTTTCCGCAGCCTGCCAAGAGTTTCTCAGCGTGCCCCACTCGGAGAACAAGCTGTCTTGGCAGCTTGGGGTGGACGGGTGAGAAGAGCTACGCCTCCGGTGCTTTCATAGAATGCGCCTTGCTTGGGACAAGGCGCGCCTCGCACGCCAGGGTTGGGCGGGTGAGAAGGGCGATCGTTTTGAGCAGGCCGCATTCACCGCTTTGTTTGACAATCGTAAGAATATCCTGAAATTTAGAGCGTATGCTCTCTTCCTCCACAGTCAGGACCGTTTTTGCAAAGCCCTTCATGTCGGCCCTGTTCTTTGCCTCAGGCGTCACCTACGACACCTTGACGCTGACGCGCATCGATCGCCTGCAAGACAATCTGATTCTCCTCCTCTATCTCGTGACGCTCGGTTTTCTCATCGTCCTCACCGGTCGTCTTGGCGTGGCCGCGGTGGAGCCGTCCGCAATCGAACCTCAAGGCTCGTCGTTCGCCAGATTCCTGATCAAGGCCAGGCCTTACTATCCAAAGGCCATGCAGTTTCTCCTGGGTGGGCTCTTCAGCGCCTATGCCATCTTCTACTCGCGCAGTGCGACACTCACACGTACCGGGGTCTTTCTAGGCGTGCTTGTCCTGCTGCTGATGGCCAACGAGTTCTTGCGCGACCGCCTCTCGAACCTGCGCCTGCTCGTTGCGCTCTACGCCCTGGCCAGCTTCAGCTTCTTCACGTTCTTCCTGCCTGTCATGGTCGGGACCATCGGAACGTGGGTGTTCCTGCTCGGAGCCGCGCTGAGCGTGGGAGTGACGCTGCGCGTGGTCCAGTTGATCTATCAACGCAATCCGGAACGGTCGCAGAAGGAAGCGGTATTGGTCGGAGGGCCAGCGATTACCCTCATTGGCCTCCTGGTTGGGTTCTATTTCTTGAATTGGATTCCGCCCGTGCCGCTCTCGATGAGATTCGGAGGCATGTATCGCGAGGTGCAGAAGCAGGACGACCGATTTATGCTCAGTTTCGATCGCGAATGGTATCAGGTCTGGAAGCGCTCGCAGAATCCTTTTCCAGCTGATGAGCCAGTCTATTGCTTCACTGCCGTCTTCGCCCCGGTGGCGCTGAACACCACCGTCTACCATCATTGGTACTTCCGAACGAACAGCGACAAGCCCTTCACTCATGCCGACAAGATTTCAATCAAGATTGCCGGCGGCCGGGAAGGCGGCTACCGCGCTTACACATTCAAGCAGCGGCTCGACCCGGGGGACTGGCGCGTGGACGTTGAAACCGAAGACGGGCGAGTTGTCGGGCGAGTGTCTGTTGTGGTGGCAGAGCGGAGAGAGACAGGGGCAACGGCCAGAACGCTCTTGTACTAATGCCATGAAACGTCTCAGTGGGCTTAAGCTGCTTGAAGAACGAGAAGGCGAAGGGACGCCTGCGAAAAAAGGCGACCGCGTCATGTTCCACATGAGACTGTTCCTTAACAAGGGTGATGAGGTTCCGCTGAACGAGACGCAGGCAAAGCACCTTCCGAAGGAGATGATACGAGTTGTCGATGGAGTGACATTGATCGATCGCACGATCGTACTGGGACGCCGTGAGGCGATGGCCGGTGTCGAACATGCCTTGATGGGCATGAAAGTCGGCGGCTATCGGAAAGTCCGCGTGAGCCCGCATTTGGCTTATCGAGATAAAGGTATTCCGGATCTCATTCCGCCAGACGCGGTGCTGATTTGTGAGATCTGGTTGCGCGGCATTGTGGTGCCCTTCCCTCGTAAGGTGTTACCAGGTGTTATATGAACCCTCGTACATTAGGACCCTGCCCCTCCAGCCCAAACTGCGTCTCGACGCAGGCCCCGGATAAGGATCATGCCATCGCGCCGTTTCGCTATCGTAAGTCTCGTGCTGAAGCGAAGGAGGCGTTGAAAGAAATAATCCGCTCGGTACCACGCGCGAAGCTTGTCGAGGAAGATGAGTCCTACCTGCACTACGAATTCACCAGCCTGCTGCTCCGATTCGTCGATGACGTGGAGTTCCTCTTCGACGACGAGACGAAGACCATCCACTTCCGCTCCGCCTCCCGCACCGGCTACGGCGATCTGGGCGTCAATCGCAAGCGTATGGAGCAGGTGGGTGCCCTCGTAGGGGGAAAGCTCTAGCCCGCATTATTCACGAAGACTTCTACTGCAACCGCCGATACGCCGCTACGACAAGCCTGACGGCGGGCGGGCTCGCCGCTCAGTCGGTCAACATACTGTGTTAAGTATGCCTCCCTCCCTCGCGGCTCCGCGCGCCCGTCTCGCTTGGCGTCTCGGCGGTTTCGTCACGAACTCTCGTGAATAATGTGGGCAAGCTCCATTTGGCAATTTCCTTTGGAGTTGTGTGGCGGCTTGCTATGATGCCGAAAACAGGAGGGCGGCGCCAATGGGGTTCAAGCGAAAAGGGTCACGTATCGAGGTAAGCCGGGGTGGCCGTCTGCAGCGGGGGGCTCTCTCGGCGCCGTGCAAGGTTCTGGATGTCAGCGAGACAGGTGTCCGGATTGAAAGCCGTTTGTTCGTGAAGAGCGGCGATGCGCTCCAACTCGTGATCGAGCTCGATCATGGCACGACTCTCACGTGTGGGCTGCAAGTCGTCCACGTGCGTTCCCCTAAGTTCGGCTCGAAGATCACCTCGATCAGTCCGGAGGACAGGGAGCGACTGGCCCATATCTTCGACGATCATGTGCAAACCAGTTACTCACGCCGGTAGCCGTTCCGCGCTAGCAGGATGCTGAAAAAGTCCGCCAGCTTCGTTCTCGCATCGCTCCCAAGAACCGTAAAACGTGAGGCGTGAAACGTGAAACGAGGGTCGGCCTCGGAGCTGCGGCCTTGCTAGGGACAAGGCGCGTCCCTGGGCGAAGAGGCTGTCGTCTTGTCAGACTCAGGGCGGGCGGGTGAAGTAGCCGCCAGGGTTGGGCGGGTGGAAGGTCGCCTTTTTGAGCATCCTGTGGGAATGTTCTCCTGTCGTGCCGCAGGTGCGGACCATCGAAGCTCTCGCATGCCGAAATAGTTTTTCCGCAGCCTGCTAGTGCGTGGGGCTAGGTGGTTTTGGGCCGAGCCTGGTTGTGTGCTGGAAGACGCACTTCGGGCAGGTGTAGTGGACGAACTGCTTGCCGCCGACGAGACGCTTCTTCATCGCCACCTGGCACCAAGTGCAAAGGCGATCTGGGAGGTCGGCTGAGGGCGGAGTCGGGTTCGGTTTTGAGGGAGTGGCATCGGCCATGCGCGGCATTCTCTCCGACCGCTGAGAACCTTGTCAATCGATCGAGTGGCCCCTGAACGCCTCGGTGTGAAAAAAAAGTTTCTCCATCCCCCCTGATGTGAAAAGTTTCGTGGTATAGTCCGCAACAACGGTCCACCGTCACAGTTTTTTCACCCTCCTAACAGAAAGGTATAACCTCTATGAATAGCCCGACTGATTCCGAGTCCACGATCTTTCCATCCGAATCCCCAGTCGCAGCTTCCATTGCCCCCCAGGAGATGGTGGGTGAGGGGAAGGCGTGGGGACTCTGTACCGCCATCGACCTCCAAGATTGTCATCCCGACCTGATCCGAAATGCCGACCAGATCCGTCGCTATGTCGTCGAGCTGTGTGAGCTCATCAACATGAAGCGTTTTGGCGAGTGCCAGGTCGTCGATTTCGGCTCAGGCCGCGTTGCCGGCTATTCCATGGTGCAGCTGATCTCGACCTCGTTGATCAGCGGCCATTTTGCGAACGATACGAACAACGC
>Ga0247727_10008354_pt1 | contig 19242 bp, 22 predicted proteins | sample WisWelCaveWW1625_FD_202498 | JGI IMG/M metagenome (GOLD analysis project Ga0247727, IMG submission 202498) | Biofilm microbial communities from Wishing Well Cave, Virginia, United States - WW16-25 | ecosystem: Environmental > Aquatic > Deep subsurface > Groundwater > Cave microbial mat | place... | reverse complement strand
TCCCTCCGGGGAATTCGGTGGGAACATCCATTATCACAAAAGCGGGCGTATATCCTGCTTTAAGAGCCGTAGCGTATGTAAATGGCTTCAAAGCTGAACCCGGCTGTCTTAAAGATAAAGCTACATTTACCTGACCATCATAATCTTTGGCAAAGTAATCTTTGGAACCAACCATAGCCAGTATTTCACCATTTGTCGGATCCATAACTACGGCCGAACCGTTGCCAACTTTTAAATCACCAAGTTTTCCAATTTCCTCAGCTACAATTTTTTGGGTTTTCTCCTGTAATTCAAGGTCGAGGGAAGTCTTGACTTTTAAACCGCCTTGCTCTACAAGCTTTTCGCCAAATCTTTCCGAAAGTAGATCTCTTACGTAAAAAACGAAATGGGGAGCCCTTATTCCTTGATCATTTGGTGAAAACTGAATAGTCTCTATTTCTTTAACCAATTTTTCCTCTTGATCCCGGGTAATATAATCATCTTCACGCATCCTCCTGGCAACGTCCTGTGCTCGTTTTATATATGCTTTAGGGTTTGTCCCAAAAGGCGAGTAAAAAGAGGGTCTTTGGGGAAATCCTGCCAAAATAACGGCCTCAGTTAGCGTTAAGTCACGAGCTTCTTTACTAAAGTATGTTTGCGCTGCAGCCTCAATTCCCCAGGCTGTACCGCCATAGGGGACTTCATTCAGATAAATCTGCAAAATTTCGTCCTTGGTGTATTTTCTCTCAACCTGAATAGAAAGCATAAATTCTTTAATTTTTCGAGTCAAAGTCCGCTCCGGTGTCAAAAGAGTATTCTTTACAACCTGCTGAGTAATTGTGGAGCCACCTTGAAGTCTTTGAAACACAAAAATATTAACTAGTGCCCTTACAATTCCAGTTGGCGAAAAGCCTTTGTGCTTATAAAAATTCTTGTCTTCAATGGCAATCGAGGCTTGTTTCACATAAGGAGGCAACTGACTCCACTTAACTAGAGCCCTGTTTTTATCGCCATAAATATCGTAAAGGAGCTTGTCGTTCCTATCAAAAATTTTAGTCGAAAGAGAAGAATCCTTGGCAGTTAATTTGTTGGGGGAAGGAAGATCTTTTGCAAAAATTACAAAAGAAAAAACTGTCAATAGAATAAGCCCAACCAGAGAAAAGAAAACTAAGGTCGAAATTAAACCAAAAAACCTAATCCAAAATCGTCTTTTATTAAAGTTAGACTGCCCTAAAAATGGATGATGTTTGTAAGAAACTGTGGAAATTTTTGAAAGCCTCGAGGAAAACTTTCGCGCTTTCGGCCTCAGTGGCGAAAATTTCATAAACAATAAAGATCATTATATCTTATTTAAATTCCCAAAGACCAATTCATTGAACCAAGTAAAAATAAAGTGTAATATTCAAATATCGTGGAAACAATAGAAAAAATCCTAACTTCTAAAGTCTCAGAAATATTACCAGAGAAAAAAGGCTTGAGAGAGCTTATGGAGCGAAAAAAAATCCGTCTTTACTTGGGAATCGACCCAACCGGCACTAAATTACATTTGGGTCACACCATTCCCCTGCGAAAACTCCAAGAGTTTGCCGATCTAGGCCACGAAGCCATACTTATCATTGGAACAGGAACAGTCCTTGCAGGTGACCCGTCCCAAAGAAAAGAAACACGTAGCACAATCACAGCTAGAGAAATCGAAAACAACATTGCATCTTGGAAAAAACAAGCAGGAAAAATTTTGGATTTCAACAAGATTCAAATCAAATACAATGGAGAGTGGCTCCTCAAGCTAAGCATCAAGGACATAATAAATATTGCCGCCAAGGTAAGCGCTACTCAGCTCTTTAAGAGAGAGATGTTCCAGGAAAGAATAAAAAAAGGAGATACAGTCTGGTTCCATGAGACTCTTTATCCTCTCCTTCAAGGTTATGATTCTGTTGCCATGGATGTTGATTTAGAAATTGGTGGAACGGACCAAAAATTCAACATGCTCATAGGTCGAGATTTACAAAAGAAAATTAATAATAAAGAAAAATATGTACTGACCACTCCGCTGATTTTAGGTACAGACGGTCAACCGATGAGTAAATCAAGTAATAATTGTATTTGGTTGGATGATTTACCAAAAGAAATGTACGGCAAAATTATGTCTATTGCTGATGCGCAAATTGCTCAATACTGGTCAAACTTAACAGAGCTTGATCTGGTAAAACTAACAGCATTAAAACCTTTTGATGCAAAAAAAGCATTAGCTAAGGAAATAGTTAGAATGTATCATGGAGAATCTGAAGCCGAAAAAGCAGAGAAGGAATTTCAATCAGTTGTACAAGAAAAACAAACGCCGAAAGTTTTGCCAACTGTACCATTTACATCAGGCGTTACTGTCGCAACAATGTTAGTAAACACAAATCTGGCTGGAAGTATGTCAGAAGCCAAAAGACTCGTCAATCAAGGAGCTGTGAGTGGAACGGTAAGTATAAACGATCTTTCATTTGAGAAAATTACGGATCCAAATAAAAAACCTTCAGATAATTTTATACTTAAGAAAGGCAATAGGGAATTTATAAAAATTGAAATAAAAAAATGACACTTTTCAAACGCTCATACTTTAAACATGCCTGGAAAGTAATTCTTGTTATTTCTGCTATTGCCTTTATAGTCGGGCAGTTCGCCATCTATCTTTTTTACGGCGTAGGATGAATGGATCCAAATCTTCAGGTTTCAAGTCTACCGGGAATAGGTAAATACTTCGCATTCAAATTAAAAAAACTCGAAGTATGCACGGTTGAGGATTTAATTTACCACTTTCCCTTCCGTTACGACGATTTTTCCAACATTCAAGACATTCGAAACGTCAATGAAGGGGAAAAACTTAGCATTCAAGGAATCATCTGGCAAATTAAAAGTCTAAGATCTAAAACTGGCAAATTTTTAACCAAAGCAACCATTGCAGATCAATCAGGAACTATTGAAGCAATCTGGTTTAACCAACCGTATCTCACAAAAACCCTCAAAGCAGGCTTGCAGGTTTCACTTTCGGGTAAAGTTAATCTCAATGGCCCCAAACCTCAATTAATTTCTCCATCCTACGAAATCCTAAGATCTAACCAACTACCTACTATTCACACTGGCCGTCTCGTACCTGTCTATCCAGAAACAGAAGGCTTGTCTTCTAAGTGGATTAGATCCAAAATTGCGAAAATATTACCCCAGTATTTAATAAAACAACAGGATTTCTTACCTGAAGAAATCAAAACGGAACATAAACTTATAAACCTTGACTCCGCCTTGAACAAAATTCACTTCCCAAAAAATTATGATGAATTAGAAACAGCCAAGAAAAGATTATCATTCGATGAACTTTTTTTAATTCAATTAGCAAGTCAGCTTCGCAAAATTGACTGGCAGACGAAAAGAAAAGCCCCAAGGATGAAAGTTGATAAGCAAAAGGTTCGAAAACTTTTAGACAGTTTACCGTATGAATTAACCGAAGCTCAAAAACGAGCCAAAGATCAAATACTTCTGGATCTGACCAAACAAATTCCTGCAAATAGACTCCTCGAAGGCGATGTCGGATCAGGCAAAACTGTAGTTGCAGCAACCGCAGCATATGTAGCATTTTTAAACGGATACGGTTCAATTATTGCTGCTCCAACCGAAATTCTCGCATTCCAGCATCAAAAAACTTTAAATGAAATCCTCTCACCTTATGGTTTAGAGATCGGCATATGGACGAAGAGCAAAAAGTCTAAGGGCGATGTAGTCGTGGGTACTCACGCCCTCCTTAATGCGTTTGAGTCAACAAAAGAGTTAGGTCTAGTTGTAGTTGATGAACAACACCGGTTTGGTGTATCACAACGGGCCAAACTCTTTATTACAAAAAACAAGGTGTTGACTCCTCATCTGTTAACGATGACTGCAACACCAATCCCGCGAACTCTCGCTCTTTCACTTTATGGCGATCTCGACTTATCTGTTCTTGACGAAATGCCAACTGGTCGTCAAAGAATTTCAACCCATGTTGTTCCAAGTAGGAAAAGAAAAAGTGCCTACAAGTTCATTGAGGAACAAGTTAAAAATGGCCGTCAGGCGTTTATCATTACCCCGTTTGTCGAGCCATCTGAAACTCTTGTCGGTATAAAAGCCGCCAAAGAAGAATTTTATAAGCTAAATACAATTTTTTCCAAAAAAACTAAACTCGGTCTTCTTCACGGCAGGCTTAAATCAAAAGAAAAAGAAGTTATTATTGGTAAATTTAAAGATGACAAAATTGACATACTAGTTTCTACTCCGGTTGTTGAAGTTGGAATCGATATTCCAAATGCCACAATAATGATGATAGAATCTGCCGATCGATTCGGCCTAGCCCAACTACATCAGTTAAGAGGCAGGGTGGGCAGGGGGGTCCACAAATCTTATTGTCTCCTATTTACAGATTCACTTTCGGTTAATTCTCTAAAACGCCTCAAGAGCATGGAAAAAATTTATGTCGGTTTTGAACTTGCAGAAATCGATCTCAAGATGAGAGGACCTGGGCAAATCTTTGGCACCAAGCAATCCGGATTTATTAATCTTAAACTCGCTGATATAACCGAACATAGTCTTGTTTCAGCTACTCAAGTTGAAGCTAAAAAGCTAATCAATAAAGACCCGAGTTTATCAAGATACTCATCCTTACTTAAAAAAATAAACAATATGCAAAGTGAATTTGTCCAGCCAAACTGAAAAACTTGACAAAATTTTCACGCTAGGTATAGAATTTCTTCGAAACTGCAAATGGCAAAGGCAGTTTTTTATTGGAATAATCATGGGCAACAGAGAAATTCATCAATCCAGAAATTTTCCCCTCGAGAGCGGCAAGTCACGGGCAGTTCATAATCCACCAGATACGCCACCTATTGAGACAACTGATTTGCCCGGATTAAGAAGAATTCTGCCCGCAAGTGCCCGGATACAGAAGTCAAATCTTTTTTTGACATCCATCACCACGATTGATGAGGCTAGAGGAGAAGTCAAGGGAATTTCCTTAACTCCCATAGCAACAGTCCCTCTGAATGTTCACCGCGTGATTGGTGATGGCGGCGGTCGAGCAATACTCGGAGGAACAAGCAAGGAGGCGCTGAGGAGAGCTAAAAGAAAAGCAAAATCTAACGTTAATGGTAAAAATGCACTGCCTTAGGTGTTTAATCTTACAAACGTTCTACTTTTGATCAACTCCCTTTGTTATAGTATATATACAGATATTCAAGGATTATATGACTCCATTACCAAAGAAAAAACACGCCAAAGCCAGATCGCGCCAAAGAAAGGCAGCATTAACCTTTCGGTTGCCTAAACTTGTTGCGTGTCCAAACTGTTCAAAATTGAAGTTTCCCCATATTACTTGTCCACATTGTGGCTTTTACAAAGGAAAACAGGTTACAAAAAAAACATAAAGTTATGAAAAAGAAAAGTGACCCAAGACACAAAATTAGAGTAGAAACTGTAAAGAATCTTTTTTCAAAAACCTTCAATGAAAATCTGAAATTAGACGGTGCCCTTCAAGCATCCTTGGTTCTAAAGCATCAAAAAGAAATCGATAAAATAATTTCCAAAAACGCCCCAGCTTGGCCATTAAACCAAATCTCTCCCGTTGATCTTGCCACCCTAAGACTTGCTATCTGGGAACTTATATTTAAAGATAAAAAAGAACCCTATAAGGTCGTGATCGATGAGGCAGTCGAGATCGCTAAGGAATACGGAGCAAAAACTTCCGCGGGTTTTATAAATGGCGTCTTAGGGACAATCGTAAAATCAAATGAATCATACAAAAATCATCTAAAATGACAGACTTTCTTGAAGAAATAATTAAACTAATATCTAACCAATTTGAAATCCCCGAAGAAAACATAGAAGAGGATTCCCTCATAGATGAAGACCTGAGCATTACTGATTTAGATCTAGAAGATTTGATCAATCAAATCCAAATAAAATATGACATAGAAATTCCCCAAAGCAAAATTACATCATTTAAGAAAGTCGCCGACATCGTATCTTTCCTTTATGACAACTCCCCAGAAAACATCTAGATTCCAAGAGCTCGAAAAAAAACTCGGTTTTGAATTTAAAAACAAAAATCTTCTGCTTCAAGCTTTTATACACCGATCTTACCTAAATGAACATAAAAATTTTAAAGGCAACTCAAATGAACGTCTTGAATTCTTGGGAGATTCCATACTTTCACTAGTTGTCTCACGTTTTTTGTATGAAAAACTCCCTCAAAGCCCTGAAGGGGAACTAACCAGGCTCAGGGCTGCACTCGTGAGAACAGAGACCTTGGCAAAACTTGCTAAAAAACTTTCCCTGGGCGATTACTTGCTTTTATCAAAAGGGGAGGAAGAGTCAGACGGCCGCAATAACGGATCAACTCTTGCTAATACTTTCGAGGCCTTAGTAGGCGCAATTTACCTTGATTTACAACTGCCACAAACCCAAATTTTCCTCAAACAAATAATTCTCGACAGTTGGCAAACTTTGGCCAAATCAGCTGTTTCTGATCACAAATCCCAGCTTCAAGAAGTCCTTCAGAAAAAATTTCATCAATCTCCGAGTTATAAATTACTAGAAACCTGGGGACCTGATCACAACAGAAAATTCGAAATCGCAGTTTTTCTCGAAGAAAAAATCCTCGGTAAGGGAACCGGTAAAAACAAACAGGAGGCTGCCCAAAACGCCGCCAAAAACGCTTTGGCTGGACTAAAATCTCAAAGTCTGGGATAATTACACCTCATGAGTGTCAAAATTCGGCTTTCAAAAACCGGCAAAAAGCATCAAATCTCTTTTAGAATTGTAGCGCAAGATTCGCATGCCAAAAGAGATGGTCGGTTTTTAGAAATCCTAGGGTTTTATAATCCCAAGTTAAAAACTCCTAATAATCTCAAGTTCAAAAAAGAAAGGCTAAATTATTGGGTTACTAAGGGGGCAAAACCTACATTGTCAGTTGCTAACCTTCTTAAAACAGTAAATGGAAGAACTACTTAAAATTCTTATCGAACCCCTAGTTTCTGATATAAAAAAAATTAAAATCGAAAGAGTTAACGAGGAAAATAACAATATCAGATTCATTGTTTCAGTGCCCAAAAAAGACATTGCCAAAGTAATTGGAAAAGAAGGAAAAATGGTCAAAAGCATCAAAAATCTTCTCAAAGTAAGAGCCATAAAGGAAAACGTTTTTGCAAACCTAGAACTCCTGGAAGTTTAATCTCCAACTCAAAGTGACTATCACAATCGTTACGCTTTTCCCTAAAATGTTCTCCGGCATCTTCGCTGAAAGTATCGTCAAACGAGCTATAAATAGCAAAAAATTAGAATTAAAGCTCGTCAATCTCAGAGATTTTGGGGCTGGTAAACACAAAAATGTTGATGACAAACCCTACGGGAAAGGAACAGGAATGATCCTAAAAGTGGAACCTACAATAGATGCTATAGAATCAATTAAAACAAAATCATACAAAATTCTACTTTCTGCCTCCGGCAAAAAATATAGCCAAAAAGAGGCTAAACTTCTCTCAAAAAAAAAGGCTATCACCTTGATTTGTGGTCACTATGAAGGTGTCGACGCCAGAGTGGAGAAACTTGTTGATAATGTTTACTCAATAGGAGACTTCATTCTAACTGGTGGCGAAATTGGCGCAATGGTAATTGTGGACTCAGTTACCAGACTTATCCCCGGCGTTATCAAAAAAGAATCCCTAAAAGATGAGTCTTTCTCGCAAAGCTCCAACTTCCCGCTACAGGCTAATAACTTACTCGAGTATCCTCAATATACTCGACCAGAAAAATATCGTAACCTAGAAGTTCCGAAAATCCTTCTTTCCGGTGATCACAACAAAATTGCCAAATGGCAAAAACAACAATCACTTAAACGCACCAAAAAATTCCGACCAGATTTGATAAAATCAAAAACTCTAAAATAGAGCTAAAAATATTTGAATTTTAGAAAGGTAAAAATAAGTCGTTACGTCCAAGCGGTACCTGAGGCACAGAAGGATCACTAACTAAACCCGTCGATCGAACCTGTTCTAATCTTTTCAACTCAGAATCCGAAAGATCAACAACTGTGGACTCAATGGACGGCAGCTCTCCCGGTAAGACTTGCCAATAAGCATCGATGACCAAATTAGCTCTCAATTGTCCAGAGTCTGTGGAACCTGAACCAATGGTCAAATCTTTAATTGACAATGTTCGTGATATAGAAAGTAAATTGACTAAAAACTGAAGAAAAGATTTATAATCACTGCCAATTGTGACTCTTACTTGAACTTTTGAAGCCCCTTCAACCGCTTCTCCTTTAGACTCAGCCGCGTTAGCCAAACCAGGCTTATCTTTATCTTGTCCACTGACTGCTCCTGGTGTAACGTCAAGTCGCGAAAGCAAAACCCCAGAAGACCCTGCTGCTTTCTCTATTTGGGAAACCAAAGGAAAAACATTTTTTTCAGAAGGCAAAAGTTGTTCAGCAGCAACTAATTGCAACTCAAGCTGTTCTCGATCAAGCGTCTGAAGTTTACTCGCTTTCTCCTCTAAACTTTTTGCCCTAATTGCTAATTGCTCATTGGCAGTCCTAAGCCTCATTACCTCCGAAAATTTTGGCCAGACAACTAATCCTGCGACCAAGAGTGAAACAATAATGGCAGCTACTGGTGAAGCGACACTAAAAGCCTTTGATACTTGAAGTTTGCTTCCAACTTGCGATAGCGACCCAATGGACAGATTCATAATTTTATTTACTTACGAGTTGCGCTGAAAGTACAAACGCATAAATTCCTTTGTCATCAGAACTTAAAGATTCTACTGAAAGGTTCGAAATAATTTCTTTGCCACGATCAGAAACCAAGGACGAAACTAAACCTGCAACATCTGCAGAGCTTTTTGCCCTCCCAGTAATCGAAACTTTTTCAGAGGCAACTTTAAAGTCTGTAAAATAAGTTCCCTGAGGAATAATACTCGTTAGGGTGTTAAAAACATTGGAATAATTTGCTCTCTCATTTAAAATTTTATCTGCAGCAGAAACCTTATTTTTAACAACTACGATTAGCTCTTCATTGGCTTTATAGCTATTTATGGTACTAAAGCTTCTTTGAGCATCCTCAATTAGCTTCGACCGACTTGAGGCAAGCGAGGTAAAAAAAACAAGTGTGACCAATGTAAATATTGCAGTAACAACAAGTACAATAACTGAGACTAGAGACAATCTCTTTTGAAGATTAGCGAAGCTTTCCTGAGCTTTCTCTTCAAAAGGTAATAAGTTAATATCACGCGTTTCTGCCATATCTAAATAAAGCGTAGCAAAACTTACCTCCTAAGAGCAAGGCCGGTGGCCACTGCATAAACAGGCCCTTGGCCAGGTAATTTAAGAATTAGGTTTTCCTTAGCAAAAGCAACCCAGGGATCTCCAAGGGAAACCTCAAGGCTAGTCTTTTCAGTTAAAAAACCAGAAATTCCAGGCAAAAACGCTCCACCACCACAAACCACAATTCTACTAACTTGCGAATCCCTTACGTGACCATGAGCAAATTCAACTGCTTTTAAAATCTCGGCAATTAAAATATCTAAAATCGGCTTAACAACACCAGCCAGTTTCCCGGAAAGTTTATCCTCCAAAATTCCATAAGTCTGCTTATACTGCTCCGCTTGATTTAATGGCAAGTTAAATTCACCCATAATTGCCCTAGTTAAATTAACCCCGCCCGTTGCAATCGATCTAGTAAAAAGAACATTCCCACCCTTTGCAATTACCAACTCGGTAGTAAGTGCTCCAAGGGAAATAATAATCGTCGTTGGATCTGCCGTACTTGTTAAAGCACGTGTCAAAGCCGTGGACTCAGTTTCTAAAGATTCAACTATAAATCCCGCATCTTTGACCACCTTTATATACTTAGCTACCACGCGTTTAGGCGCGGCTACCAAAAGTACATCCATTTTCCCTTCATTGTTTATGGGCCTCGAAATAACTTTAAACTGCAAATTTACATCCTTTATTGGTAAAGGTATATATTGTTCTGCCTCCCAATTAATTGCCGCAGACAGTTCTTTGTCAGTTAAATTTGGCAGTTGAATTAATCTAATGACAACTTGAGATTCAATCAAAGAAATTACGCAACGCCCAGTTGTAACCTTGGCTTCTTGAGCACATGTTCTAATTGCTTCTGATAAACTTTTAAGATCAACTGACGACTCTGACAAAATCCCCCCTGGAGAGGTTTGCTTAAAACCTGCAGCAACAAGAACTTTTTTGTTTCCAGAAACCTTAACCTGACAAATCTTAATAAAAGATCTTCCTATATCAAGGCCAAATATCTGGGCAGGCATAGTAATTATTGCGCGGATGAACTTCCTTCAAAAGTAGACCCAGAACCGCCAGATGAAGGCGATGGTTTTGCCGAAGGAGTCGCCGGCGTCGGCGAAGGAAACTCTGGTTGCTTCGGAGGCGTTTTCTCGACAGCCTCTTTTATCGCTTGAGTGTTAAGTTGTCGAGAACCAGACGAAACCTCAGGTTCTGGCGGCGTCTTTCCAGTTAAAAATAACAAAAGTACTGCCGGTAACAAAATTGCGCCAGCCCCAATTATCGAAAGAATTAATTTAGTCTTTTTATCCATTCTAAATCTAAATCAATTTATTATTTAACAATATCACTTTCAGAATAAAGAGCAAAATCAAACGCAGCAGGCAACGTTGGCAATGCTGTTCTTCGAACTTGAACTTTTCTTGCTACACCAGTCTCAGTCGTTGCTTGCGAATTGACCTCATAAATTTCAACAGGCAGGGGCATTGTGGCACCTCCAGCAACTCTAACGGTTGCTCTATTCCACAATGGCCTAGTTCTAACAAACAAAATATTATTGTTACTGATTGTAAAAGTTACCCTGCAGTTAAAATCGGGATCTGTAGTAGCTGAAGTGTATACACCGGCAAGTGATGCTCCACAGTTAGTTAGACCAGCTTCATCCGTCCTTGCACTGCTTGTGAAGGCAAACCGATTCTGGGAATACCCCGATCCAGATGAGGCAGCAGTCAAATTACCCATGCAATTTACAGGTGAGCTTGGCTGACAAACAAAGGTAATCTCAAGAGAAGCAGGATTAGCTGGACTGCCAATTTCACCAGCATTTGCATCCTTGCGTGTCCACATAATATCAAGAGTCCTGGTACCAGAACCCAAAGAATAGGCGTTTCTAAGATCTATCTGTCCTACATCACCCAAGCCAATAGGAGCCTCATAAGTCCTGCTTGCCAAAACTTTTACATCTTGAGTTATACCGCTTCCAACAGAAATTGGACAAGTCGCCTGTAAGCCGGCAATACTGCATCCTGAAGTGTTAACCGCTCCCCCTATGGCAGTTGCAATTAGATTCAATTTTGAAAGAACCTCTTCAACTCCACCCTCGGCAGCTGTGAATGCCCTTTGAGATTGCTCCGTCTGAGTAGAGATCCTAAGATTTGTAATGTTCCTGGAAGCAACAGATAATCCTACTGCCAGAGTAACTACCACGATCAAAAGAACGATAATTAAAATCTGCCCAGATTTCATACTTGTTCTCAGTGTACGCATGACTTTCAATTAGTGTCAATAATTCCACTCAATATTTTCTTAAGGAAATTGTTGTCTGGAATCTAGCATTAGCCTTAAAATCTTGCCTCGAAGGCGCGCTAATCCCTTGATTAAGAGTAAAGCTGATTAAAACCACATCAGGATTTGCTGTTCCAGGCGTTGCAGAGGTTACTGATAAATTGCAGCCCGGCGGGCTTACAGTATCGCTTACGTCTACGCCTGAAATAGTATCTGTATTCGTAACTGCTCTATAATTACCAAGTATACTTGTATCCGTTCCAGAAGAAACACTGGCTATTCCAATCCAGCCATTCGTAGTCCCCGTTGTCGTAAAACAGGCTATGTAAATGGCTTTTCCTCCTGTTATAGACAGGTTAACTCCACTTGAGGCTCCACTAGGCAACAGCGAAATTTGAGAAGCACTGTTGGCGTTTCTGATTTGCCTCTCCAGTGAATCCAGGACAATTTGGCCGTTTTGCTTAACTTCAGAAGTAACATTAGCTTGATTAGAGCTCCTTAGAGAGTTGGTTAAAAATGCAAGCGTAGATCCAATTGCTAAAACCAAAAGCCCCAAAACAACTACAAATTCAATAAGTGTGTAACCACGACGCGGATGGCGCCAAAGACGACAATAAAAAATTAAGGGTTGACAATTGACAGTTTTTTGAAGCTTGTTAAATGTAAAATGTTTCTTGCCAAATGTTCCCGAAGCGCTGGGCATTACTATTACTATAACAAACTAGGGGCAAGGGTTGGCAGAAAGCGGATCGCCGCGACACCAATTTGAAAGATATGTGTTAGTAGTCACTGTTTGCACTACCCCCGTTTCATTCCAGGTTGCAGTTGCCGTTATTAATTTGACATTAGGGGAAGATGCCAATATCGCAATAGTTCTTGTAAAAACAGTATTATTGAGAGTAATCTGCTCGCCTGGACAAGGAGTAAGTACCCAGTCCTTCGGATCGCTAAAAGAATCATCAATTTTAAAGCAAGCTCCGTCGGAAAGTGCCACAAACCCTTTACGATCTCTAAATACTCTTATCTGCTCGATATATTCCTGAACCAATTTTGTTGCTTGAGTATTGTTCCTGGCAGTTCTGGCGGATTTTTGGGTAATTAAGCTAGTAGTAATTAATGAAACAGCCAAAATTACTGCAACAGCCAAGGCCACCAACACCTCAACTACTGTCTGCCCGCGCCTTGCGAACATATAACCATTAACATTTGACATTTGACTCTTTAGAAGCTGCCTTTTGTCAATTGTTAACTGTAAATTGTTAATCGTCATACTACGGTTTATACTCATTTATCTCCCCCGACGGTTTAATCATAACCTGATAAGTCGCACTCGACCCCGAAATAGAAAGTGTCACAGTTAGATCACTGTCAATTCCAAAAGGGGGACTACGTAAATTACCAGAAGGAGCCGTTGTGTCAAAAAAGTCAGCTGGTATCCCTTGGGTGCTGAAAATACTAACGCTTTGACCAATAGTCCTAAAAAAAGCGTTAGCTTCAGTCATACTGTTAGCACCATAAGTAATGGAACTGATCCTAATGTCACTGGGAAAATTACTCGTCTTAGAGCTTACATCAGCTTCACCAGTTCCAGTAAGGCAGTCAAGGGCAATCCGATAATTGGTCGCTTCGTCAACAAGTTCGACATACCAACCTCCCAATGTCGAGGTCGCGGCGCACCCAGTTTTATCACCGGTAAGGGCCCTGTTTTGAGCAAATCTGAAATCATTTTTCAAAGTTAAAGCAGCAGTCTTTAGCCTTTGATTACGCTCAAAAGCGCTATATGCGGCCGCAACCACAAATGCCGTCAACGAAAAAAGGGCAATTACAACTAAGATCTCAATCAGCGAAAAGCCTTGATTAAACCTTAAAATTCCAATTTTCCTAAAAAAGATTTGAAGTTTAAGATTTGAGATTTTAGATTGAAAGAAACTCATTTCTTTCAATATACCATCAAATACCAGCTTACGATTTCCCTTGCCCAGAAAAGACTAATAAAAAACCCGCTAACCAAAAATGGCGCAAAAGGTACCGTTTGTCCAAAATGTTTTTTACCAAGAATAATTAAAAAGACAGAAACCAAAGCCCCAATTAGAAACGCCAGAAAAATAGAAACAAGGGTTGCCTCAACCCCTAAAACCATTCCCATTAAAAATGCCAAAAAAATATCCCCCTCACCCATACCTCGACCTCGAGTCACAAGAACGATTACCAAAAAGAAAAAGGCGGCAACAAAGGCTGCAACCACATGATCTATGAAACCCGCCGAAGAAAGAAAAGAATAATTATAGAAAAGGGAAACAAGAGAAGCAAAGAAAACAAAAGTTGTCGGGATTAACGAAAACTTAAGATCAACTACAGAAACGACAATCAAAGTTGAAATTAGAAAAAACCAGTAGAGTAGGGTACCAAAACCAACATCACCCCGAGAGCTTAAAACAAAAAAACTCAGCACAAATAATAAGCCAGTTGCAGCTTCAACAGTTGGATATTGCCAAGAGAGAGGTTTTTTACAATAACGACACTTTGCGCCAAGCGTTACGAAACTGACAATCGGCACGAGGTCAACAGTTTTTAAGGTCGCCTTACAATGGTCGCAGTACGACCGACCCAAAACAGATTCTCGCCGAGTCGTCCTATCGATAACGACATTTAGAAAACTACCAACGGCACTGCCTAGTATGAAAAAAAACGCATAGAGTAAAACCACCACCTAAGAATAAACAACCCTCTAATCTAACTCAATAGGCTAAATCCTCAAGCAGTCTACTTTCCTAGGTAGCAGCAAGAAAGTCAATACAATTAGCAACGGATTCCTCTTCTGCTTTACCTTCAATCGATTCCCAACACCACACGTTACCAGCTGCTATTGGATCAAACAATGGGTAATACATATAAGCCTCTATGCAAATATCACCCGTGTTAGGTGCGCAAGCAGGAGCGCCTGCTGTTTGGTCTTGGACGGCATAAATCCAAGTAGTTGCTGTTCCATTGTCTTTTGGATCGGGTAATTGTTTAAGGTCTTGATTTGTAACCAACGTATTCAAATCTACTGGGTAAGAACCAGCTCCAGGCTGGGTATAATAAGCCTGTGCGGCCGTGGCAATTGAACCAATGTCCGATTTAATGTTTGCATCATTAGCTTGATTTTGTCTCTTTGCAGGATTAACAGCAATAAGAACAGCGGCTGCCAATATACCAATAATGGCAATAACAATAAGAAGTTCAATTAATGTGAAACCGTATCGTAATTTTCGGGCAGGAATAATCACTTTTTAAAAATCACCCCCTTCTTGCCCACCGAAGCCCTGAGCAAAGTCGAAGGGGCGAAGATGGGTCTCTTTTTTCACAAAGTCTATCTAAATTAAGTATTGAGGATGAGTAAACAGTTGTCAAGAGCATTTTAGATTTTAGATCCAACATCTATTATCTAGTCTAAAATTGAGCAGTTAGATTATAAATTGGAAGAATAATAGAAAGTACCAAAACTCCAACCCCAATCCCCAAAAACACTAGAATAATAGGTTCCAATGCAGTAGTCAGATTACGAACAGCAGTTTCACTTTCTTGTTCAAAATAAATGGATAACCTGCCCAAAACTTCATCCATCTTACCAGTCTCTTCTCCAACTCTAATCATCTGACCAATAATAGGGGGAAAGGCAGGATTGGTAGAAATCGGCTGATAAAGAGGTGATCCTCTCTCCACTCTGGCAATTGCCGCCTCAATCCCTTCCTTATAGGTTTGACTAGCCAGAATTTGAGAAACAACTTTTAAGGAAGTCATTATAGGAATCCCTGCTGCAATTAAAAGACCTAAGGTTCTGGTGAATTCTGCTAAAATTATCGCTTTTCTTATTTTTCCCCAAATAGGCACCTTCAGAACAATTTTAGAAATTACCTCATCACCCTTTTTGGTCTTAGCAAACACTTTAAGCCCATAAAGAAGCGCACCAACCGCAACAATAATTAGCCACCAAAATCCTCGCATGAAGTTGGACATTGTGATAAGAATCCTGGTTGGAAGGGGGAGTTCTGCGCCAATCTCCGTATAAAGATCGGTTAATTTGGGAATCACAAAAATCATCATTATAGTAATTACTATGATCATTACAGATACCACAATTCCCGGATAAATAAACGCCCCGCGAGTTTTCGATTTAAACTCTTTTTCTTTTTCCGAAGTTTCTGCAAGTTTTAATAAAATTTTGTCTAAAACTCCACCAGTTTCACCGGCTTCAATTAATTTAACGTAGACAAGATTAAAAGCTCTAGGATGTTTGCCTAACGCCTGAGAAAGCGACATTCCTCCTTCTACGTCCGCTAGAACCCCCGCCAAGATCTGCGCAAATTTCTGATTTGTAGTTTGTTTTTCCAAAATTACTAGAGAATCTGCCAAGGGCAATCCAGCCGAAACCATAGTTGCCAACTGCCTCGTAAAACCGACAATCTCGTTGGTTGAAATTCCTCCTCCAATCTTTGGCAAAGCCTTAAGAAAGGGAATTCCCGCATTTTCTCGTTTTTTAATATCTATAGGAATTAATCCTTCTTTTTGGAGAGTAGTAACTAAAGCTCTCTCATCTGTAGACTCAACATCGCCTGTCAGCTTTTTGCCGCTTGGATCCTTAGCAGTGAAGGTATAAAGGGGCATTTATTCTGTTTCCTCACTAGATTTATCTGTGGTAACTAATCTCTCTAGCTCTTCCGGTCTAATGCTATAAGACCTAGCCACATCCAATGCTAACCGACCAGCTCGCACCAAATAGGAAAGAGAAGCATCCATTAAGATCATCCCTTGCTCTCCGGAAGTTTGAATTATGTTGTCAATTTGGTGTGTTTTGCCTTCTCGAACTGCTGTTTGAACTGCGGAACTGGCAAGAAGTATTTCCACGGCTGGGATACGCCCTCCGCCAATTGCCGGAATTAATCTCATAGAAACAATGCCAGCAATAATAGACGATAATTGCATCCTAACTTGGGCCTGCTGATTTTCTGGAAAAACATCAATAATCCTGTCAATTGATTGTGACGCAGAATTAGTATGAAGCGTTGTAAAAACTAAATGGCCTGTTTCTGCAACCGTAATAGCAGAGGCTATTGTTTCGTAGTCGCGCATTTCGCCAACTAAAACTACGTCCGGGTCTTCACGAAGGGCAGATCTTAAGGCTACCTCCCATGAATGAGTATCTAAATGCATTTCTCTCTGAGAAACAAGCGCTTTACCTTTTGGGTAAACGTATTCGATTGGATCTTCGATAGTTAAAATATGAACAGGTTTTGTTTGGTTAATTTCGTTAATTATAGAAGCAATCGTTGTAGATTTTCCGTGCCCTGTTGGACCAGTTACTAAAACAAAGCCTTGACGCATCTTGGCAAAATTATGACAAATCCTTGGCAAATTTAACTCTTCGATTGTCTTGATTCTACTCGGAATAAGTCTTAGTGCAGCCGAAATGTACCCTTTCTGAAAATAAGCGTTTACTCTAAATCTAGCCAGATCCCCAAGGGCAAATGAAAAATCAATCTCTTTATTGACCAAAAGCATTTCTTTTTGCTCAGGTGACAAAAGCTCATAAACTAAACTTTCGGTATCATCAGGGGTCAAAACTCCGGTCGAAACTGGCATCAACGTGCCATCTATGCGAATAACTGGTGGGGAGCCGGCAACCAAATGTAAATCTGAAGCCTCTTTTTTGATAATTAACTCCAAATACTCTTGTATACTCATTCCTCGGCTACCCTCAAGACCTCCTCTAAAGTCGTCATACCCTCAATAACCTTAAGAAAACCATCTTGTTTCATCGTAATCATTCCTTCAGAAATTGCTTGCGCCTCAATTGCTTGGGAAGTCTCACGAGCAAGAATCATCCTTGCCACTTTTTCTGAAGCGACCAAAACTTCAAAAATCCCAATTCTCCCTAAATAACCTGTATTGTTACACTCCTTACAACCCTGACCATGGAAAAGTTTCAATTTATTATTTTCAAACTTATAAAATTTACCCAAAACTTCTTTTAATTGAGAAACGACTTCTTCACTAGCAACCTTGGTAAGCTTGCAAGTCGGACAAATTTTCCTAACAACTCGCTGTCCAACTACGCATGTTACAGTTGAAGCAATTAAGTAGGGCTCAGCATGCATGTCCAAAAGCCTTGGTAAGGCTCCAGAGGCATCATTGGTATGAAGAGTCGAAAACACCAAATGCCCGGTTAGTGAGGCCTGAATCGCAAGCTCTGTCGTTTCTGAATCTCGAATCTCTCCAACCATAATAATATTTGGATCTTGCCTCAAAAACGACCTCAACCCGGAAGCAAACGTTAATCCTGCCTGAGGATTAACCTGAACCTGGTTAACACCTGCTATTTGATATTCAATTGGGTCCTCCAAAGCAATAATATTAACCTTTGTCGAGTTTAACTTGGAGAGGATCGAATACAACGTTGTCGTTTTCCCGGAACCCGTTGGACCACAAATAAGAATAATGCCGTGAGGTCTTGCAATGTTTTGCTCCAAATTTAAAAGGGCTTTTCCTCTTAAACCCAATTCAGGCAAAGTAGGCACGCCTCCGGTTTTTTTAAGAAGCCTCATCACTACCTTTTCACCGTAAACCGTAGGCATGGTCGAAAGCCTTAGGTCTAATTCATCTTGACCAACCTTAAAATTAAATCTTGCATCTTGAGGCAAGCGTTTTTCGTCAATCTTCATGTTGCCCAAGATTTTGATTCTTGAAACAATTGCGTCATGAATTCTTCTTGGCAGTATCAGCTTTTCATGTAAGATCCCATCAATTCGATAGCGGATTCTTGTTTCGTTCTCAAGTGGCTCGATATGAACATCAGAGGCTCTCACTTTAATACCGTACTCCAAAAGCGTCGAGACAATTCGAGCCACAGGTGCTTCACCCGCTGACCCAATCAATCCACTCTGGGCAATCATTGGCACTCCAACACCCGGGGCCGCTTCTTTTAACGCCTCACCAACTTCATAAGAAAGCCCTCTTGTGTATTGTTCCAGTATTGCTTTGTTAATTGACTCTACTGTTGCCAAATATGGCCTAATAGCCAAACCAGATTTTTTCTCTAAAAACTCAAGTACTTGTAAGTCTAATGGGTCAACCATGGCAACGGAGAGAGTATCTTTTTCGCGAGCAACAGGGATAACTGTAAACCTTTTGGCAACCTCCTCCGGAACAAAAGCCAACACCTCAGGCGAAATTGGCTGTTTGTCAGGCGCAACGAAAGGAACACCAATTATTTCCGACTTTGCCTCGGCTAACTGTTGATCGCTTACCCAACCCATTTGGGCCAATATTTTTTCAGCAGATTCCTGTCTGCGTTTTGCCTCGTTCTTAATAAAGTTCAGTTGCTGGTTGGTTAAAACTCCGCGAGAAGTAAGTACATCTTCTAAATAAGCACTTTTTTCGCCTTTAGTATTTCCTTGATTTGAATTAGCCATTTGGGCAGTATCGGCCATTTTTTAGGTTCTTCTGCAATTAGGCTCAGGCTCGTGGACAAAACAGAGTATGCAAAATTACAGGCCTCAAAGCCCAACAACCTAATTACACAAAATGCCTAATCTGATCATAGCAAATAACAACTGTAAATTGAAAACCAAAAGATAAGAAAGTACAATCAATTAACCAGACTTTAAACGAATCATGTCAAA